>Ga0187893_10004291_pt1 | contig 27368 bp, 22 predicted proteins | sample MA1701074metaG_FD_139574 | JGI IMG/M metagenome (GOLD analysis project Ga0187893, IMG submission 139574) | White microbial mat communities from a basaltic lava cave in the Kipuka Kanohina Cave System on the Island of Hawaii, USA - MA170107-4 metaG ... | reverse complement strand
TTTATGCACCGTATGGGCCCGCCCGGCCCCGGAGCGGCTCCCGAAACCGTCCCCGGAAAGGTATAATCTCGGAGCATGCTGAGGCGGCCGGGATGGGGGGCGGCGTTCGCGCTGTTCTTCGCGGCAGGGCTCGGGGCGGATCCGGATCCGGCCGACGCCCGCCGGGCCAAGGGCTACCTTCGGGAGGTCAAGCGCCACCTGCTCGAGTCCTACATCGACCGGCAGATGCTGAAGGACGCCGACCTCGTCGCGTCCGGCCTGCGCGCGATGTCCTCGGCGCTCGACCACAAGGACTTCGCGGGCGTCGGGGCGCCCGCGCGGGACGCCGCGCGCAAGGCGATCGCCGACGCCGAGACGCTCGACGCCGCGGTCGACGCGGCCGCCGGCGCCGCCCCGGAGCTCGACCTCGTCCTCCTCGCCGACCACGCCGCCCGCGCCATGGTCCGGATGACGGGCGACCCCTTCTCCCGGATCCTGACGCAGGACGACTTCCAGAAGCTTCTCAAGATGCTCCAGGAGGGGAGCCGCGAGGAGCACGCCGGCTGCGCCCTCCAGTTCGACGCGGGAAAGCTCAAGGTCATGTACGTACAGTTCGGGACGCCCGCCTACGAGGAGGGGGTCGAGATCGGCGACGAGGTCCTGGAGGTCGGCGACCGGAGGGCGGCGGAGATCGCGCCGGAGGAGCTCGACGACCTCCTCCGGCTCGCGGCCAGCGGGACGCTCGAGCTCAAGCTCCGGCGCTACGGGAAGGACTACGTCTTCCGCCTGGTCCCCGGCGCCGGCCGGGCGGGCGTCGTGCGGCACGAGTACCTGGGGCAGGGAGTGGGCTATCTCAGGATCGCGATGTTCGACCTGGCGCTGGCGGCTCTCGTGAAGAAGGCGCTCCAGGACCTGAAAGGGAAGGGGATGGAAGCGCTCATCCTCGACCTCCGTCACAACCCGGGGGGCGCCCTCCCGGCGGCCACGGCCGTGGCGGACCTCTTCCTCGGCCAGGACCTGATGATCACCCGGACGAAGTCGTTCTACAAGCCCTCGGTCGGCGGCCTCCGGCTCCCGGGCCTGGGCGGCGACGCCGACTACCGGACGAAGACGAAGAGCGACTTCGAGTCGATCCCCATGGTCTGCCTCGTGAACCGGGCCTCGGCCTCCGCGAGCGAGCTCCTGGCCGGCGCCCTCCAGGACCACCGGCGCGCGACCCTGATCGGCGAGACGACCTACGGGAAGGGCGTGGGCCAGACGCCGATCTTCCTCAACTCGATGTTCATGAAGCGCTACCTCTACCTCACCGTGATGCGCTACACGACCCCGAACGGGAACGAGGTCGACCGCCGGGGCGTGGCTCCCGACCTGGAATCCCGGGACGCGCGCCCGACCGCCGAGAACTTCGACGCCCGCGTCCGCCTCCGCGCCGGCGGGGAGATCGAGAAGTATCTCGCCGAGCACTGGACCGCGGAGCTCCGGAAGGCGGCCGTCAACGACGCGTTCGAGACCTCCCGCTACCCGGACTTCGCCTCCTGGTACCGGAAGCTCTACCGGCTGAAGCCCGAGCTCACGGAAGACGAGTTCCGCGAGGAGCTCCGCCGGGCCGCCCGGCGCAAGATCGCCTCCGAGGGCCACCTTTGGGCCTGCGATCTCCAGACCGACCGCGCCCTCCAGCGCGGCCTGGTGGAGCTGCTCGACCGGCTGGGACGATGACGTAGGGCGAGCCGGTGAGGGTGCTCCTTCTGGGTCTCCTTTCCGGCTCTCCCCTCCTCTCCTGTTCTCCCCACGCCGAACTCCGGCGCGAGGACCTCGAGCGGCACGTCCGCTTCCTCGCCTCCGACGAGATGAGGGGGCGCGACAACGGGTCCCCCGAGGGACTCCGGGCCGCCGCCTACGTGGCGGATCGCCTCCGGGAGGCGGGGCTCCGGCCCGGCGGGAAGGACGGGTGGTACCAGGACTTCTCCCGGCGGGGCGTGGCCGGGAGGAACGTGGTGGGGCTTCTCGAAGGCGAGCGGCGGGAGGAGTTCGTGGTGGTCGCGGCCCACCACGACGCCCGGGGCGTCCTCGAGGGGAAGGTGCAGAACGGGGCCGACGACAACGCGACGGGCGTGGCCGTCGTGATCGAGCTCGCCCGCGCCTTCGCCGGGGCGAAGCCCGCCCGCTCCATGCTCTTCATCTCGTTCGACGCGGAGGAGGACGGCCTGGTCGGCTCGCGCGAGTTCGTGAACGCCGAGCTCTACCCCCCCGGGGCGATCGTCGCGGCCTTCGTCTTCGACCTTGTGGGGGGGAACCTCTTCCCCTGGGACCGCGACCGGCTCTACGCGCTCGGGGCGGAATACAGCCCGGAGCTCTGGGACCGGGCGGGGAAGGCGGGGGGAGACCTCGATGTCGTTCGGTCGGGCGTCTACCTTATCGAGCCGCTGCCCGGAATGGCCCGGAGCGACTACCACGCCTTCCGCGAGAAGGGGGTGCCCTTCGTCTTCTTCTCGACCGGGACGCCGTGGTACTATCACACGGAGCACGACGACCCCGAGGTCGTGGACTTCGGGAAGCTCGAGCGCGCCGCCCGGGCGGCGCGCCGGGTGATCGCGGGGACGGTGGCGGACCCCGGCCGGCCGAGCTTCCGGGGCCCGCGGGTGCCGCCGGAGGACCTGGAGACGGTGAGGACGGCGCTCGACCGCGCGCTCGGGGACGGGACGATCCGGATGGACGAGGCGCTCCGAGGCCAGGCGCGGGCGGCGCGGGAGGAGCTGGGGGGGCTCGCGGAGCCCGACCGGACGAGGCTCCAGCGGGCCATGATGGTGCTCTTCCGGATCGCGCGCGCCCAGGGGAAGGAATGATCGCGTACGTCGAGGACCTGAAGAAGCACGTGGGGCGGGAGGTCACGCTCCGCGGGTGGGTCTACAACAAGCGCGTGAAGGGGAAGATCGCCTTCCTCCTCCTCCGGGACGGGAGCGGGACCGTCCAGTGCGTGGCGGTGAAGGCGGAGCTGGGGGACGAGACGTTCGCACGGCTCGACCACGTGCCCCAGGAGAGCTCGGTCGTCGTGACCGGCGCGGTGCGCGAGGAGCCGAGGTCGCCGGGCGGCGTGGAGCTCGGCCTCAAGTCGCTCGAGGTCGTCTCCGAGGCGGCCCCCAACTACCCGATCCAGATCCAGGACACGGCTCCGGAGGTCGGGTTCCTGATGCAGAACCGGCACCTCTGGCTCCGGTCCCGGAAGCAGGCCGCGCTCCTCCGCGTCCGGGCGGAGGTGGTGCGGTCGATCCGGGAGTTCTTCGACGGGCGGGGCTTCGTGTGCGTGGACTCCCCGATCCTCACGCCCGCGGCCTGCGAGGGGACGACGACGCTGTTTCCGGTGGATTACTTCGAGGACAAGGCCTTCCTCACGCAGAGCGGCCAGCTCTACGTCGAGGCGGCGGCGATGGCCCTGGGGAGGGTGTATTGTTTCGGGCCGACCTTCCGGGCGGAGAAGTCGAAGACGCGGAAGCACCTGACCGAGTTCTGGATGGTGGAGCCCGAGGTGGCCTTCCTCGAGCTCGACGGCCTGATGGAGCTGGCCGAGCAGTTCGTCTCGCACCTGGTCGCGCGCTGCCTGGAGCGCCGGAAGGAGGAGCTCAAGGTCCTCGAGCGCGACACGGCCAAGCTCGAGAAGATCGTCCCTCCCTTCCACCGCCTGCACTACAACGACGCGGTGAAGAAGGTGAAAGAGTCGGGCGTGGAGATGAAGTGGGGCGACGACTTCGGCGCGCCGCAGGAGGAGGCGGTGGCGAAGGGCCTCGACCGGCCGGTCATGGTCCACCGCTACCCGGCCGAGATCAAGGCGTTCTACATGCAGCCCGACCCGGCGGATCCCAGGCACGCCCTCTGCGTGGACGTGATCGCCCCGGACGGCTACGGGGAGATCATCGGGGGCTCGCAGCGCATCCACGACTACGCGCTCCTCGAGAAGCGCCTCTCCGACCACAAGCTCGCCCGGGAGCCCTTCGAGTGGTACCTCGACCTCCGGAAGTACGGGACGGTCCCGCACTCGGGCTTCGGCCTGGGGGTCGAGCGGACGGTCGCCTGGATCGCCGGCACCGAGCACATCCGCGAGTGCATCCCGTTCCCGCGGATGCTCTACAGGATCTATCCCTGATGCGACGGAACCATCCAGGTTGATTGCTTGCATGGCGGGCTCACCCGTACGGCGGATTTCCCTTGTCGCGCGAGATCGGATCGGCGTCTACGTGCACGTTCCCTTCTGCCGGAAGCGCTGCCCGTACTGCGCGTTCACGCTGATCGAGTCGGACGGGTCGCTCCACGAGCGCTTCGCCGACAAGGTCTGCCGGGAGATCCGGCGGGCGGCGAAGCCGGCGCGCACGCTCTACTTCGGGGGAGGGACGCCGTCGCTCCTTTCCCCGGATCAGCTGGCGCGGATCGTTCGATCGGTCGACGGCCGCCCGGATGAAGTCACCGTCGAGTGCAATCCGGAACGGCTCAACCTCGACGGGCTTCGCGAGATCGGCGTGACCCGAATCACCTTGGGGATCCAGGCGCTCGACGACGGGCTGCTCCGGTTCCTCGGACGCGAACATGATGCCGAGGAGGCAAGGCGGGCCTACCGGGAGACATCGCGCCACTTCGGCAACGTCTGCGTCGACCTCATCTTCGGCGTGCCCGGACAGACCCTCGAGGGCTGGCGCCGCACGCTCGAGGAGGTCCGATCCTGGCGCCCGGCGCACGTCTCGCTCTACGGCCTGACCTACGAGAAGGGGACGCCGTTCGAGAGGCTTCGCGACCGCCTCCCCGAGGACACGGAGCGCGCGATGTACGAGTCGGCGATGGACGCGCTCGCGGACTACCATCACTACGAGATCTCGAACTTCGCCCTTCCGGGCTTCGAGTCGATGCACAACCTGGGCACCTGGGAGGGCCGCCCCTACCTCGGGTTCGGCCCGGGCGCCCACAGCTACGTCGCTCCCGAGCGTTGGTGGAACCTGGCCAACGTCCGGGAGTACCTCGAGCGGGACGACGTGGTCGCCGGCCGCGAGACGCTCACGCCCGAGCAGCAGCGCATCGAAGGGCTGCTCCTGGGGCTGCGGACCGACCGCGGCGTGGCGCTCGAGGCGATCCCGGCGGGGCTGGAGGAGCATCTCGAACGGTCGGACGGCCGCGTCCGCCTCACACGGGCGGGCCGGGCCGTCGCGGACACGGTCATCGCGAAGCTGGTCTGAGTCCCCCGTGCCCGGCGTCGCGGTGAAGGAGGACGAGCGCCGTCCCGTCGGGCTGAATCCGCGAAGCCGGCGCCGGGGTATCCTTCTCGGATGGCCGTTCGCGCGAGCGTCGTGCTCCTGGGGCTGGTTTCCGGCTGCGTCGCGGCCCCGGGCCCGGAAGGAGGCGGGTCTCGGACCATCATCGTCCCCGGGAGCGGGGTCCGTTTCGACGTCGTGCGCGTGCCCGGCGGAGGAGGACTCCGTCCGTTCTGGCTCGGCAAGCACGAGGTGACCTGGGCGGAATTCGCGGCGTTCGAGAACGCCAATCCCCTCAGGAAGGGGCGCGTGGACGGGATGACCCGGCCGAGCGAGCGGTACCTGATCGGGCCCCCGGAGGACTTCCCCGACGCGGCCCAGCCTTCGCGGCCGGCCTTCCGGGTGCGCTGGCACGGCGCGGTGTCCTACTGCGACTGGCTTTCGAGGGAGACGGGACTCCGTTTCCGGCTTCCCACGGAAGCCGAGTGGGAGCATGCCGCCCGGCTCGGCTTCCCGGGGGGGAATCCGGCGGCTCCGGAGGAATTCGCCTGGGGCGGGGGATCGAGAGGCCCGCAGCCGGTGGGGTCGAAGCGGGCCGACGCGCGGGGCGTCCACGACCTCCTGGGCAACGTCTGGGAACATTGCCTGGAGCCCCTGGACGGCGTCTCGTACGGCTCCGTGCTCCGGGGAGGCTCGTGGCGCAGTCCGGCGGGGGAACTGCGCCTCGAGTCGCGGACGGGCATCCTCGAAGATTGGTCCGAGATGGATCCCGAGCGTCCGATGAGCCTCTGGTGGTTCTGGGGCCCCGAGTGCCACCAAGGGTTTCGGGTCGTGCTCACGGACGACGCCGTCCTCGGCCCCGCCCCTGAGGTCGAGCTGACGATCGAGGGATCCCCGGCGCGGCAGGTCGGCAAGGGACATTGGGGCGTGCGGATGATCCGGGTCCGCGGGGAGGCCTTGAACCGCGGGCGCCGCGCGATCGAGGAACTGGAGCTCGCGGTCTACCCGCTGAAGGCCGACGGGTCGCCGCATTGGATCGACCTTGAGGGGAGCCCGTTTCACGGAGGTTGGCGTCCGACCTTTTCGCTTGCCTGGCCGGCGCTCCGGAACAGCGCCCACGAGGGTCCCCGCCGGCGGCCGCTCCGGCCCGGGGAAAGGCGCGCCTTCGAAGTCGACGTGCCCGCGCCGTACGACGCGTTCGCGGAGGACGCGGCCCTCAGATTCGGAGCCCGGGCGACGGCCGCGATCTACGGACCCGAGTAGGCGCGATTGCGCGAATTCCCTGGACCTCGCGCCCTCCGGGGGGGATGATGGCGGGGTCGGGCGGGCCATATCGGCGTCACGTTCAAACATCTCGCGACATGGAGATCAGGGGTCCTTCATTCCTCTAGGCGGGCGGGATCGGCGGGGCGAGCGCGTCGGGAGGAGGTGCGGTCCCATGAAATCGACCCGTGTGTCCCTGGGCATCCTGCTCATGGCCGGCCTGGCCGGCGCCCTGGCGCCCGCCGACCTCGACGTGGACGTCCCCACCGGCACGCCGTTCGACACGATGAAGATGCCCGCGGAGACGCCCACGGGCGGGACCCGCCAGGGCGTGGCGTCCAAGGGCGCGCCGGTCAAGCCCCCGCCCGCCAACGCGCCCGGGACGGGCGGCGCCGCGGGCGGGACGGTCGTGGAGGACCCGAAGAAGGTGCCGCCGCCCAAGCCGCCGCTCGGGCTCCCCGGGATCGGCGCGCCGTCGACCGTCGACTGGCCGAACCACCTCAAGTGGGCGCCGAACGACAAGAACGTGCTCCGCGAGATGAACGAGAAGCCGGACGTGGCGACGGGCGTGCCGCCCGGGGCGGAGCCCGTGAAGTGGGAGCTCAAGGACTGGCCCCCGAGCGTCCCGAACAGCATGTACGTCTACTGCCTGGCGCGCTTCCTGATGATCATGCTCCACAAGCCCATGGTGAGCGAGCGGGAGTCGGTCGAGTTCCTGATCGAGATGGGCTACCCGGCGCGCTACACCGCGACCGCCTGCGTGCAGGAGAAGGAGCTCGAGGCGATGGCGAAGGCGGTCATGGACGCGGAAGGCCCCATGTCCGACCAGCCGCCCGCCAAGCCCGCGGGCGAGGTGGCGCAGCGGGTCTACCTCGACCTCCTCACGAAGTACCCGTACGACAACGGGTTCGGCAGCTACATCATGAGCCAGCCCTCCGAGATCACGCTCCCGGTCCTCCTCAAGATCGTCCAGACGCAGAAGCACCCGTTCCTGGTCCGGAACGCCGTCTTCATCCTTCGCTGCTACAACAACCCCGAGATCGTGCCGGTGCTGCGGACCCTCCTCACGAAGACGCGGGACAAGGTGATCCGGAACCGGGCGCTGGCGGCGCTCGTCCGCTGGCAGGACGAGGAGATCGTCCCCTGGCTCACGAAGCAGCTCGCCGGCCCGGACACGAGCTTCAAGAGCTACGTCCTCTGGGCCCTCGGGCGCATCGGCTCGCCGCTCGCGATCGACACCGTGATCGCCTTCACGAAGGCGAGCCTGGCCGACCGCGAGGCGCTCTGGGCCGCGATCCCGGCCCTCGGGTGGCTGGGCGAGGCCGCGGTGGGCGACAGGAAGAAGAAGGTCGAGGACTTCCTCGTCTCGATCCGCGCGGCGGTGGCGGCCATCCCCGACCCCCCCGGCTACGACGGCCGCTACTCGGCGGTGAAGACGCCCGACCCGCCGAACGCCGCCCGAACGGTCCTCGAGCAGCGCCTGGTCATGGCGCTCGCCCGCTGCGGCCGGCAGGCCGAGATCGACATCGTCAGGAAGTGGACGACCTCGGACGTGCTCAAGCCCAGCCACGACTACCTCGCGGAGACCCAGAAGAAGCTCCAGTAGCCAAGACAAGCGGCTCTGGCCGGACGAGACGCGGGTCCTCCGGCGCACGCTGGGCGCGGCGAGGAAGGTCCGCGTCGAGATCGTGTTCCAGCCCTCGCTCCTCGTCCAGCCTCGAGACTGGGTCACGATCGGGACCTGGGAGCGCTCCCGATGACCCGGGCTGTGTAGAATCCAGGCAGTGATAAGCCGGACCGTTGTGGGGCTGCTCCTCCTGGCCCAGGACGGCCTCCCGGACCGCCTGAAGCGCGAGGAGTGGCGGGCCGTGCGGTCGCGGGTCGAAGCCGGAGAGGGCTCGAGGGCGGCGCTCGAGGAGGCCGCGCGGGGCGGGGACCCGGACGCCGCGTTCTACGCGCAGGCGGCGCTGGCCGAGCTGGACCGGCTGCGGTCGGGCGAGTTCGCCGCCGTGCCGCGCACCCGCCGGACGGAGGTCCCGGCGGCGCGTGCGCTGGCCGACCTCTTCAAGTCCGGAGGCCTCGATTTTTCCCCGGCGGGGCTTCCGGAGCGGTCGCTGAACTTCCCCGAGGGCCTCAGCTTCGGCGAGGCGCTCGAGGCGGCGTCCCGCGATCTCGGGATGGAGTTCGAGCCGGGGGAGGAGGGGACCTGGAAGGCGGCGGGGCCGTTCCTCGACGTCCCGCGCTTCGCCTCCGGGACGGTCCGGGCCCGGCTGGAGAAGGCGAGCCGGGGAACGTACTGGAGGCCCGGCCTTCCCCCTGCGGTCTATCTCTGGCTTGCCGGCCGCGTCGACGGCCTGGGGCGCTTCGGATCGCCTCCGCTCTACGCCGACGTCCGGATCGTCGAGGCGGTCGACGAGCACGGGCGGGACCTCCGCTGGCGGAAGGACTGGCACGAGGAATCCATCAGGCTGCCGTACAAGCAACGGGCGCCTGAAGGAAAGCTCTCGCTGTCCCTCCAGGCGCCGGACCTCAAGACCACGCGCGTCTCGCGTCTCCGTCTCGCCGCCGACTTCTGCTTCCGGAAGAAGGAGGGGACGATCGCGTTCGAGAAGCCGGCGGGCGCGCGGGGCGTTAAGAAGCGGCTGGGCGACGTGGAGGCCACGCTCGTCCGCGCGGGGATGGAGGGCGACAAGTTCAATGTGGAGCTCAAGGTCAGGGCCCCGGGCATCGCAGCGCGCATCGCGGGGGACGAGGAGGCGCTGTTCGGGCCGGGCCTCGAGCCCGTCCTGGCGGACGCCGAGGGCCGTCCGTGGGAGAAGCGGAACGGGGGCTCGGGACACGACGGGCGGGAATACTCGTTCGAGGCCGACTATCGGAGCGAGGGCGGGGCCGGCCCGCCCGCCGTGCTCCGATTCACGCTCGTCACCGAGGTCGAGACGCGGTCGCTGTATTTCGAGTTCCGGGACGTTTCCCTCCCATGAGAGCGCTGGCGATCGCCCTGGCGTGTCTCGCCTCTCCGCAGGAGGACGTGGAGCGGATCGTCTCAGGCCTGGTCGAGCGGCTCTCCGACGACCGGGTCGACGTCCGCGAGAAGGCGGCGCGGGAGCTGACGGCGCTCGGGCCGAAGGCGCTTCCCGCCGTGCGGCGCCGGCTGGAGACCGCCGACGTCGAGGCGCGCGAGCGCCTCGGGGCGGTCGTCCGCGAGATCGAGCGCCTGGACCGGCTGAGGTTCTTCCTGGGGGGAGAGGACCGGGTCTCCCTGAAGGCCGATCGATGGCCCGTCGGGAAGGTCCTGGAGGAACTGGCGCGGCAGAACCCGACGCCGGTCCTGCTCAAGGATGCGGCCGAGTCCGGCACGGTGAGCGTCGATCTGAAGGCCGTTCTGTTCTTTGAGGCCCTCCACCGGATCTGCCTCGCGCACGGAGGGCTCGTGATGCGGCTGCCCGGGGGGACGCACGTCCTCGAGGACCACTCGCCCGTGGAGCTCGTGCGCGGAGATCCGACGGCCTGCCGCCCCTTCGTGGAGGGGCCCTTCGCCGTCTCCCTCGAGAGCGTTTACGTCGCGGACTCCTGGGACTTCCGGGGCAAGCGCGAGGCGCACCCCACCCTGAACTTTACCCTGGGATGGGAACGCGGCACGCGGCCGATTCTCACGAAGCTGGCCATCCGCTCGGTCGTCGACGAAGAGGGGAGGACCTACCGTGCCGCCTCGACGGGCGCGAGGGAAGGGCGGATGGACGTCTTCGTCTGGCGGAGCACCTGGGTCAATCTCGACCCCGCGCCCCCCGCCTCCGTCCGGTCGTTCCGGGAGATCGCGGGAACGGCCGAGATCGAGTTCCCGTCGGACGGCCACGTGGCGCGGCTGGAGCGGCCGCTGGGGCGGACGGGGATCGAGGCTGCGGGAGGGACGGCCTCCTTCACGCTCCGGGAGTTGGTGCGGGACGGGCCGGACACCGTGCGTGCGACCGTGGAGGCGGGCTGGACGACGAACCACTTCGAGAGGATCCGTTTCTTCGCGCTCGACGGCCGCGACCGGATCTACGCCCCGGAGGGCGAGAAGGGGACCGGCTCGGGAGGGCGGATGAAATACGCGTTCCGCTTGGACATCCCGGATGGCGAGGAGGTCAAAGAGCTCCGGGCCGTGACGCTGGCGGCGGAGAAGGGGCGGACGGTCCGGCGCACGATCGAGTGGAAGCTCGGGGACGTCCGCTTCCGCTAGAAAAGCTCGCCGACGGGCAGGCCCTCCGGGAGCAGCTTCATCGGGCGGCCGCCGGTCGTCAGGTACTCCTTGTCGAGGTCGACGCCGAGGGCGTGGTAGACGGAGGCGAAGAAGTCGCCCACGCTCACGGGGCGGTCCTCGACGCCCATCCCGAGCCGGTCGGTGCGGCCGATGACGCGCCCGCCCTGGACGCCGCCGCCCGCCAGGCACGCGCACCAGTTCCGGGTCCAGTGGTCGCGGCCCTGCGCGGCGTTGATGCGCGGGGTCCGGCCGAACTCGCCGAGAAGGAGGACGAGGGTCTCCTGGAGGAGGCCGCTCCTCCCGAGATCCTCGAGGAGGGCGGCGTAGGGGGTGTCGATGTCGGTCATCAGGCGCTTGTGGCCGTCGAAGTTTCGGGCGTGGGTGTCCCAGCTTCCGACGGCGACCTCGACGAAGCGGACGCCGGCCTGGACGAGGCGGCGGGCCATGAGGACGGCGCGGCCGAAAGGGGTCTCGCCGTAGGACTTCCGGACGGACATGGGTTCTAGTTTCAGGTCGAAGGCCTTGAGGTCGGCGGAGCGGAGGGTCCTGTAGGTCCGCTCGTACATGCGGCGGCGGGCCTCGACGCGCGGGTCCTCGTGGCGTTTGTTCCAGCCGTCCTCGAAGTCGCGGAGGAGCTCCCAGCGGCGGGAGAGGGCGTTCTTCGGGAAGTACTCGGTCTCGCCGAGGACGTCCTCGGTGGGGTTGTCGAGCTTGTCGAAGACGGCGGGGCCGCGCTCGGCGGGGAGGTAGGCCGCGCCGGCGGGGGCGTCCTGGCCGATCACGATGCAGCCGGGGAGGTCGGTCTTCCCCGGGCCGAGCTCCTCGAGGACGACGCTCCCCACGTGGGGGTGCTGGAGGTCCGTGTTCTGGCGGTACGCCGTGTGGAGCATGTAGGTCGCGGTGTCGTGGTTGGGGTCCTTGGAGTGGAGCGTCCGGACGAGCGCGACCTTGTCCATCTGGCGCGCCGTCCGGGGCAGGTGCTCGCAGATCCGGACGTCGCGGGCGGCGGTCTCGATCTCCTTGAAGGGGCCGCCGGTCTCGGTCCCGGGCTTGAGATCCCAGGTGTCGATCTGGCTCTGGGCGCCCTGCATCCAGAGGAGGATGACGGACTTCGCCTTCGCGGGCCGGCCCTGCGCGGCGGCGGGGAGGCCGAAGGCGCCGAGCGCGGAGGCGCCCAGGGTGAGCTTCACGAAGTCGCGGCGGGAGCAGCGCGGGCAGTCGTTCATGTCCTTATCCGACGAAGATGAACTCCGAGGAGTTGAAGAGCATCCAGAAGACGTCGGTCCAGCCGTGGTAGGGGTTGCCGTAGGATTTCGCGTGCGCGAGGCAGCGGGCGCGCTCGGAGGCGCGCGGGGGCCGGCTCACCATGTGGAGGAAGAGCTCCTCGAGGCGCCGGCCGGGGTCGTCGGTCCGGCCCATGACCTTCCGGACGAGGCCGAACTGGGCGATCATGAGGAGCTGGATGTCGCGGTTGTTCATGAGTTTGAGGGCGAGGCGGTCGGTCCCCTGGGCGAGGACCTCCTCGGGGTCACGGCCCTTGGGGAAGAGGAGCTCCTTGGCTTGCATGGTCTGGCCGACCCAGAAGGCGTCGGGGTCGGCGAAGAAGGGGGCTTTCGACGGGTCCTTCTCGTAGACCTGGCGGAAGTAGGCGTCCCACTGGAAGGCGTGGTTCCAGGCGCGGAGGAACTGGACGGAGTTCATCATCTTGAGGGGGCCCGCGGCGTAGTCCTTCCGCGCGGCGTCGGGCCCCTCGCTCGAGAGCTGGTAGGCGCGCGAGGAGGAGATCGTCTTCATCAGCCAGCGGAGGTCCTGTCCGTGCTTCACGAATTCGGCGGTCAGGATCGCGAGGAGTTCCGGGCGGCCCGGGTCCTTCCGGGTCTTGGAGAGTCCCCGGCCGAAGAACAGCCGCCAGGTCCGGTCGACGACGGTCTGCGCGAGCGCGTCGCCGTCCATCGAGAGGGCCAGGCGCGCCAGGGCCTCGCGGCGGGGCTCCTCGGGCTCCGGCTTCCGGCCGTCCAGGAAGGTGGGGTCGACGAAGGCCTCCCCGAAGTCCTCCCGGAGCATCGCAGGCTTCGGTCCCGGGGCGCGGAAGAAGGCGGCGTAGCCCCAGAAGTCCTCCTGGGTGACCTTCTCGTAAGGATGGTCGTGGCACTGGGCGCAGCGGATGTCGCGCCCGAGGAAGAGCCGGGCGCTGATCCCGGCGAGCGACGAGGGGGGCTCGCCCGCGACCGTGTGCTTGGCGGCGAAGGCGGCCGGCGGGTTGTCCTTCGCGGGGCCGGTCGCGGAAAGAAAGGCCCGGACCAGGTCCGGATAGGGCATGCCCTTCGTCCAGGCGTCCTTGAGCCAGCGGGTGAGCGCCCCGAAGTCGATCCGGCGGAGGTCGCGCTCGTCGACGTCGTGCCCCATCAGCCACTGGACCCAGAGGTGGGCGAAGTAGTCGGCGGCCCCGGGGCTCCGGAGCAGCTCGTCGATCTTGGCCGCCCGCTTGTTCTTCGATGCCGACTTGAGGAAGGCCCGGACGTCGTCGGGGGCGGGGAGGGAGCCCGTGAGGTCGAGCGAGACGCGCCGGAGGAAGGCGGCATCCTCGGCCGGCTCGGCGGGCCGGAGCCCCGCCTTCTTCCACTCCGCCTCGAACCAGGCGTCGAGGAAGGCCGGGGGGGACGCCTTCTCCTGGGCCGCCGCGGGAGCCAGGAGGATCAGGGCCAGGAAGGGGGCTCGCCTCATGCCTGGATTCTAGACGGCCCCGGCGCCGGAAACCCTACCCGGAAGCCTTCCCGCCATGACGGTAAAGCTACCAGGAAGGTTTACCGTCATGCCGGTAAAGCTGCCAGGAAGGATTACCGACGTGGCGGGAGGGGCGCTACGCGAGGACGTCGTGGAGGACGGTGCCGGCGACGTCGGTGAGCCGGAAGTCGCGGCCGGAGTATCGGTAGGTGAGGCGCTTGTGGTCGAGGCCGAGGAGGTGGAGGATGGTCGCGTGGAAGTCGTGGATGTGGACGGGCTTCGAGACGATCTTGGCGCCGTACTCGTCGGTCTGGCCGTAGCTGAATCCCTCCTTCGCGCCGCCGCCGGCGAGGAAGACGGTGAAGGCGGGCGCGTGGTGGCCGCGGCCCTGGGGGGTGAGGTCCTGCCAGGGGGTGCGGCCGAACTCGGTGCAGCCCACGATCAGGGTCTCCTCGAGGAGGCCGGTGCGCTTCAGGTCCTTGACGAGGGCCGCGAGCGGCCGGTCCAGGTTCTTCGCCAGGCCCCGGTGGAGGTCCATGTTCGTGTGGTTGTCCCAGTTGTCGTGGGAGCCCGCGTCGAAGAGCTCGACGGTGCGGACGCCGCGCTCGATGAGCCGCCGGGTGACCAGGCACTGCCAGCCGAACGAGCTCTTGTCCCCGCGCTCGATCCCGTAAAGCTTGAGCGTGGAGTCCGGCTCCTTCGAAAGGTCGAAGGCCTCGGGGGCCTCGCGCATGAGGCCGTAGGCGGTCTCGAAGTTCGACATGCGGGACTGGAGCGCGGGGTCGTTCGCGTGGTCCTCGAGGTGCTGCCGGTTCACGTCCCGGAGCATGATCCGTTCGAGGTCCAGGCGGTCGACCGACTGGACGGGGCTCTTCAGGTTCGGGATGGTCTGGGGCGGGATGATGCGCAGGCCGCGGTAGTGGGCGGGGAGGAAGTCGGAGCCCCAGCACTGGTAGGCGTTGTAGGGCTCCAGCTTCGCGAAGACGACGAAGGGCGGAAGGTTGGGGTTGAGCGTCCCCAGGCCGTGGCCCACCCAGGCGCCCAGGCTCGGCATCGGGACCGTGATCGAGCCCGTGTGCATGGAGAGGGTGGCCTTGGAATGGCCGCCCGAGTCGTTGAAGATCGAGTGGATGAGGCAGAAGTCGTCGATCGTGGTGGCGACTTCCGGAAAGAGGTCGCTCACCCAGCGACCGGAGCGGCCGTGGCGGGCGAACTTGTACTGGGTGGCCTTGATGACGCGGGAGCCCAGCTTCTTCCCGTCGTCGACGTTCAGCTTGGGCTTGTAATCGAACGTGTCGACGTGGGACATGCCGCCCGTCATGAAGAAGACGACGAGGTGCTTGGCCTTGGCCGGGTGGTGGCCGGCCTTGGGGGCCAGCGGATGCCCGCCGTTGGCGAGGGCGGCGAGGGAGAGCCGCGAGTGGAGCCCCAGACCGCCCGCCGCGGCGAGAAATCCGCGCCTAGTCCACATAGAGGAACTCGTTCGACATGAGGAGCACCCGCCCCACGCTGGCCCAGGCCTCGCGCTCGACCTGTCCCGCCGAGATGCCTTCCTTGAGCGAGAGGGCGACGTAGCGTTCCGCGTAGTCCAGGACCCGCTTCGACTCCGCCTCCGTGGGCGGACGGGAGAGCGTCCGGAGGTAGGCCTGGCGGACCCGTTCGAGGGGGTCGGCCGTCTCCATGAGGCGCCGAGCGAGGCCCTCGGCCTGCTCGTGGACGAAGGGGCTGTTCGAGAGGTAGAGCGCCTGGAGGGGGACGGTCGAGGTGTCCCGGAGTTCGGTCGGCGCCGTCGTGTCCGCCCCGTTGAAGAGCGAGAGGTAGGGGTGGAGGTGGAGCCGCTGGACCATGAGGTAGACGCTCCGGTGGTTCGAGGGGTAGACGGCCTTGAACTGCCGGTGCGCGGAGTACTTCCACTGGTCGGCGGGGGGGAAGGGGTGCGGGCCGGGGCGCTCGAGGACGAGGTTCCCGCCGACCGCGAGCGTGGCGTCGCGGAGGGCCTCGGCGTCGAGGCGCCGCCGCGGATGGCGCCAGAAGGTCCGGTTGTCGGCGTCCTTCTCGAGGTTGGCGGGGTCGTCGGCGCTCGAGAGCCGGTAGGTCTCGGACCGCATGATGCGCCGGTGCATCGACTTGATCGACCAGCCGTCCTCGACGAAGGTCGCGGCCAGCCAGTCGAGGAGCCCGGGCTGGACGGGGGGCTCGCCCTGGAATCCGAAGTCGGAGGGGGTGGGGACGATCGGCTGCCCGAAGTGGTGCTGCCAGATCCGATTCGCCATCACGCGGGCCGTGAGGGGGTTGGCGGGGTCAGCGATCCAGCGGGCGAGCTCGAGGCGGCCGCTCGTCCCGTTCGAGATCTCGATGGCCCCGGGCGGGTGGAGGATGCGGGGCGCGCCGCGCGGGACGACGGCGCCCGTCCGCTTCGGGTCGCCGCCCACCTGGACCTTCGCGTCGACGGGCTTGCCTTCCTTCACGGCGTAGGCGAGGGGCACCTGCGCCGAGGGGCTCTGGGCGCGGAGGGCGGAAAGTTCGTCCCTGGCGGGCTTGAGTTCGTCGGCCAAGGCGCGGGCGGCCGCGCCGTGGTCGCGCCGGATCTCGTCGAAACGGGCGCGGTCGGAGGAGTTCTTGAGCCGGTCGAGCTCGCGCTTGAGCTCGGCCTCCCGCCAGGCGAGCTCGCCCTGCTCGACGGCCCTCACGGCATCCTCGAGCGAGCGGAGGCGGGGGCCGTGGAGGGCCTGAAAGGCGTCCTCGCGGCGCTTGAGCTCGCCGGGCGGGAGGAGGGGGATGAACTCGCTGGGGGCGTGTTCCTCCTCGCTCCCCGGGTGCGGGTAGACGACGCTCTGGAAGAAGCCGTAGAGCGAGTAGTAGTCGGCGCTCGTGAGCGGGTCGTACTTGTGGTCGTGGCAGCGGGCGCAGCCGATCGTGAGGCCCAGGACCGACTGCCCGAGCGTGTTGATCGTGTCCTCGATGATGAGGTGCATGTCCTCGTGCTTGTGGGTGGCGAAGCGCTTGGCCTGGGCGATGAAGCCGGTGGCGATCACGCGCTCGGCGAAGCGCTCGGGCGGGCCCTCGCGGGCGAGGAGATCGCCGGCCAGCTGCTCCTGGAGGAAGCGGTCGTACGGGAGGTCGCGGTTGAAGGCGTCGATCACCCAGTCGCGGTAGAGGCGGGCCTGGGGGACGGGGTAGTCGGAGTCGTCGCCCGCGGTGTCGGCGTAGCGGGCGAGGTCGAGCCAGTGCCGCCCCCAGCGCTCTCCGTAGCGGGGGCTCTCGAGGAGCTCGTCGACCAGGCGCGCGAAGGCATCGGGGCGCTCATCCCGGGCGAAGGCCTCGACCCGCTCGGGCTCGGGCGGGAGGCCGTGGAGGTCGAACGAGGCGCGGCGGATGAGCGTGCGGCGGTCGGCGGGGGGGGCGGGCCGGACGCCCGCCTCGCGGCGGCTCTCGGCCAGGATCGCGTCGATGCCGGCGGCCTGGGGCTTCCGGACGGGCTGGAAGGCCCAGTGCTTCCCGGCCGCGTCGGGCGCGGGCTTGGCGGCCTTGGGCCAGGGGGCGCCCGCGGCGATCCACTTCGCGAAGGCCTCGACGGTCTCGCGGGGGAGTTTCTCCTTGGGGGGCATCTTGAAGTCGTCGGACTCGTGCCGGAGGCCGCGGAGGAGGAGGGAGGCCTCCGGCTTCCCCGGGACGATCGCGGGTCCGGACTCGCCGCCCTTGAGGAGGTGCTCGAGGGCGTCCACCCGGAGGCCGCCCGAGGTCTTCGTTCCCCCGTGGCACTTGAAGCAGGTCTCGACGAGCACCGGCCGGACGCGGCGCTCGAAGAGGTCGGCGTCGTCGTTCCCGCCGGCCCGGACGGCCGCGGGGGAGAGGAGGAGGGCCAGGAGGGGGATCGCCCGTCTCACGGCTATGAAACGCTGGCGCGGGCGGCTCGTGGGCGATACCTTAAAGCTATAAATATGTCAGGCAGCGATAGCCAAAAGCTAGAGGTTCCGGCCTACAAGGACCTGACGCTGGGGCAGCTCCGGAGCTTCGCCGCGGCGGCGCGGATGGGGAGCCTGGCGGCGGCGGCGCGGGAGCTCGGGCTCGCCCAGCCGACGGTCTGGAAGCAGGTGCAGGCGCTCGAGGCCTCGTTCGGCCTCCCCCTTCTCGTGTCGCACGCGCGCGGATGCAGGCCGACGGCTGAGGGGAAGGTCCTCGAGGAGCTGGTCCGGCCGATCCTCTCGGAGTTCGACGGCCTGGGGCGCCGCTACGAGGAGGCGCTCCAGCGGCGGGAGACCCTGCTCCGCGTCGCGGCTACGCCCCGGATCATCGACGAGGACCTCCCCGGGTCGATCGCCGCCTTCCACGCCCGGCGCCCGAGAGTCAAGGTGGTGCTCCACACCTCGAGCGACGAAGGGGTGGCCGAGCGGGTGGACGCGGGAGACTGCGACCTGGGCTTCAGCGAGCTCTGCGGGCCCGGCCCCGCCAACCCCCGGCTCTCGTACGAGCTGAGCTACGAGATGGACGTCCTCCTCGTCGCGCCCCGGGGCCACGCGCTCGTGCGCTCGAAGCGGGTGGACCCGCGGGCGCTGGGGCGGCACCCGATGGTGACGGCGCCGACGGCGATCGGCGACCCGGCCGTCCGCTCGCTCCTCCACAAGCACCGGGTCTTCGAGACGCCCGCGCGGGTCGAGGCCTTCACCGCCGCGGGGATCCGCCGCTACGTGGAGCTCGGCTTCGGGGTCGGGATCATCGGGGGCCTCTCGTCGGCCGCCCTCCGGAGGAGCCTGGCGCGGCAGGGCCTGGCGGCGCGGCCGATGAGCGCCCACTTCGGGCGCCTGGCCATCTACGCGATCCGCCGGACGGACACCCTCCGGCGGGAGCTCCACGAGGAGTTCGTCCGCGTGGTCCGCTCCTCCATGTCGGGCGCCGCGCGCCGCGTGGTATAGTGCGGCGCGTGGGAGCCATCCGCGTGAACGACCGGGTCTCGGTGCCCGAGGCGGCGTTCGAGACGAAGGCCGTCCGCGCCTCGGGCCCCGGCGGCCAGAACGTGAACAAGCTCGCCACCAAGATCCAGATGCGGGTCGACCTCTACCGGATCGAGGGCCTGGTGGGGGACGAACCCGAGCGGATCCGGGCCTTCCTGAAGTCGCGCCTCGACGCGGAGGGCCGGCTCCTCGTCATGAGCCAGGAGACGCGCGACCAGGCCCGGAACCGCGAGGACTGCGCGGCGAAGGTCGCCCAGCTCCTCCGCGCCGCCCTCGTCCGCCCCAAGGTCCGGCGCCCCACGCGGCCCACCCGCGCCTCGAAGGAGCGCCGGCTCGAGGCCAAGCGCCGCCGGAAGGAGAAGCTCCGGCAGCGGCGGGTGAACGATTGACCCCCTTTTCCGCGGGCGGCTACGATGACTTCGTGGCGAGAAAAAAAGATGCGGGCGGGACCGTCCGCGAACGGGAAGGGGAGCCACGCGATCGCGTTCGTCGCGGCCCGCGAAGCCTTCCACGACGCGATGTACGCCATCCTTCTCGAGGACTTCGAGAGGACGATGCGCGATCCCGCCCGGCGCGCCAAATACGACCGCATCCTTCGACAGTTGGCCCAGGCGCTCCTGGAGGACCTCGGCCGATAGCCGGACCGAGGCGTTTCAAGGGAGAAGGAATTCGGTGGCCGTCTCCGCGACTCCGCGGTGGGGTTCCGCCTGCCGCCGGGCCGCCTACTCGTAGCGCAGCGCCTCGATCGGGTCGAGCTCGGCGGCCTTCTTGGCGGGATAGACGCCGAAGAAGAGGCCGACCGAGATCGCGAAGGCGAGGCTGAGCACGATCGTCCAGGGCTCGATCGAGACGGGGACCTTGAGGCCGACCAGGAGCGTGAGTCCGATCCCGAGCCCGACGCCCAGGGCCCCGCCCAGGACGGAGAGCGTGAGGCTCTCGATCAGGAACTGCCAGAGGATGGCGGCCTTCGTGGCTCCCACGGCCTTCCGGATCCCGATCTCCCGCGTCTTCTCGCCGACCGCGACCAGCATGATGTTCATGATCCCGATCCCGCCCACCAGGAGGGAGATGGCGGCGATTCCCGCGAGCGCGTAGGTGAGGACGTCCAGGATCTTCCCGACCGCCTGGATCATCGAGCGCTGGTCGGTGATGGTGAAGTCCTCGTGGTCGTCGTGGCGCCGGATGAGGACCTTCCGGACCTGCTCCTTGGCCGTGTCCACGGAGTCCGAGCTCCGGGCCTGGACCAGGATCTCGAAGAGCTCGTCCGTGTCGAAAAGCTCCATCGCGGCCCGGACGGGGATGAAGACGAGGTCGTCGATGTCGAAGCCCAGGCTGTAGCCCTTCCGCTCCATGACCCCGATCACGCGGTAGGGGACGCCGCCCAGCTTGATCCATTTCCCGAGCGGGCTCTCGGCCGCGGGGAAAAGGGCGTCCCGGACCTTGCGGCCGAGGACGGCGACCCGCTTGTCGCCCTGGCCGGCCTCCTGGGGGAGGAACTGGCCGACCTCGACGTAGAAGTTCCGGATCTCCTGGATCTCGTGGGTCGTCCCGATGACCGTGGTGTTTTTCCGGGTCTTCCCCTCGACCTTGACGTCGCTGGCGGCGAGGATGAGGGGCGCGAGCCGGACCGCCGCCGGGCAGCGGGGGAGGAGGACCTCGGCGTCGCTCATCGTGAGCTTGTAGGTGCTGTCCAGGCCCGTGATCGGCGGGCCGCCGCTCGTCTGCGAGGCGCCCGGGGTCACGATCAGGACGTTGGTCCCGAGGCCCGCGAACTCCTTGGTGATGAACTTCTTCACGCCCTCGCCGATGGAGACCAGGGTGACGACGGCGAAGACCCCGATGATGACGCCGAGCATCGTGAGGAAGGAGCGGAGCGGGTTCGCCCGCACGTTCTCGATCGCGTCCAGGACGCCGGCCAGGCCCGTCACCGGTCCACCACGATCTCGCCGTCGACCAGCTTCACCTGCCGGCGGGCGCGCGAAGCGACCGCGGGGTCGTGCGTGATGACGAGCACCGTCAGCCCCTTCCTGGCGTTGAGGCCCTCGATGATGTCCATGATCTCGCGGCCGACCTTCGTGTCGAGGTTCCCCGTGGGCTCGTCGGCGAGAAGGATGGAGGGGTCGTTCACGAGGGCCCGCGCGATGGCCACCCGCTGGCGCTCGCCGCCGGAGAGCTCGCTCGGCCGGTGCTGGGCGCGGGGGGCCAGGCCCACCGATTCGAGCGCCGCCGAGGCCCGGTCCGCCCGCTCGGCGCGGCCGGCGCCGGAGTAGACGAGCGGGAGCTCCACGTTCTTCCGCGCGGTGTACTTCGGCAGGAGGTTGAAGCTCTGGAAGACGAAGCCGATCCTGCGGTTCCGGACCTCGGCCAGGCCGAAGTCGTCCAGGCTCTGGACCGGCTCCCCCTCGATCCGGTACTCGCCGGAGCTGGGGCGGTCCAGGCAGCCCAGGATGTTGAGGAGGGTCGATTTCCCCGAGCCCGAAGGCCCCGTGATCGCGATGAAGTCCCCCCGCTTCACCGAGAGGTCGATGTTCCGGAGCGCGGCGACCTCGATCGCGCCGCCCCGGTAGACCTTGGAGACCCCGGCGAGGCGCAGGAGCTCACTTTCCATGCTCCACCAAGAGCACTTTCGAGCCCTCCTTCAGGCCCTGCTCGTCCTCGGAGGGGAGGGGCACCAGGACGAGGTCCTTGCCGTCCAGGCCCTCCTCGATCTCGATCGTCTCCCAGTTCCACAGGCCGGTCTTCACGAAGCGGCGCGCGGCGCGGCCGTCCTGGGCCACGTAGACGAACCTGCCGCGGCCCTCCCGGTCGTCGTGCACGAGGTGCGTGGGCAGGTAGGGGACGTCCTCGCGGGCGCGGATGACGACCTCGATGTTGGCGGACATGCCGGCCAGGATCGAGCCGGGCATCTCGGGGACCCGGACCTTGATGTCCACCGTCCGGTTGTTCTTCTTGTCCGCCGAGGCCGAGGGCATGATCTCGTGCACCTCGCCCCGGAGCCTCCGCTCGCGGTGGGCGTCGAACGTCACGTGGACCGGGAGGCCGAGCGCGACCCGGTCCATGTCCACCTCGTCGATGGGCGCCCGGACGAGGAGCGTCCCGGCGCTGTGGACGGTGAAGAGGGCCTTCCCGGGGACGACCGACTCGCCCTCCTCGGCGTGCAGCGTGACCACGGTGCCGTCGAAGGGGGACTTGACGGCGACCTTGGAGAGCCGGAGGTCGAGCACCGCGAGCTGGGCCTCGAGCGTCCGGATCGCGAGGCGGGCGATCTCCTCGTCCTTCCTCGCGATCTCGAGGTCGCGCTCCAGGCGCTCGACGTCGCCCTTCGGGACGTCCACGTCCTTCAGGCGATGGAGGTCCTCCGAGACTTTCTTCTTCCGGAGCTCGGCCTGGGACACGCGGGCCCGCGCGGTCTCGATCTCGCGGCTGGCCACCTCCCGCTCCGCCCGGAGGTCGCGCGAGTCGATCTCGAAGACGGTCTGGCCGGCCTTGACCGGCCCTTCGCGGACCGGGATCCTCTCGATGCGGCCCACGATCTCGCTGGCGACCAGGGCGGTCTGGAGCGGCTCGACCGTGCCCACGGAGTTCGCCGTCACGACCTCCTCGACCCGACCCCGCTCCAGGCGGACCCCCTTCACGCGCAGGGGCTTGCCGCCGTTCATCGAGACCGCGATCGCGATCCCGAGGGCAAGGAGGACGAAGAAGGCGATGAGCCAGGGGCGGCGGCGTCTCACGGGAGCGCCCATTCTATCCTTTGGACAGGCGGGAGGCGAGGGGTGTTTCCCGGATCAGCGGTGGGCGATCCGGAGATGCACGAAGAGGTCCTCCACGGCGAGCGCGGGGCCCCGGAGGAGGACGTGGAGAAGGGGCTCGCCCCGCCAGGTCTCGAAGGCCTGGGCCGCGATCGCGGCGGGGACGTCCTGGTCCCGCGAGCGGCACTGCGAGAGTTCCGCCCTTGCCCGACGCGTCCCCGGGGGGAGCGGGATCCGGAGGTGGATCCGCTGCCCACCCTCCGGGTCCCGGAAGAAGGGCTCGCAGTCGTACGCCGCCACCCGCCAGCCTGTCTCCAGGACGAGGTCGCCCTCGGGCGTCCGCCCGGCGGGCGCGGTCCGGACGTGCTCGATCGGGCGGCGGACGGGACAGGTGTAGGGATGGAGGCTCGGGTCGCCCAGGAGGACGCGGCCGGCGGCCAGGAGGAGGGGGTCCTCGAGGTCCACGGAGGGCCGCCTGGCCTCGACGAGCCCGGGCGGGGAAGGCGGCCCGCCCGCCCGGAGGATCGCCCGGTCGTAGGCGTGCTTCATGACCCCGCCGAGGGGTCCGTCCGAAAGGACCGCGTCCGTCCACTCGAACTCGGCCGCCTCGGGGCGCGTCTTCCCGAGGGGCGCGAACTGCGCCGCCGCGCCGCTCCGGACCAGGGCCAGCGGGACCGACCGGTCGGGCGGGACCGTCCAGCGGCGGACGAAGCCGCCCTCCTGGTCGAAGCCTGCGCCCGCGGCGCCCGAGTAGTCGACGGCGGAAAAGACCACGGTCGAGTCGAGCTTGAATCGGTGGATCTCGGAGGCCGGAAGGCCGCGGATCCCCTCGGGCCATCCCTTCCCGGAAAGGAGGAGGAAGCCGGCCCGCTCGACGGCGTCCAGGTTCTTCCGGAGGAACTCGGCGTCGCCTTCCTTGACCGCGAGCCGCCGGAGGGGGAGGTTCACCGTCCATGAGATCGGTCGGATCGCGTCTGTGGACGCCGCGGCTCCGGGCTCGAACTCCGTGAACCTCCGGAGGCGCTTCTCGAGCTTGGTCTCGACGCCCTGGAGGTTCTTCATCTGCCGCTGGAGGTCGGCGGGATTCGAGGCCAGGAGGTAGCCGAACGCGAAGTCGGGGAAGGGGTCGTCGTCGAGGCGGCAGGCGAGGTCCAGGAAGGCGAGGTGGAAGTTGAGGTCGAGCTCCTCCGGGCGCAGGACGACGGCGACGTAGGTGGGATCGAAGTCGCGGAGCCAGGAGCGGACGAGGGGGAGCTGCTCCGTCCGGAACGGGCGGATCTGCCCGAAGCGCCGCTCGGCCAGCCAGTGGACGGAGGGGTACATCGCGTTCTCGGGTCCGAACGTGGCCAGGATCGCGTAGCGGGGGATGATCTCTTCCCGCCGCCCGGCCGAGCACGAGGCCAGGAGGAAGGCGAGGAGGGCGGCGCGCCTCATGGGGGTCATCTCACCACAAACGCGGGGGAGGGCCAAGGATTTCGAGGAGGCCTGAACTGGAAGCCGTGCGAGCGATTCCGATGCGCGCTTGAGACCGCGAGCACTCAGCGGCGAAGCCCGGACATCGCGAGCCGGATCTCGGCGGGGGAGAGGGCGCGGTCGTAGACGCGGACGTCGTCGATCACGCCCTCGCTGCCCGGGCCCATCCGGCCGAAGGAGGCGCCTTCCTTGAATTCGACCTTCTGGAGGATCTTCTTCTGGCCGATCCCGGTCCCGTTCTCGTAGAGGCGGAGCTCGGCGCCGTCGAAGGCGACGGCGAGGTGGGTCCACTGGTTCTGGGTGACGGCGGCCGAGGCGCTGAGGAACTCCTGGGGCGGGCCGTGGAAGCCGGTGCGGACCTGGCGTCGGTCCATGTTCCCCTCGCGCATGAGGATGAACTGGTTCCCGCCGAAGCTGAGGAACCAGTCCTGCTCCTGGTTGAGCGAGGCCTGGAAGATCCAGAAGGCCACGGTGAACTGGTCGGGGATGCGGAAGTCGGGCACGGAGACGGAGCCCGCGGCGCCGAGCTTCAGGCCGCCGCCCAGGCGTCCCGGGGCCCACTGAGCGGCGCCCTGGAGCTTTCCGTGGTGCAGGTCGCCGGAGGCGTCCGCGGCGGCGAGGCCCGCGCCTTCGTCGAGCCTCCAGTGGGCGACCAGGCCCGTGCGCGGCCGGGCGGCGAGCGCCTGGCCCGGAACGACCTGGGCCTGCTGGCCTGCGGCCAGTTCGAGCGTCCGGCCGTCGGAGTTCCGCTTCAGCCGCACCTTGCCTTCGAGGACCTCGACGCGGGTTCCTTCCCTCGCGTCCGGATCGATCGCGACCTTGAGGACCGTTCCGAGGATCCGGATTTCCGCATGGGGGGTGGCGACGGTGAAGGGCCGGCCCTCGGCCTGCCTGGGGATCTCGGCGACGAGCAGGCCTCCGGAGAGGTCGACGCGCCGGCCCGCCTCCCCCTCGGAGAGGGCCGCCGATGCGGGGCCGCGGAAGCTGAGGCGGGCGCCGTCGGCGAAGCGGAGGACGGCAAGGGCGTCGGGGCTCTCGAGGGAGAGGGCGTCTCCCGAGAGCACGGCGGCGCCGACGGCGGCCTTCGGCTTGAGGAGGCCGCGGACGCGCTCGACGTGGGCGACGGTGACCGCGGTCCGGGGGGGCTCGGCCGCCGGCGGAGCGGGAGGCTTGGGCTTCTCCGGCTCCGCGGGCGGGGTCTCGACCCGCTCCACGGCCGGGGGCGCCTTGGGTTTCTCCGGCTCGGGCGGAGGAGCGGGGGGGGCGGGCCTGGGAGAAGGGGCCTCGGGCCGGAGCGCCGGCTCGGGGGACGGGGGAGGGGGCTCGGGCCGCGGGGACTCGAGGGGCGCGGGGGGAAGAGGCGCGGGGACGGCGCGGGGCTCGGGGCGCCGGGCGGCCTCGGGCGCGGGGCCGGAAGCCGGGCGGAGCGGGAGGGCGAGGGCGACGGCGACCGCCACCAGGGCGGCCGCGGCGAGCGAGGTCCAGGCGACCCAGCCGCGGGAGGCGCGGCGAGGAAGCGCGCGCCGCGCGGGCGCGCGGCGACGGATCTCTCCCAGGACCTGCTTCTTGATCTCGCCGGTGATCTTCTCCTGGATGGCCTGGACGGTCCGCTCGCGGAGGCCGGGCGCGGGGTGCCCGCCCCGGAGCCGTGCCACGAGGTCGAGCATCGCGAGGTGGGCGGCCCGGGCGGCGGGATCCAGGAGGAGCCGCTCCAGCTCGGCGGCCTCGTCGTCGCCGAGCCCGTCCTCGGCCAGCTTGAGCGTCAGCTCGTCGATCCGGCTCATCCGCCTTCGCTCCTTTCAGGAGCTTCGGCGGGGCGAGCCCGCGGCAAGGAATGGACTCCGGTCGGCGGGCTCATGCGCGGGCCATCCTCTTCTCGATGCAGTCGCGGAGGGCGACGTGGACGCGGTAGAGGAGCTGCTTGACGGCCTCCATGCTCCGGCCCAGGCGCGAGGCGATGTCCTGGTGGCTGAGGTCGTGCTCGTAGCGGAGGGCGAGGACGCGGGCGGAGGGCTCGGGGAGCTGCTCGCGGCACTTCCGGTGGGCGGCGTCGAGGGCGGGGTCGAGCTCGTCGGACGCGGGGTCGCGGTAGCGCTCTTCGAGGTGGCCCCGGTAGGTTTCGAGGAGCCGGGCCTGGCGGGAGTGCTTGCGGAGCTGCTCGCGGACCTGGTTGCGGGCGATGCCGCGGATCCAAGCGCCGAAGTCGGTGCCGCGGCGGTAGCGCTCCAGGCTGAAATAGGCTTCCACGAAGATCTGCTGGACCAGGTCGGCGGTGGACTCCCGGTCGCGGAGGGCGGCGGCGGCGATCCTCCAGACGACGGCCTGGTGGAGCTCGATCAGGGCCCCGTAGGCGTCCACCTGCCCGCCCAGGACCTCCTTCACGATGCGGTCGGCTTCCGGCGTCGTCATGCGTCGGTCCTATCGTACGACCCTTTGCCGGGGAGGGCGGGGGGTAACGCCGAAAAAGGGGCCTGCTTGCCCCCGGGGGCCGGGGGGCGTAGACTTCGGTGATGGACGCGTGCGGGGACTGCGGGTTCCGGAACCCGGCGGGGCGCGACACCTGCGCGAAGTGCGGCCGGGTGTTGCGGGAGCGCTGCGACTGGCGGGGCGGGGTCCGGAAGGCCGTCGCGGTGACGGTCTCGATCGTGGGCCTCCTGGGCGCCCTGGCGCTGGCGATTTTCTCGATCTTCGGCCCCTCGAAGATGGAGCTCAAGCGGATGGCGCGCGAGGAGCGGGACGCCCGCGCGGCGGCGGCGCCGGCGGAGCCCGCCCCGGCGCCCGCGCCCCGTGCGGCGTCTCCGACGCCGTCTCCCCCGGCGCCCCAGCCCCCGGAGGAGGCGTTCGTCCGGCCGGAGTCGCCCACGAAGAAGCAGGGAGAGGAGCTTCTCCGGAAGGCGGACGGGCTCTTCGCGAAGGACGACTTCGCGGGGGCGGCGGCGGCGTACCGGGAGGCGGAATTCTTCGGCGGGATGACGGAGGAGGGGCGGCGGAGGCAGGAGGTGGCGGGGGCGGTGCTGGAGATCCGGAAGATCCGGGACTACTTGGCGAAGGAGGAGGTGGTGGAGCCCTCCTGGGTGACGGCGGGGCAGTGGCACCTGAAGCGGATCGATCCGGCGCGGCTGCCTTCGGACGCGTGGCGGGAGGAGCACCGTCGGATGCTCGCCCGTCTCGAGCAGCTCGCGGAGGGGACGGGGGGCCTGGCGTCGCCCTCTGCGCAGGCGCGTCCCGAGCGGATGATCGAGGACCCGGCGGGGTTCGAGCGGAGCTTCGTCCTGGCGCCGGGCCAGCCCGTGCCGGGCGGGTCGAAGATCGACGGGGCGGTCGTCGTCGAAATCATCGAAGGCAGCCTGCTGGCGCGGGCGGGCGTCAAGCCGGGGGACCGGATCGTGGAAGTCAACGGGGTCCGGGTGGACTCGATGGAGGTGATGAAGGGCCTGGCGGCGCGGGTGGAGAAGGACCGGGGGCTCTGGGGGAGGCTGGTGAGGCGGGGGGAGACGCTCCTGTACCGCGCCGAGTTCGGGTCGTCGAGGTAGGCGGTCTTCTCAGGCTCCGATGAACGCGAGGACGGCGGGTCGTTCGAAGGGAAGCTGAAGCCACGCGCGAAGTCGGGAGCAGTTGTCCCGCGTGAGCTGCTGAATCCGCTCGGGGGCCGGCCGGCCGGCGTCCTGGAAGGCCTGCTCGGACAGGTCGAGGGTCGCGAGGGTCCGGGCGACGGTGGGGACGGAGAAGGGGGGGACCAGCCGGAAATTGGACACGC
>Ga0187893_10004290_pt1 | contig 27369 bp, 17 predicted proteins | sample MA1701074metaG_FD_139574 | JGI IMG/M metagenome (GOLD analysis project Ga0187893, IMG submission 139574) | White microbial mat communities from a basaltic lava cave in the Kipuka Kanohina Cave System on the Island of Hawaii, USA - MA170107-4 metaG ... | reverse complement strand
GTGGGGCAGGAACCCCTGCCGACTGCTGCGGAAATCGAGCGAGTCGGATGTCGACAGGCACCCACTATTTTTTGGGTTCCGGCGTGATAAAGGCGCTACGAAAGCAATGAGAGCCTCAGCCGGGAAACTCGTCAATCTTTTCAGCTGTGTTCTGGCGCTTGGCTTTTCCTCGCTCATTGCTAGTGCGCAGCCTGCAGACACAACGGACTTTTTCGAGACGAAGATCCGGCCTTTGTTGGCGACACATTGTGTCGCCTGTCATGGCGCCCAGGTACAAATGGCTGGTCTGAGTCTTTCAACCCGGTCCGGTTTTTTGAAAGGAAGCGAAAAGGGCCCCGTTGTAGTAGGGAGTGATCCGGATCAAAGCCGGCTCATCCACGCGGTGCGTTACGTGGGAGACATTAAGATGCCCCCCACCGGAAAACTCGCCGAGCAGCAGATCTCCGACCTGACGAAGTGGGTGCAATTGGGTACCCCTTGGCCCAAAGAAGAGATCGCCAGTGTTTCCGGAAGTCATAACCCTCAAAAGCGCAACGAGTGGCTTTCTGACTTTTGGTCCTTCCAGCCAGTCAAAGTTCAGTCTCTGCCCGCCGTCACGAGGAAAGGTTGGGTGAAGTCTCCGATTGACAACTTTATCCTGGCCAAACTGCAGGCGAAAAAACTGGCAGTCTCGAATCGCGCCAGCCGGCTGGCACTGCTGCGCCGTGCGACCTTTGATCTCACAGGGCTGCCTCCGTCTGAAGGCGAGATCCAGGAATTCCTGGCGGATGATTCGTCAACGGCTTTCGAAAACGTCGTGGAGCGGTTATTGGCTTCTCCACGCTACGGAGAGCGATGGGGCCGTCATTGGCTGGACGTGGCGCGTTACGGGGACTCGACCGGAGGAGATGAAGATTATCGCAATCCCTATGCGTGGCGATATCGCGACTATGTGATTCAGGCATTCAACGAGGATCTGCCGTACGACCGGTTCATTGTGGAGCAAATTGCCGGAGATCTGTTGCCTGCCAAACCACCTGATGAAGTCAACGTGCGCGGCATTGTGGCCACGGGTTTTCTCGCTCTTGGCCCGAAGCTCCTTTCAGAGGCTGATAAGCCCAAGGTCCTGTACGACATCATCGATGAGCAGATCGATGTCACCAGTCGAGCGCTGATGGGACTTACCGTCGCCTGCGCCCGGTGCCACGATCACAAGTTCGACCCGATCCCGACGGAAGATTACTACTCCCTGGCCTCCATTTTTGCCTGCACGAAGCAGCTCAGCAAGCTCGAGGGTATTACCTCCAAGATCTACCTGGCGCCCCTGGTCCCGAAAGATGTCGCGGATCGATACGAGGACTTCCAGAAAAAGATTACGGCAAAGAATGAAACTATTGCTGAAGTCATCGACGAAGAAGCTGGCCGACATGCCGCGCGGTTGCGGCCGCGTCTGGCGGACTACATGGTGGCTGCATGGAAAGTATACTCAGCGAATGTCCCTGCTCAGGAGCTTGCATCGGCTGAGGGCTTGGAGCTGCCGGTCTTGGAAAAGTGGGTCGAGTATTTGAAACCGTCTCAGGAAGTAAGGCCGCATCTGGAGCGGTGGCACCAGGCTGCGGCCGCCGACCAGGCGCGCATTGCTCAAGAGTATCAACGAGACGTCGAGCTGACGGCCAAAGAGTGGGACCAGACACGAGCTGACTGGAAAGGTCAGGTTGCTGTGGCCCTGAAAGAGGGTAAGGCGCCTCCCGAAAAACCGAAGTTCAAAGCAGGTAAGAACCGGTTTTTCCACGAGGTGGTGCTAGCCAAAGGTCCCTTGTCACTGCCCGAGAAAGAGAAGGAGCAGGAACCGCTTTTCTCTCAGCAATCCAATGAGCGCTTGGGGATACTGCGCCGGGAACTTGAGGAACTCAAGAAGGCGGCACCCCCAGAGCCTCCAATGGCCTGCGCGGTGGCTGAAGGGGAAATGACGCAGCAGAAAGTCTTCATTCGAGGCAATCCCCATCAACCGGCGCAAGACGTACCCAAGCGATTCCCGCGCGTTCTGTCGAACGACCCGGGTGCAATTAACACGCAAGGAAGTGGCCGTTTGGAGCTGGCTCGTTGGCTGGCCAGTCCGGATCATCCGCTGACAGCGCGCGTCATGGTGAACCGCATCTGGCAATGGCATTTCGGTGAAGGGCTGGTACGCACGCCGAGCAACTTCGGCAAGCTGGGTGAATTGCCGACCCATCCGGAGTTGCTGGACTATTTGGCCGGGCAGTTTGTGGCCAGTGGGTGGTCGATCAAAGCCATGCATAGGCTGATTATGAAGTCCAGTACGTATCAGATGAGTTCGGCTGCGACGCCGGAGCAGATTCAGGCAGACCCGGCCAATCGATTCTGGTCCCATTTTTCGGCGCGTCGTTTGGATGTGGAGGAGATTCGGGATGCTCTTCTGACGGTTGACGGCTCGCTCGACCTGACCGTGGGAGGCAGTTTGCTGGAGGGTACAGGTATTGTGCACGACAGGGAGAACGATCCCGTCGCCCGTGTCAGCTTTGATCCGACGAAGAGCCTCCGGCGAACTGTCTATTTGCCGCTTCGGCGCTCCAATCTGCCAACGCTTCTTACCTTGTTCGACTTCGGGGATGCGGTCAGCACCGGTGAGGGCCGGGCTCGCACAAATGTCGCTCCCCAGGCTCTGTTCATGCTGAACAGTCAATTCGTGGCGGACCGAGCCTTAACCCTCGCGAAACACTTGTTGGCTGACACGAACGCAGATGATGCGAGGCGCATCGAACGCGCCGTCTCGGTTATGCTGAACCGAGAAGCGGCTGTTCAAGAAATCAATGCGGCTCTGAGGTACCTTGACGGAATGGAGAAGAGGAGCGCGGGTCCGGAGGCCAGGCTGAGCGCCTGGCAAAGCTATTGCCACATATTGATGAGCTCCAACGAATTTGTTTACGTCGATTGAAGGCATTATGAAACAGAACCTCACCCACAGGGTTTCTCGCCGGGAAATGCTGCGTCAGTCCGCTTGTGGATTCGGGCTTCTGAGCCTCGCGGCGATGCTGGCAGATGAAAACAGAGGATTCGCCGATCCCAAGTCGGTGGATCATCCCCTCTCTCCCAAGTCACCCCACTTTGCACCCAAAGCCAAACGGGTCATTTTTCTTTTCATGCAGGGTGGTCCGTCCAGTATCGATACGTTTGACCCAAAACCGCGTTTGGTGAAGGACGACGGCAAGCCTCTCCCCTTCAAGCGTCCTCTCACCTTTGCCGAAAACGATGTTGGCAACCTGATGAAATCGCCTTGGGAATTCAAACGGCGCGGCCAGAGCGGGATCGAAGTCAGCGACTTGTTTCCCGAAGTGGGCTCTTGCGTTGACGACTTGTGCGTCGTCCGGTCCGCGGTGGGAGACAGTGTGGCCCACGGCGGAGCCGTCCTTCAGCTGCATACGGGCTCCAACACGTTTCCTCGCCCCAGCGTGGGTTCCTGGATAACGTATGGCCTGGGCACAGAGAACCAGAATTTGCCTGGCTTTGTTACCATCCGGCCGGGGCTGGCTCACGGGGGCGCCAAGAACTACAGTTCAAGTTTTCTGCCGGCTGCTTATCAGGGCACTCCGATTGGAAATGCCGGCATCAAGGTAGACGACTTGCTGGCTGAGCCCATTGAATATCTGAAGAACCAGGGGCTCAGCTTGGAACAGCAAAGGTATGAGTTGGAAATGCTGCAGGAAATCAATCGGCACCATGCCCTGGCCCGCACCCACAACACAGAACTTGAGGCACGCATCCAGGCTTTCGAGCTTGCATTCCGCATGCAGACCGAGGCGCCAGAAGTATTGAGCATGGACAGAGAGTCCGAAGCGACCAAGAAACTTTACGGCATCGATCGCCCCGAGACTCGCGATTTTGGCTGGCAGTGCCTGCTAGCGCGAAGATTGGCCGAGCGCGGTGTTCGTTTCATCCAGTGCACTCATAGCACCGGTGCTTCGATGTGGGACCAGCATACCGAGTTGGTGCGAGGCCATACGCGCAATGCTCAGCAGGTCGATGTGCCGATTGCGGGCTTGCTCAAGGATCTGAAGGCCAGGGGCCTTCTGAAGGACACGTTGGTTTTATGGGGCGCAGAATTCGGCCGCACTCCGGTTGCTCAAGGAGGGGACGGCCGCGACCACAATCCCTATGGCTTCTCGATGTGGATGGCTGGTGGAGGGGTGAAAGCTGGAACGACGTACGGCTCCACCGATGAGTTTGGCTACTATGCCGTGGAGGATCGGATGCACATCCACGATCTGCATGCCACAATCCTGCATCTAATGGGGCTGAATCATGAAAAACTCACCTATTTTTATGGAGGACGGTTCCACCGTCTGACCGACGTGGCGGGAGTGGTTGCACAGAAGATTATTGCCTAGCCATCGCGCTGCCCTGCCGGAAACTACCGACTCAGACTGGGTTGCCTGGGTATCCCGGGAACCCAACTTCCTCGAACACTGGTGATGAACAAGTAGTCGGGACTCTGATTGGCAATCAAAGAGTCGAGTTTAAGGAAAGAACGAACTTGCATTGTTGAGGAACTGCATTTCTGCGAGGGACTGACAACGCGTCAGGAATTTCTGATTCGAGCTTAACGGGGGCTCCAAGTGAGAGTGTTAGAACACAGCAAAAGGTCTGTCTCGGTTGACGACATCCGGGAAGCTCAAGGCCGAATTTCCGGGGAGACGATCCGAACTCCCCTAGTGCTCGGTGCAGCGGCCTCCGACCGGGCGGGGTGCCCTGTGTATTTGAAGCTGGAGAACTTTCAGCGGACGGGCTCTTTCAAAGTGCGTGGTGCGCTAAACACGGTCATGAGTGTGACTCCCGGAGAACGTGCGAAGGGGTTGATTTGCGCCAGCTCAGGTAATCACGGCCTGGGAGTGGCGTATGCGGCAAGACGGTTCGGATCTCAGTGCACCGTGGTTCTTCCGGAGAACCCAAACCCTCTGAAACGATCTTTCCTTCAAAAGCTGGGTGCCCACATTGTCGAATTCGGAACGAACTCTGACATGCAATGGGAGAAGGTCCAACAGCTCAGTCACGAGTACGGTTACACTCAGGTTCATCCCTTTTCTGATCCTGAGATCATCGCGGGGCAGGGCACAATCGGACTCGAGATATTGGAAGATCTCGCCGAGGTGGATGAAATCTACGTTCCCATTGGCGGTGGCGGACTGATCTCGGGAATTGCTCTGGCGATCAAAGAGCTCAATCCTCAAGTGAGGGTTTACGGGGTCGAGCCCGAGCGTTCCAACGCAATCGCCGAATCCGTTCGAGAGGGGAAACCAGTGGTTTTGCCAAGAGTTGAGACCATCGCGGATGGACTGGCCGCCAAAACCACAGGCTCCCTGAACCTCTCGATCATACGCCGTTGCCTCGATGAGATCATTCTTGTCAGCGATTGGGACATTCTGAGAGCGACACTGTTCTTGCTGGAGCAGGGAAAGGTCCTGGTCGAACCGTCTGCGGCAGCCAGTTTCGCTGGGCTACTCGCTAATTCCAAAAGGGAGGGACGAGTTGTGGCGGTGCTGAGCGGCGGCAACGTTACCCTCGATCAACTTTCGCAGCTACAATCCAGACTGGAAGGCGCGACATCCGGCGTTTGAGGTCCGCGCACGTTTTCGGCCGAAAGACTCGACGGACCTCGATAACGCGTTTGAGGGGCCTCTGAGCGAAACATGAATGTTCCCAAATCTCTTGTCTGTTGCCTTTTGCTGACGACGATGGTCGCTGCCATAGACGCGTTCAGCGCTGAATTTCGCTTGGGCACGGCAGCCTTGCCTATCAATCCACCGATTGGCATTGCCTTGGCAGGTTACTACCATGAACGCGGGAACGAAGGCGTGCTCGACGACATTTTCGCGAAGGCCATCGTTCTCGACGACGGCCAGACGCGTGCGGCGATCGTCGTCTGTGACCTCATCTCGATGCCTGAATGGATTGTGGTTGAAGCGCGAAAGATCATTGAGTCGCAGACGGGTATTCCAGCAAACAATGTCCTCGTTGGGGCCACGCATACGCACACCGCTCCCGTGTTGTTTCGCGAATGGAGCCGCGACGATGCGGACGGCGCTGCGAAGCCCATTTCGAAAGAGTACAGCCGCACACTGCCGAAGCTTATTGCCGACGCTGTCGCTGCCGCGAACGCAAACCGCCGCCCGGTGCGCATTTCGGTGGGGAAGGAGACGGAGCCCCAGTTGGCAAACAACCGTCGTTTCTGGATGCGGGACGGTTCGGTAGGCTGGAATCCCGGCAAGCTCAACCCACAGATCGTTCGTCCCGCGGGCCCGATCGATTCGGAAGTTGGCGTCTTCTACGCTGAGACCATCACGGAAAAGTCCGCACCATTGCTCACTTTTGTGAACTACGCGATGCATCCGGACACAACCGGCGGCACGCTCATCTCGGCGGATTATCCGGGTGCGTTGTCGCGGACCCTCGCGCTCTACAAGGGACCGAACATGCTGACTTTATTCGCCAACGGCACCTGCGGAAACATCAACCATACCGACGTTAGATGGGCTGGCGCTCAAAAGGGTCCACACGAAGCCAACCGTCTCGGGACCATGTTAGCTGCCGCTGTCTTCAAGACCTACCCCAGGCTGCAGCCACTCACGACAGTCGGTCCGCTCCGGGTGCGGAGTGAAAGGGTCAAGCTGCCCTTGCCGCCGTTTTCCCCCGGGCAACTGGAACAAGCCCGCCTCGACGTTCGCACCGCGAAAGACAGCACCCGGGAAGGATTCATGAAACTTGTGCGGGCCCATCGCACGCTCGACATTGCCGCCCGAGAGGGCAAGCCGCAGGAAGTGGAGATGCAGGTAATTGCGCTGGGACGCGACGTGGTGTGGGTGTCATGGCCTGGTGAGATCTTTGTTGAGCTGGGCCTAAGCGTCAAAGCGGGCTCACCCTTCGCCCACACTTACAATGTTGAGCTGGCCAACGGTGCCGTCGGTTACATCCCAAATAAGCCGGCGTATCCAGAGGGCAATTACGAAGTCGAAAGCGCTCGTGTCGCCGAAGGTTCAGGGGAAATACTGGTGACCACTGCGCTGCGGATCCTGGCGGAGCTTCACAGTGAGGGCGCCGCCAAAGTTCCTGATCGGAAGCACCCGTGATCGAACTTCTGTTTTCGGTTCTTCCACCTACCGGTCGTCCCTCCCGAGCCCGGCTTACCGCTGGTGCACCAAGTCCCTGCAGACCTTTGTGAACATGAGATTCGCCACCGATCCAGAAGCAATAACCCAGACACTAGCCGATCTGGTTTCCATCAATAGCGTCAATCCGCACTATCCTGGAGGAAAGGGGGAAGCAGCTATTGCGGATTACATCGGTGGGTTTTTCAGGGAGAACAACATCGCTTTTGAAACTCAGACAGTTTTCGAAGGCCGGCCCAACGTGATTGGCAAAGTCGAAGGACGACCTGGAGGCCGCACCGTGATCTTGGAAGCGCACGTGGACACTGCCTCCGAGCTGGGCATGGGCATCGATCCCTTTCTTCCAACGCGGAAAGGGAACCGGCTGTATGGACGCGGAAGTTGTGACACGAAGGGCGGCCTGGCTGCCATGATGCACGCGGTAAAAGCATTGAAGGACTCGGGGCAGCCGTTGAAGAACTCGGTGGTGTTGGTAGCGGCAGCAGATGAGGAGTTCGCGTTCCGTGGAGTCCTCAAAGCCCTCGAAGGCGGCCTCAGTGGAGATGGGGCAATTGTGGCCGAGCCGACAGACTTGAACACGGTCGTGGCTTCAAAGGGTGTCTTGCGATGGCGCATTTGTGCCCGCGGCACCGCGGCCCACAGCTCGAAACCCCAACTCGGTGTCAACGCGATCACAAAGATGGCCCGGCTGATTCTCGCGATACACGAAAAGTGCGATCCGGCTTTGAAAAAACAGCATCATCCACTTCTTGGATATCCAACGCTCAACGTCGGTGTCATTCAGGGGGGTGTTCAGGTGAACCAGGTTCCTGATTTCTGCGCCATTGAACTGGACCGTCGCATGCTGCCCGGCGAGACGCGGCAGCAGGTTTGGCAAGAGTTTCAGAGTATCATTGATGAACTGCATGAGCTGGATCCAGGATCTGACATTGAAATGGAATTGCCGATGCTGGAAGACTTTGCACTTGAAACTTCTCCGGCGGAAAGAATTGTTCAGGCGGTTACGGCCGCTTCGCATGAAGTGAGAGGGCCCAGCCAGCTGCTTGGAGTGCCTTATGGTTCTGACGCCAGTAAGTTTTCCAGAGCTGGCATTCCTAGCGTCATCCTAGGGCCCGGCAGTATTGATCAGGCTCACGCTGCGCAAGAGTACGTGGACCTCGATCAGGTTGTGAGCGCCGTGGAGATCTATGCCCGCTCAGTCGTTGAGTTCTGACGGGGAGAGAACTACCTTCGTTTACTTGCCACGCGGACCTTCCATGAAACTCCCCTCCGTCGGAGGGGTGGCGCGGATCGACGGCGGTCGCGGAACGCGAGTGGGTTCGCTCCTTGTTCCACAGCCCGGGGCCTGACGGCCCTGCCCCTCCTGAGAGGGGAATCGTCTATGAGCGGCAGGTTGTTTTGATAACGGACGCTACACCAAAGGAAGACATCCAAACTCAAGCTCAATGATCCCGTGAATTCAGGCATTGGCGAATGCCACTGGAAGGAAGGTTACAAGTGATGAACAGCGGTCCATGTTCAAAGCAGAGCGTCCCTGATTCTGGGTTCGGCATGCTTTCACGTCGGGAGTTACTGCAAGCTGGAGTCTCCGTTGTAAGTACGAGTGTGGCCGCTTCGAGAAATGCGGCCGCACAAGGACAGAGTCAGAGTGCCACGGATGAGAACCTGCATCTCGGAAAACCCAGTGCTGGCTACATCGACGCTCATGTCCATGTTTGGACTTCTGATACCGGGAAGTACCCGCTGGCACCCGGGTTTGGTCGCAAACAGATGCAGCCGCAGAATTTTTCTCCTGAGGAATTAATGTCCCACGCGCAGCCCAGCGGGGTAACCCGCATTGTGCTCATCCAGATGAGCTTCTACGGCTACGACAACTCTTACATGCTCGACACGATGCGCCGATTTCCAGGAGTCTTCAGTGGAGTCGCTGTCATCGATGAAACCGCGCGGCCCCGGAACGTGATGCGGCGACTAAAGGGAAAGGGCGTGCGCGGCTTCCGTATCTCCCCACAAGGCAAGCCTTTCGATCGGTGGCTCGACAGTCCGGGCATGGCATCGATGTGGCAGTGCGGTGCTGATGAACAGCTTTCTATGTGTTGTCTGATTGACCCCGAGGCAGTGACCGCCGTTGACCGCATGTGCAGGAAATTCCCAGAAACACCGGTCGTCATTGATCATATCGCTCGCATCAGGGCTGACAGCAAGAGGCGCGACGAGGAACTGAAAGAGCTTTGTAACCTGGCCAGGCACAAGCTCACATCGGTGAAAGTCTCCGCCTTTTACGCGTTGAGCAAGGATCGTTCTCACTATCTGGACATGGCGCCGATCATCCAGCGTTTGCTGGACGCCTATGGTCCCGAACGATTGATGTGGGCGACCGATTGTCCCTTTCAGGTCCAGGACGGGCATACCTATCTCGATTCGATTGCTCTGATCCGTGACCGGCTGGACTTTTTGCCCGAGAATGACCGTCGGTGGCTCTTGCGCAAAACAGCCGAGCGCGTGTTCTTCTCATCGTAATAAAGGAATTCATGCCCGCGCCGGCGGCGCTCCAGACCAGTTGTTTGGCTATTTTCCGCGAACCCAACCCGCTGCCGAGGGAACGACGGCAGCCGGGCTTCCGTTCCCTTTGAAATGCGCCACATCGAGAGGAGTCTCTAGTCAACGCTCACTCATCTAAAATCCACAGAGGCTGCGCGTCTAAGTTTGCTGAGATGGTTTATCCCAAAACAACCACAGCACGAGAAATGCCAGAAAGGGTGCAAGTCCCATGAGGGCCATGCTTCCCACATAGGAGCCCGTCGCCTGGATCGTCTGGCCGACGAAGTTCTGCATCAATCCGGTTGCAAACCACGCAAATGTTGCCAGAGAACCCACGACCATTCCTTGGTGTTTCTTGCTGATTTCTTGGCCGAAGGCATAGTAGTTGGGAAACAATCCCAGGGCGCCAGCGCCGATCAAGAGCAGCAGCCCCAGCAACAGCGGCCCCTTCGACACCAGCGCAGCCACTGCGCCCAGGGCTGTCAGCAAGGAACAGCCTAGAAAGGTCACTAGCCTCGCGCGATGCACCTCCCAGCCGCGACTGGCTAATTGCTTGACCAGGAACCCGACCGTGAGGCATCCCACGTCGGTGGCGATGTAATAGGCTGAGGTGAAATAGTTGGCGAAGGCTTCCTCGTAACCATGCGCTTCTTTCAAGAATTTGGGCAGCCAGGCACGAAAGAACTGCCAGGTCAAATTAATTGCGACCACCACGAACATCAAAACCAGATAACGGCGCAGCGTCGAAGGAGAATCTCTTTCTGAATCGTCGCTTTCGGATGGGGTACCAGTATCGGCCGGCTTATCCAGGTCCCTGGCCGTTATGAGACTAAACCACGGAAACGTCCAAAGCAATCCTATCCCACCCACAATGAGGAAGGGGTTGCGCCAGGACCCAGTCGCATTGGTCATGCTCAACTGCACCACAAACGGAGTGAAGATCGCGCCGATCGATGCACCGCTCTGCAAGATGCTATTGCCAAGCGATCGGTCTTCGCGGCTGAGGATGCGCTGCGTCGTAATGAGGGCGCAGGGCCACTGACCCGACTCGAAGAGCCCGAGAAGTGTGCGGCATAGCAACAAACCTGCGTAGATCTCGTGATTGGCTGGGTTCTCGGCGGCCCATGAGTTCCAACCCATCCAGTCTGTCAGCAGGCCGCCTATCTGCCCCGAATAGGCGGTGGCGATCCCAGCCGTTGACCACGCCACCAAGACGAAAGGGTAGAGCCAGCGAACGCTCACGCGGTCGGCCAGGAAGCCAAAGAACAAAGCACCCACCGCAAACGCCCAACTGAATCCAGCCTCCAGTCGGCCGTACTGGGCATCGTTGAGCTGAAACTCCTGCTTCATCCGTGTTCCCGTCAGCGACAGGGTTTGCCGATCCATGTACAGCAGCATGGTGGCGAGCAGCAGCAATAAACAGACAGACCATTTCCACGAGGGCGGACGAGAGGAGTTCATGCGTCCCATTCCTTGCCATCCCACGCGATGACGCGTTCGAGTAACGCGGTCACCGCGGAGGCAAATACCCGAAAGAGCGTCTCACCCTTGTCTGCCGAAGAGTTCCGCGGGTAACCGATGTGACCCAAGGGACTGCGATCCGGTGTCACCCAGGCACGGTTGGCCGGAGTGAACGCTCGTCCCCACTCAACATCCTCTGCGGCCGCGTAGTCACCCACGAGCTGCGGCTGGATCCGCAGCATCATGGACGTTTCCCATTCGCAGGCATGTCCCATCTGAGTCTGTCGGAGCGAGGAGTCGGCTTCATTCGGATTCCCGTCAGCCGTCCAGTAAGTGGTGGAGAGCAGCAACACGTCGCTGCGGCTGCGATACCGCTGACGCAACTCAAACAGCGCCTGTTGAGCCGGTACGATGTTTCCGCCGTGACCGTTGAGCAAAACGAGGCGACGAAATCCGTGGGTCAGGAAGCTTTCGGCAAGATCAATCAAAACGTCCATGTAGACACGTGGCGAGGCCGACACCGTGCCGGGAAAGTCCAGATGATGGTGCGAATTCCCCAGCCAAAACAAAGGCGCAAAGAGAACCCGTCCGTGAAGCGGCTCGCTGATGCGGCGGACCACTTCACCCAGCAGCAGACTATCCGTAAAAACCGGCATGTGCGGACCGTGCTGCTCGAGGGCTGCGATGGGAATCACTACTGGCATGTCCCGCGATAGCTTTGCTATCTGCGGCCACTTCATTTCTGACAGTTGCATAGAGCCTTCCTTGGGAAATAGCGAAACAGAATGGATTGACTGACGGGCCAGCAGAATTTCTAAGCAACGCAGTCGGCGAATCTTACATCGTTATCGAACTTCGAGCATTGTTTCGCTTTTGGGTAGATTAAATTTACGACTTCGATTCATGTTGTCCGTTACCTGTGTGCCTGGTGTCGCTGGTGAACGATCGGGCCTGCTCAAAAGCGTGCTACTCTTCTGAGGCGTCTGAGAACGCAGACAATATCTTCCCGGTTCTTACCGGTGATGACCGCATCGTGGCGGCGTAAAGTAAGACCTTATAGGAGCAAAGAGCAGCGAAGCGCCCTCGAAGACCGAAATGTGTGAGAGTGCCTGTAGCGACGGACCGCTTCATGGGGACAACTTTGGCCAGATCTTGCAGAAGGCCAAGGGCTGTCGCCATGGGTTGGCCGGTAACCCTGACTGAACCAGATTCTAGATCTGCCTCGTTCCTTGCTCTGAGACCTGCAGGGACAAGGACTGAGGGAGAATGGGGGTTGTTTTGGATGTCAGTCCTTAGGGCGAGGTGATCCCGATGTCTGCCTTCGGTTCAACTTGTGTGAACTGAATGCGGTGCTTTCTGTCAGTAAGCCCATATGTGACAGTTTTGTGGACAGAATCGGCAAGCCACGTGGCGAGTTCTTGGGATTGATTCATCTGATCCAGGGTTGTTGTGTCAATCCAGGTTTTCTGCCCCTGCTGACGCAAGTAGATCAATTCTTCCCTCAGAGCCTGAAGATCATTGAGGGTCAACGGCCGCCAAGTCGTTCCCTTATTGAAATACTTGAAAATCCAATTGTCGCAGTTGAAGTCGGCAAAGTAGATGACATCGTCCTTCCACATCTCACTAGCTTTGACTGCCAGGTGCACCGGGGGGGTGGCTTCGATCTTTGAGTAGGGATAGATCAAAAACGTGAAGTTGACGACCATCGTCACAAAAACGAAAGAGGCTAAAATGAAGGAAGGTTCCTGCGAGGAAGCCTTCTTCATCTTCTTCAAGACGATCCCCAACAAAAGGATGAGAGCAGGAAGATAAAACAAGCGATAGTAGGGATATTGAGTCAACCAGAGGAACAAGAAGAACAGGTAAGATCCGATCCAAGTGAGCAACACCGGAGTGAATCCGCCAAGGCCAGACACTTCCAATGCCCCAGTTCTAAGCCAGTTTCTGAAGTTTATCCTGGCCAGCCAAACCGTAAGTACCAAGAACGAAACGCCGCACACCAAAAGAACTCCGAGAATCACTAAGAACGGGGGCTCCACGAAGTTCAGAGCCAACGAAAACCTTCCTCCGAAGAAGAGTCGTACTGTGCTGCGCAGAGTCTCCAACAGGTTATGTGGAACGGAGAAAAACGCAAACTCTTCGCGGCCGTTGGACAATACCCAGGTAGTGAATGCCGAAAAATCCCTTCTCTTCAGGACAAAACACCAGACCCAGATATAGGAGGCAATCACTAACGATGCGGCGACCGCCGAATAGCGGACCGCGTCCCGCAAGGAGGTTGTGAATCTTTTCCCAGCCGAACCGCAAAACATTGCGACAAGAACAACTGGATAAAAGAATACGGCAATTTGGTGCAGCAACATAGCTGCCGCATGGAATCCCCCAATCATTAGCGCGTTTGGCTGTTCGTCTCGGTGCAGTTTGTAAGCAATGAGCAATAAGAAGAAGACGCTGGGGACGTAGACATTCGCGTCTGTGGAGAACTTCCACCAGGTTGCTGAAAAGGCGAATAACAGAGTCAAGCAAACGCTGTAATACAAATTCCGGACTGAAGTGAAGAGCATAGAAAACAATAGATAAGCACACGAAACGCTGAGCAGAGTACTCAGGGTGGACAGCAATGTGAGCGCGCGAAGATGGAGACCCAGTGAGTGGATGGAGTGATAAATCAGGTAGCCGAAGAAGTTATAGAAGAGATGATTGGGATTGAACAATCGGGAAGTCAGCCCGGGGCTATCTTCGATCGCCAGCGCGAAACCGATGCCGTCCCAATAGTGATTTCGAGTTGGAAAGGAAAAATAGACGAGGGAAATCAAGGCAATCACGCAAAGTCCGCCTAGCCTCTGTGGGCTCATAAGGCCTCTCCTTGCAAGACAGGATCTGACGATCTCTACAACAATTTGACATCTGGGCGAGGAACATAACCCTTCTGAGGTGGTGGCTGATATCGAAGTCGTTCGGTAACGAGAGGCGAACAGGAACCGGCCTCAGGATTATTCGGTCAAGAGCATACCTTTCGCCAGTGAAACCAATGTGCGAAGACGTACGAACTTGTTGACTCGGTCAATCTTCGAACCGAAGAGCCAAACAATGCGCTTCGCAAGCAGCGCTAACCAGGCGATGAGTTGTTTGAATTTAATGGGAAAAGGAGGCGAAACTACATCGTCTCGCGCGGCATTACACCACATGAGCATGGCACGTTCAAGAGATTATTTGCGTTGGACGCGACTCTTTTAGGCTCCGGGTGCGAGCGGACGAGTCTTGTTTGCAAGGATGTGAATAGAAAGTACGATCAGATCGGAACAAGCCAAGCCCTGACGCTCTTCCAAGAATTGCGGCCGTCATGAAAGACATTTTCCTAGAAGCCCGGACCGGTGTGTCCAGTGGTAGGGAACAATCCTGAGGGCAAGACTGGCAAACCGGTCCCCGATCTATTTGGAACGAAAATTTCTCATCTCCACTCGTAGACTTTTCCGCAAGTGTTTCCATTCTCGTCAGTCTCGTACTCAAAAATACCCGCCACTCGGTTAAGCCGCTGCAGTCTTTCTGAAGACGACTGGTAGTACACGGCTCCCCGCCAGCCTACGCCGGATCCGCGACCGGTGGGTCTTCCAACGCCGTTTCCTTTCCACATGGCGGTTTCGCCATTTTTCGTAGTGACGATCCCTTGTCCTTCCCCGTAAAGCAGGCCATCTGGCCGCGTCACCGCCGAATAGGTTCCGATATCCGTTGCCTGGATGCCCAGGATCTCGCCAGCAGCCTGGAAGGAAACTTCTACTTTCAAGCTCTGGACCTCCGCACCCGGAATAACCCGCATCGCGGTGATGTTGCCGCGCTCGTCCAAGATCTGTTTGCCTAGGCTGGCTGGGGTTTTAAGCTCCACCAAGGTCGCTACCAAGGGCGCATTGCCCAGGTTTTCAGGCAGATGGTCTCCCGCCTCGACCCAGAGGGCTTCTCCAGCCTTTGCTTTGATGTCTTCTGCCCGGCCGTCGGGATACGAGAAACGGACCTGAGCATCGGTAGCCAGCACTGCTAGCGATGCCGGATGGCCATGCATCACCGATTTTTCACCTGCGCCGTATCGAATCCGAAGGACCCGGACCTTATCGTTTTCAAGAGCGACTTGATAACGCTTAGAGTCCACCTGGGTCGGGTCCGCGCCAGGAATGGGCTGCAATTTGGGGTGTGCTTGAGACATGGCAAGTACCTCCTTGCTGAGGAACAACCAAGGTTAGAAAAGGTGAGAGAGAATGCCGCTGACTATACTTCTAGGCTAAGGGAAAGGCAAACACGAGGCGATTGAGCGAGTCTTCCAATAGGTCACCGAAGTAAGGTCGATTAAGGCCGATCAAAAACCCGGACCCCTGGTGGGGATTCCCCACGTCGAGGAATCGGACAATTTGTCCACTTTGCTGACAGGTTGTCCGGACGCCGTGTCCTCTGCTGGCATCGCTCTCCAGACCCTGGTTGTTGTTGCGCTTCAGGCGATCTTTTCAGACGGCTTAAGCTGCGTCGATAGTATGGTTTAGCCTCACTCCACCCAAGGCCTCTCCGCCTCAGAGTCTCTGGAAGCTGCCTTGCTTTGGTAGAAGCGTTGAACGCAGGACGGGAGTCATCCTTCCCGGAAGTTTGTGGCTACTTTGAATTGAAAGAGGGCATTTCTATGATCCAGCTTGTCATACCTTTCCTGATGCTCGTTGTCGGCTGGATAGCGTTCGTGATCCTGGCCCGGAGAGATGAGGATAAAGTTCAGTCGGAGTGGGTCGCACTGCTGAGTCCGTCAAGCGAGCGAGTTCTGCACCAAGCCCGCACGGAGATCGAGTCGGAGACGACGAAGGTCGGAGTGGTTATGAAAGAGGCCATGGAGATTCGGGAACTGGGGGATTTGGACGAAGCCATCCGTTTTTTGGATCTGGGCGGGGATATCATTCAACGCTCCACGCCGAACCTGCTGTCGCTGCTCTCCGTCATGATGAGATTCTCTCGAATGATTGGCGCGATCGCTCCTGTCAATCCGATCTTCCCGACGGGTTTTCACTTGGCCGAACTGACCAACCTCGCTCATCTGAACGGTATGTTGCACCGGATGCTGACCTCGGCCAAGCAACGCTTTCGTTTGAAGGTCTACATCCTTGGTAAAGGCGTGTCTATCACGAGCCATTACCTCGTCAAGAGTATCGGAAGCATCGTCACCCGCCGAAGCTCCGTGGACGAGGAGTGGGAACAGATTCTGGGGGTCGAGCAGGATTTTCAGAGGCTCTCCAACGAATCTGTGCAGAGCTTTCAAAACCTCCTAGGGGCCCTTTCCAACGATGCGGTTAAAGAGCTGTCGAAGACCCTGCACCTCCCGTCAGCATCCCGGCAGGGAGAGTCACTGACGAGCATGGGACTGGTTAAATACAGCTGAGTGGTTTCTACCTCCTGGCAATTGCCGGGCAAGTGCTACCTGGTATCCTGCTGCGCCAACTTTGAGCGATTCTGATTAGCGGGTACCCGAGACTTTACAGACCGGCAGAGGCTAAAAATGACTGACGAACTCATAGAGCAAGGATCCCTTGAAGAAAGCCTGATCAAGCGTGTGCGCATGGCTTCGCTGAGTGCGGAGACTGCGATTGCTGTTGCAACAGGGAACAGCTTGGCAGAAATACTACAGTCCTGTGCAGGATCGCTGGTTCGTAACCTCGACGCTGCCGTGGCACTCATCTGGACTTTGGACCCCCATGCGCAAGTCCTGGAGCTTCAAGCAACCGCGGGCAGGCACAGAATCTCATGTAATCCCGAGAATCGCATTCCACTGGGACATCTGGAAATTGGAAGGATCGCAAAGTCAGGTTGCCCGTCGGTAGTCAACGACATCCTTGGCGAGGAGTGGGTGAGTGACCCCGCCTGGCTGCCAAGGATCGGTGTGACTGCTGCAGCCGGATTCCCTTTGGCTGTTGAAGGGAGAGTTGTCGGCGTAATGGCCGTTTTTTCGCTGAGCGAAATCAAAGGAGTCGTGATCAAAGGGTTGTCCGCCGTTGCGGATACGATCGCGGTCGGCATTGATCGCAAATACATAGAGAAGCGATTGCAAGAGACCCAGAAATTGCTCACTTCGTTCCTGGATAATGCTCCCATGCCGGTATATGTCTGTTCACCGGAGGGCCGCCTCCGTCTTGTGAATCGGGAATGGGAGCATGTCGTCGGACGAACCCGTGAAGAAGTGATTGGCAAATACCCGGAAGACATTTTTGCTGCTGAGACTGCTAGGGCGTTTCAACTCCAGAATCGGGCGGTGATCGATTCCGGCGCACCGGTTATCACCGAAGAGCATGTGGAGCTTCCCAATGGTTCGCATTGGCTTTACACAACAACTTTTCCGGTGCGAAATTCCACGGGCCAGGTTGAAGCGTTGGGTGGTATCTCCTTGGATATTACCCAACGCAAATCGGCTGAAGAGGCTCAAAGGGTAAGCGAAGCCCGACTTTCCGCTCTCCTCGAAAACAGTCCCGCTCCCATTTTTATTAAGGACTGTGAAGGCCGCTATCTCAAAGTCAACCGTCAGTTTGAGAGCTGCTACCGTCTTCCGGCAGATCAGATACTTGGCAGAACCGACCAAGACCTTTTTTCTTCTGAGCAGGCTTCAATGTTTCGCTCCAGCGATCTCGAAGTTTTCCAGAGTAAGACATCACTCCAATTCGAAGAAACTGCCGTCGATGGGGGTCGCCAACGCACCAGTCTCGTCGTGAAGTTCCCTCTGTTCGATGCTGTTGGGGAGCCCTATGCCATCTGCGGCATTGCGACTGACATTACGGAGCGAAAAGGAATTGAAAAGGAGCTCCGAGCTGCAAAGGAAATCGCCGAAGCTGGCAATCGCGCCAAGAGCCAGTTTCTCGCCAACGTGAGCCATGAGATTAGAACTCCGATGAACGGGATCATTGGTTTGACCCGCCTGGTACTCGACACCGATCTCACGAGTGAACAGCGTGAGTACCTGGAGATGGCGCAGCTTGCATCCGAGTCGTTACTAACCATCATTCGCGACATCCTGGACTTTTCGAAGATCGAAGCGGGTCGGCTTGCGCTTGATTCAATCCAGTTTGATCCGCGCAGGATTGTCCGGGAAGTCATCAGTACCTGCAACGTATCAGCCCTTGAACGGGGACTGGCCCTCAATAGTTATGTCCACAACGACGTTCCCTCAAGTCTGGTTGGGGACCCCACGCGCTTGAGGCAAATTATTCTGAACTTGCTTAGCAATGCGATTAAGTTCACCCACGAGGGTTGCGTCGACTTGAACATCTCGATGCTTAGTTCCGGAGAAGACCAGGTTGCTCTGGATCTCAGCGTCACGGATACCGGGATTGGCATTCCCACTGACAAACAGACGGTTATTTTTCAGCCATTTGTCCAGGCCGATGGATCGACCACTCGCCGATACGGCGGTACCGGTCTTGGTTTGACGATCGCGGCCGAATTGGCGGAGATGATGGGTGGGCGAATATGGGTGGAGAGCGAAGTCGGCCATGGCAGTACCTTTCACTTCACAGCTTGCTTCCCAATGGCCGAAGACGAAGGTTGCTGCCTATCCTGCGGTGATTGTGATTCCGCGCTGAAGGTTTCATGACACCACGATCAGATCGTTCCGAATCAGAAGGTCATCCCGAGAAATCACATACATTCCAGGATCTTTTCCCAACTCCCTGAGTTTTTCTGGCAACGTATCCCGTTGGTTCCAGTTCGGCACATCGACGGAGCACCCCAGGGCGAGTGCTTCGTGAACCTCATCAAACTACCTTCCAAAGCAATCCGAGGGTCACTGCCGATCCGATGACTGCAGGCATTCCCCAATGCCAGCATCGCAGAACCAGGAAGGCGGTGATCGCCAAGGCGATACCAAACCAGTCGGGTCCGCCTGTTGGAAGGAGAGCGTGCTGTGTGAAAAACACCGCGAGGTTGAGCATCACTCCAACCACGGCTGCCGTGATTGACGTAAGGATTCCAGTCAGGTGCCTGTTGCCTCGCAAATACTCGATGAAGGGCGCTCCCACAAAAATCCAAAGAAAGCAGGGAGCGAAGGTTGCCCAGGTGCTGACAAGTCCGCCCATAATTCCGGCCATGACGGGATCGAAGCCGTGAGGGTGATTGAAGGCTCCCATGAATCCTACAAACTGCGTCACAATGATCAGAGGGCCTGGAGTCGTCTCGGCCAATCCCAGTCCGTCGAGCATCTGCTCGGGTCTGATCCATCCGTAGCGGTGAACTGCCTGTTGCGCCAAATATGCGAGCACCGAGTATGCTCCACCAAACGTGACCATCGCTGCCTTGCTGAAAAATATCCCTTCGCGAACGAAAATGTCGTCCCACCCTCTAACCGCGCCAAGCAGGATAATCGGTGTCCACCACACTGACAGGCAGGCCACGACGACTTTGAACAGTCGGCTCCACTTTGGCCGGGTGTGCTCTTGAGGAGGGTCGTCGTCGGAAATAGCCGTTGCCGAAAGGCCTTCTTTCGCGGAGTTCAATGCGTCGCTGGAAAAACTAAGTCTGCCAGGAAGCATCTGGTTTCCCGCGAATCCAATGACGCCTGCGGCAAGGACAATCACAGGAAACGGAACCTGGTAGACATAGATCGCGGTGAATGCGCCAGCTGCCAGGCCCAAGAGTATGGAGTTCTTCAGGGTTTTCTTGCCAATTCGGATGACGGCCTCCGCCACAACGGCCACCACGGCCGGTTTGAGGCCGTAGAAGAGCCCGGCCACCCAACTGATGTTTCCATGAACCGCATAGATCCAGCTTAGAGCCAACAGAATGAAGACCGAGGGAAGCACGAAGAAAACTCCAGCCACGATACCGCCAACGATCCGGTGCAACAGCCAGCCGATGTAGATGGCCAGCTGTTGGGCTTCGGGCCCTGGAAGCAGCATGCAGTAGTTCAATGCATGCAGAAAGCGTTCCTCTGAGAGCCAACGTTTCTCCTCGACCAACGCCTTGTGCATGAGGGCAATCTGGCCGGAAGGCCCGCCAAAATTAATAAACCCCAGCTTCAGCCAGTAGCGAAAGGCTTCCCAAAAACCCACGGCCAGGATGAATTCGTTGGTACCAATCTTCCGGACTTGTCCCGTGTTCTGCCTCTTCGAGACCCAGGATAAATCTCCAGCGCGGGGAGAAATAGATGACATTCGTTCTCAAGTTCCAGTCCCATAACCCGTCGTTGGCGCTCTTGGCTGCCAGCGAATAACGCTCTTCGCTGTCACGCAGTGCGGCCGCGTTGCGTTTGTGTCCGACGTGAAGTCTAATGCGTGCCAAGACAACCTGGAAATCAACGGGCTTCGTCGCGTAGTCGCTGGCGCCGAGACTCAGCGCTTCGACAATGTCGGGGCTTTCTTGGTTGCCGCTGACCACGATGACTGGAAGCTCAGCGGGTGTCGTGGTTTGACGGAGTGCTTTGAGAACCTCAAGATCACTCATGCCCGGCATCACGATGTCCAGGAGAATCAAATCGAAGCTCAGCTGGCTGGCCAGATGCAAAGCCTCCATACCACTTCGCGCTGTGGTAACGGCGTAGCCATGCTGCTTTAGCCGCTCCGCGAACAGATAGGCAACTGTCTCGTTGTCATCCACAACGAGCAACGAACCGGCCGCCGGAGGAGAGATGTTATCAACTATCCGCATGCATGCTACTCGAGTATGAAAAGCGATCTGATTGCAGGAGTGGTGCCTGATTGGGTGGGCGCGCACGCCAGCCACTTTCTGGTTTATGTCTCGGACGAATGAACAGGAAGGATCAGCAAACCAGACGTTCAAAACGATCCGAAGAAAGCCATAGTCGTGGAGCGGCGTAACTTGCCACTGGGATCGGATGTTGGAAAGGGGAGGGAAGCGAGGAACACGATGACCCATGCCGAGTTTTCCCGCTTGGTCTCCTGTGCAGGGAGCTGCTACACTGCCGAACGCGCTGGCATGGCTCCAGAGCACCGCCAGTCGATTGTGAGAGAGTTTCCATCTTCTTTTTATGAGCTTCTCATGCCGACCGTAGTAGATAGACCGCCTAAGCGCACGGCCCGGAGTACGGATTGAAAGTCGTGCCAATTGAGAATTCAGAACCCAGTTTCTCAGCAGAAAACTACTCTGTTCCTGATCCATGACTGAAACCGAAACAAACCAGAACTCACAGGCATTTGGAGAGGCCCGTCTCGCCAGCCGTCAATGGTGCAAGTTTACCAGTCTGCTGTCAGTCGTTATGATCTTCTGGCCGTCAATAGCCCAAAGTCAGTCTCCTGAACTCAATCAGAGCGAATCCGTCACACTAACTCTCGATCAAGCCGTTGAGTTCGCCCTCAGCCATTACCCGGCGGTCAAATTGGTTCTTGCCCAGGCTGCAGCTTCCCGCTCGGGGGTAGACTTGGCACGCACCGCGTACCTTCCCCGCACGGACCTGGTCTGGCAAGCGAACCGGGCGACTCGCAACAATGTGTTTGGCCTCTTCTTCCCGCAACCGATCCCGTTGCCGATCTCGGGACCGGTTCTAGGTACGAACAATGGAACTAGTGCTTGGGGAACAGCCACAGGCTTTCTTTTCAACTGGGAACCTTTTGACCTGGGTCTACGGAGGGCCCAGGTAGGCACGGCACGGGCGCAGGAAGCGCAAGCCAAAACTGCCATTGAAGTAACTCGCCAGGATGTAGCGGTCGCCGCTGCCGATGGATTTTTGACCTTGCTCGCATCGCAGCAGGCCGTGCGAGTAGCAGAGGCGAGCATGGATCGCGCGCGCGTGCTGGCCAATACGATCGACGTGCTCGTAAAAAACGAATTGCGCCCAGGTGCCGACGCATCGCGGGCCAAGGCTGAACTGGCGGGGGCCGAAACGCAGCTGATTCAAGCCCGGCAGGCCGAGCAGGTCGGTCGTGTCGCGTTGGCCCAGCTGTTGGGAATTGCTGGAACAACGGTCGCCATCAACGAAGGTTCTCTCCTGCAAATGCCGCCTTCACTCGAGCAGACGCCAGCGGCGGTCACGACGCATCCTCTGGCCAGCCTTCAAGCTGCTTCACTCGAAATTGTGAAGGCACGTCAGAAGGAGCTGGAGCGGTCCTATTTTCCCAAGTTTGACTTTCAGGCGGCTACGTTTGGAAGAGGCTCAGGCGCTCAAACGAACGGTGAGGTACTCGGTGGTTTCAACGGCCTTGCGCCCAACACCATCAACTGGGCCGTCGGATTCACGGCAAGGTTCCAGCTGTTTGATTTCGCGTCCATTCGCAACCGCAAAGAAATTGAAAAGCACCTTGCCACCGCCGAGTCGGCACGTTTCGATCAGGTGGTTCAGAGTTTGACCACTCAACACGAGAAGGCCAAAGCCGAAGTTGATGGAGCACGGCGCGTGGCCGGGAATACGCCCATTCAGCTGGAAGCAGCCAGGGCCACTCATGAGCAGGTAAGGGCGCGCTACCAGGCGGGACTGGCGACTGTGGTGGAAGTTGCCGATGCCCAAAGGCTACTGGCGCAGGCGGAGATTGAAGATTCACTTGCGCGGCTGCGCGTGTGGCGGGCGTTGCTGGCGTTGGCTGATTCTCGGGGTGATCTGGAGCCCTTTCTTCAAGGAGTACGCAAGTAGCTCAGGCGACCGGTCGGCGGGAAATCGCCTTCAGATCCGCTGGCAGGATCTGGGACTAATGTGCAGCGTAGACCTCGCTTTCCCTGGGCCTGCGGCTTTTTCGTTCAGGTCTTGCACGTCGGTTCTTTTAAGGCCGCAGACCTGCAAACAACGCAGGTCCGGTGCAGAACTACCCGATCTTATCTGATTTCTCGCCCAAGATTTATCAAGGAGCTTGGAATGTGGCTTGTATTGATGGCACTGAAGCGGCCGATGACGATTCTGGTTGCGGTGATGTCGATTGCCCTCAGTTCGATCATGGCGATTCGCCAAATGAAGGTGGATATCTTTCCAAAGCTGGGAGCGCCGGCGATCTATGTTGCCCAGCCCTATGGCGGCATGGATCCCTCGCAGATGGAAGGCTATCTTACCTACTACTACGAGTACCACTTCCTGTACATCACCGGCATCGAGCATGTCGAATCCAGAAACATTCAGGGCGTGGCCCTCATGAAGCTGGTCTTCCACCCGGACATCGACATGAGCCAGGCGATGGCGGAAGTGGTGGGTTACGTGAACCGCTCGCGTGCGTTCATGCCGCCGGGCGCCGTGCCGCCTTTCATCATGCGGTACGACGCCGGCAGTGTGCCGGTGGCGCAGTTAGTCTTCTCCAGCGAGAGTCGCAGCCCGGGTGAGATGCAAGACATTGCTCTGAACCGTGTCCGGCCAATCTTCGCAACGTTACCCGGGGTGTCGGCGCCTCCTCCGTTCGGCGGCAATCAGCGGACAATCGTTGTGCGCGTGGACCCCGAGCGCATGCGAGCGTACCGGCTGTCGCCGGAAGAGGTCATCACCCAGATCAACCGGGCGACGACGGTCCTGCCTTCCGGAAGTGTGAGAACAGGCGACCTCCTTAGGTTCGCCTCTACCAATGCCGCTCTCGGTGCCAACATCTCCGAGCTCCTGGATACACCGCTCCGGTTGGGACAGGGGCCAACCGTTTATCTGCGCGATATCGGGACCATTGCCGATAGCACCGACATCGTCGTGGGCTATGCCCATGTCGACGGCAAGCGCACGGTCTATATTCCGGTCACCAAGCGAGCTGACGCTTCAACTCTGAGTGTCATTCAGAACGTCAGGCAGGCACTTCCCCGCATGCGCAACGTCGCTCCCGAGGATGTAAAGATTGACCTCGTATTCGACCAGTCCGGATACGTGGTCAACGCATTGAGGGCGTTGATTCAAGAAGGACTGTTGGGGGCGTGTCTGACAGGATTGATGGTGCTTCTGTTTCTGAGGGATTGGCGCAGTGCCTTGATTGTGGTGATCACTATCCCCTTTGCCTTGCTTTCTGCCGTCGTCGCTCTCTGGGTTACCGGTCAGACCATCAATATCATGACGCTTGGCGGTTTGGCGCTGGCCGTGGGTGTGCTGGTGGACGAAGCGACCGTCGAAATTGAAAACATGCATTCGCACATGAGCAGAGGACTTTCCAGGGCTCGATCCGTGGTAGATGCTTGTCGAAAGACGGCGCTTCCCAGGTTCCTGGCCATGCTCTGCGTCTTGTCTGTCTTCATGCCCTCACTTTTCATGACGGGTGTTGGACGGCAGCTGTTCGTGCCACTGTCCCTGGCCGTTGGTTTTGCCATGGTCTCGTCCTACTTGCTGTCGAGCACCCTGGTCCCAGTCCTCTCCACCTGGTTGATTCGACCCCAGCACGAAAAGCAAGGAGGAGTGTTCGACAAACTGCAGTCTGCTTACCGTGACCTTCTTGGTTCCGTTTTCCGTTTTCGCTGGCTGCTGGCAGGGGCCTACCTCCTGGCGGCAGCGGCTTTCATCTACGTGCTCTTCCCCAGAATTGGCCCGGAGATTTTTCCGGCAGTCGAGGCCAGACAGCTTCAGGTGCGCCTGCGGGCTCCCACGGGTACGCGCATCGAGCGAACGGAAATCATGGCTCTCAAAGCGACCGATGTGATTAAAGAGTCGGTCGGACCGGACAATGTGCAGATCACCACCGGATTCATCGGGGTGCAACCGCCAAGCTATCCCATCAACACGATCTTCCTGTTTACCAGCGGCTCTCAGGAAGCCGTCCTGGGCGTGGCGCTGAAACCCTCTGCCCCTCCTGTCAGCGATGGCCTGAAGGAGACGCTACGCCAGAAATTGAAATCCGCCTTGCCTGATGTGGCGGTTTCCTTTGAAGCGGCCGACATCATCAGCCGCGTCATGAGCTTTGGTTCCCCCACACCGATTGAAGTCGCGGTGCAAGGCCCGAGTCTGCCAGACAACCGGAGCTTTGCCGAAAAATTGCGAGCCGAGTTGGTAAAGGTATCTTCCTTGCGCGATCTGCAATATGCCCAACCGCTGGATTACCCAACCATGCGGGTGACCATCGATCGCGATCGGGCGGGGCAGTTTGGACTGGCGATGGCCGATGTGGCCAAGTCGCTCGTAGCCGGAACATCTTCGAGCCGTTTCACAGACCCTAACTTCTGGAGAGACCCCCGAAGTGGCAATGCCTTTCAGATTCAAGTCGAGATCCCACAACACAAGATGGCTTCGACCGAAGACGTTCAAAACCTGCCCGTCATGACTCACGAGAGCACGAACGTCTCACGGACTCTGCTGGGGGATGTGGCCAAGGTGGAATACGGCACCGCGCCGGGAGAAGTCGACCGCTACAACATGCAGCGGGTGGTCAGTTTCACCGCCAACATTCATGGGAAGACGCTCGGACAAGCCGTGGGAGACGTTAGAGCCGCTATTGCGCGAGCAGGGGAGCCACCGCGCGGCGTCACGGTCCTGACTCGCGGACAAGTTCCAGCTTTTGAAGAAACGTTCTCAGGCCTGCAACTTGGCCTTCTGCTGTCCATCGGAGTGATCTTTATCTTGCTCGCTGCAAACTTTCAGTCCTTCAGACTTGCGCTCGCTGTCGTTTCCACAGTGCCGGCGGTGATCTCCGGTGTCTTGCTGATCCTCTTCGTCACGGGCACTACCCTGAACGTGCAGTCCTTCATGGGGGCGATCATGGCGATTGGCATCTCCGTCGCAAACGCCATTCTGCTGGTCACGTTCGCCGAGAACTCTCGCCGTGGCGGAGCGGTTATTGTCGACGCCGCCCTTGAGGGTAGTACGGGCCGGCTTCGGGCCGTGTTGATGACCGCGATGGCGATGATTGCCGGAATGATACCCATCGCTCTTGGAGCCGGAGAAGGAGCGCAGGCGGCCCCGCTCGGAAGGGCCGTGATTGGAGGCCTTGTCATGGCAACCCTTGCGACGCTCACCATCCTGCCTGCGGTCTATGCCATTCTGCAGTCGAGAGCGACACTCGGGTCCCCGTCGTTAAATCCCAGCGATCCGGAAAGCAAGTACTATGAACCTATCTAAGCTTTGCCTCGTTTTTCTGCTGTCCACGCCGCTTCTGGCCCAGACCCCCGTGGAGTGTGTCCGCGTGGTCTCGAAATCCATCGAACGCCAGGTTCGGCTTCCCGGTGAGCTGCTTCCTTACCTCAGTGTCCCGATCTATGCCCGCGTGGCTGGTTTTGTCGACCGGGTGGAAGTGGACCGGGGAAGCATTGTCAAGAAGGGTCAGGTGCTGGCGACACTGGTGGCGCCGGAGACTGAGGCCCAGATTGCGGAAGCCACTTCCAAGGGCCAGGCGATTCAGCTGCAACGTGCCGAAGCTGCGGCCAAACTTTCAGCGGCGCAGAGCACTTACGATCGCTTGAAAGCCGCGTCGCAGACTCCCGGTGTCGTGGCTGGAAACGACCTGGTGGTGGCGCAGAAAGCTGTGGAAGGGGCGCAGGCTCTCGTGAGCGCCTATGAGGGTTCTATCAAGGCGGCGCAGGCCTCCGTCCAGTCGCTGAAGGCGCTGGAAAAGTATCTTACGATCACCGCGCCCTTCGATGGCATTATCACCGAGCGCACGGTGCATCCAGGAACGTTGGCAGGACCGAACTCTGGGACGGGAGGCTTGCCTCTGCTGAAGCTGGAACAGCTCAGTCGTTTGCGTTTAACCGTCGCCGTTCCCGAAGCGCACGTAAGCGGCATTGTGAAGAATGCTCGCGTGCCCTTCACCGTGCCCGCCTTCCCGGGAGAAACCTTTCACGGCGTAGTACGGCGTACGGCTCATGCGCTGGAGTCGAAGACGCGCACCATGGCCGTTGAACTGGATGTGGCCAATCCAAGTCTTAAGTTAGCTTCGGGCATGTATGCGGATGTCCTCTGGCCGGTGCGGAAGGAGCGGCCGGCTTTGCTCGTCCCGCCCACTAGCATTGCCACCACCACGGAGCGCACCTTTGTCATCCGGATCAAGAACGACGTGGCGGAATGGGTGCCCGTGTCTCGCGGAGCCGCCACAGGTGATCTGGTTGAGGTCTACGGACCGTTGCAGAACGGCGATCTCATCGCCCGCCGCGGAACCGATGAGTTGCGAGAGGGCACACGCGTCAAGGTCACGCAGCCCGCGCACTGAGAACTCAACTGCGGAGGCGCAGCGATAGCCGCGACCTCATAATTTCCTTTAGGTAAACCCCCAGCTTTGCTGGGGGACTCCAGGAGTTTGACAATTCCGGGGTGAAAAAAGAAAGTCTCCGATCCGTGAACCGCTCAAAGTCACACGGAAAGGAGACTTTT
>Ga0187893_10004289_pt1 | contig 27374 bp, 24 predicted proteins | sample MA1701074metaG_FD_139574 | JGI IMG/M metagenome (GOLD analysis project Ga0187893, IMG submission 139574) | White microbial mat communities from a basaltic lava cave in the Kipuka Kanohina Cave System on the Island of Hawaii, USA - MA170107-4 metaG ... | reverse complement strand
AGCGCTGTGGCGGCGCGCCTGCGATTAGAATCGCAATTCAAGCCATTTCCGCGGGGAACAAGTCCATGCTCAAGCTGTGCGGTTTCCGAATCAGCAATTACCACAACAAGGTGTTGATCGCGCTGCTCGAAAAAGGCGTGCCCTACGAAGAGGATTCAAGCGTGCATCCGTCGCAGAAGGACGAGTACCTCGCCAAAAGTCCGATGGGCAAGGTGCCCTATCTCGAACTGGATGGCGCGCGCCTGTGCGAGTCGGAAGTGATTCTCGAGTATCTCGAGGAAGCCTACCCGCAGAAACCGCTCATGCCGAAGGATCCTCTGGCGCGCGCCAAAGTGCGCGAACTCGTGACGGTGCTGGAGCTGCACATGGAACTGGTGGCACGGCGCCTCTACGGCGGCCTCTTCGGCCAGGGCATCTCCGACAGCACCAAGCAGTCGGTCGAGAAGGAACTCGCCAAGGGCCTGCGCGCCTTCAAAGGGCTGGCGAAATTCGATCCGTTCCTTGCCGGCAAGGAGATGAGCATCGCCGACTGCGCCGCCGCGGTGCACCTGCCGCTCATATCGCTTGCCACCAAGCTCGCCTACGGCAAGGATGCCCTGGAAGAGATCCCACAGGTGAAGCCCTACCTCAAGATGCTGGGCGAGCGGCCGGCGGTGGCGAAGGTCAATGCCGACCGCAGGGCGGCAACAGAGGCCGCAAAAGCAGCGCCAAAGAAGTAACTACTTCGGCACCGGCCGCGGCCGGCCCTTGAGGTCGATGGCGACGTAGGTGAGCGCCGCTTCGGTTACTTTCACCACCACCGCTTCGGCGCGGCCGCGCTCGGCGTAGACCTCGACGTTGACCGTGATCGAGGTATTGCCGATGCGCACCACGTCGGCGTACAGGGACAGCACGTCGCCGATCTGCACCGGCTGCTTGAAGACGAAGGAGTTCACCGACACCGTGGCGACGCGGCCGCGCGCGACGCGCCCGGCGACGATGCCGCCGGCGACGTCGACCTGCGCCATGATCCAGCCGCCGAAAATATCGCCGTTGTGGTTCGAATCCGCCGGCATCGGCACCACGCGCAGCGCCGGCACCTTGCCCTGGGGCAGCGCGAGGCCGGCCGGCTGGTGCGAAGCCTTGCCCATCGCGCCTACTTCTTCAATCCGGCGAGATAGTTGAGCGGGCCGCCGCGGAAGGGCGCGAAGCCGGTGCCGAAAATGAGGCCGGCGTCGATGAGCTCGGCGTCCGGCACGATGCCTTCGGCCAGCACCGCTTTGGTTTCATCCAGGTACGGCTGAATCAGCGCCTGGACGAGGCTCGCGTCGTAGACGCCGGGCTGGCCCTTCACCGGCTTGTTGTTTTCCCAGCGGTAGATGCCCTGGCCGGATTTGCGTCCGAGCTGCCCTAGCGCGACCTTGTTGAGCAGGATCTGCGGGGCCTCGGCCTCGTGGCCCTGCGCGTCCTTCTTCGCGAGCTGCTTGCCCGCGTGCAGGCAGATGTCGAGGCCTACCGTGTCGGCGAGCTCGATCGGCCCCATCGGCATGCCGAACTCTTCCATCGCAGCGTCGAGCGTCTCCGGCCTCACGCCCTCGTCGAGCATGCGGAACGCGTTCTGCATGTAGGGGCCGAGCACGCGGTTGACGAGGAAGCCCGGCGAATCCTTCACCGGCAGCGGCAGCTTGTCGATCTGGCGCACGAAGGCCATGGCATTTGACGCATGAACTTGTCGGGTTTTTTCAGAAGAAATTATTTCAACAAGCATCATCTGCGGGACCGGGTTGAAGAAATGGATCCCGACCAGGCGCGACGGATCCTTGAACTTCGCCGCGATGTCGGCGAGCTTGAGGCTGGAAGTGTTGCTTGCCAGCACCGCGCCGGGCCTGGCGGCGGCCTCGAGCTTCGCGAACAGCTGCTGCTTGGCCTCGAGGTTCTCGAAAATCGCCTCGATGATCACGTCCGCCTTGGCCGCGCCGGCGCCGCTCACGTCCGGAATCAGCCGGTCCATCGCGTCGCGCACCCGGAACGGATCGCGCAGGCGCCGCTGGAACAGCTTCGCCGCGCGCTTCACCGCCGGCGCGAGGCGCTCGGGCGCGGTGTCCTGCAGCGTCACGGTGATGCCGCGCATGGCGCAGACCGCGGCGATGTCGCCGCCCATCACGCCCGCGCCCACGACGTGCACGTGCTGCGCCTTGAAATCCACGCCCTTGGCGAGGCCCTTCATCTTCTCCTGCAGGAAGAAAATGCGGATCAGGTTCTTGGTCGTGGGGTGGTCGAACAGGGTGTTGATCGAGCAGGTCGGATCGGCGGGATTGACGAACGGGTCGCCGTCGTATTTCTGCCAGAGATCGAGGATCGCGTAGGGCGCCGGGTAGTTCTCGCGCTGGGCCTTTTGGGCGACCTGTTTCCTCGCCTGGGAAACCACAATACCCCGGAATGAAAGCAGAAACCTTTGCAGCAAAGGCAGCTCACGCTGCATCGGCGCTTCCAGTGTCAGCATGCGCGCCGTGTTTTCCAGAATGCGCAGCGGCACCGCCTGGTCCACCAGGCCCATGCGCTTGCCGCGTTTCGCATCGACCGCCTTGCCGGTCAGCATGAGGTCCATCGCGGCGACGGGGCCGATCAGCTTGGGCAGCCATTGCACGCCGTGCCAGGCCGGCATGATGCCGAGCATCACCTCGGGAAAAGCGAAGCGCGTTTTCGGATCGTCGAGCGCCACGCGGTAACGGCAGGCGAGCGAGAGTTCGAAGCCGCCGCCCATGCAGTAGCCGTTCACCATCGCGGTGGTGGGGAAGGGCAGGTCGCGCAGTTTCTGGAACACGTCCCAGCCCAGGCGCACGAAGGAAAGCGCCTCCTCCGGCGACTTGAAGCGCGTGAATTCCTCGACGTCCGCGCCGGCGATGAAGCTGTCCTTGGCCGAGCGGATAATCATGCCCTTCGGTTTTGAGCTGGCGATTTCGTCCAGCGCGCTGGAAAGCTCCTGCAGCGCTTCGCGCGAAAACGTGTTCGCCGACTCGCCCTGCTTGTCGAAGGTGAGCCAGACCAGGCCCTGCGCGTCCTGCTCGTGGCGCCAGTGCTTGTAGATCGTCTTAGCGCGGTCCACGGGTTTTCCTTTTCATGCTGCCTCCACCAACATGGCGCCGCCGAGGCCGCCGCCGATGCAGATCGAAGCCATGCCGCGCTTCGCATTCTTTCTCTTCAGGAGCTTCAGCATGTGCAGGACGATCCTCGCTCCCGAAGCGCCGACGGGATGCCCCAATGCCACTGCGCCTCCGTCGACATTTAATTTTTCCTGATCGAGATCTCCAAGAGAAGAGTCGAGACCGAGTTGTTCCTTGCAGTATTTCTCGTCTTTCCACGCGGCGAGGCAGCCCAGCACCTGCGCGGCAAAGGCTTCGTTGATTTCCCAATAGTCGACGCCGTCGAGCTTGAGACCGTGGCGCTTTAGGATCGGCGTGGCCGCGTGCACCGGCCCGAGGCCCATCTGCGCCGGGTCGAGGCCCGCCCATTGCGAGTCGAGAATTTTCCCGATGGGTTCCAGATTGAAAGTCTTCAAGGCGGATTCGGAGGCAAGAATCAGCCAGGCCCCGCCATCCGTGATCTGCGAGCTGTTGCCCGGGGTGACATTGCCGTACTTGCGATCGAAGAAGGGCTTGAGCTTGGCGAGGTTCTGCGCCGACGAGTCGCGCCGCACGCCGTCGTCCAGCGTGTAAGTCTCGCCTTTCGCGTCGTAGAGCGCTTCGACCTCGCCGCCGCCGGCGGCGAGATGGCCGGCGTCCTGGGCAGCGCAGACTCTCTTATGAGATCTGACGGAAAAGGAATCCATCTGTTCGCGCGTAATACCGAAGCGGTGCGCGAGGTTCTCCGCCGTCTGCCCCATCAGCAGGCCGACCATCGGGTCGGTGAGGCCCTTCATGATGCCGATCACCGGATTGAGCAGCGCACCCATGCGAAGTTTTGCGAATTGGCCTGCCTTTTCTCCAAAAGATCTTTTTTGTGAAAAATCTGCAAACCAATTCACCATCCTGTCGTCATAGAGCAGTGGCGCGCGCGAGAGCGCGTCCACGCCGCCCGCGAGCACCAGGTTCGAGCGCCCGGCGAGGATGTTGTTGATGCCCGAATCGAGCGCCTGCATGCCCGAGGCGCAGTTGCGCATCACGGTCCAGCCCGGGACCTTCTGGCCGCAGCCCATGCGCAGCGCCGCCACGCGGCCGATGTTGACTTCATCCACCGAGGGCGCGGCGCAGCCGAGGATCACTTCATCCAGGTCCTGCGGCGCAAACTTCTGGCGCGCGAGCAGCGTCTTGCCGGCCTGGGTAGCGAGATCGCTCGCGGCGAAAGCGCCCGGGCGGTTCTTCGCCTTGAGGAACGGCGTGCGCGCGCCGTCGACGACGTAGATCGGCTTGGCGTACATGTCAGGCCGCCTTCGCCGCGGGGGCTTTCGCTTCCTGCCCGAATTTCGCAGCCAGCTCGGCGCGGCCGAAGTCCTGCGGGAAATCATCCACCTTGATGACGTTCCTGCGCAGCGCTTCCTTGCGTTGCCAGAGGGCGCATTCCTCCGCCGAAATAATTTGATTTTCTTTTGCCAAAAGACCCAGATCCATCCCGGGCTTGGGAACAAGCTTTCCCTTTTTCACGGCCTTGCGCAGCTTCTCATCCACCGGCTCGCAGGCGAGGGTGGCGAGGAACGCCGCTTCGAGGATGCCCGTGGGGTCGGATTCACCCTTGCCGATGTAGATACCCGCGGTGAGGCGGTCGCGCGTGGCGCCCGGCTCGAGCAGGATCTTCGCGCATTCGCGGTTGCGCGAATCCAGCGGCGGGCGGAACGACATGCCGAGCGGGAAGATAGTCCAGCGCAGCAGCGTGGCGACCGACTTGATGGGGAAATTGGAGAGGATCTGGTCGATCGCCTCCTGCGCGTGGTGGAGCAGGTCGCGGACCACCCAGCGGATGAGCGGGATGTCCTCCTGCTTGCGGCCCTGGTCTTCGTAATGTTTCAGCGTCGCCGAGACGAGGTAGAGCATCGAGAGCACGTCGCCGAGGCGCCCGGAGATTTTCTCCTTGCGCTTCAGCGCGCCGCCCATCGCCAGCATCGAGACATCGGCGAGGAAGGCGAAGGCCGCGGCGAGGCGCGACGTGAAGCGGTAGTAGTGCCGAGTTTCCGGCGCGCCGCCGCGCGGCACCTGCCCGAGGCGCGAGCTCGTGATGCCGTGGATGAAGGCGCGCACGCCGTTCGAAATCGTGTGGCCGATATGCGACGTGAACGCGTCGTCGAACTCGATCGAGGCGGCCGCGCCCTGCATTTCCTTCGCCGCGCGCATTTCGCGCAGCACGTAGGGATGGCAGCGGATCGCGCCCTGGCCGAAGATGATCAGGGTGCGCGTGAGAATGTTGGCGCCTTCCACCGTGATGCCGACCGGAATCACCTGGTAGCCGCGGCCGACCCAGTTGTTGGGCCCCAGGCAGATGCCTTTGCCGCCGTGGATATCCATCGAATCGTCCACGATCTGGCGCGCCCTTTCGGTCATGTGGTACTTGGCGATCGCCGAGATCACCGCCGGCTTCTCGCCCAGGTCCACGGCGCCCGCGGTCATGATGCGCACGCCGTCCATCATGTAGCAGTTGGCGGCGATGCGTCCGAGCGCTTCTTCCACGCCCTCCAGCTTGCCGATCGGCGTCTTGAACTGGCTGCGCACGCGCGCGTAGGCGCCGGTGACGCGCGCGAGGCCCTTCGCGCCGCCCACCGAGGAGGTCGGCAGCGAGATCGAGCGGCCTGCCGCGAGGCAGCCCATCAGCATCATCCAGCCCTTGCCGGCGTAGTCCTTGCCGCCGATGATCCAGTCGATCGGCATGAAGACATCCCTGCCGGAATTCGGGCCGTTCTGGAACACCGCGTTCAACGGCAGGTGGCGCCGGCCGATGTTGACGCCCGGATGACTGGTCGGAACCAGGGCGCACGTAATGCCGAGATCCGCTTTGTCTCCCAGCAGATGTTCCGGATCGTAAAGTCGAAAAGCAAGACCCAGCAACGTCGCCACCGGCCCAAGCGTGATGTAGCGCTTGTCCCAGGTGACGCGCATGCCGAGCACTTCCTTGCCCTGGTGCATGCCCTTGCAGACGACCCCGAAATCCGGGATCGCTGCCGCGTCCGAGCCAGCCTCCGGGCTGGTGAGCGCGAAGCAGGGGATCTCGAGGCCCTTGGCAAGGCGCGGCAGGTAGTGGTTCTTCTGCTCGTCGGACCCGTAGTGAAGCAGCAGTTCCGCCGGCCCGAGGGAATTGGGCACCATCACGCTCACGCCGAGCGCGTTGGAGCGCGTCGAGAGCTTCAGCACCACCGCCGAGTGGGCGAGGGCGGAGAAGCCCAGGCCGCCGTATTTCTTCGGAATGATCATGCCGAAGAAGCCCTTGTCCTTGGCGTACTGCCAGACCTGCGGCGGGAGGTCGTAGCGTTCGTGCGTTACCTCCCAGTCGTTGGTCATGGCGCAGATTTCCTCGCAAGGCCCGTCGACGAAGGCCTGCTCCTCGGCGGTCAGCTTCGGCGCGGGGATCGCCAGCATCTTGTTCCAGTCGGGCTTGCCCGAAAAGAGGTCCGCGTCCCACCACACGGTGCCGGCGTCGATCGCTTCCTTTTCGGTCTGCGACATGTCGGGCAGGATGCGGCGGAAAATCGCGAGCACATGGTCGCTCACCAGCCGCCGGCGCAGCGCCGGGAGGGTCAGCACCGGCGCGATGAGGATGAACAGGAAGAACAGCACCGAGTTTATCTGCGCCGAGAACTCCAGCGCCGCGGCCCAGGTGGCGAGCATCAGGCCGGCGGCGATGGTCCAGAGCAGGATCGGCGCCTGGAAGTAGGCCAGCAGCACTAGGACCGCGACAGTGGCTACGGCGAAAACGGCGATGTCGAGCATTGGGACCTCCCCCTAAAGCAGCAAAAAGATCAGGCAGCTTTCTTGACGTCGGCGGCGTTGTGCAGCGGCGCGAGCAGGCCCGCGGCCAGGAATGCGGTCAGGCGCGCTTCCAGCAGGCGCGCGTCGTAGCGATCTTCGGCCTTGCAGCCGGCGATCAACTGCACCGTGTCGGTGGCGGCAAGCGTGTAGGCGAGCGTGCCGAACATGAAGTGGATGCGCCACACCAGTTCGTCGCGCGGCATCTGCGGCAGCGCGCGCTCGAAGGCGTTCTTGAAGCGCTCCATCGCCGGCGCGTAGAGCTGACCGATGAGCGCGCGGATCTGCTTGTGCGGATCGGTATAGGTGCGCCCGAGCAGGCGGATGAAGTTGCGGCCGCCGCATTTAGCGTCCTCGATCATGCGCAGGCTCGCGCCGACGAAGGCGCGGATGATGGCCTCGGGCGACAGGGCACCGGACGAGGCCTTCTCCAGCCGGTCGAGTTCGGCGATGCGGCCCGCGTTCATCGGATCGAGCCGGCGCCGGAACACCGCCTCGATCAGCGCGTCCTTCGAGCCGAAATGGTAGTTGACCGCAGCGAGGTTGACCGCGGCCTTGGCGGTGAGCTGGCGCATCGAGGTGCCGCCGAAGCCGTGCTGCATGAACAGCTCTTCGGCGGCATCGAGGATGCGGGTGCGGGTTTCGTGCGGCGGTTTGACGGCGCGCAGGCTCATGGCGGTTTCTCGATTCAAACGAACGTTTGAATGTTAGGGGTTTGAGCCTGCGGCGTCAAGGGTCTTGGTGCTTCGGCCGCAGTTAGAATCGCCCTCCCCATGGCAGCCCACGCCCAACGCAATGCCGCTCCCGTAGACAGGTTGCGCGGCGGCGAATGGCGCTCGGTCGGCGTCCTGCTGCCCTACCTGTGGGATTTCCGCTGGCGAGTTTTGCTCGCGCTGGTACTGCTGGTGACGGCGAAGCTGGCGAACGTGGGCGTGCCGTTGGTTATGAAGGAAATTGTCGACGGCCTCGACCCCAAGCTGGCGGTGGTCGCGGTACCGGTGGCGCTGCTCGCCGCCTACGGCCTGCTGCGCTTCTCGACCACGCTGTTTGGCGAGCTGCGCGACGTGGTTTTCGTACGCGTCACGCAGCACGCCATCCGGCGCGTCGCGCTGAACGTCTTCCGCCACCTGCACGGCCTGTCGCTGCGCTTCCACCTCGACCGCCAGACCGGCGGCATGACGCGCGACATCGAGCGCGGCACGCGCGGCATTTCGACGCTGCTTTCCTACCTGCTGTTCTCGATCATTCCGGTGATCCTCGAATTCGCGCTCGTGGCGGCGGTGCTGCTCTCCAAATTCGACTGGCGCTTCGCCGCGGTCACCTTCGGCGCGGTTGTCGTCTACATCGGCTTCACGATCACGGTCACCGAGTGGCGCATCGAGATCCGGCGCCGCGCCAACGAGCTCGACTCGCGCGCCAACACGCGCGCCATCGACAGCCTGCTCAACTACGAGACGGTGAAGTATTTCGGCAACGAGGAGTTCGAGGCGAAGCGCTACGACAAGAACCTGCGCAAGTACGAGGACGCGGCGGTGCGCTTCGAGTCCTCGCTCGGCCTGCTCAACATCGGGCAGAGCCTGATCATCGCCGCCGCGGTGACCGCGCTCATGTTCCTCGCCGCCGGGGGCGTGACTTCCGGCGCGCTGACACTCGGCGACCTGGTGCTGGTGAACGCGCTCCTGATCCAGCTTTACATCCCGCTCAATTTCCTCGGCATGGTGTACCGCGAGATCAAGCAGTCGCTCATGGACATGGAAAAGATGTTCCGGCTGCTGCGCGAGAACCGCGAGGTCGACGACCGCCCCGGCGCGCCCGGCCTGCCGCCGGGTGCCGCCGCCGTGGAATTTTCCGGCGTGGGTTTCTCCTATGAAACGGAGAGAGAAATACTCCGTGACGTCAGCTTCACCATTCCTGCCGGCCAGCGCGTCGCGGTGGTGGGGCATTCCGGGTCGGGAAAATCCACCCTTGCCAGGCTGCTGTTCCGCTTTTACGACGTTTCGGGCGGGGAAATCCTCATCAACGGCGTCGACATCAGGCACGTGAAGCAGGCGAGCCTGCGCGCGGCGATCGGCATCGTGCCGCAGGACACGGTGCTGTTCAACGACAGCATCCGCTACAACATCCACTACGGCCGCACCGGGGCGAGCGAGGCCGAGGTGGAGGAGGCGGCGCGCGCCGCCCATATCCATGAATTCATCCTGACCCTGCCGGCGAAATACGACACCATGGTCGGCGAACGGGGGCTCAAGCTCTCCGGAGGCGAGCGCCAGCGGGTGGCGATCGCCCGAGCGCTGCTGAAGAATCCGCGCGTCCTGATCTTCGACGAGGCGACCTCGGCCCTGGACTCCAAGGCGGAGAAGGCGATCCAGGCCGAACTCGAGAGAATTTCCGTCGGGCGCACGACCCTCGTCATCGCGCACCGGCTCTCGACCGTTATGGATGCCGACATGATCTTGGTCCTCAGCCATGGCCGCATCGTCGAGCGGGGCAGCCACCGGGAATTGCTCGCGGCCGACGGCGAATACGCCCGCATGTGGGCGCTGCAGCAGCAGGCCGCGCAGGCCGAAGCCGTCCTGGCGCAGGTCCACTCGGCTTGAAGCGGCGTTAATAAAGTCCTCTAGGCCTTTATTTTATTTGCATTTTTGCCCTTCGTTCAGCTACACTCGCCCAGTTTTCAGGAACCGACGGCCATGCAAAACGGGGAACGCAGCCTGCATCACCTTGAAAAAATCGTCGCCATCGTCGCGCTCGCGGCGGTGTGCGCGCTGAGCGTCGGCTTTGCGCAGGCGGGCGAGAAGAAGGCCGCGAAAAAATCCGGCGACGTGTTCCTGCGTTCGGCTGTCGCGCTGGTGCAGGATGCCGCGAGCGGCGAGACGCTGATCGCGAAGAACCAGGACATGGTGCTGCCGATCGCGTCGATCACCAAGCTGATGACGGCGATGGTGATCCTCGATTCGGGCCTGAACATGGACCAGCGCGTCGTGATCAGCGATGAGGACTACGACCACCTGAAGGGCACGCGCTCGCGGCTGCGTCCGGGCATCGTGCTGACGCGCGATGAACTGCTGATGCTCGCCCTCATGTCTTCCGAGAATCGCGCTGCGGCTTCGCTCGCGCGCACCTATCCGGGCGGCCTCGCCGCGTTCGTGCCGGCGATGAACGCCAAGGCAGCGTCGCTCGGCATGCACGACAGCCGCTTCGTCGACCCGACCGGCCTGTCCTCGAGCAACGTCTCCACTGCGCACGACCTGGTTCGGCTCGTCGCCGCCGCGCACGAATATCCGCTCATCCGCCAGTACTCGACCCGCGACAGCGCCGTGGTGATGGCGGCGGGTCGCCCGCTCGGCTACCGCAACACCAACGGCCTGGTGCGCAGCGTCAGCTGGGACATCGGCCTGTCGAAGACCGGCTATATCAGCGAGGCGGGGCGCTGCCTGGTGATGCGCGTGCGCCTCGCGTCGCGCGAAGTCATCGTCGTGCTGCTCGATTCCTGGGGCAGGCTCTCGCGCGTGGGCGACGCCAACCGTATCAAAAAGTGGCTCGAAACGCACGCGCCCGTGAGTCCGCGCGGCTAGGTTCGCTGCGGTTTTCCGTTTCTGTCGTCCCCGCGGACAGTTTCCGCGAGGAAGTCATCGCCGGCCTGTCGCTGCCGCAGAAGTCCCTGCCACCCAAGTATTTCTACGACGCCAGCGGCAGCCACCTGTTCGAGGCCATCTGCCGCCTGAAGGAGTATTACCCGACGCGCGCCGAAATCGCGCTCACGCGCGCGCACATCGGCGCGATCGCGCGCTTTGCCGGCGCACGCAGCACGCTGATCGAATACGGCAGCGGCGAAAGCATGAAGTCGCCCCTGCTGATCGAGGCGCTGCGCCCCTCGGCCTACATCCCGGTCGACATCTCCGAGCATGCGCTGCGCCGCGCCGCGCACCGGCTGCACCGGCAATTCGCCTGGCTCGATATTTTTCCGGTGCGCGGCGATTTCTCCCGGCCGCTGAAAATTCCGCTGGCGCAGGCGAAGGGCCGGCGCGTGGTGTATTTCCCGGGATCGACCATCGGCAACCTGACCCCGGAAGAAGCTCAGGCTTTCCTGCGCGCGACGCGCGGCCAGGTGGGCCCGAATGGCGCGATGCTGGTGGGCGTGGACCTGAAAAAGGACGCCAACGTGCTGCACGCCGCGTACAACGATGCGAAAGGCGTCACCGCGGCGTTCAACCTGAACCTGCTTTCGCGCATCAACCGTGAATTGCGCGGCGATTTCAGGCTGTCGCGCTTTCGCCACTATGCCTTCTACAACGCCGCGTTGGGCCGCATCGAGATGCACCTCGTCTCGCTCGCGCGCCAGAGCGTGAACGTCGGCAACCACCGATTTTCATTCGATATCGGCGAATCCATCCACACCGAGAATTCCTACAAGTATTCGATCTACGGCTTCCGCGCCCTCGCGGCGAGCGCGGGCTTCAAGGGCGAAAAGGCCTGGCTCGATCCGCGGGGGATGTTCTCCCTGCACGGGTTGACTGCGAGCTAAGCCGCTCCGATCCGCGCGCCGTCCTTGCGGTGGCCGACGGCGTGCCCGATGCGCTCGGCCGATTCCTTCACCAGCGGCCCCCAGGTTGCCTTCATGCGCTCGGCGGGCGAGGAGATCGACAGCGCCGCGATGAGCACGCCGGCATCGTCGCGCACCGCCGCCGCGACGCAGCGCACGCCGAGTTCGGCTTCCTCGGCGTCGGTGGCCCAGCCCTGCCGCTGGATGCGTTCCAGTTCCCGCTCGAGGAGCGACAGGCTGGAGAGCGTGTTCTTCGTATGCGCGGCGAGCCCGGTGCGCTTGGCGTATTCGCGCAGCTTGGCGAAGCCTTCTTCGAGCAGGAAGAGCTTGCCCGCCGCGGTGATGTGCAGCGCGGCGCGCGCGCCGATCACGTGCACCACGCGCATCGCCGAGCGGCCCGAGGAGGTGCGCTCGACATAGACGATTTCGTCGTCGTGGCGCACCGAGAGGTTCACCGTTTCGCCGATCTGGGCGTGCAGCTCGCGCATCACCGGGAGCGCCATTTCGCGCACGTTGATGCGCGACTTGACGAGGTTGCCGAGTTCCAGGAGATGCATGCCGAGCCGGTAGCTGCCCGGCTCGACGCGGTCGACGATGCGGTCCGCCGACATGGCCGAAAGAATGCGGTGCGCCGTGGAAGGGTGCAGGCCGGTATATTGCGCGACCTGCTTCAGGCCCAGCGGCTCCGGGTGCGCGGCGAGCACGTCGAGCAGCCTCATCATCCGCGCGATGACCTGGATCGGATTTTTCTGTTCGTTCTTGGCGGTGGGCACGGGGGTGGCATTGTATCCCACGATGTGAAACACTCGACCCCATGCCGGTGGTGACCAATATCGAAGACCTGCGCCAGCTGGCGAAAAGGCGCGTGGCGAAAGCGATCTTCGAGTACGTCGATCGCGGCTCTTACGACGAACGCACGCTGCAGGCGAACAAGAGCGACCTGAACGCGCTGAAATTCCGCCAGCGCGTGGCGATCAACGTCGACCAGCGCTCCACCCGCAGCAGCATGCTTGGCGAGACGGTCAGCATGCCCGTGGCGATCGCGCCGGTAGGCTTGACCGGCCTAAACTGGGCCGACGGCGAGATCCTGGGCGCGCGCGCGGCGCAGAAATTCGGCATTCCGTTCACGCTCTCGACCATGTCGATCTGCTCGATCGAGGACGTGGCCGGCGCGGTCGGCAAGCCCTTCTGGTTCCAGCTCTACGTTTTCCGCGATCGCGGCTTCGCCGCCTCGCTCATCGACCGCGCCAGGGCGGCGAAATGCTCCGCTCTGGTGCTTACGCTCGACCTGCAGATCCAGGGCCAGCGCCACCGCGACCTGAAGAACGGCCTCGCCGTGCCGCCGCGCCTGACCTGGGGTTCGTTTCTTGATGTAATGGGAAAACCTGCCTGGGCGCTGAATGTCCTGAGCGGCAGGCGCAAATCCTTCGGCAACCTCGAAGGCCAGATCAAGGGCGCCGACACGATCACTACTCTGTCGCAGTGGATTGCGGGCCAGTTCGATCCGACCTTCAGCTGGAACGACGTCGCCTGGGTGAAGCAGCGCTGGGGCGGCAAGCTCATTCTCAAGGGCATCCTCGACGTGGAAGACGCAAAGCTCGCGGCCGCTGCGGGCGCCGATGCCATCGTGGTGTCCAACCACGGCGGACGCCAGCTCGACGGCACGGTATCCACGGTCCGCGCGCTGCCCGAGATCGTGCAGGCTGTCGGCGCCAAGGTCGAGGTGCTCTTCGACGGCGGCATCCAGTCCGGGCAGGACGTGCTCCGCGCGCTGGCGATGGGCGCGAAGGGAACCATGATCGGCAAGGCCTTCGCCTGGGGCCTGGGCGCGAGAGGCGAAGCCGGCGTGACGCAGGCGCTGGAAATCATCCAGAAGGAACTGGACGTGACGATGGCCCTCTGCGGGCTGAAGGACGTGAAGGAAGCAAGCTCCGCGATCCTGCGGACGGCTTAGCTCGCGCGTGGCCGAGCGCCCGCTCGAGCACTACGCCTGGTTTTCGGTTGCCGCGGCGCTTGCCACCATGGCGCTGAAGACCCTGGCCTGGCAGGCCACCGGTTCGGTGGGCCTGCTCTCGGATGCGCTCGAGTCACTCATTAATCTCGCCGCGGCGCTGCTCGCGCTCTCGATGCTGCGCCTGGCTGCCGTACCGCCCGACGCGACGCACCCCTACGGCCGCTTCAAGGCCGAGTACGTGGCGAGCGGCGTTGAAGGCGCGCTGATCGTGTTTGCCGCGATCAGCATCGTCTATGCCGCGGCGCCCCGGCTCACCGCACCGCAGCCGATCGATGCGCCGCTGCTCGGCATCGCGCTCTCAGCGGCGGCGAACGCGATCAACCTCGGCATCGGGCTGCTGCTCATCTCTGCCGGGAAGCGCCGGCAGAGCATCGCGCTCGAGGCCGACGGGCGCCACCTCATGAGCGACGTCTGGACCTCGGCCGGCGTCATCGCGGGCGTGGCGCTGGTAGCGGCGACGGGGTGGCTGGTTTTCGATGCCCTCGTCGCCCTCGCGGTGGCGCTGCACATCGTCTGGACCGGCGCGTTGCTCATGCGCCGCTCATTTTCAGGTCTGCTCGATGCGGCCATCCCGCAGGCGGAACTCGCCGAGATCGAGAAGATCTTCGCCGAATACCGGCCGCGCTACGGCATCGATTTCCACGCGCTGCGCACGCGCCAGGCCGGCGCGCGGCGCTTCATCTCCTTTCACCTGCTCGTGCCCGATGCCTGGCCGGTAGACCGCGCGCACCAGCTGTCGGAGGAAATCGAGGAACGCATCCGCTCGCTGGTGCCAAACGCGATCACGCTCACCCACATCGAGCCGATTTCGCAGCCCGCGTCCTACGACGACATCAAGCTGGAGCGCTGGTAGCTTCCCTTCGTGCCGCCCTGAGCGCGAAGCGCCCGGGGGCGACCGCGGCGGCGAGTTTTCTCTCGACCGGCAGCGGTTCGCCTTCCAGCATGCTCGCAATGATTTCGCCCGCCAGGCTCGCCCAAAGCAAGCCACGCGAGCCATAGGCGAACGCGCCAAACAAGCCGTTACTCAATGGCCCGACCATCGGCAACCGGTCGCGCACCACGGCGCGGAACGCGACGCGGCCCTTCAGCCCTGCCGGATTGAGTGCTGGATTGAAGGAAGTCAAAATACCAGGAAGTATCTGCTCCAGTCGCGCGAGGTTCCCGGCGTGGCTGTCGGTGCGCAGCTTCGGGTCCGTGTCGCCGATGTCGTAGCTTGCGCCCACCATTGACAGGCCGTCGATGCCGGGCAGCGCCATGCCGCCGCGCAATACCACATGCTCGAGGCCGGCGATCGCCGGCACCAGCGTCAACTGGCCGCGCACGCGCCGCAGCCTGACCTCCGGTTGAGGGTGGAGGCGCAGGGCGTCGGCCGTGTTGGCGAGAACGACGACGGGTGCGGAAGCAATCAGATTCCTATCCCTGCCTATTGCTTTCCAGTTGCCGTTTTCGAATTCAAGCGAAAAAACCTCCCGGTTGAAATGCTTTTCAATTTCAAAGCGGGCAATCAACGCCTCGACGAGACTGCGCGGCTTGACCCAACCGGCTTCGGGAAACCAGATGCCGCCCTTCGCGGCGTCAAACTGCGCGTAACGCGCCGGATAGCCGAGTGTCGCAAGCGCGCGCTGCTGCGATTCGCGCTCGTTCGCGCCGCGCGCGAGCTGCAGCACGCCGCAGCGCCGCCATTCGAGTCGATCGAGACTTTTCCAGTGTTGCAGCAGAAAAAGAAATGCGGCGCGCGTAGCGCGGGCCAACAGACTGTCATCCGGCGCCACGATGGGATGGAACACGCCGGCAGGATTGCCCGACGCCTCGGCGGCAGGCTGTGCGTGACGCTCGACAAGCGCAATCCCCCACCCGCGCGAAGCGAGGCGTTCGGACACCGCTGCGCCCGCGACGCCCGCGCCGATAACGATGGCGGATCGCCGGGACTGAACCGGGCTTGCCTTTGCGTTTCTGGCGAGATGCCCACGCAGCATCTCTTTCTTCGTTCCAAACCCTGCAACTTTTTCAACTGCAAATCCGGCCCGCTCGAGCGCCGAGCGCACCGGCGCGGCAACACTCCACGTCGCGAGCGTCGCGCCGGGCGCGGCGAGCCGCCCGAGGTGGCGCAGCAGGCGCGGCTCCCACATCGCCGGATTCTTCGCCGGCGCGAAGCCGTCGAGGTAAATTGCGTCCGCCGTGAGCGACAACTGCGGCAGGCCGTCCGCTATGTCGCCGAAAAGGAGCGTCAGGACGACCTTGCCGCCGTCGAATTCGATGCGGTGCATGCCCGGCACCAGCAGCGGCCAATAGGCGACGAGTTGGGTTGCCTCGTTTTTTACTTGAGGGTATTTCTCGAACAAAACGTCAAGATCCGCCAGTTGAAAGGGATGTTTTTCAATCGAAACGAAATGCAACCGCCCGCAGCGCTGCGGATCGTCGCGCCAGGCGCGCCAGGTGGCGAGGAAGCAGAGGCCGAAGCCGAAGCCGGTCTCGAGGACGGTGAAGGCGCGCCTGCCGCGCCAGCGCTCCGGCAGGCGGTTGCCCTGCAGGAATACGTGCTGCGCCTGCGCGAGGCCGCCCTCGGCGCTGTGATACACGTCGCCGTAGGCTTCCGAATACGGCGTGCCGCCGGGCGCAAAGGCGAGGCGGGCGGGAACAAGGGGGGCGCGCACCCCGTTATTGTCAGGCTAGACTGTCGCTTCACCCAGTCCGACGAATTGCGCGTGTCCGCCGAATTCCACAAACCGATCAATCTCCACGGCATCCTCAAGGCGATCCAGTTCGATGCCTGGATCGAGGAGCGCAAGGATCGGCTGCAGCCCCCGGTGTGCATCCAGCAGCTCTGGCAGGACACGGACTTCATTGTGTCGGTGGTCGGCGGGCCGAACCAGCGCCACGATTACCACGACGACCCGCTGGAGGAGCTCTTCTACCAGTTCAAGGGCAATGCCTATCTCTCGATCATGACGCCGCAGGGTCCGCGGCGCGTGGACCTCGCCGAGGGCGCGATCTTCCTCCTGCCGCCGCACGTGCGCCATTCGCCGCAGCGGCCCGAGGCGGGCAGCCTCTGCCTGCTGGTGGAGCGCACGCGGCCCAGGAACCTGCGCGATGGTTTCGAGTGGTTCTGCGCCAACTGCCACCAGTTGCTGCACCGGGCTGAAGTGCATGTCGCCGACCTCGGCACGGCGCTGCCGGAAGCCTTCGACGCCTTTCACGCCGACACGGCGCGCCGCACCTGCAAGCGCTGCGGTACGCTGCATCCGGGCAAATGACGCAGAGCAAAGCAAAATCCATCGCGCGCGAGCGCCTGCGCGGCATCTGGGCGGCGACGCTGACGCCGTTTCGCGCCGACCTCGCGCTGGACGAGGAGGGCTGGCGCCGCAACCTGCGCCACTGGTACGGAGCGCTCGGCATCCAGGGCCTCTTCGTCAACGGCAAGCAGGGTGAATTCGGCTCGATGACGGTGGCCGAGCGCAAGCGCACCGCGCTGATCGCAGTCGAGGAAGCCGCCGCCTTCGATGCCGGCGTCATGGTGTCCTGCTCCGACCAGAGCGTGGACACGGTGGTGGAGCTTGCGAAGCACGCGCAGGCGATCGGCGCCGATCACATCGTGGTGCATACGCCGCTCCTGTACTTCGGCGCGCACAGCGACGACACGCTCTACGAGTATTACCGCCACATCGCGGCGCAAGTGGACATCGGGGTGGTGCTGTGGAACCAGCCGCCCGACTGCGGCTACCTGCTCAAGCCCGAGCTGTGCCTGCGCCTGGCTGAAATCTCCAACGTGGTCGCGATCAAGTACAGCGTGCCGCGCGAGACCTACGCCGCGCTGGCGCGCATGGCGGGCGAGCGCCTGATCGTCAGTACCTCGAACGAGGAGGAATGGCTGGACAACATCCTCGAACTGGGCTGGAAGGTCTACCTTTGCTCGACGCCGCCTTACCTGCTGCAGACCGCGACGGATCGCCGCATGCACGAATACACCGAGCTCGCGTTGCGCGGCGAGGCGGCGAAAGCGCGCGCGGTGCATGCGAGCCTCGATCCGGTGCGGCATGCGCTCAAGACGACGCGGCCACCGGGCAAGGCCGCGGCGCACCAGAAATACTGGCAGGAACTGCTGGGACAAGCCGGCGGAAGCGTGCGCCGGCCGCTGCTGGCTCTGACGAAAAGCGAGAAGGCCGCGACGCGCGCCGCCTTCGCTGCCACAATAGGCGCAGGAAAGAGGATCGAGGAAACGCTATGAACAAGCCCGCTGAATTGAAGCTCGTTACCGTTCCGGTCTGGATCAACGGCAAGGCCGTGGTGCCGCAGGGACGCATGGGAGAGGTGTACAACCCCGCCACCGGCCAGGTGACCAAGCGCGTGCCGTATTGCGACGACGCGACCATCGATGCCGCGGTCAAGGCCGCCGCCGCTGCGCTGCCCGAGTGGCGCGACGCTTCCATCCTGCGCCGGGCGCGCGTGATGCAGCGTTTTCTCGTTTTGCTTCAGGAACACCAGAAGGAAATTGCAGCGCTGATCACCCAGGAGCATGGCAAGACTTTGCCCGACGCGATGGGCTCGGTGCAGCGCGGCATGGAGGTGGTCGAGTTCGCCTGCGGTATCCCGCAGCTCCTCAAGGGCGAGTACTCGGAGAACGTCGGCACCGCGGTGGACACGCACACGCTGCGCCAGCCCGTGGGCGTGTGCGCCGGCATCACGCCGTTCAATTTTCCGGCGATGGTGCCGCTATGGATGTTCCCGATGGCGATCGCCTGCGGCAACAGCTTCGTCCTCAAGCCTTCCGAGAAAGTGCCGTCGGCTTCGATCCGCATGGCGGAACTGCTCAAGGAAGCCGGCCTGCCAGACGGCGTCTTCAACGTCGTGCACGGGGACAAGGCGGCCGTCGATGCCATTCTCAATCATCCGCAGGTGAATGCAGTCTCGTTCGTCGGCTCGACGCCGATCGCGAAGTACATCTACGAGACCTGCGCGAAGAACGGCAAGCGCGTGCAGGCGCTGGGCGGAGCGAAGAACCACGCCGTGGTGCTGCCCGATGCGGACATGGAGTTCACGGCCGACGCATTGATCGGCGCGGCCTACGGCTCCGCGGGCGAGCGCTGCATGGCAATCTCGGCGGTGGTCGCGGTGGGAAGCGCCGCAGATCCGCTGGTGAAACTTCTGCAACAGAAGGCGAAGAAAATAGTTGTCGGTCCGGGCGACAAGGACGGCGTCGAGATGGGGCCGCTGATCACGCGCGAGCACCGGGACAAGGTTCTGGGTTTTGTGGAAAAAGGAATTTCCGAGAAAGCGAAGCTGGTACTCGATGGCCGCAAGCCGGGGCTGCAGGAAGGCTACTTCGTCGGCACCACGCTGTTCGACAAGGTCACGACCGAAATGGAGGTCTACAAGAACGAGATATTCGGTCCTGTTCTGGTCGTGTTGCGCGCAGATAGCATAGAAGAAGCGATAAAAATAATAAATTCCAACCCCTACGCGAATGGCACGGCGATCTTCACGGCGTCGGGCGGCGCGGCGCGGCGTTTCGAGAACGAGGTCCAGGTCGGCATGGTCGGGGTCAACGTGCCGATCCCGGTGCCGATTGCATTCTATTCCTTCGGCGGCTGGAAGAATTCGCTCTTCGGCGACCTGCATGTGCACGGCATGGAAGGCGTCAAGTTCTACACCCGCACCAAGGTGGTTACGACGCGCTGGCCCCATCAGGACACGCCCGCGCCCGGCCTGAACATGCCTACGCTCGGCTGAAGTGGCCGGCGCGGCAGCGGTCTTCGCGCAGGACTATGCCGAGGCGCGCGCAGGGTTCCTTGCCGCCGCGAAGGCGCGTGGCCTCGCGCCGGTAAGCGCGCTGCATCCGTCGCGCAAGGGGGCGAAGGGCGAGGATCTCGCCATGGATTCGGTGCTGCTGGGGCCTGCGGATGCGGCCGCGCTGCTCGTCGTCACCTCCGGCACCCACGGCGTGGAAGGTTTCTGCGGCTCCGGCTGCCAGCGCGCACTGCTCGCCGATGAGGAGCTGCTCAAGCGGATCGATGCAGCGAAGCTCGCCGTGCTGCTCGTGCATGCCGTGAATCCCTGGGGCTTTTCCTTCCTGCGGCGGGCGAACGAAGACAATATCGACCTGAACCGGAATTTCCGCGATTTCTCGCAACCTCAGCCGGCGAATGCGGGCTATGCAGAGCTGCACGATCTGCTGCTGCCTGCCGCCTGGCCGCCAAACGACGCGAATCGCGCCGCGATCCTCGCCGCGCGCGAGCGCATGGGACACCGGGAGTTCCAGGCCGCAGTGAGCGTGGGGCAGGATAGCCATCCCGAGGGCCTCTTCTTTGCTGGCACCGCGCCCTCCTGGAGCAACCGCACGCTGCGCGAGCTGCTGCGGCGTCACGGCGCCGGCAAGCGCGCTATCGGCTGGATCGACATCCATACGGGGCTCGGGCCGAACGGCCACGGCGAGAAGATCTTCGCCGGCCGCAACGACGCCGCCGACCTCGCGCGCACACGCGCCTGGTACGGCGCCGACGTGATGTCGTACTACGACGGCGGCTCCGCGTCCGCGGAAGTGGTCGGCTCAGCGGCGCTCTGCGTTCACGACGAATGTCCCGGCGCGGAAATCTCGCTCATGGGACTCGAGTACGGCACATTGCCGTTCGCCGCCGTGCTGAACGCACTGCGCGGCGCGCACTGGCTCGAGATCCACCGCGACGCGCCCGCGGCCCTGCGCAGGGACATCGACTGCGCGATGCGCGACGCGTTCTATACCGACACGGAGCTCTGGAAGGGCATGATCCTAGGCCAGGCGCGCGCTGCTATCCTTCAGGCTGTGACTGCGCTCGCCAAGTGAATCCAATCGTGTTCGGCCTGATCCTCGGTACCGCCACGCCCGGCGGCGGATTTCCCGTCTATGGCGACGTCTACGCCGAAATGCTGAACGCGCAGGAGCCGCGCCTGCGCATCGAGACGCGCAACACCAGAGGCAGCGCCGAGAACGTGCCGCTGCTGGAATCCGGCAAGCTCGACCTCGGGCTGGTGGCGGGTGAATTCGCCGGCACAGCTCTAGCGAAACCCGGCACCAGCCTGCGCATCGTTGCGGCGATGTATTCGTCGCCCGGCATGTTCGTGGTGAAAGCGGACAGTCCCGTGCGCCGAATCGCGGATCTGAGGGACAAGCCGGTGGTGCTGGGAACCCAGGGTTCGGGCATCACTGTTCTGGGTCGTTCGGTTCTGAGTTCCCTGGAAATAAGGATTGCTGAAATAACTCTCGAAAAGGCCGCCGACGGCCCGCCCATGCTGCAGGACGGGCGCGCCGCAGCGCACTGGGGCGCGGGCGTGGGCTGGCCCGCGTTCACGGCTATCGCGAAGGCGGGCGGCCGCTTTGTCGGCCCCGACGCCGATGAAGTGAAGCGCATCCTCGCGAAGAATCCCTCGCTGCAGGCGGTGACGCTGCCGGCGAACAGTTACCCGGGGCAGGATGTGGCGATACCCTCGGTGGGCTCCTGGAGTTTCGTCCTCGCCCGCGCCGGACTCACGGAGGAGCAGGGCTATCTCCTCGCGCGCGCGCTGCACCGCGCCGAGGGGCCGATGGCCTCGCGCCTCGAGCAGGCGAAGGAGAGCACCGCGGCGAATATTGCCGCCGCTGCGCCGCGCCCTGATCTCGTTCATCCGGGCGTGCAGAAGTACCTGCGAGAGGCGGGCTTGCTGCGCAATTGAATCCGCAAAAATACCAGACGCTGGAAGTGAAGCCGCAGGGCGAGCACATCCTGCTCGTGACGCTCAACCGGCCGCAGGTATTGAACGCGCAGAACACGCAAATGGGGCGCGACCAGCTCGAGCTGTGGACGCGCATCACGGCCGATCCCGGCCAGTTGCGCTGCATAGTTTTCACCGGCGCGGGCGAGCGCGCCTTCTGCGCCGGCGGCGACCTGAAGGAGCGCGACGGCATGACGCCGGCCGAGTGGCAGGCGCAGCACGAGATCTTCGAGCGCGCGTTCACCGCGCTGCTGGAATGCACGGTCCCGGTCATCGCCGCAGTGAACGGCCACGCCTTCGGCGGCGGCCTGGAAATGGCGCTGTGCTGCGATTTCATCTATGCGGTCCCGCAGGCGCGCTTCGCGCAATCCGAAGTGCGCCTCGGCATCATGCCCGGCGGGATGGGGACGCAGAACCTGCCGCGCGCAATCGGCGAGCGGCGCGCCAAGGAACTGATCCTCACCGCGCGGCCGTTTTCCGCCGCGCAAGGCCTCGAATGGGGCCTAGTCAACCGCATTTGCGAGCCGGCGAAGCTCCTCGAGGAGGCGCTCGCCACGGCGCAGGCCATCGCCGGAAACGGGCCGTTGGCGGTGCGCCAGGCGAAGAAATCGATCCACTACGGCCTGCAGATGGACCTCGCGTCGGGCTATCGCTTCGAGATCGAGGCCTACAACCGGCTGGTCGACACCGAGGACCGCCGCGAGGGCGTGAAAGCCTTCAACGAGAAGCGCAAACCGGGCTTCAAGGGCCGCTGAAGGCTCTTTACAGAGGTACACGCCTGGAGTACCCTACCAACTGGTTGTCTAGTTGGAGTGGGCGATGAGTATCGTGGTTGGCGCATTCGAAGCGAAAACCAAGCTTGCGGAACTGCTCGACAAGGTCGAGGCGGGGGAGAGCGTCACCATTACCCGGCGAGGCCGGGAAGTCGCCAGGCTCGTCGCCGTCAAGCCAGCCGACGAACAGGCGCGCACGCGCGCGCTGATCGAGGAGATCAAGCGCACCCGCGTCGGCGGCGACCGTGGCGCGAAGCCCGGAACGACCATTCCGGAGCTGATCAAGGCGGGACGCAAGTATTGATGGCGTTCGTCATTGACGCTTCCGTCACCCTGCCCTGGTTTCTCGAAGACGAGCGCACCGCCTTCACCGATTCCCTGCTTGAATCGATGTACGAAGTCGATTTCTGGGCGCCATCCATCTGGTGCCTCGAGGTCCCCAACGCCTTGCTGATCGCCGAGCGCAAGCGCCGCATCCAGCCCGCCAAGAGACTGGAGTACCTGGGACAAGCCGCGCGGCTCCGGGTCAAGGTCGATACGGCGCAGCCCGACATGCAGGCGATCAGCGCCCTGGCTGCGCGCCGCGAGTTGAGCACCTACGACGCGGCCTATCTCGAGCTCGCGCAGCGGCAGGGTTTCGGCTTGATCACCCTCGACCGCGATCTCGTGCTGGCGGCCTCCGCCGAAGGCGTGCCCGTGCAGTCAGCCGGGCGCGGCAGCGCGGGCCAGAAGCGGCGGCGCTACAATGTATAGCGCAGCCTGGATGAAAAACCACTAAATACGTGGCAAAACAACAAGCTTACGACGCATCCGCCATCCAGGCCCTGAAGGGCCTCGAGCCGGTCCGGCGCATGCCGGGCATGTACACCCATACGATCCACCCGCTGCACATCGTGCAGGAGGCGATCGACAACGCCGTCGACGAGGCGCTGGCCGGGTTCGGCAAGCAGATCGTCGTGTCCGTTTTCAAGGACGGCTCGGTCCAGGTCGAGGACGAAGGCCGCGGCGTGCCGGTGGACCTCCACAAGGAAGAGGGCAAGCCGGCGGTGGAGGTCGCCTTCACCATGTTGCACGCGGGCGGCAAGTTCGCGAAGTCCGGCAAAGCCGTTTATCACATCTCCGGCGGCCTCCACGGGGTCGGCGTCGCGGTCTCGAACGCGCTCTCCAGGCGCTGCGAAGTGACGGTATTCCGGGACGGCAAAAAGCACAGCATTGTGTTCGAAGGCGGTGAACTCAAAAACAAGCTAAAGAGCGAAAAAAGCAAAGACAGGCGCACCGGCACCGTGGTGCGCATCTGGCCTGATCCGAAGTACTTCGATTCGCCCAACATCCCGATGGGCGAGCTCGAGCACCTCATCCGCTCGAAGGCCTATCTATTGCCCGGGTTGACGACGGTTCTGAAAACAGAGGGGAAACCGGACCAGACCTGGCGCTTCGACAAGGGCATGGCGCAGTACTTCGAGCGCATGCTGGACGGGCGCGAGATGGTGGCGCCGCTTTTCAGCGGGACGCGCCATTTCGACGAGAAATCCGCGGCCGATTTCGCCGAGATCGAGGCCGGCGAAGGCGCGGAGTGGGCCATCGGCTGGGTCGCCGAGGGCGACATCTTCGCCGACAGCCACGTCAACCTGATCCCTACGCGCTCAGGGGGCACGCATGAAGCGGGCTTCCGCAATGGCATCTTCGATGCGACCGCGGCCTTCATGGAGACGCGCACGCTGCAGCCCAAGGGCGTGAAGCTGATCGCGGACGACCTCTGGCAGCGTGCCTGCTTCACGCTCTCGGTGCGCCTGGTGCGCACGCAGTTCCACGGCCAGACCAAGGAGAAGCTCACCACGCGCCATGCCGCGAAGCTGCTGGAACTCTGTGTGCGCGATGCGTTCGAGCTCTGGCTCAATCAGCACCCCGACGAGGGCAAGAAAATCGTCGAGTTGGCGATCGAGCAGGCGCTCGCGCGCCTGTCCAAGGGCAAGAAGTTCGAGCGCAAGAAAGGCTCTGGCGTGGCGACGCTGCCCGGCAAGCTGGTCGAGTGTTCCTCGGACGACACCTCGCGCAACGAGCTCTTCATGGTCGAGGGCGATTCGGCGGGCGGCTCGGCCAAGGACGCGCGCGACAAGGAAACCCAGGCGATCCTGCCGCTGCGCGGCAAGGTGCTCAACTCCATGTCGAAGGACGCGCGCACCGTGCTCGCCAACAAGGAACTGCAGGCGATCGCCACTGCCATCGGCGTCGATCCGCACGGTGCCGAGGAGGCGCCGGACCTCTCCGGCATCCGCTATGGCAAGGTCATCATCATGACCGACGCCGATGTCGACGGCGGCCACATTCAGACGCTGCTCCTGACGTTCTTCTTCATGCATGCACCCAAGCTCGTCGAGACCGGCCGCATCTACGTCTCGCAGGCGCCCCTTTTCAAGGTCGAGATCCCGTCGCAAGGCAAAGGCAAGCCTGCGCGGCGCATCTACTGCCTGGATGACGAGGAACTGGATGAAACCCTGCGCGCGCTGAAGAAGGACAAGGTGCGCGAGGATTCCTGGGAAATCTCGCGCTTCAAGGGCCTGGGCGAAATGAATCCCGAGCAGCTCTGGGAAACCTCGATGAACCCGGATTCACGGCGATTGGTTCGAATGGAATTCAATCATCGTAATTTTTCGAAAGTTAAGGAAGTTTTTGAAAAACTCATGGACGCCGGTGAAGCGGAGGAGCGCAGGAACTGGATGCGCGAGCACTGGCGCACCGTCGAGGCGGATGTCTAAGAAGAAACAGAAAGCCTTCTGGGAACGCGGCTACAACGGCCACGTGTACTGGCTCGGCAAGAAAAAGCTCGGCAAGGTGACGATCCACGCGGGGAAGGACGCCCGGCACAAGTACACCTGGGAGGCGGCGCGGCGCGCGGGTGCGGGCGACGATCTGGACAAGGCCAAGCGCGCGGTGGAAGCCGCGGTGGCGATGGCCGACAAGCAACTCGACCTCTTCGGATAATCCATGGACGACAGAACGCCCGACCTTTTCATCCACGAAAACGGCGACGACGCGGCGCCGATCGAGAAGCACGCCTCGCAGGCCTACCTGGGATACGCCGTCTCGACGGTGAAAGCCCGGGCCCTGCCGGATGTCGCGGATGGGTTAAAGCCTGTGCAAAGAAGAATTCTGTTTTCGATGAATCAGGCAGGAAGCCCGGGATTCGCCAAGTGCGCGCGCTATGTCGGCGAGGTGCTGGGCAAGTACCACCCGCACGGCGATACCTCGACCTATGAGGCGATGGTGCACCTCGCACAGCCCTTTTCGATGCGCTACCCGCTTATCGACGGCCAGGGCAATTTCGGCAGCCGCGACGGCGACTCGGCGGCGGCCTACCGCTATACGGAAGCAAGGCTTTCGAGGTTTGCAGAATTGCTGTTAAGCGAAATAAATGAAGGCACCGTCGAGTTCCAGAAGAACTACGACGGCAAATTCGACGAGCCGCAACTGCTGCCCGCGCGCCTGCCCTTTGGCCTCCTGAACGGTTCCTTCGGCATCCCGGTGGGCTTTTCCACCCGCATCCCTTCGCACAACCTGAAAGAGGTCGCCGAAGCCGCCGCGCACGTCATCAAGCACCCTCGCGCGAGCGTGAAGGATATGCTGGAGATCATGCCCGGCCCGGATTTCCCGGGCGGCGGGCAGATCATCGCTGCGCGCGACGAAATCCGCGTTGCCTACGAGACCGGGCGCGGATCGATCGCCATGCGCGCGCGTTGGCAGGTGGAGCAGCTCGCGCGCGGCCAATGGCGCATCGTCATCACCGAGCTGCCGCACGGCGTGTCCTGCCGCCAAGTGCTCGAAGAGATCGAGGCGCTGGTCAATCCCAAGCCTTCCGCCGGCAAGAAGGAGGTGTCGCAGGAGCAGCGCCGCCTCAAGCAGTTCATGCTCGAGCAGATCGAGGCGGTGCGCGACGAATCGGACCGCAGGTCGAAGCTGCGCCTGGTGATCGAGCCGCGCTCCTCGCGCCAGAGCGCCGAGGAGACGATGAAGACCCTGCTCGTGCACACGAGCCTGGAGTCGCGATTCGCGCTGAATCTCACCTGGCTCGGGCTGGATGGCCTGCCCGAGACCAAGGACCTGGTCACGATCCTCAAGGAGTGGGGCGAATTCCGCCAGAAGACGGTCCGCCGCCGCACCCAGCACCGGCTCGACAAGTGCGAGGCGCGGCTGCACATCGTGATGGGCCGGTTGCTGGCCTTCGCCAAGATCGACGACATCATCAAATTGATCCGTGCCAGCGAAGATCAGGCAGAAGCAAAAAACAGGCTGAGGGAAAAGTACAACTTCTCCGAGCGGCAGGCTGAAGACATCGTCAACCTGCGCCTGGGGCAGCTGACCAGGCTCGACGGCGTCGCCCTGAACGAGGAGAGAAAGGCGCTCGAAACCGAAAGAAAGGGACTGAAGGAAATTCTCGGCGATGAAAAGATCCTGAAAAAACTGGTCATCGCCGAACTCGAGAAAGACGCGAAAACCTACGGCGACGAACGCCGCACGCTGCTCAAGGCCGACGAGCGCTCTTCTATCGAGCGCACCGTGGTGGAAGAGCCGATCACGGTGATCCTGTCGAAAAAGGGCTGGGTGCGCGGCCGCAGCGGCCACGGCGTGGACATGGACTCGGTGAATTTCAAGGATGGCGACGCGCGCTACCTGGAGCTCGAGTGCAAGACCACCGACACGCTCACGGTGCTCGCCGCGGGCGGCAAGTGCTTCAGCGTCGATGCGGCGGCGCTGCCGTCGGGTCGCGGCGACGGCGCACCGATGAACACCCTCATCAACTCGGGGCCGGACGACATCGTCTGGATCGGCCTGGGGCAGGCGGAAGCGCAAATGCTGCTGGCGAACTCGGGCGGAAACGGTTTCCTCTGCAGACTGGGGGACCTTGCCACCAAGACCCGGCAGGGGAAGGACTTCATGGCCGTCCCCGAAGGTTCAACGGTTTTGCCGCCTGTATTTTTGAATGAAATTTCGGCCAAAGCGCAGGTCGCCGCGCTCTCGTCGGATGCCCGCCTGCTGCTCTTCCCGCTGGACGAGCTGCCGGTGCGCCCGAACGGCGGCGTGGGGGTGCAGCTGATCGCCTTGCCCGATAAAGTGACCCTGGCCGGGGTTGCGGTAACAGATGGTTCTGCATTGACGGTTTCAGGGTTCAAGCGGATCAGGAAAACGGCGGAACTAGGTAAGAAAGACCTCTCCGATTACCTCGGCAAGCGCGCCCAGCGCGGCAGGGTCTGCGACGTCGGCTTCCGGCCGGACAGGCTAGGGAATCTCTGAATTAGTCGCCTGTTTACTTGTCTGAAGGAGAGCGCATCGGCGCTCAACAAACAAGAACGGGGGACGACGATGAAGAACAAACAAATGACGTTGAGCGGCTCTGGGTT
>Ga0187893_10004287_pt1 | contig 27404 bp, 20 predicted proteins | sample MA1701074metaG_FD_139574 | JGI IMG/M metagenome (GOLD analysis project Ga0187893, IMG submission 139574) | White microbial mat communities from a basaltic lava cave in the Kipuka Kanohina Cave System on the Island of Hawaii, USA - MA170107-4 metaG ... | reverse complement strand
GCTGACCGTGAGTGCGGCCACCGGCGCCCTGACGGCGGGCACCCACACGGCAGCGATCACCCTGAGTGCCTCGGGGGCGCCCAGCGTGTCGATCCCAGTGACCTTTACCGTGACCCCGGCGCCGACTTCGATCACACTAAACCCTTCGTCACTGACCTATACAGGTGTGTCGGGGGGCTCTAATCCATCCAACCAATCAGTGACCATCACCTCGAACGGGAGTTGGACGGTCAGCGACAATGCGACGTGGCTCACGCTAAGTCCCACCTCGGGTTCAGGCAATGGAAACATCTCTGCGAGCGTCAATTTAGGGAACGTTCCAGTCGGAGTAAATACCGGCACGATCACCGTGACCAGTGGAGGCACCACAAAAACTATCAATGTGTCTTTAACGGTTTCTGCCGCTTCATTAACGGTATCGTCCAATAACCTCGCCTTTACGGCAACTCAGGGAGCCGCAAACCCTGCGGCCCAGACGATCACCCTGGGTTCAAACGGAACGTGGACTGCGAGTGACGATGCCGCCTGGCTGTCGATCAGTCCGACATCTGGATCGAAGAGTGGAAGCATTACGGCAAACGTGAACACGGCAAGCGCCACTCAGGGAAACAATTCGACCACAATTAGGCTGACCAGCGGGGGGATAACCAAAAACGTGATCGTCACTTTGACTCTGAATGCTCCATCGAGTTCTTCCGCAACTCTGACGTGGAGCGCAAATAGCGAAAAAGATTTGGCCGGATACAAAGTGTACCGAGCAACGGCTTCAGGAGCCTATGGAGCTCCCATTGCCACGCTCAGAGCAGGCGTGACCACTTACCAGGCAATAGGTTTGCAGTTCGGGACCACGTATTTTTTTGTCGTGACAGCCTATGATGTCGCGGGGAATGAAAGCTCCTATTCGAATGAGGTCAGCAAAAGTATTTTTTGACCAGGCGAGGGCTCGTAAATGGTGGCAACGGCACGGGAGCTGAACCAAGAGCCAGGTCCAGGTGGTATCCAGACTCTTGTCTCCTGCCCCTACGCCAAATCGCGAATGCGTAATCCTAGCGGACTGACTTATGGCTTGGTTGCATCGATGCCGGAATGAACGATCAAATTGGATCGAGCAACAGGCGTGTGCATTATTCATCTGTAACGTCCCGTGAACCCGCTGGATCAGTTCCTGTCCACAGGCAGGTCTTAGACGGTCCTTCGTAAACCCTCCAAGCGCGTAGGCTAGTCTAGAGAGATCCGTGACCAGCCGCTTTGGCCAGATGTTCGCATCCTCGAACTCCTGAGGCGACGGAGTTCACTCACGCCCAGGTGAGAGCCGTTCTTCTTCAGGGTTCGATCGGCGTCAAAGATAGCTCTCGTCATGACAGGTCATCTTAGAAAGAATCAAAGATGATAAAGCCCATCTGTTCCTTGACGATCGCGGAGTCTTCTGCCATTGTTAACGTCGTTCACATTCTCTCAGACCTGGGGGTTATATGAAGAAACGACCGTCGCGTTCTATCGCTGTTGTAGGATTGGGTTATGTCGGTCTTCCGATCGCAGTGGCGTTTGGGAAGATTGCCCCAGTCGTTGGGTTTGATGTCAACAAAAAGAAAATTGACGAATTACATAAGGGAATCGATCGGACGGGGGAAGTATCAAAAAAGGATCTGAAAGCTACGCAGGTTCGGTATACGTCAGAGCCGTCGGACCTCAAGGCTGCACAATTCATTATTGTTGCAGTTCCAACCCCTATTAATGAGGCATTGCAGCCGGATCTGACGGCGTTGCAGAAAGCATCAGAGCTGATCGGGCGGAACTTGGCTGCAGACACCATCGTGGTGTACGAATCCACTGTCTATCCCGGCGCGACGGAGGAAGTGTGTCTGCCGATTCTAGAAAGAACTTCGGGAATGAAAGCCGGCGTTGATTTCAAAATCGGGTACTCGCCGGAGCGGATCAATCCAGGGGACAAGGAGCATACGCTCGAAAAGATTACGAAGGTGGTATCGGCGCAAGACCTGGAATCGCTGGATATTGTAGCGGAGACCTATGCGCTGGTGGTGAAAGCTGGTATTTATCGCGCATCAAGCATCAAGGTGGCGGAGGCGGCCAAAGTCATCGAAAATACTCAGCGAGATCTGAACATTGCATTGATGAACGAGCTGGCGCTGATTTTCCATCGACTGGGAATAGACACAACGTCCGTTCTTGAAGCCGCCGGGACGAAATGGAATTTCCTCAAATTCTCGCCTGGCCTCGTTGGTGGTCATTGTATCGGCGTGGATCCTTATTATTTGACCTCCAAGGCGGAATCAGTGGGCTACCATCCCCAGGTCATTCTTTCTGGTCGGCGGATCAACAATGGTATGGGAAAGTTTGTGGCAGAACATACCATGAAGTTGCTCAGCCAGCTGTCACGCCCTGCGAATGAACTGCGAGTAGGGGTGCTCGGTTTGACGTTCAAGGAGAATGTGCCCGACCTTCGTAACAGCAAGGTGCCCGATATCATTCATGAGCTTCGTGAATATGGGATCGAGGTGCTGGTGCATGATCCTATCGCAGAAACTGAAGAGGCGATGGCAGAGTACGGCATTCATCTCGTCGAGTGGAACAAGTTGAAAGATCTCGATGGATTGATTGTGGCTGTCGCGCATAAGAAGTTCGCCGATATGAATCTACAGGATCTGCTCAAGCCTCTTCGGAATCGAAAGCAGGGCGTCGTGATCGACGTCAAAAGCATCCTTGACCCGGGCGAAATCCCTTCTTCCCTAAAGTACTGGCGTCTCTAAGGGCCATCCCAAGTTCTTAGGCAACAGAAAGCCCTAGTGATAACAAGCCAATACACTATCGCCGCGCTGTGCTATGTGTAACTCCTCAATCTCATCTCTCAGTTTCTAGCCTTTTTCTTTGAGCCTGCCGTAATCCGTAGTATAAGAAAATTGATTGTCGGCAGGCTCAATCCCTGCTGCTGTGCTGATTGTGTGCGTAATAACAAGGGTGAGACTCGTCATTATGACCACGCGTCTCTTTGGCCGGACGATGAAATTTGTCGGGCCCCTAGGAATCTTTGGGATCGCTGGTTGCGCGCTGTTGGTGTCTCCTGATGTGAAGCGTGGAGATCAGCACTTGGCTGCCCAACGTTGGGAAGAGGCCGGTCTCGCCTATCGCCTCGCGTTAAAGGACGATCCTTTCAATGCTTCATTGCAGGCTAAGTACGCGTTAGCTCGCGAACGCAACGCGGCCATGTATGCCGAACGCGGCCGTACGTTTCTGAAAGAAAAGCAAGCCGATCTGGCGCTTGAAGAATTTAAGCGGGCGCTCACGATCGAGCCTTCGAACGCCGAGCATCAGGCCGGCTTCCAGGAAGCCGTTCGCTTGAAGGAATCTCGATCATACTATCGCGAAGCGGAACGCCTGTCGCAACTAGGACGAATCGAAGAGGCGATGGATGGCTTTACTCGCTCCGCTGAATTGGACCCAACCTTTCGGGAGCCTCTCGAGAGCATCAGCAGGTTGACGGAGGAGCAGCAGGCACTTCTGAGGAGTGATCAGATGAAGCAGCCTGTCACGCTCAAATTCAGGAATGCGGGCATCAAGGAAGTGCTGGAAGGAGTGGCAAAGGCGGGTGGATTTACCTTGATCTTCGATAAGGACGTCAGAAACGATCCGATTTCGATTTCGATTCAGGATACGCCGTTTGACGACGCGCTGCAGCTCCTTCTCAACAGCAACAGCCTATTTTCCAGGATGGCCACTCCGGGGGTGCTGATCATCAGTCCCAATACCAAGCAGAAGCAAGAGCAATATCAGGACTTGATGATTCGAACCTTTTATCTGTCGAACGCGAAGTCCAAAGACATGTTGACGCTGCTGAAAAGCATGCTCGACGCCAAACGTATGCATGCCAACGAGCAGCTGAATACCATTGTGATCCGTGACCAGCCTGAAAAAATTCAGATGGCTGAGAAGATCATCCTGGCCAATGATCGTCCGGAGTCGGAAGTGCTCTTTGACGTCGAGGTGTTGGAGGTCAATCGGACCGTCAATCAGACCTATGGACTAACGTATCCAAAACAGGTAGCCGGCGCCATGGTTCCGCCCGGCCCTGCGGGCGTGATTGCCGGGACACTGGCACAGCAATTCACCTATCGCCAGTTGGCCAACCTAGGGCCGGATAATTATCTGTTCAAGCTCCCGACGAATGTCCAGCTCGATTTCTTCAAGCAGATCACGGATGCGAAGACGCTGGCCGCGCCGAAAATCCGGGTCGTGAACAACAAGAAGGCGGAAATCAACATCGGCGACAAGCAGCCGATCTTGCTATCAACCACGAACGTCTTACCCGGTCAGGCCGCGACGGGTGCCGTGCCGACCACATCGACGGTGACGTCGATCGAATTTCGAGATACCGGTGTCAAACTGACCGTAGAACCTTCCATCAGGTTGGGGGGCGAGCTTGGATTGAAAATGAAGATTGAAGTGATCCGGCTCGGCGAGCAAATCACTTTGCAGGCCTCTCCGCCCATCACACAGTTTAAATTCGGCAATCGATCTGCTGAAACGATGCTGAGCATAAAGGACGGGGAAACCATCATACTGGGTGGACTCTTACAAGAAGAAGATCGGAAGACCAGAGTGACGATACCCTGGCTTGGCGACCTTCCTGTGATCGGCAATCTCATCAGTTCGTTCAGGACGGACCGAGTGACCACGGAAGTGATTTTGACGATCACGCCGCACATTGTGCAGAACATGACCCCTCCGACGCCCAGCACGCAAACGTTCTGGTCCGGGACGGAATCGACCTATACCACCAGCCCCATGTTTTCGATCCCTGCGCGGAAAATGTCCTCGCCGTTGGGGACGGGGTATGGAGACCATCTCATGGAGGGCGGCAGTGCCGCGAAAGCGGTCGGGGTAGCCAGCCCAACCCGTTCCTTGGCTCAACAGGGGGCTCCCGATCCCCGACTAGCCATCCGGCCGAATGAATCGGCGGTTCAGACCGGTCGAGAAATCAAGTTGTCGATCCTAGATGGGCGGCTCGACCCATCGGACCAACACATCTTCAAGTTCGAGTATGACCCGAAGATTCTTGAGTTCAAACAGCTTGGCCAAGCGGAACTTGTCGGCTCGTCGGGATCCTCTTCAGGGGATCAACAAGAAGCCGTAGGAAGTATCGCGTTTCGACTGGCCCTTCCCAACGGGCCTCCTCCTCGGTCGGCGAGCATTGTCTTTGTCGCAAAATCGCCTGGGGTGTCTCCGGTGCGTGTTGAGCTCATGGCTGCAGAGGGTGATGGCCGGGCGGCTGCTTCAGAAATCGGGACAGGAGTGGTGAAGGTGCGGTGAGGGAGGACGGCCTCACACTCATCGAGATTCTCGTCACAATGACCATCGTTGTGATCTTGGCCTCGGTCGCCATGCCTCTGAGTAAAGTATCGACGAAACGAGCCCAGGAGATCGAACTGCGCCAGCATCTTCGGACAATTCGTAGCGCGATCGATGTGTTCAAGCTGGAATGGAATCGTGACGGCGAGATCCTACTTGGAGCCGTGTGTGTCAAGAATAAGCTCACGTGCAAGGACGTCACCGGGCCGTATGGTTATCCGAAGTCACTCGAGGTGCTGTTGGGGGTGAAGTTAACGGGGCAGGAAGCGACGGTTCGAGGCACCACGACGAGGCGCTATTTGCGAGTCATGCCGATCGACCCCTTGACGGGTAAATCTGATTGGCTCTTGCGCTGTTACAAGGATCGCCCGAAGCCGACTAGTTGGTGTGGCGAAGATATCTACGATGTGATGACGCAAAGCGAGGCGACCGCGCTCGATGGCACCAAGTATCAGGATTGGTAGAGTGAGCGAATGGAACACGAAGGGTTTTACGCTTGTCGAACTCATGATCGTGGTGTCCATTGTCGGCATTTTGGCCACGCTCGCGGTTCCGTCCTATCAGTCATCGTTGCTCAAAGCCAAGGAGACGGTGTTGAGACAAGATCTTTTCACGCTGCGTGAGTTACTGGATCACCACCGCGCCGACCAGGGGAAGTATCCTCCGTCGTTAGATGGTCTGGTAGCGGCGGGGTATCTACGGGGCCTTCCCAAAGACCCCTTTACGAATTCGTCGAGTTCTTGGCAAGAGATTATGGAACCGACCGAGGGTGGTATCTTTGATGTGTATTCCGGCTCAGACCTTGTTGGGACGAATGGAACTCCTTATAACAAATGGTGAATGAGAGGAATAAATTTTGGTTGAGAGGCAGGGTATCCCGAGGCGGGATGTGGAGGAATACTGCCGTTGGGATCCTTTTACTTGGGATATCGGCGTGTAGCTCACTCGAACCTCTTATGGAGCAGGAAACCACGGATCTCCAACTCACCGTGGATGCACTCAAAACATCGCTAAATGATGCCCAGCGGGCCCTTGTCGATTTGCGAGTGGAGGTTGAAACACGGCGCCAAGAATTCGCCGATGCGCAAATTACTCGGGCTCAACTTGAGGGGCGCATTCGAGAGGCGGAACGTCGGTTGACTGAAGCCCGTCATGTCATTGATCTTCAACGAGAAGAGTTGGCGAGTTCGCGTACTGAGCGAGATCGTGCCCGTCGGACCGGCGCCGCCCTTCAGAGCCAACTGAAGCAGCTCCAAAAGTACCAATCTAAGATGGGAAGGCACACCGCAGGAGAAATGTCTACAGCTATGGCGTTCCCCAGAGAGAGTCAACTGGAATTGGCGACCATGAGCCTTCAGGAGGAAGCCCTGTCGGCTGATATTGGGGAAAGCACCGGAGTCATCTCCCAGCCGGCAATTCATGTGTCGAGAGACTCTTCGGTCGGTGCAGTTCCGAGCACCGCTCGACCGTCAACCATGACCACTGACTTACCCGTGTTGATCAAGCCTGGAGATACGCTCTGGAGCCTTGCGCAACGGCATCGTACGTCCGTAAAGCGCCTCATGGAGATCAATGCGCTTTCCAATGACCATATTCAGGCAGGTCAGGTGCTCTGGCTTACTGAATCATCCACCAGCGAGTCCGAACGCGAGCGAATGTAGTCGCGTGTAACGGGCTAGTCCGCGAGTCTCGAAGGTCCACCGCTATGGCAGTATTTGCATACCGCGTTGCACGACCTGATGGCTCCACGATCCAGGGGCACCTGGAAGCAGAGGAGGAATCGCACGTTCGTGCCAAACTAGAGGCACAAGGCTTGTTGGTGTTCAATCTTCACCGTCGTGGAATGGTCTCGGTGAGGACGGGAAAGTCTTGGTCATGGAGCGGGCTTCCGCTGGGGCAGCTTTTGGTTTTCAATCAAGAGTTGCTCGCGCTCGTCAAGTCGGGATTGCCGATCTTACGGGTGTGGGATTTGTTGATTGAACGTGCAGGCCATGCCGGATTTCAGCAGACGTTACGTGAGGTGAGAGAAGATATTCGAGGGGGAGCATCTGCCTCTGACGCATTGATGAGACACCCGATGTATTTCCCGGAGCTCTATGTTGCGACGGTGAAAGCGGGGGAGCAATCAGGCAATCTTCCTGAAGTCCTCCAGCGATATATCACGTATTTGAAGTTGATGATCGGGCTTCGCCAAAAAGTCACGAAAGCGATCTCCTATCCGATTGTCCTCGTGCTTATCGGTATGGCCGTGATCGGGTTTCTCCTGACCTATGTCATGCCGACATTCGTATCAGTCTACGGAGAGGCAGCGAAGACTCTCCCGTGGGCCACTCAGCTCTTACTCGACGCCGTAACCCACGCAGAGGTTTGGGGATTGCCCGCCGGTATTGCGGTGATCGGCATCGTGTTAGGGATACACGCCTACTATGCCACGGCCGCGGGGCATCTTGTCCTTGACCGCCTTGTGCTGAAACTTCCTCTCATGGGTCCGATCGCCGTGAAACATAATACCGTGCAGCTTACGAGAACACTCGGAACTATTCTGGCGGGCGGAACGCCTCTCGTCGATGCGTTGCAGGGTGCGCGTGCAGCCGTATCGAACCGCTTTGTTTCGCACGCACTCATTGGGGCATCCAATGAGATCCGCGAGGGAACGACGTTGGCCGTTGCCTTGGACCGTCCGAAGGTGCTCCCGAAACTCGCAATCGAGATGTTGTCGGTAGGCGAAGAAACGGGTTCTCTCGATACGATGTTGCGGGATGTCGCCGAGTTTTATGAAGCCGACCTCGATACCAGGCTTACCCAGCTTACGACGTGGATCGAGCCGGCTCTGTTGCTTGCGATGGGAATATTGGTGGGCGGGATCGTGATCGTGATGTATCTACCGGTCTTTCAGATGGCGGGAACGGTTGGCGGGTAGATTGGGACAATCGGTTTGTGGATCAGAACGATGTGATGATGACCTGGGAGTTTGCGCATGCTGCGTAGTCTTGCTCGGCCTTCTCTCGCGGAGGTCCTCGTCAGCCAGGGCCTCCTTGCACGACAGACGGTCGAGGACGTTCTGCACCGATTGAAAGGTGTCACGGCAGCCTTAGGACACACGCTGGTCTGCGAAGGGCTCCTCTCGGAGGATCAGTTGGCTCATGCACTGGCCACTCAATACGGGCTTCCCTACGATCCGCTGACGAGTTTTCAAGTCGATCCCCGCTACTACGAGACGATTTCCGTCAAGTTGATGCAGCGATTTCCGTTTGTCCCCATCGCCGAGAGAGACAGTGTGATGACCATTGCCGTCGCGCATCCTCAAAATTTGTTGGGCCTCGACGAATTGGAACTCATGATCGGAAAGCCGCTGGAGCTGATCGTCAGTTCTAAGAGCGCAATCCTGTCCGCGTTGGACCGTAGCGCGGGCTCCAGCCAAGCGCTCCGCGAGCTCGAAGCGGAGTATCGATCGGTCTTGGTGAAAGAAGATGATCGAGGAGAAGAGGTGGCAGCCCTCGATCAAGCGGGAGAGGATCAGAGTCCTGCCGTAAAGCTGCTGGACTCTATCCTGCTGAGCGCGATGCAGCGCCGGGCCAGCGACATTCACATTGAGGCTGCAGACCGCGCAACCAAAGTCAAACTTCGTGTCGATGGCATTCTGATTCCAGCCATGGAGCCCCTGGATATTCGATTGCATGCGCCCTTGGTGTCCCGTCTGAAGGTCATGTCCGAGCTCGATATCGCCGAGCGTCGAGTGCCGCAGGATGGAAGTTTTCGAATGAGGCTGGATCGAAAGACCGTGGATTTTCGTGTCTCTATCCTGCCCAGCGTCTTCGGTGAATCGGTGGTGATCCGAATACTGGACCGCGATTCCATTGCGACCGGAGTGTCGTCCTTGAAGCTTGAACGGCTCGGTTTCAATCCGGAAGATCTCAAACGATTCCGGAAAGCCATTGCCCGTCCCTACGGCATGGTGTTGGCGACAGGGCCCACCGGAAGCGGGAAGACGACGACGTTGTATGCCGCCATATCGGAGATGAACACGCTTGAAGACAAACTGATCACGATCGAAGATCCTGTTGAATATCAGCTTCCGGGGGTGGTGCAAATCCCAGTCAATGAAAAGAAAGGCCTCACCTTTGCTCGAGGGCTCCGGTCCATTCTTCGCCATGACCCGGACAAGATCATGGTCGGTGAAATTCGAGATGCCGAAACAGCCCAGATCGCGATCCAGTCGGCGATGACCGGCCACCTTGTCCTGACGACGGTTCATGCGAACAACGTATTCGACGTGATCGGGCGATTCGCGTCGATGGGGATCGATTCCTATAATTTTCTGTCCGCACTCAACTGTGTGTTGGCCCAGCGACTGGTCCGAATCTTTTGCGCCTCGTGTCGAACGCCGGTCAAAGCTCAGAAGGCCCTTATCGAAGAAGCAGGGTTGGACTATGAACAGTACAAAGATACGACGTTCTACGAAGGAAAAGGGTGTCCGCAATGCCATGGGACAGGGTATCGAGGCAGAAAATGCATTACGGAATTCCTCGATCTGACGGATGAGATCAAAGAGATGATCCTTGCGGATCGGCCGCTTTCTGAAATCCGTTACCGGGCGGTCACCGACGGAATGATCACGCTTCGGCAATCGGCACTGAAAAAAATGTTGAACGGCGAGACATCGCTGCGTGAAGTCAATCGCGTCACCTTCAGCGAGGAAGGATAACACGATGTGGGAATGGGTCAGCAGCCGGCCCCACCACTGTTTGAAGTTCGGCATCGATTCGATTGCGTGGGCCGAGACCGAACGGAACTGGCGCGGGCACTCCCGACACCGATGCACCATGTCGGCCCTTTCCGATGGCATGGTGAAACCCTCTGCCACCGACGAAAACTTGTCGGAGCTTACGGCACTGGCAAGTCGCATCCGCGCCTTGACCGGTTCAGGCTCGGATCATCACATTGTCGGGGCGTCAGGTCTTTCCGCTCTTCCTCGGCGGATCACGATGCTGCTTCCTGACACCGCGGTCAGAGCGACGGTGCTGCACCTGGAGCAGTTGCCCGTTCGGCGTGAGGAACGCGAGGCGCTGATTCGATGGCGGCTGGGCCAAGAACAACTCTTTCCTCTCAATGGCGCCAAGATTGTGTTTCAAGTATTTCATGATCGATGGGGCGACACACCGCGAACTTTCACAGTTTTGGCGGTAGCGGTTCAGGAAACAGTGCTGAGACAATATGAGTCTCTCTGTGAATCCGTCGGATTGATCCCTGACGACGTGGGGATTACGAGTCTACGGCTGTTTAATCTCTGGAGGAGGGCTTCTGGCTGGTCTGATTGGCGACGTCGCGATGTGTTGTGGGCCAGTGTCTCTGATCGAGCCCTGACGACCATGGTGTCCCTACAAGGGCGGTTGCTGTTCTACCGATGTAAACTCTTGGGTGCGGGAGCAGTCGAGGTTCCGGTGAAGACCGAGGTGCTGAAAAAGATTCTCGAGGAATGCGGTGCATCGCTGGAGGTCTGCCGACAGCAACATCCCTCCGCGGTCATTAAAGAAGCCGTGATCTGTGCGGACGGAGACATGGCAGCCTTGCAAGAGCAGATGGAGGTAGAACTTCGACTCTCAGTGAAACAACTCGACTGGAAATCAGTCGAGGCACTTGGATGGGTGGCGACGGGGAGCCATCGAGGAATGGCGTCGCTGGCGGCGATGGCTGGGGTGGCATAACGTGGCGCTAACGAATGTTCTCATCGGAAAACTCACCGAACCACTCAGGTCTATTCCCTTGCCGGGCGGTGCTCGTGACCGGTTTCAGATAAATCTGGGCCGCCGGTACCGAACTGTGATGGCTCCGCTTCGACTCCTGTTGATCGGTAGTTGCGCCTTGCTGGCGTTGGGTATTCTCTGGAATCTCAGGCAAGCGATCTTGGCTTATCAGGAAAACCAGACCATAGAAGCTGAACTGGATCGAGTTCGGCAGCAGGATCTTGGCTTGATTGCGGAGGCCAAGCGCGAGGGAATAGACATGTCCGAGGAGGGTTTGACACGATTGCGCTTCGAGGTCGGGCTGGCCAATCAACTGCTTGAGAAGAGAATATTTTCGTGGACGAAGTTTCTGACCGAACTAGAACAAACCGTTCCTTCACGCCTCGCACTCAGCAGTGTTCGACTGGATCAAGCGGGTTCGACGGTTCGACTTGCGGGGACGGCGATGAGTCTGGAGGACATCACGACCTTTACTGTTGGGCTTGAGGACCACTCCACGTTTCAGGATCCGGTATTGGCTCATCATCGCGTGGGATCGAACGGGTTAGTGGAGTTCGACATTACGGTGCGATACCGTTGGGCGGAGCTTGAGAGATGAAAGATCGCTTGATCATCGTGTTGCATCATCCTTTTGCACCATTGCTTCCATGGGGCGCCGCAGCTCTAGGTCTCCTTCTGATGCTGCTTGTCGTGCACACAATCGGTGTGGAAGGCGCCCAATCCGAACGAGAGCGTTTGGAGAAGGAATGGGGCGCGACGCGACAGTCGTTGATGCATCACCGAGAGGCCAGAAATGCAAGAAAAGATCTGAGCCGAGTATGGGCAGCGCTTCCCGCTGAACGGGACTTTGCTCCCTTAGCACTGGGGATTTCAGATGAGGCGAAACGTGATCGAGTCACCCTACCGGCATTGTCCTATAAGACCGAGTCCACTCCCGTCGCGAACACGAGCAAGGGGCTGTTACAGGGGGCGATGAGTGGGCGATACGAAGATCTCCGCCGATTTATCTATGATCTTGAGACGGCGGAAGAGATGGTGTTTATCGAAGACCTTGAACTGGCTCGGTCCGGAGGCGCACCAGACGCGCTGTTGACGTTCAACATCAAGATCGCGGCGTATCTTCGCTCCGATACCGATAGGCTCGGCGTGCAGGAGGCCGTCCCCTAGCCATGGATTCGACGAAGAAGACGATTCTCGCTGCCTCGCTTATCGTCCTGTGGGCAGGACTGGCCGTCTGGCAATGGCGGCTGCTGGAGGAGCCGGTGCGTATCCCGCTCGCGAACGTCTCAGGTTCCGCTTCATCGGGTCGACACGCAGAGGTGATGGGAACCGGTCTGCGTGTACATCTCGATCTCCTTGCGTCCACCGGGGCTCAACGTGCGGCAACCTTCACGACGCCTCGCAACATTTTCACGGTACCCCGTTCCGACGGAACCTTTCCCACCAGCAATAGTTCGGTCCCAGTGAACCAGCAAGGGTCAGCACAAGCCGAACCCTTGATGGAACAGGCAGAAGCGATGGAATTGGGGCCGTATCGATATCTGGGATTTCTGCGTCTGGGTGAAGGTCGGAAAACAAACAAAGAGATGGCGGTGCTCAGCAAAGACGATGAAGTGAAGGTCCTCAAGGTCGGTGATCGCGTCGACGATCATCTGATCCTCAAGGCGATCACCTCAGAGAGCGTGACCCTACGCGATACCGGCACACGTGTGGACCAAACGGTGTCATTGTCGAAAGAGGCGGCGAACCAGGAGTGAGAGACGGTGTGGCGGATCTCCGCATTGCTGAGACGACAAGAGGCAGGATTCTCGTACCTTATGATGATGATCGCTGTCACGCTGATGGGGCTTACCTTGACGATGGCGGCCCGGCAGTGGAAGACAATGGTGCAACGGGAGCTAGAGGCGGATTTACTGGCCAAAGGTATCGAGATCCAAACAGCGTTGGCCCTCTACTCGGCCAGTGCAAAGGCCGGAAGAGTCATGCCTGGCGAGGTGTATCCTCAAACACTCGCCGAACTCACGAGGCCACCCAAGCCTTTTCTTAGGAAGGTCTATCTCGATCCGGTTGGGCATGGTGAGTGGGAACTGCTGCGGGCACCCACGACGGGGGGGATCATGGGTGTCCGGAGCAAAAGCAGACACACACCGATCAAGCAGGGCGAGTTCCCACCTGCGGTCCGCCATTTCCTCGGTAAACCGACCCATTACGATTGGGTATTCCAGCATCCCAATCCCTCCATGGCCGTAGTAACGGGATCTATTACAGGGCCGCTTCCTGTCCGTGAACAACCAGCCGCACCCAACCAATCAATGGTTCCGGGAGAACCAAGTTTCCTGGACCAATCGGCCCCCTCAGAATCTGTGGATTCTCCCGGCCATGCAACGGATCCGACTGATTCTCTTCCTCCGATGGATCCGGCTTTGCCACAAGAGCCTGCGGGTTTTCCCTCACCGGAAACAATCCCATAGGTCACAGGGGGACGAGCTGGCGGCCTTTCATGATCCTTACGGCTACGTGATGTTATGACTAGACCGTCTAGAATCTGTCCTGGAGAAAGCTGTGGCTTCTTGCTCTCATATAACTTGTGATAAACTTGACCGAGTCCAAACTGAGAGGAGTCCGGAATATGCGCATTTTAGTTACAGGGGGGGCCGGGTTTCTGGGAAGCCATCTTGCTGAGTCGCTCATCAGCGAAGGGCATCATGTCATTTGCATGGACAACCTCAGCACCGGAAAAGTTGAGAACGTCGCTCATTTAATGGGGAACAGTTCATTTTCGTTCATTAAATACAACGTGTGCGATTATGTTCATGTCGAGGGCCATCTTGATGCGGTGATGCACTTTGCCTCTCCTGCGAGCCCCCAAGATTATCTCGACATGCCCATCGCGACATTGAAAGTCGGAGGATTGGGGACGCATAAGGCCTTGGGGTTGGCTAAAGCCAAGGGAGCACGCTTCCTGCTGGCCAGTACGTCGGAAGTGTACGGAGACCCGCTGGTGAATCCGCAACCCGAGTCGTATTGGGGAAACGTCAACCCTATCAGTCCACGGGGCGTCTATGATGAAGCGAAGCGATTCGGAGAAGCGATGACCATGGCATACCATCGCTACCATGGCCTGGACACACGGATCGTCCGCATCTTTAATACGTTCGGTCCGCGGATGAGGCCCAATGACGGACGCGTCGTGTCGAACTTCATTGTGCAGGCTCTGCAAGGCAAGCCTCTCACGGTGTATGGCGATGGCATGCAGACGCGGAGTTTTTGTTATGTGGACGATCTGGTGAGGGGTATCATTGCCCTGTTATTTGTGGACTCTGATAAGACGGTCGAGCAGCGGACCGACCGGAAGTTCTTCTTCACCGAACAGAACGGCAGGCAAGTCAGCAGCATTCATGATCCCGTCAATGTCGGAAATCCAAGAGAACTCACGGTGCTGGAAATCGCCAACGTGATTCTGAAGTTGACTCACTCATCGAGTGAAATTGCCTTCCATCCGCTGCCTGCCGATGATCCTAAGGTCAGGCGACCGGATATTGCTCGCGCGAAGACGTTACTGAAGTGGGAGCCGAGAGTTGAACTCGAGGATGCCTTGACGAAGACCATCCAGTACTTTCAAACCGTCTTGGGCCAGGAGGCCAACTGACAGGGATCCAGCCTACCAAGCAACCCTGAGACTCTTGACCCGTCTCTCACCCCCACGGTATGGTCAGTCTCGTCCTGAAGTGAGCGGATTGCTGGTGAAAAGCATGGAAGCCGTAGAGCGAACTGTCTCCGATCATAAGCCCGAAGAATCCAAACCACTGCCTGCTTCTCAGTATGTATTGGAGCTGGTCTCCAAAGCGAAACAAGCTGCAAGGAGATTGGCTTCTCTTCCGACATCGACCAAGAATCAAGCGCTACTTGCGATGGCGGAGGCGATTGAGGCGAAGTCAGCCGAATTGATCGAGGCAAATGAACAAGACCTCAAGGCATTTGAGACAGCATCTGACGAGAAAGCGATAGCTGATCGCTTGCGGCTTACGGAGAAGCGCATCGGAGAAATGGCAGCCGGTGTTCGCGAAGTCGCGAAGTTACCCGACCCTGTTGGGGTGATGTCTGCCATGTGGACGAGGCCCAACGGGATGCAAGTTGGTCGGATCCGCGTGCCCATCGGAGTGATTGGGATCATTTACGAGTCGCGCCCCAATGTGACGGCGGATTCGGCTGCTCTGTGTCTGAAGTCCGGCAACGTGTGTGTCTTGCGAGGCGGCAGTGAAGCGATTCATTCAAATACGGCGATTGCCGCCATTCTGTCCGAAGCATCCGAGAAGGCCGGTGTCCCTCCCGGCGCGATCACCTTTGTCGACCGTGCCGATCGTGAGGTGGTCCCAATTCTCTTGAAGCAGGACCGATTCATTGACTTGATCATTCCGCGCGGCGGTGAATCGTTGATGAAGCTCATCGCGGAGCACGCGACGATTCCGGTAGTCAAGCATGATGCGGGTGTATGCCATATCTATGTCGATGCCGCAGCAGACCCGGCGATGGCGGAAGCCATTTGCGTCAATGCCAAAGCACAGCGGCCGTCCACCTGTAACGCGATGGAAACCCTGCTGGTTCATCAGACAGTCGCGCGGACGCTCCTCCCCAAGCTCGCCACAAGCCTGAGAGCGGCCCATGTCGAGATTCGCGGATGCCCTAAGACCTGCCAACTGATTCCTGACGCGAAGCCGGCAAGCGACCAGGATTACGGAAAAGAATTTCTTGATCTGATCCTTGCCGTCAAAGTCGTCAAGAGCATGGATGAGGCCATGGAACACATCGCCCAGTACGGGTCACGGCATACGGAAGCCATTGTGACCTCGGATTACGGGCGCTCCATGCGATTTCTCAAGGAAGTCGATGCCAGCGCCGTGCTTGTGAATGCATCCACGCGACTCAACGACGGATATCAATTCGGCCTTGGCGCCGAGATCGGCATCAGCACCTCCCGAGTTCATGCGCGGGGCCCCATGGGATTGGAGGAGCTCACCTGCTGTAAATTCATTGTCTTGGGGAGCGGCCAGCTCCGCGAGTGAATGCCCTCGAATGCCATTGCATTTGCCCTAAAGACCCCCGGCCATCTCCGGTTTCCCTCATCACGCACGCTCGCTGAGCAATTCGATCAGATGGGTGGACAGGTCGAAACCCTTCCGACCGGGCATTTGGTGTTCTATCGGTCTGATGGACGGAGGTTTCTCGCCACCGACCCGGCAGGCCATCCCTTGCATGAGTGTGAATGGGAATCGACCACCGTAGGGACCGTCGCGCTGACGCGAGCGCGCGTCCGGCTGGATTGGGGGCGGTGGGTCGGAATTAAACCGTGCGGACTGGTGAACGAAACGAGATTGAACCTCGCTGCGAAGCCCAATTGGCAGCGGACCACTCCCGATGATCTTCGCGCCTTGGCTGCCGGGGCATTGCGAGTACCGATCGAGGAGGTGCGGTGGTTTTATCGGGATGAGGATCTGACGATCGATCCCAAAGGCACGGCAACGATTCGACAGCGAAAAGATGCGCTGTATGTGCTGGTTGACGGAGGGTTTGAGCAAGCTCGCTTCATGTCCTGCATGGGTGCGATGCATTGGGATCATATTGATTTTCTCCCGGTCGTCGAGCTGTTCAAGTCGCTGTTGCCGGGGACCGGCTCCGCGGTGTTCGAGCTGATTCGCGGGCTGTATGACGATCAAAACAAAGGACAGGTCACTTCAAAGCCGTTACGATATCGCGGGATTCCCACCTATCCATCTGAGGCGGCGTTTCGCCTGTTCAGCAGTTTTTTCACACCGCAGCGAGTAAGCGGCGCGGACCCATTGACCGATTTCATGAATCCCATGAAATCCCATGTTGGTACATGGCTGCCGGCCCAGCATCCGCCGGTGCGCTATGTGGACGAGAGCCAAGGATTATGTCTGACCGTACAAACCGGGGTCGTCCAAAAGGCGACGCTCGCGGATGATACGGCCGGCCTTTCATACGTGAATCCAAGCGGTCGTCGTGTGCTTCCACTGGACCGCAGCCTGCAGGTCCAAGAGAGTCGGCTGATTCTGAAAGATCGGGAAAAGGAAACAGTCGTGTCGTTAACGACCGGTTTTCATCCGCTGCCCTCGTCTTCTCCTGAGTGTCCCATGAGTCCTGTCGATTGGCGCATAGTCTTCACCCAAGGGGTTCCGAAGATCCTCCCTGCCGAAGCGTTTGAGGCGGTGCCGCTGTTTCCGGAAGACGACCAGGAAATCGACGAACTCGCCGCGCAATCATTTGTTGCGGACTATCTGGACGATCTAAGCGAACAAGACCGTGAGATCGGAACGGTACGATCGCAGGCGGAACGTGTGCTCATCGACAATGGGGATGCCGTCATTTCAACATGCATTCTCTTCGACCGGCCGCGCGACTACACCGTCAATGTCCGGCACTTTGCCTACGCACAGCGTCAGGCTCAGCAACTCTGGACTCAATGTGCCGCCGTGCCGCAATGGGAGTGGCTTCAACGAATTCGCATGGTACCTGCTGATGGGTATGAACAGTCTCCAGCGAACCGTGGGCCCTATGATCTGCTGTATTGCTGGGTGCCGTATGCTTCGTTTGGGTCTTTGGATGCGTTGACGACAGTCACCACACAATTGAATCAAACCTTGCGGCGGGGTGGTGCGGCGTTTATCGTCGGGCCTGTTGAATTGCGCGAGACGTTGACGAGAGAGCGGTGGGATGTGTGCTGGGACCAACCAGTCGCATCTCTGCCGACCTTCCGTATGCACAAGGCGATCTTGCCTAAGGCAAGAGTGAAAGCAGGGCTGACGTTGTTCCATGCCAGACGGCTCTAGTGTCGCCTGAAAAGGTGTCTCGGCCGCCGAGTCGGCTCCCTCTAGTTTAACAACTGGCTTGTCTCTGACGAGTTCTGTAGAATTCCAACTCTGGTGCCTGTACATCACACCGTCCAGGCAAGACCGTAGCCTGATCGGAGCGTAGTCAATCGAGCGAGGAGGGAAATTATGCCGAGCGTGCTGGACCGAGTCATCGAGAAAGAATTGAGAAAAGAGCTCAAGGATGCGCTGGTCAGGTTTGAACAACAGCTGCGACAGTCAGGTGTCTCAGACGAGAATGTGAAAAATCGCATGCGCGGAGCAAAGCAATTCGTGGCCTTTCTGTACGGCAGATACCTCGGATAGCATTGTTTCAATGTCCTGTCCGATTGGTACCATGTGAAGGCATTCTGCTGGCAATGTAAGTAGGCGCCGAGCGCCATTCAACCAAGGAGGGACCCATGACAACCGCACGGTCACTATCTCTATTCGCGATTCCCGCATTCTTGCTCGGGTTCATTTTGGGAGGGCTGTCGTTGCATGTCGCTTCGGCTGAGGGTCTCTTTGGGCTCAAGGATTCCGTCACCCAAATCGGAACGTCTTTGGTCGACATGCAGAAGAATGTCGATGCCCTGCAGAAGAATATGAATACGCTCAAGCAGACCAAAGATAATCTGTCTTCGCTGTCAGTGTCCGGTGGTGGCGCCAAGGGAGCGATGGATTCCCTCATGAACAAGTGAGAGCTCTAGTTCATAGCAGTAGTTGCCCACCTACGTCCGGTTGGTCTGGCAATGAGCTGGGCCAGCCGGGCATCTCTTCAACAAAATAGGATCATCACGTCTTTGATTTTCTACGAGCCTTTTCTTTACACCACTGCCCATAGACCCATGTTGCAGAAACGGTGAGTGATTCCCACCGAGATCGACACCACTCGTCATCCTGAAGCGACCACCACCCACTTCTTCCCTACAATTCTGAGAACTCCAGATTCTCCCGGCAGGAACTAGGGTGCGGCCTTCTCTACGGGAGCGAGGAAAAGTCGGTCATACAGGACAAGACTGATACCATCTGCACATGGTCAGAGCAGAAGGTCAGTGCAATCCTTGGCCTAGTGAAAGCTCTCTCCAGCGTCTGTCCGATCTTCCTGCACTTTCGTATAGGGCCATTCAAAGTGGCTCTAGTGGCCGCTTTGTAGGAACTGTCTCTTGACAGATAGCTAAGGGTGCAACTACACTCAGGCAACTTTGTAATTAAGAATAGACACGTGAGTATTTAGTCTTACTATATCTATTCTTCAGGACTTTCACCCACTGTCAAGGAGTGTGCGTCGATGAGCGAGCAGAAAGACACGACCATTGCGTTAAACATCCGGTTGAAGCCTTCTGATTCTTCGGCCCACCCCCGTTCGGCCAACTACACCAACGTCGGGGTCGCGCAGGGGATGGCTTATCTGGATTTCGGGTTCATTGAGCCGGCGATGCTTGCAGGGATCGCGAAGACGGCCAAGGACGGCCAGGCGGCTCCGATGGGTATTGAGGGACATCTTGTTGCACGTGTGGCATTAGACGTTGGAGGACTCACACGCTTGCAGCAGCAGATTCAACGAGTGCTGGGGAGTTTGGGCACCGCGCAGAAGCCGAAGGCGAAGGGTTAATCCTCTGAAAGAAGGCAACTGATGAATGGGAAATGGCCAAACCGGTCGCTGATTGTCGCGATTCTGCTTGTGGCGCTGTCGAGCATTGGAGTTCGCGTCGAAGCCGGTCTCTTCGGCTTTGGCGGAGATAGTTGGCAAGAAGAAGTGCTGCTCCATGACGGCAGCAAGATAGTCATCACACGCTCACAAACCTATGGTGGGAGCCACGAAATCGGACAGCCACCACCGATCAAGGAACATACTGTGACCTTCACGCTGCCAAATACCGACAAGACTATCAGCTGGACCAGCGAATATGGGGAAGACATCGGGCGCACCAACTTTCACTTACTGGCCGTGCATGTTTTAAATGGAACACCCTACATCGTTGCGGAACCCAACTTGTGTCTCTCGTACAACAAGTGGGGCCGACCGAATCCGCCGTATGTCTTCTTCAAATACGACGGCACGGCCTGGCAGCGCATTCCACTTGAAGGCTTGCCCACGCAGTTCACCACCATGAATGTGGTGCTCGGTCTGAGTCGGCAGTTTGTAGACGCCATGGTCAAGCAAGGGATCGTGCCGGTCGAGCAGATTCAGAAACAGAATAGCCAGCTCTCACAGCTCGAATACCGCTCGCTACTGCGGGAAGCGTATCCTGGCGCAGCGGGACAATGCAGCGAAATGATCCGTACGAAAGATGGATGGGAGGGGCTCGGATTTTTTATGCATCAACCATCCTATGATGCTTGCTCAAAGTACTGTAAGCGTAAAGGAGTCAGTCAACAGAACTGTCCATGCGAAACATTTTTTAAGAGGAACTAAACCATGGCGACAACAATTCAATATGCTTTGCTGGCGGGTGCATCCTATTTTTCGACACGGTCAGAACAAAATCTGTTCCCTGTTCCGCAAGGATGGACTGAAAAAACAGAGTTCCGAAGGAATGACGCTAGCAGCGGTTTTGAGGCGAGGGCCTTCCAAAATGGGAACGAGATCGTTATCTCCTATGCCGGGACGAATTCCAACGAATCGTTAGTTGGACCAGACCATACGGCCGATTTCTTACTCGCCACGGGTGTGGGTTCCGATCAGCTTCGCCAGGCTGCCAAATATTATCTCCAGGTCCAAGCGGCCAATCCTGGCGCCACTATCATCTTTACCGGACACAGCCTGGGTGGGGGGCTCGCGGCCCTCATGGGTGTGTTCTTCGGTAAACAGGCGGTCACTTTTGATCAAGCACCCTTTGCCAACTCTGCAGAACTGAGTCTGATTACTCCGGATGTGGCGGCGAATCTCAAGACCTACTTGCTGACTGAAGGCTATAGTGAAACAGCGCTGCAAGGGCTGACTGATTTTCTCGTACTCCGTGCTGCCCTGCCCATGGGTGAGATCCCAAACTCCAGCTTGGTGAAGAGTATCAATGTGTCCGGTGAGTTTCTCTCCGGGGTGCCCTATAACATCCTCGATCGCATCGGCCAATCCTCCTACATCCCCACCAACGCACCTGGAGTGTCCGGGGACGATCTCCACTCCCATGCGTTGCTGACGGCGTTCCTCCAGAGTGTGCAGACCGCCGTGTCGGGACAGACATTGAACGGCGTCACGACCAAATTCACCGATCTGATGGGGATGATCTTCTCACCCAGTCTCTATAAATCTGATACTGATACCGCGACTCCAAACTTTCTCGAGCGTCTGGTGCAGAATGAAACCGGCAATGCGATGGTGACGCGGTTCACCGACGATCTCTGGAAACTGGCGAAAGATGGGGGACTGACGATGAATGAGGGTACGACCCTCCTCGGCGGCACGCTGAACAACGTCAGTAAGACCCTGATCGCCTTTGCAATGCAGATGTACTACGAAGACACCGCCAATGCCACGGACTGGAATAAAGAACTGTTCAGCACCGACGTCACGGGCGGCATCCACTTTGATCGGGCCGATGTGGCCACCACGCTCGGTGACGCCAAGGGCTACAGCCTGTACTTTCAGAACTACCTCAACTCATCTGCCTTTACCAACACCGATCGTCAGCTGATTCAATCGCTGCTGCCCACGCTGCGCGATTGGTACGTGCAGGCGGGAGCGGGCGGCATGAATGCGACCGATGACGAGAACCGTGGAGCCTTTCTGCTGGGCGGCAAACGAGTCGATATCCTCAGCGGCGGAAGTCAGACTGATCTCCTGGTGGGCAATGCTGGTGCCGACACACTGGATGGCGGTGGGGGCAATGACACCTTACTCGGCGGAACAGGCTTCGACACCTATTACTACTCGACGGGTGACGGGAACGACCGAATTGAGGACGCCGATGCCACTGGAGCGATTTTTGTCAATGGCCAGATGCTGGTGGGTGGTGTGAAGAAGGCGGGACACACTGAATGGGAAAGCGCAGATGGCACGATCAAATACGAGCTGTCAGGGGGCGATCTCGTCGTGAAGCTGAACGGCACGCAGATCCTGACTGTCAACGACAATTTTGAAAGTGGGGAGTTCGGGATTCAGTTGATTGATGCGAAGGATCTGTCAGCAGGGTTGCCGACAGCCGGTCGGACCATCGAGGGTGATCATGAAGCGGCATGGCCATTCCGGTATGATGATCTCGAAAATCCAATTTGGGAGAATCCGGCTCGGGTACCAAAGGTAGACCATCTGCAGGGCAGTGGGGGGAATGACACGATCGACGCAGGCGAGTTGGAGGACTGGTTACGCGGGTTTGGAGGGGACGATGTGCTCCTTGGCGGTGGAGGAGCGGATCGAATGCAAGGTGGCGAGGGCAATGATTATCTCTTCTCAGACCAACTCGTGAATCTTGCGGAGCTCTCTTCGCTGAATACATTTACGGGTGTGGGAACGTCGCTGGAGTATCTCAATGGCGGCGCCGGCGACGATGTGCTGGTTGGGGGCGCAGCGGCGGATGAGCTGTTCGGTGCCTCCGGCGCAGACCTTCTGCTCGGCGGGGGTGGATCCGACTTTTTGGGGGGCGATGACAACTTGTGGCTCCCGTATCCGATGGCTACGGGGGGATTTTACGTCGACGAACACGGCACGATCTTTTTTGGCAACCTGGTGAACGTTTCCACAAAGCAAGAGATCGAAGCGTTCGGCCAGGCGGACGAGATTTATGGTGGGGACGGGGCGGATATTATCTGGGGCGGTGGCGGCAATGATTTGCTGTACGGCGATCCCGGAGATGATTGGATAACCGGCGATAGTGGAGACGACTCGATTTTCGGTGGGGACGGGAACGATCAGATACAGGGAGAGAATTCAGAACTCACGATTGGGAGTACGAATGATTATCTGGATGGAGGCAATGGGAACGATTACGTACTCGGGGCACAAGGTGACGACGTGGTGATCGGTGGATTGGGCAGTGATCACCTCTTTGGAGAGGCGACTAACCTCCTGGGCGTGATCGGGCACGATATTTTGGATGGGGGAGACGGAAATGATTTTCTCTACGGAGAGGGCGGGGACGATACCTTGTTTGGCGGAGCGGGGAACGACGAGCTGATTGGTGACTTTACCAACGATCCCGTTCCCGGGAATGATCTCCTCTTCGGCGACGCCGGGTTTGACCACCTACAAGGGGAAGCCGGCGATGACCTGCTGGATGGAGGCGAGGACGACGACGAGTTACAAGGCGGCAGTGGGAACGACATGTTATTTGGAGGGGCGGGCAACGATTTGCTCTTCGGAGAAGCCACCGCATTTCAGGGGCAAGCCGGCAACGATACGCTCGATGGGGGTGAAGGAACGGATCACCTGCAAGGCGGCGGTGGAGCCGATACGCTGTTTGGTGGAACAGGCAACGATGCCCTCTTCGGAGACGATCCCCTTGATGTGCGTATTGTGGGGAACGATTTCCTTGATGGCGAAGAAGGCGATGATGAACTGCAAGGAGGGCTTGGGAACGACACGCTCTTTGGCGGAGATGGGAATGATGCATTGCGCAGTGATCGTATGGCTCTGGCTCCTAATCCTGAGAACGGGGGGAATGATAGTCTAGATGGCGGAACTGGCGACGATGAGCTCGATGGAGATTCGGGGAATGACGTCCTAACTGGTGGGGCAGGGCAGGATGTCCTCATTGGAGGGTCCGGGCAGGATACCTACGTCTTCAATCTGGGCGACGGCACCGATACGATCGTGGATACCGTCACGGACGGAACCAATCTCCTCATCTTTGGTGCAGGAATTACCGCGAACCAACTGACCTATACCCTTAGCGGCACGACGCTCACGATCGGCTACAACGGCGTAACCGATAAGGTCCAGTTGGAGGGATTCCACCAGAATACGGTGCTGGGGTCGTTGGTTGTGTCTTCCCTGGAGTTTGCCGACGGCAGCCACGTCAACTTCTCGGACGTGTTTGTCCCGTTCACCAATTATGCTCCCGCGCTGGCAACTCCGCTCGCCGACCTGACGGCGGCTGAAGACAGCCCGCTGAGTGTCGTCATTCCACCCAATACTTTTACCGATCAGGATGCAGCGGACGTCTTGACCTACAGCGCGACTCTTGCGGACGGGACGGCGCTCCCCGGGTGGTTGAGCTTCGATGCGAATACTCGCACCTTGAGTGGCACCCCCGATGATGCGCAAGTGGGATCGCTGGATCTCAAGCTGACCGCGACCGATAGCCGATTCGAGACAGTCTCTGACACCTTCACGCTGACCGTGACCAGTGTCAACGATGCGCCGAGCCTGGCCGTGCCCATCGCGGATCAGTTTGCGACGAAGGACGTGCCATTCAATTTCGTGGTCCCGCAAGATACGTTTGCAGACGAGGATCCAGGAGATTCGTTGGCGTTTGGGGCTAACTTAGCGGATGGCAATCCGCTGCCGGCGTGGCTCACCTTTAGCCAGTCAACTCACACGTTCAGCGGCACGCCGCAGCTGGCCGATGTCGGGGTGCTGAACGTCCGAGTGACGGCTATGGATACTGGTCACCTCAGTACGGCGGCCGTCTTCTCGCTCACCGTGGCGCATGGACTGAACGAAATCCTCGGGACCGCGAGCTCTGACTATCTGCCCGGGACCGCTGGCAATGATTTGATTCGTGGCCTAGGCGGAAATGACACCCTCAGTGGCTTGGACGGCAATGATACGCTCGACGGCGGGGATGGAGATGACCAGCTCTACGGGGGAACCGGAACCAATGTCTTACTCGGAGGAGCGGGAGCGGATCGTTTGGAGGGGTATACCGGGCAAGACACCTTCCAGGGCGGACCCGGTAACGACACGTTCTACGACCCGTACGGTGGACAGAACGTGTATCTCTTCGACCGTGGGGACGGGCAGGATATCAATTATTCAGACTTTGGCACCGTGCGGTTTGCTGCGGGGGTGCTGCCGACCGATGTCACGGTGCGCGGGAATCGTGACGGGTCTCTCACGTTGCGTATCGCCGGCACCACGGATCAGATGAGTCTCTTCGGATGGCTGAATCCATTTGATACCGTCCGCATTGACCGGGTGGAATTCACCGATGGGACGGTGTGGAATGGGTCGATCTTACAGACAATGGCCAGCGCCGGCACCGCTGCCGCTGATGAGCTCATCGGCACCCATGGCAACGATGTGCTCATCGGCTTGGGAGGGAACGACTACATTCAGGCCTACAACGGTGATGACCTGTTGGATGGCGGGGCCGGCAATGACACATTGCTCGGCAATGGCGGCAACGATACCTATGTCTTCGGGCGGGGGTATGGCACGGACGTCATTCTGGATGAAGTGTCCGGATCGGCCGACGCCATTCAACTCTCGGCCGGCATTCTCCCCGGCGACGTCACGCTCCTGCAAAATGGCACGCAGACGCTGCTCAGTCTAGACCAGAGTGCGACGCAGTTGACGTTGAGCGGGATCGAGCTGATCCGCTTCAATAACGGAACGACGTGGGACGCGGCGGCAATGGCCAGTCATACCCTTGGTGGGACGATCAATGCCATGACCGGCACCGCCGGCAACGACACGTTTGTGGTTGACCATACCCAAGACACGGTCACCGAAGCGGCCAATCAAGGGACAGATGCCATCCAGAGCCTGGTCTCCTACACCTTGCCGAACAATGTGGAGAATCTCACCTTGACGGGCTATTTCAACGTCGATGGCACGGGCAACCTGCTCGACAACGTCATCATCGGCAACAGCGGCAACAATACCCTCTCGGGAGGGGGCGACTATTGGGGTGCTGGAGCGGATACCTTACGAGGTGGCCTGGGCGATGATCGCTATACCGTCATCGGCGATAGTGATGTCGTGATCGAGGTTCTGAATGAAGGGGTGGATACGATTACGTTGATTGGGGATGCCAACCGTGGCTGGAATTACACCTTGCCGAGCAATGTGGAAAACCTGATCGTGGGCGCCGCGAACCAGGTATGGTCATCGGCGCGCAGTTTTTACGGCAACGCCCTGGACAACGTGATCCAAGGCGATCCCGACTGGATGAACTACATCGATGGCGGATCAGGGGCCGACACGATGATGGGAGGACGGTACGCCGATACCTATGTCGTAGACAATCCTCATGATGTGATCATCGACGTGGGATCTTCGACGGACACGGTCTTCAGCACGGTCACCATGACTCTCAGTTCAAAACTCGAAAACTTGACGCTGAGTGGGAGCGCGTCCATCAACGGCACGGGAAACGAATTGAATAATGTTCTCACGGGCAACAGCGCGGCGAACGTCCTCATGGGTGGTGCGGGTGACGACACGTATATCATCGGCGCGGGCGATACGATCGTCGAACTGCCCGGGCAAGGCACCGACACCGTCAGCAGCGATCAGAGCATAACGCTGAGTGCGGACCTGGAACACGTCATCTTGACCGGGACTGAAGCGATCAATGCGACCGGGAATGCGGCCGACAATGTCCTGACCGGCAATAGTGCGGATAATGTATTGGATGGCGGAGCGGGGGCCGATCAACTCATCGGGGGAGACGGCAATGATACCTACGTCGTCGGTGCCGGCGACACCATCGTTGAGCAGCCGGATCAGGGAGTCGACACGGTGATGTCCGATGCGACGTTCGCACTCAGCAGCGCTCTCGAACACTTGACGCTGACGGGCACCAGCGCCATCAATGGCACCGGGAACGCGTCAGACAATCTGCTGATGGGCAACAGCGGCGCCAATGTGCTGATCGGCGGCGCGGGCGACGATACGTATATGGTAAGCGTGGGGGATACCGTCGTCGAGCAAGCCAACGAAGGGACGGACACAGTTCAAACCGATGTGACCTGGACCTTGGATGCGAATGCCGAGAACTTGACGTTGATTGGAGCGGCAACAATTAACGGGACGGGCAACGCTGGCGACAATGTGCTCGTGGGCAATAGTGCGGCGAATGTGCTGACGGGTGGGACCGGCGACGATCTATATATTGTGGATGCCGGAGACACCATCGTTGAATTGGCGAACGAAGGAACGGACATGGTGTACAGTTCAGCGTCGTTCGTCCTCGCTCCAAATCTCGAACATCTCACGTTGACCGGCACTGCGGCGATCAATGGGATCGGCAATGCGCAGGACAACCTGCTCATCGGCAATTCAAGCGCGAATGTGCTGGATGGTGGAGCAGGTGCTGACACGATGTCCGGTGACATCGGGGATGATATCTATGTGGTGGACTCCGTGGGGGATACCGTCACAGAGAATGCATCAGCAGGAACCGACACCGTGCTAAGCGCTATCACCTACACGCTGGGCACGAATGTGGAGAACCTGACCTTGATCGGGACGGCCGCGATCAATGGGACGGGCAACACCTTGAACAACGTGCTGACGGGCAACAGTGCGGCCAATGTGTTGGCG
>Ga0187893_10004286_pt1 | contig 27407 bp, 22 predicted proteins | sample MA1701074metaG_FD_139574 | JGI IMG/M metagenome (GOLD analysis project Ga0187893, IMG submission 139574) | White microbial mat communities from a basaltic lava cave in the Kipuka Kanohina Cave System on the Island of Hawaii, USA - MA170107-4 metaG ... | reverse complement strand
GGTGCGGAACGGCGCGGCCTGCTTGTCCGCCGAGACCCGCGCCGCCTGCCCGATCAAGGTCGAGCCGAAGTTCGAGCAGCCCAGCTCGCGCACCTTGCCCGCACGCACGAGCCCGTCCAGCGCCCCGAGCGTCTCCTCGAGCGGCACGTCGGCGTCGGGGAAGTGCATCTGGTAGAGGTCGATGCGGTCCGTGCCGAGCCGCTTCAGGCTGCGCTCCACCGCGCGCGCGATCCAGTCCGCGCTGCCGCGTTTCACGTCGGCGGGGGCGCTGCCCGGCGCGCCGAACTTCGTGGCCACGATCGCCTGCTCGCGGCGACCGCGCAGCGCCTTGCCGAGGATCTCCTCCGACAGCCCGCCGCCGTAGGTGTCCGCGGTGTCGAAGAAGTCGATGCCTGCGTCGAGCGCCGCGTGCACGACGCGCGCGCTGGCCTCGGCGTCGATCCGCCCGCCGAAGTTGTTGCAGCCGAGGCCGACGACCGAGACCGACAGCGAGCCGATCGGGCGATGCTCCATGCGCCGATCCTACTCGATACGGACCGGCGGCTCCGTCTCGCTCATCCGCGCCGTGAACTCCTCGTCCGGCATGGCGGCGAGGTGCTCGTACACGCCCGGCGGCCAGCCACGCATGCGCGGCTGGTCCGAGTCGAGCGGCGGCTGCTTCACCGTCCCGCCCTGCGACGCGAACTCCGCCGGCTTGCGGAAACGCTCGAGCTCGGCGGCGGAGATGCCCGCGAGCGCGACGACTTCGGGATCGATCCAGGCGCGGCCGTCGATCGGCCGCTCCGAGGTCGCGACCTCGAGCGACAGGTCCTCGGGCCCCGCGAAGTAGATCGAGTCGCACAGCCCGTGGTGGATCGGCCCGATCACCGAGACCCCGCGCGAGCGGATCCGGTCGCGCATGGCGAGCAGCTCCTCGAAGCTGTCCACGTTGAACGCCACGTGCTGCATCGTTCCGCCCGCCGAAGCCCCGCCCGGGCTGCCCGAGTGCGTGACGCCGAGCGTGGGCTCGAGCTTCGCGATCTCCGGCGTCTGCACGAACGCGATCGACGAGCGGTCGTTGAGCTTCAGGAACCCGTGCCACGCGCCCGGCACGCCGTGCATCCAGTACAGCGCGACCAGCTCGAGCCCCAGCACGTCGCTCATGAACGCGATCTGCGCCTTGATGTCTGCCGTCGAGATCGCCAGGTGGTGGACGCCGTTGCAGCGCAGCATCGCGATCCTCCGTCGAGTGTTCGTCCGGAATGGCGACCCAGGCAGGATTCGAACCTGCGACCTTCTGCTCCGGAGGCAGACGCTCTATCCAGCTGAGCTACTGGGTCGGCGCCGGGAGTAATACCAGTTTCCTGCTCGCTCGACGACGCCTGCAGCACGACGGGCGCGATCCGCGGCCGCCCGCGGTCGCGCGCGCAAGCGCGGAAGGCGCGCGCAGCGAGCCGAAGGCGAGCGAAGTCAACAAGACTGGGCCGGCGACGCGACCGCTCGCGGCGCCGGCCGCAAGCGAAGCGCGCAGCGAGCCGAAGGCGAGCGCAGTTCAACAGGTGGTGGGCGATCCGAGATTCGAACTCGGGGCTCCTACCGTGTGAAGGTAGTACTCTACCGCTGAGTTAATCGCCCAGGCGGCGGCTACGTTAGCACGAGCCCCGCGATCATGCGCCGCAGCGCCGACGCGTATTCGCGCGCGGTCTTGCGCGGGTTGTCGGCCGCGGCGCAGACCAGCGCGGCCTCGCCGCAAGCGCCGAGCAGGAGGCTCGCGGCGGCCTCGATCTCGGCCGGGCTCGCGCGCTCGCCGAGCGCCGCGGCGACGCCCGCGCGCGTGCCCGCGCCGAAGTACTTGGCGTCGATCTCGCGCCAGCGCTGCCAGCCGATCACCGCGGGGCCGTCGACCAGCAGGATGCGCCGCCGCTCGGGCGCGCTCGCGGCGAGCAGATAGCGCAGCACGAAGTCCGCGATCAGGTCGAGCGGGTCGGTGAGCCGGCGCGACGCGGCCGGCACGGGCGCGGCCGCGAGCTCGGCCTGCACCGCGTCGAGCACGCGCTCGAACAGCGCCTCCTTCGAGGCGTAGTGGTGGTAGACCGCGCCCTTCGCCACGCCCGCGCGCGCGGCGATCTCGTCGATGCTGGTGCCGGCGAAGCCGCGCGCCGCGAACAGCTTGCGCGCCGCGGCCTCGATCGCCCGCGTGGTGGCCTCGCTGCGCTCGGCCTGGCGCGCCATGGACCCTCCTCCGAGCCGATTGACATACCGACTTCCAGTCTGTAATTACGGACCGGCAGTCGGTTACGGCTCGAGTCCCAGTGTAGGCGGGAGGTGCGAGATGAGCGAGTCCCTGCAGAACGGTCTGGCGTGGAGCGGCGTGCTCCTGTTCCTGCTCGGCCTCTTGACCGGTGTCGCGATCCCGTTCGTGCGGGCGCCGCGTATCGCCCTCTCGGCCCACGTCGCGGCGATCGAGAGCGGGCTGGTGCTGATCGCCGTGGCGCTGCTCGGCGCGCGGCTCGCGCTGTCGGAGGGCGCGGCGGCCGCGATCGGACACGGCCTGTGGATCTCGCTCTACGTGCTGTGGCTCGGCCTGATGGCCGGCGCGGTCTTCGGCACCGGCCGCACGCTGCCGATCGCGGGCGCCGGCTTCCGCGCCGAACGCTGGCAGGAGCTCACGGCCGCCGTGCTGATCGGCGCCGGATCGCTCGGCAGCGCGGGCGCGACCGCGGCGTTGCTTTGGGTGTGGAGCTGGCGCAGCGTCTAGCGCCGTGACGTGGGACGGCCCGCCGCTCGAGGCCTGGGACGCGTGGCGGCCCGACGAGGCGGCGCGGGAGCTCGCGGGCGTGGACGTGCCCTGGTGCGTCGTGGGCGGCTGGTCGATCGACCTGTTCCTCGGCCGCGAGACGCGCGCGCACGCCGACCTCGAGATCGCGATCCCCCGCCCCGACTTCGCGCGGGTGCGCGCGCGGCTCGCGGGCTACGCGCTGCACGTGGTCGGCGACGGCGAGGTGCGCGCGCTCGCGCCCGGCGAGCTGCCGCCCGACGACCGTCACCAGAGCTGGGTGCTCGATCCGCGCGCGAACGCCTGGCGCATGGACGTGATGCTCGAGCCCGGCGACGCCGAGACCTGGGTGTTCCGCCGCGACGAGCGCGTCCGCGCGCCGCGCCGCGAGATGGTGGCGCGTACGGGCGCCGGCGTTCCGTTCCTGGCGCCGCACGGCGCGCTCTTGTTCAAGGCCAAGCGCCAGAGCGAGAAGGACGAGGCGGACTTCGCGGCCGCCGCTCCCCTCCTGTCTCGGGCCCAGCGCGGCTGGCTGGTGGGCGCGCTCGCGCTCGCCCATCCCGGCCATCCCTGGAGCGCCGCGCTCGGCTAGCGTCAGGTGCGGGGGCCGCGCTCGCGCAGCAAGCGATCGCGAAGGTCGCGAATCTCGGTGGCCTCCGGAGCGAGCTTCAGCGCCTGGTCGAGCGCCGATATCGCCTCCGCCTCGCGCCCCAGCTCGTCTAGCGCCACGCCCCGCAGGGCCAGCAACAGTGGCGCGCTGCCCGCCGCCTCGATCAGCCGATCGACGGCCGCGAGCAAGGTCGCGGGGTCTCCGCTCATCAACGCCACCCCGAGCAGCATCTGCTGAATACCGGCGTCGCTGGGGTATTCGCGGGCGAGCTCGCCGAACTCGGCGACCGCCTGCTCGTGCCGCCCCAGGCGGATCAGCACGAACGCCCGCGTCACGCGATCCTCCGGCGCGCCGCGCTCCCGCACGCGCGCGTCGACGAGCGCGAGCGCCTCGTCGCCGCGGCCGAGATCGAACAGGCAGCCGAGCCACTCGCCGTACAGCTCCTGCGACGGGTGACCGTTCTCGACCGCCTTGCGCAGATCCCGCTCCGCCGGCGCGGGCTCTCCCGCGCGCCGCAGCGCGACCCCGCGCAGGGCCAGGAACGCGACGTTCTTCGGGTTGTCGCGCAGCGCGCCGTCGAGCCCGCGCGCGGCCTCCCGGAAGCGCCCTGCCTCCATGCGGCTCCGCGCGAGGTTCTCGATCGTGACCGGGTCGACCGGCCCGAGCGCCGCCGCGCGCTCGAAGCACTCGATCGCGCGCAGGGGTTGACGCGCCTCGCGGTAGACGAGGCCGAGCGCGTTCTCGAACAGCCCCTGGCGCAGGCGCTCGGCCTCGGTCCAGGTCGCCGGCGCCGGCGGACGGGCGGACTCCAGCACGACGGCGCTCACGGCGGCGAGATGCTTCTCGGCGGCCGCCTCGGGCAGGCCGGTGGTGCCCACCGCGATCGCCCAGCCGACGCCCCCGCGCTGGAAGGTGCGCGCGCGCCAGCGCGCGGCCTCGCCGTCGGCCTCGAGTGTGCCGTCGCGCTCGCGCCCCCGTGCGCCGCCTGCGTCGACGATCTTCGCGCTGCCCCAGTTCCTCACGCGCGGATCCACGAGCTGCAGGAGCGCGGCGTCGACGACCTCCGGTTCGCTCGCCGCGCTGCCGAGCGCGACCGGAACCACGAACAGCGATACCGAGACGGCGTCGCGCCGGCGCTGGTACGCGAACACCTCCACGCGCTTGGGCCAATCGGCGCGATCCGCCAGCACGAGGTCGTGGCGCGTGCCGTCGAAGGAGTAGCCGAAGCGCCGCGAACGAAACGTCCGCAGAATCGGGGCGCGCTCCGCGACTCGCGACGGATCGAGCGGCGAGAAGCCCTGGAATGCCCGCCTGGCCTCGAGCACCAGCGTCTCCGCGGACGCCTGATCCGACAGGAGCATCAGGCTGTACTTCCAGCCGCCGCGCACCCCGATCCAGCGCACGCGGAGCTCCTTGCGTTCGCCGAACAGCCACTCCTCGGTGGCCTGCGAGCCCTCGATCCCGGCGATCGATCGGGGGCTGCGGATGATCTCGTGCATCTGCGCGCCGCCGAGCTCGGCAGCGGTGTACTCGAACGCCAACGCGCGGATCTGGTCGTCGGTGACGTCCGCCGGCGCACCGGAATCGCCGCCCTGCAGGACGAGCATCATCGCGGGGTCGGCGCGGCGGAAGCCGCGCAGGCGCGCGGTCGACTCTCCCTCGATCGGGACCTCCACCCACTCCGAGCCGGGCTCCGTGAACGCGATGTTCATCTCGCGATCCTCGAGCCGCTTGCGGCCGGGAGATTCCGCACCGGAGAGCTGGCCGCGCGCGCGGTCGAGTTCTTCCAGGCGAGCGCGAGACGCCTCCAGCTCCGCGTCGCGACCCAGCGCTGCGAGCAGCTCCGCCTCGGTGGCCGTGAGCGGAGTCAGACGCGGAGACAGAGCTCCGAAGCACTCCACGACGCGGGCTCGAGCGCGCTGCACGGTCGCGAGCGCATCCTCGGGCCTGCCGAGCCCTGCCTGCGCTCTGGCCGATGCGTGCAGCGCGCGCAGCAGCCGCTCCTCCGGCGCGATCGATCTCTCGATCGCGGGCAGCGCCTGCGCGGTGAGTGAGTCCGCGAGCGCGAAGTCGTTGCGGCCCAGCGCGATGTCGGCGACGCGCACGCGAACGTCCGCGGCCACCAGCGGCGGCACGGACGCTCGGCTCGCGTGCGCGAGCGCCTGATCCGCCAGGACTTGCGCGCTCTCGTTCGCGCCGAGCGCGGCCTCGACCTGAGCCTGGCGCGACAGCAGATCGAGGTCTCGCGCCCCTTCCGGACGCTCGCTCGAGACCTGCTGCGCTCGCGCGACCGAGGCCTTGGCATCGCCGGTGCGCTGCACGGCGAGATAGATGTCCGCCAGGAGGACCTGACTGTCCACGAGCTGAGGGAGAGCGCGCGGATCGCGCGCCCCGGCGCCCCGCAGATTGTCCTCGGCCGACCGCACGGCGCGCTGAGCCACCGGCTGCGCGGCCAGCCAGTCACCGCGCAGCGTCTCCACCGTCGCGAGCCGATGGAGCGCCTGCGCCGTCTCATGGCTCGCTGCCCCGGAGGTCACGACCAGCGCGTCGACGCCGGACTTCAGCTCGCGCCGAGCGGCGTCGAAGCGGCACAGCTCCATCAGGTAGGTGCCGTGATCGACGCGCAGCATCGCGACGTCTCGCGCCTGCTCCTTCGGGAGCCGCTCGCCGATCTGCAGAGCCGCGGCATAGGCGCTGGCCGCCTCCTCCACCCGGCCGGTCGCGCGCAGCGCCCGCGCCTCGAGCGAGCGGGCCTGGTAGACCCCCACGTGCTCCGGGCCGAACTGACGCGACGTGCGCTCCGCGGCGTCGCGCGCCAGCTCGAGAGCTGCGGATGCGTTGCCCGCGTCGAACTCGGTCTGCGCCAGTCCGAGCGTGCCCTGTAGCCAGTAGATGCGCGTCGGCCCCTCCGGATCGGAGCGCGCCCGCTGCTCGCGAAAGGCCAACGCGGCGCGCCGGGAGTCTCGCCGCGCGAGGTAGGCGAATCCCACGAGGTTGCGCAGGTCGAGCGCGATCGCGGACGAACCGCGCCCGTCCGCGTCGAACTCGCGGATGCAGCCTTCGTAAAGAGCGAGCAGCTCGCGCTCGGCGGCAGGCGTAGAGGCGCGATTCAGCGCCGTCATCGCCTCGACCGTCGTCCGCAGGCGGGGATCGTCGCGGTCGAAGGGGGTCGCTTGGTGCAGCGCTATGCGGATCTGCGCCCGGGCGCGCGCGAGGTCGCGCGCGGCGAGCGAGGCCGTCGCACCGTCGATCGCCGTCCGCCACGCCTCGTGGTTGGCGGTGCGGGGAGCTGGAGCCGCGCCCGGCGTCTGCGCTCTCGGCTCCGCGGGAAATCCGAGGGCTACGCTGATCCCCATCGCGATCGCCACGGACGCCGCGCTGCTTCGCACGCGCGCATGGTACACCGAGCGCTGTCGGCCGCGGCTTGTCGCATCCGCGACACAGCTCGCCGCACCATCGACAGCGCGCCAGCGCGCCGATCCGATAGCGTTCGGGGCATGAGCATCCTGAACGACCCGAAGCTGGAAGCGCTGCTGGACCGCCTGCACGCCCAGAGCACGGCGCAGAACGAAGCGCTGACGAGCTTCTTCGTGCAGCGCATGAAGGACGGCGACCTCGACTGGCGGCAGTTCGACGCCAAGACGGACCGCTTCATGCGCGACAAGTTCGTGGCGCTGGACCGCGACAAGGCCGAGCTCTGCTACACGCTGTGCCGCGCGCTGCGCGCGAAGCGTGTGGTCGAGGCGGGGACCTCGTTCGGCGTCTCGACGCTCTACCTGGCCGCGGCCGTACGGGACAACGCGCGCGCCGACGGCGGCAGCGGCGTGGTGGTCGGCACGGAGTACGAGCCCGAGAAGGCGAAGATCGCGCGCGCGCACTTCGCGGAGGCGGGCCTCTCGGAGTGGATCGACCTGCGCGAGGGCGACCTGCGCGAGACGCTGCCGTCGGTCGAGGGCCCGATCGACTTCGTGCTGATCGACATCTGGACCCCGATGTCGCGCCCGGCGCTCGAGCGCGTCGCGCCCAAGCTGCGCCGCGGCGCGCTCGTGATGTGCGACAACACCACGCAGTTCCGCGAGCCGTACGCGGACTACTTCGCGTTCGTGAACGACCCGAAGAACGAGCTGCGCACGCTGACGTTGCCATACGAAGGCGGCTTCGAACTCAGCGTGCGCTGCTGAGTCTCCGCTTGACCGCGGCCTCCGCTCCGACACAGAATTGAGGCATGGCGATCCCCCCTCGGCGGCAAAGGCTTGCTCCCCTGTTGCTCTGCGCCGTGATCGCCTTTGCCGCCGCCTCGTCCGCGCATGCCATGCCGAACGAGAGCCTGGGTCGGGACGCCGGAGACGTCGCGGGCGCCGTCGCCTACGAATTCGTAGACCCGAAGGCCGCTTACAAGGCGAGCTTCCAGTCGGGCGACGAGCTCGAAGGCAAGCTCGATCCAGTTCCCTCTCCCAAGCCGGACTCCGGGACTCCGGGCGGGATCAGCGGGTGCGTCGTCAAGGCAGGCGGGGCCAGCGGTAGCTGCCCTCCGGTGCCCGAACCGGTGATGCCGCTGCTCGTCGGAGCTGCGCTGCTCGCCCTGCTGACGTTCCGCGCCGGCTTCCGGCTCGACCCCGCACGCTAGGCGCTCAGCCGCGAGAAATCGCCGAGCGCGTGTGGAGCGTTTCACGTCCGCGCGCTCCGCGCCGGGGAACATTCGCGTCATCACCCCAACCCACGGAGGACGAGTGATGAGCGACTACATCCGCACGGAACGACGCGACCGACCCGAGCCGGCGCCGCCCGGTCCCTCCGGCTCGACGCCGTTCAAGAAGCTCACGGCACCCGTCGGGATCCGCCACGGTACGCAGGTGACCAACCGGGCGAGCGACCAGCGCGCCGTGATGTACATGCTCGACAACGTCCAGGCGGACATCGGCGGCAATCGCAACGGCGATGGATCGCTGGTGGTCTTCTGGCCGCTCGTGGACGAAGGAAGGTGTCACGAGGTCCTGCGGGACGGGATCCTGCGCTTCCAGACGTTCTTCTTCACGCACGGCGGAACCGGCAAACCGCCCGGCGCGCTCGGCTTCAAGCCGGACGGCGTGGTGGATCCCGGTGGCCGCACCGCGCAGCTGCTGCACTCGAACCGCAGGGCGGCGAGTCTGCCCATGCCGGCGTCCGACGTGAAGGAGGTCGCGAAGGCCGCCATCCCGCTGGCGACGACCTGGGCGCAGGGCGCCCTCACCTACCTGCAGGGCTACCGGGCCTGGCGGATCAGGAAGCGCGGCGCGCCGCTGTTCGACGCCACCGCCGCGAACGTGCACCTGCACCTCGACCGGCTCGGCGACATCGACAGCATCCGGCGCATCGACGAGTGGATCTCGAACTACCAGAAGATCCTGGGCGCGCTGCGCAACGCCGAGCACGTGTTCGTGCGCGCCACGCGCGAAGAGGCGCTGGCCGCGCGCAACGAAATGAACTGCTTCGGCGTGTCGGTGCCGGCGTGGGCCAGGGCGAACATCAACATCTGGTTCGGCCCCGACATGCTCGGGCTCGGTCCGAAGTGCAAGTCGGCGATCCTGATCCACGAGGCGGGCCACTTCGTCGCGGCCAAGATCGGGCACCAGGGCGGTGAGCGCGGCTTCGCCTACGACAACCAGTCGGCGGACCAGGCGCTCACCAGCGCCTACGTGTGCGCGAACTTCGCCACCCACGCGACCACCGGCAAGGACGAGCGCTTCGGGCTCGCCCGCCCGCGCGAGTGAGCTGCGCTTCGGCCGCGGCGCGCTCTACCCGCGGCCCGACCTCCGCCGCAGCGCCGCGCCCACGAACGAGCGGAACAGCGGGTGCGGCTCGAACGGCGTGGACTGGAACTCCGGGTGGAACTGGCAGCCCAGGAACCACGGGTGGTCGGCGAGCTCGATGATCTCGACCAGCGTTCCGTCGGGTGAGGTGCCCGAGATGACCACGCCCGCGTCGCGCAGCCGGCCGTGGTACGCGGGGTTCACCTCGTAGCGGTGGCGGTGGCGCTCGGAGACCTCGCTCGCGCCGTACGCGCGCGCGGCGATCGTGTCGGGCGCGAGCTTGCACGGGTAGGCGCCGAGCCGCATCGAGCCGCCGGTCGCGGCGCGCGTGCTCTGGCCGGGCATGAAGTCGATGATCGGGTGCGGCGTGTTCGCGTCGACCTCGGTCGAGTTCGCACCGGACAGGCCCGCGAGGTTCCGCGCCGCCTCGATCACCGCCATCTGCAGGCCGTAGCAGATGCCGAAGTACGGGATCTTGTGCTCGCGCGCGTACTGCACGGCCTGGACCTTGCCCTCGGCTCCGCGCCCGCCGAAGCCGTGCGGCACGAGAATCCCGTCCACGGTCCCGAGCGCGTCGAGCGCGCTGCCCTCGAGCTTGTCGGAGTCGACGTACTCGATCTCGACCACCGCGCCGTGCGCGATGCCGGCGTGCGCGAGCGCCTCGTTCAGGCTCTTGTACGACTCGGTCAGGTCCGTGTACTTGCCGACCATCGCGATCCGCACGCGCTGCTCGGGGTTCTTCAGCACCCCGACCACGCGCTCCCAGCGCTCCAGGTTCGGCTGGCCGGTCCAGATGTTGAGCTTCTGCACGATCGCGTCGTCGAGTCCCTCGCTGTGGAACACGAGCGGCAGCTCGTAGATCGTGTCGACGTCCTTGGCCGTGATCACGGCCTCCTCGTCCACGTCGCAGAACAGCGCGAGCTTGGACTTCACCGAGCGCGGCAGGTAGCGGTCGGTGCGGCAGAGCAGGATCTCCGGCGCGATGCCGATCGAGCGCAGCTCCTTCACGCTGTGTTGCACCGGCTTGGTCTTGAGCTCGCCCGCGGTCGCCACGTAGGGCACGAGGGCGATGTGGATGTAGAGCACGTTCTCGCGCCCGACGTCGGAGCGCAGCTGGCGGATCGCCTCCAGGAACGGCAGCGACTCGATGTCGCCCACGGTGCCGCCGACCTCGACGATCAGGACGTCGGTGTCGCCCGCGAGCGAGAGCACGTGGGCCTTGATCGCGTCGGTGACGTGGGGAATGACCTGGACGGTGGCGCCGAGGTACTCGCCGTCGCGCTCCTTCTGGATCACGCGCTCGTACACGCGCCCGGCGGTCAGGTTGTTCTGGCGCTTGAGCCGCGCGTGCGTGAAGCGCTCGTAGTGGCCGAGGTCGAGGTCGGTCTCGGCCCCGTCGCTCGTGACGTAGACCTCGCCGTGCTGGAGCGGGTTCATCGTCCCGGGGTCGACGTTCAGGTAGGGGTCGAGCTTCAGGAAATTCACCCGCAGACCGCGGGCTTCCAGGAGCGCGCCGATCGCCGCGGAGGAGAGTCCCTTGCCGAGCGAGGACAGGACGCCCCCGGTCACGAAAATGAACTTCGTCTCGCGCTTCATCCGAGGTACCTCATGGTGGGGGCACGGGCCTCGGGACACGAGATGTACCCCGATCGCATCCAGTCGTAAAGGGCGCGCTCAGAAACACTCCAGGAGGCGGCAAAGTGGCGATCGAAATGGCTCGCGTTGCGCGGATCGGTTCCCGAGCCGGAGCCTTCCTTGACAATGAATGCATATGCAATCATTCTCCCGGCCATGCCTCGAACAGCCGCAGAGCAGCTGAGGGCCGACGTCCAGCGCGCGGCCCGCGAGAACGCCCGGAGCTGTCTCATGGCCCGAGTCCGCGCGTTGAGCCGCACGCTCACGGCGCTCTACGAAGAGGAGCTGCGCCCGCTCGGGCTGAAGGCGTCGCAGATGAACGTGATGACGGCGATCGCGGCCAGCGGCGAGGAGCGTCTCTCGACCCTGGCCGAGGGGCTCGCGCTCGAGCCGTCGTCTCTGTCGCGGGTGCTGGACGTGATGCGCCGCAACGGCTGGGTCGAAACTGTGACCGACCCCAACGACGAGCGCGCCCGGTTGGTGCGGATGACCGACGCAGGCAACGCCCTGTACAGAGAGGTCTGCCCGCTCTGGCGAAGGGCGCAGGCCCGGGCCCGGAAGCTGCTGGGTCGGGAGGATGCCGAGCTGTTCGCCGAGCTCGCCAATCGGAGTCTCTCTTGGGGCGTGCTCTAGCTTTTTCCGGGGCTTATACATGTATATACAAGTGACGCGAAAGCACTGGGTCCTGACGGCTGCCGCGTTGCTCGCCGGGGGCGGGGCGCTCGCCCTGTACGGAGGCCATTCAGCGGAAGCCGAGGCCCCATCCCGCCTTGCGGTGGGCCGCCCCGTGCTGGTCGCGACGGTGGCGCCGGCCACCCGGCCAATGAGCGCTTACACCGGCGTCGTGGCGGCTCGCACCGACAGCGGCCTGGGCTTCCGCGTCGGCGGCAAGATCGTCGAGCGCCGCGTGGATCCGGGCGCTCGGGTGGCGCGGGGAGACGTCCTGCTGGTGCTCGACGTGGAGGACTTCGAGCTACAGCTCCGCGCGGCGCGCAACCGAGTGCGCGCTGCCGAGTCCCAGCTGCGTCAGGCGGAGATCGACGACCGGCGCTTCCGCAAGCTCGCTGCCGACGGCGCCGCGGCGCAGCGTGAATCCGAGCTGGCGTCGACCTCGTTGCGCGTCGCCCAGGAAGAGGCCGCCGCGGCGAGCGCCGAGGCGAGCCAGTTCGAGAATCGCCGCAGCTATTCGACATTGCACGCCGACGGCGACGGCGTGATCACCGAGGTGCTCGTGGACCGCGGTCAGGTCGTCGCCGAGGGGCAGATCGTGGTGCGCCTCGCGCACGACGGCGCGCGGGAGGCCGTGATCGACATCCCCGAGACCCAGCTCGCCCGCGCCGACAGCCGCGCCCGGGCGTCCGCGTTCGGAAACTCCGAGCACGTCGTCGACGCCACGCTGCGCGAGCTGTCCGCGGCCGCCGATCCCGTCACGCGGACCTATCGCGCGCGCTACGTGTTGGCCGACGACGGCGCGAGCTTCCCGATCGGCTCGACCGTCACCGTGCGGCTGGCGAGCGACGGCGAGAGCGAGCTGCACCGTCTGCCGATCGGCGCGCTGCACGATCCGGGCGACGGCGCCGGCGTCTGGCGGATCGACGACCACGGACGGGTGAGCTTCGCGCCGGTTCGCGTGGTCGAGCTCGGCCAGGAGCACGCCAGCGTGGTGTCGGGGGTAGCGGTCGGCGACTCGGTGGTCGCACTCGGCGCGCACCTCTTGCACGAGGGCGACCTCGTACGGCGCGTCGGCGACGACGGCGGCGAGTCGCCGGGTCGCTGACCATGGACGGCTGGAATCTCTCCGAGCTCGCGGTCCGGAACCGCTCCGTCACCCTTTTCCTGATCCTGGCGGTGCTGACGGCGGGCGCGCTCGCGTTCCAGCGGCTCGGCCGCGCCGAAGACCCTTCCTTCACCGTGAAGGTGATGACGGTGAGCGCGGTCTGGCCCGGCGCGACTGCGGCGGAGATGCAGGAGCAGGTCGCCGACCGGCTCGAGAAGCGCCTGCAGGAGCTCGCCTACTACGACCGCGTCGAGACCACTTCGCAGCCGGGCTTCGTGTCGATGCTCGTCACGTTCCAGGACTCGACGCCGCCCAGCCTCGTGCCGGAGCAGTTCTATCAGACGCGCAAGAAGCTCTCGGACGAGGCCGCGAGCCTGCCGAGCGGCGTGTACGGACCGTTCTTCAACGACGAGTACTCCGACGTCTACTTCGCGCTCTACGCGCTCGAGGCGGGGGCGATGCCGCACCGCCAACAGGTGCTGCTCGCGGAGCGTCTGCGCCAGCGTTTGCTGCGTGTTCCGGGGGTGGAGAAGGTCAACATCCTCGGCGAGCAAGGCCAGCGGATCTTCGTGGAGTTCTCGTACGAGCGCCTCGCCACGCTGGGTGTCATGCCAGAGCAGCTGTTCGCGGCGCTCGCCAGCCAGAACGACGTCGTGCCCTCGGGCTTCGTCGAGACCGCGGGCCCACGCGCCTACGTGCGTCTCGACGGCGCGTTCGACACGCTCGAGCGGATCGAAGACGTGCCCGTCGCCGCCAACGGCCGACTCCTGCGCATCGCGGACGTCGCCACGGTCGAGCGCGGGTACGACGATCCACCGACCTACCGCATCCGCCACCAGGGTCGGCCTGCGCTGATGCTCGGCGTGATCATGGAGCGGGGCGAGAGCGGCCTCGAGCTGGATGCGGCGCTCGCGCAAGAAGAGGAGCGCATCGTCGCTGGGCTGCCGCTCGGCATCCGCTTCGACAAGGTCTCCGACCAGGCCAGCAAGATCCGCGCGGCCGTCGGCGAGTTCTCGCTGAAGTTCGTCACGGCGCTGGGGGTGGTGATGCTGACCAGCCTGCTGGCGCTCGGCCTTCGCGTCGGGCTGGTCGTCGCGGCCGCGGTGCCGCTCACGCTCGCGATCGTGTTCGTGATCATGCTGGCGACCGGCCGCGAGTTCGACCGCATCACGCTCGGCGCGTTGATCCTGTCTCTCGGACTGCTCGTCGACGACGCGATCATCGCCATCGAGATGATGGTGGTGAAGCTCCAGGAGGGTATCGACCGCGTCGCGGCCGCGACCTTCGCCTGGCACTCGACCGCCGCGCCCATGCTGACGGGAACGCTGGTGACGGTGATCGGCTTCCTGCCGGTGGGCTTCGCGCGTTCGAGCGCCGGGGAGTACGCCGGCAACATCTTCTGGATCGTCGGGTTCGCGCTGCTCGCGTCCTGGCTGGTCGCGGTGGTCTTCACGCCCTACCTCGGCGTGAAGCTGCTGCCCCGAATCCCGGTCGTCGCGGGCGGACACGAGGCGATCTACGCCAGCCCGAGCTATCAGCGGCTGCGCCGGCTGGTGCGCTGGTGCGTCGAGCGGCGGCGCGCCGTGGTCGGCGCGACCGTGCTCGCCTCGCTCCTCGCCGGACTCGCCCTCGGCCTGGTGAAGAAGCAGTTCTTCCCCAACTCGGATCGCTCCGAGCTGATCGTCGAGGTCTACCTGCCGCCCGGCAGCGCCTTCAAGCGGACCGAAGCGGTAGTGGCCCGCGTCGAGGCGGCGCTGCTCGAGGAGCCTGAGACCCAGCTCGTCGACGCCTACGTCGGGGCGGGAGCGCCGCGTTTCTTCCTGTCGCTGAACCCCGAGCGGCCCGATCCGGCCTTCGCCAAGCTGATCGTCCAGACGGCCGACGCCGCGGCTCGCGATCGCCTGAAGCAGCGCATGCGCGTGCGCATCGCGGCGGGCGAGTTCCCCGACGCGCGCGTGCGCGTCACGCAGCTCCTGTTCGGCCCGCCGGTCCCCTTCCCGGTGGTGTTCCGCGTGTCGGGGCCGGCGCTGGAGCGCGTGCGCGCGATCGCCGACGAGGTGCGCCGGACCGCGTCCAGCCACCCCGACGTGCGGGATGCGTTCCTCGACTGGGGCGAGCGCGCGAGCGCCTACCGACTGGTGCTGGACCAGGACCGCCTGCGGCTCCTCGGCTTCACGCCGGCGGACGTAAAGCTGCAGGTGAACGCGCTGCTCACCGGCAATCCGGTCACCGAGGTGCGCGAAGGCATCCGCACCGTGCCGGTGCTGGCGCGCGCCATCCACGAGCAGCGCGAGAGCCTCGCGACGATCGAGGGTCTGACGATCACCAGCCGCTCCGGCGCGTCGATCCCGCTCGAGCAAGTAGGCGCCTTCGTCGCCACCACGGAGGACCCCATCCTCAAGCGACGCAACCGCGAGACCACCGTCGAGGTGCGCGCGGACATCGCGGAAGGCACACAGCCGCCCGACGTCGAGCTCGCCGTGTTCGCGCTGCTCGGCGACGTGATCGCGCGCCTGCCCGACGGCTACCGCATCGAGATCGGCGGCCCGGTCGAGGAGAGCGGCAAGGCGAACCGCGCTCTGTTCGCGCTGTTCCCGATCATGGTTCTGTTGATGTTGCTCGTGATCATCCTGCAGGTGCGCTCGATGCGCATGATGTGGCTGGTGTTCGCGACCGCGCCGCTCGGACTGATCGGAGCCGTCCCGACGCTGCTCGTCACCGGCCAGCCGTTCGGCTTCAACGCGATCCTGGGCCTGATCGGCATCGGGGGAATCCTGATGCGCAACACGCTGATCTTCACCGACCAGATCGATCAGAACCGCCGCGCGGGCGCGCCGCTCTATGAGGCGATCGTCGAGGCCACCGTGCGGCGCGCGCGGCCGGTGGTGCTGACGGCGCTGGCCGCGGCTCTGGCATTCGTGCCGCTCACGTTCTCGGTGTTCTGGTCCGAGCTGGCGTTCGTGCTGATCGGCGGTGTGCTCGCGGGGACCGCCGTCACGCTGCTCTTCCTGCCCGCGCTGTGCGCGTTCGGGCTGCGCGAGGCGGAGACGCGATGACATCCGGCACGCGCTCCGCGGCGAATTGCCAGCTTCGATGACCAACGCGTCGCTGGCTGCCCATGGCACGCAGGTAGTCCGCACCCAGCAGCTGCTGTCTGCGAGTCCTTTCCCGCTGCTCGTGCGGCTCGCCGTGCCGAACAGCCTCGCGTTCTTCGTTCAGGCCTGCGTGAGCATGACCGAGGTGTGGTACGTCGGGCAGCTCGGGCGCGACGCGCTCGCTGCGATGGCGCTAGCCTTTCCGTTGTTGATGCTCATGCAGACGCTGTCGGGCGGAGCGCTGGGTGGCGCCGTCAGCGGTGCCGTCGCCCGCGCCATCGGCGCCGGACGCAGCGAACGCGCGGAGGCGTTGGTGTGGCACGCGATCGCGATCGCCCTCGGCGGCGCGCTCGTCTTCGCCCTGCTCTACGCGCTGCTCGGCCGTGCCCTGCTCGCGGGCCTCGGCGGCGAGGGCGCGGTGCTCTCGCAGGCCAACGGGTACCTCGGCATCGTGTTCGCCACAGGGGCGAGCATCTGGCTGAACGCAATCCTGGGCGCCGTCTTCCGCGGCGCGGGAGACATGCGCTTCCCCGCGCTCGTGATGCTCGCTGGCGCGTTCCTCCAGGTGCCGCTCTCGGGCGCCCTGATCCTCGGCTGGTGGGGAGCTCCGGCGCTCGGCATCACCGGCGCGGCGCTGTCGGTGGTCGCGGTCGCGAGCGTCGCCTCGCTCGCGTCGTTGCTGCGCCTCGCTCGCGGAGCGGGTGCGATCCGCCTGCGTCTCGCGGCCCTGCGCTTCGAAGCTGCGACGTTCGGCGAGATCCTGCGCGTGGGCCTCGGCTCGGCGCCGGCGCCGATCCTCACGGTGTTCACGATCGTCGCGGTGAACGGGCTCGTCTCCGGCTTCGGGCCGGCGGCGCTCGCGGGCTACGGCATCGGCTCGCGGCTGGAGTTCCTGCTGATCCCGCTCGTGTTCGGCATCGGCGCGGCGTTGACCGCGATGGTGGGCACCAACCTCGGCGCCGGGAACCTGGAGCGCGCGCTGCGCATCGCCTGGATCGGAAGCGCGAGCGCGGCCACGCTCACTGGAACGATCGGCGGCGTCCTCGCGCTCTGGCCCGGTCTCTGGGTCGGCACGTTCACGAGCGATCCGCTGATCCACGAGGCCGGAACCGCGTATCTGCGGACCGTCGGCCCCTGCTACGTGTTCCACGGTCTCGCGCTCTCGCTCTACTTCGCCTCTCAGGGCGCGCGCGCGATGTTCTGGCCGGTGTTCGCGACGGCGCTGCGCTTTGCGATCGCCGTGGGTGGATCGACAATCGCCGTCTCGGTGCTCGGCGCCGGGTCCGGCGCGGTCTTCGCGTGCGTCGCGGGCGGAATGGCGGTGGCCGGCGCGGTGACTGCTGGAGCGATCGCCGCAGGCGCGTGGCGGCGATCCTGAGCCGGGACGAGCGCGACCTCGCTTCGACGGCGACGCCTTCAAGGGGAACAAGGGACGAGCTGATCTCGAGGAGGACGAAATGACCGCAAGGACACTCGACGACGCTATGGCGCAGAATCACGCGGCGCTCGACGCGATGGTGAAGGGCGACAGCAGCGGCTACGTGGCTCTGCTCACGGATCGCGACGACGTGACCTGGGGCAACCCGTTCGGCCCATTTGCCCGAGGTCGCTCGAGCGTCGAGGCCACCCTGGCCCGCGCAGCGGGACGCATGCGCGGCGGCAGAGCGAGCGACTTCGATCGCATCGCTACGTATCTGGCGGAAGGACTTGCCGTCGTGGTCGAGGTGGAGCACGCGGAAACGAAGACCGACGGCGCGGACCTTGCGCCGGCGGCGCTCCGCGTCACCAGCGTCTTTCGGTTGGAGGGCGATGCCTGGAAGCTCGTCCACAGGCATGCCGATCCAATCACGATGCCGCGCTGAACACGTGCCGACGATGCGACGCGCTTAGCCGGTTCCCCCCGACCGTCCCGACGCTCGGCGTGTTCGTGGAGCGTATGCGCACTCTGCCGTCCCCTCGACGCCTTGCTCGAGGAGGAGTCGGATCGGCGGTTGGCCGGTTCGACCTGTCGCCGCGGTAGAGCGCGGCGTGGGTGATGCGCCCGGGTACGGGTCGAGCTTCCCCGGGGCGCGGCTCTCGGGGGCACGTGGCTCGGGACACCAGCGATACCCCGATCCCACCCCGTCGTATAGTGCGCTCCCGCCGGCCCCGGCGAGGAGGTGTCGATGGGGATCAAGGTTCTCGGTGGAAACGTCTCGCCGTTCGTGCGCAAGGTGCGCGTGTTCTGCACGGAAAAGGGAATCGGCTACGAGCACGTGCAGATCAATCCGTTCAGCCCGCCGGAGGGCTGGCGCGCGATCAGCCCGCTCGGCCGCATCCCCGCGCTCGACCACGACGGCCGGGTCGTGAACGACTCCTCGGTGATCTGCGCCTACCTGGAGAAGATCCACGCGACTCCGGCGCTCTACCCGGGCGACCCCTACGAGTACGCCCGCGCCGCCTGGCTCGAGGAGTACGTGGACGGCGGCGTGATCCCGATCGGCGGCGGGCAGGTGTTCCAGCCTGTGGTCCTGCAGCCGCTGTTCGGCGGCAAGCCCGGCCCCGAGCCAGAGGCGCTCGCGAAGGCCGAGAAGGTGGTCGCGGAGCAGCTCGCGCCGCTGTTCGACTACCTCGAGGAGCAGCTCGGCGGCCAGGAGTTCTTAGTCGGCAACCGCCTCTCGATCGCCGACATCGCGGTCGCGACCGTGTTCGTGAACCTGCGCCACGCCGGCTTCCCGCCCGTAGCGGCGCGCGTTCCGAAGCTCGCTGCGTTCGTCGAGCGCATGCACGCGCGGCCGTCGTTCAAGGCGTGCATCGAGGAGGAGCGGCCGGTGTTCGGGAGGCGCTGGAAGTAGGCGCAGGCGCGACTAAGGGAGCGGATAGCTCGGGACCGGCGTGGGACCCTCGTCGATCCGGCGGGCGGTGGAGCGGAACACCAGGTCGACCCAGTAGTTCGAAGCCTGGGTCGAGAGATTCGGGAAGCCGTGCGCTCCGTAGCGGTACACGCCGTTGCCCGATCCGCCCTCGCCGTCGTCGAGCGCGCGCAACGGCGGGCTCCAGGCGCCGAAGTAGCCGCGCTCCACCGCGTAGCCGCTGGTCGTGTGGTACGACGCGACGTAGGCCGAGCCCTTCGTGACTGGCACCGGGGTCGCGAAGCGGATCTCCTGCCAACCGCACGAGCTCTCGGGCCCGAACGTCGCGCTTGCGAGCTCGCTGCCGGAGCCGCTCCAGAGCGAGCCCGTGTGCACGCCGACGTTCGCGGGGTGCTTGTAGAAGCGGATGCCCTCGACGACGCCATCGACCTCCGGCGTCACGCGCACGCCGACTTCGACAGGGGTCGGGTCTACGGCGTGCGGGGTTCCCGGCACCGTCGCCTCGCTGAACAGCGTGTGTTCGAGCGGCGCGGTTGGCTGGAACTCGACGTCCACCCAGTAGTTGCGGTTGGTGACGGTCTCATCCGGGAAGCTGGTCTTCCCGTAGCGATAGACGCTCCGCTCCGCGACCAACGGCGGCGCCGAGACCGGCGACGTGAAGTAGCCATCGGTGTAGGCCCAGCGGTTGCGCGTGTGGTACGAGGCCACGTAGGTCTCGCCGGCGAAGACGCGCACCGGCCGCGCGAGCGGAACGCGATGCCAACCCATGCCGGTGCCGGGGAACGTCTTGCCGCTCTCCAGGATCAGTCCCCTCTCGCCGCTCGCGGGCGGGGCGAACGGCTCCAGAGGATGGCTGGCGCCGAGGTCGCGCCACAGATTGACGATCTGCGCGGTGCTGTCGTCGGAGCGGAAGAAACGAACCGCGGTCACGACGCCGTCCACCGCGGAGCGGAAGCGCACGCCGAGCTCGACGCCCCACGGATCGGCCGCCGCAGCCGCGTCGAAGACGCTCGGCACGGCCGGCGCGGGATCGCCGGGGAAGAGCCGCCGTCGTTCGGCGCCGAGCGGCGCGAAGTCGACGTCGACCCAGTAGTTCCGGTTCGTCGGGCTCGCCGTGGCCGGGAAGCTCCCCCCGGGTCCGTAGGCGAACACGCCGCCGAAGCGGAGCGCGGCGAGGGGCTGGCGATACCATGCATTGGCGAGGCCCTGCGGCGTCGAGGCCCAGCCCGTCGAGGTGTGGTACGAGGCGACGTACGTCGTGTCCGCGGCGATCGGGACCGGCGCGGCGAAAACCGCTTCGCGCCAGCCCGACACGGCCTGCGCCGTCGAGGTCGCGCTGTCCAGCAGCGCGCCCGTGCTCGACCACAGGCGCGCCGTGTGCGGCCCCGGGTTCGCGGCGTCGGCCCAGTAGCGCACGGCGCGCACGCTGCCCGAGACGTCCACACGGAAGCGCAGGCCGAGCTCGACGCCGACATCGGGCTGAAGGGGAGCCGTGGGGCTTACGACGCCCGGCCAGATCGAGCAGGGGCTCGGACAGCCGACGCTCGAGGCGACGGTCGCGGACGGGCTCTCGAGATTGCCACTGTCGTCGACCGCGCGGCTGCGCACGAGGTGGCTCCCGACTTCGCTGGGCCGCCACAGGTAGCGCCAGCTCTCGCGGCCCTCGGCGCGCAGCCACGAGCCGCCCCCGTCGAGCGACACCTCGACGCCCGCCACCCGCCCGCCGCCCGCATCGCTCGCCGTGCCGAAGATCTCGACCGCTGTGCCGAGACGCACGTTGGCCAGCGCCGCCGGAGAGCCGATCTGCGAGCTCGGCGGAGTCAGGTCGGCGCTCGGCGCGGGTGCGCAGAAGTCGATCGGTGTGGCCGCGTTCACGCCCATGTCGGCCAGCGCGTTCGCGCTCGCCTGCGCGAGCGTCAGGTCCACGTTACCCGCGTAGATGCCTGGCAGGTGAGTACTGTCGAGACCGAGCGCCCACTGGATCGATCCCGCATTGAATAGCCAGCTGCCGTTGGAACGGCGCTGCGCGACGACGTGGTGATTCGATACACCCGTCTCCGCGAACAGGCTGCCGGCCGCGAAGCTGCCCGAGCCGTACAGGACGTTCGCGTGGTCGTGGTTCGTGCTCGACGCGCGAAACAATCCCGGCGGGCGGGAGCCGTTGTCTTCGTCGTGGTCCCACTCGTAGCCCAGCGTGTGGGGCGCGAGGTGGGTGACGCTGCAGGACGCGGCGGACGCGGCCTTGGTGCCGCGCCACAGACGGAGCTGGCTGTCGGCCGACGGCACCTTCAACGCGGTGTCGCCGCCGTTCACGCCGAAGATCAGTCCGGTGGTCGAGTTCTCGGGCTCGGCGAGATCGCTCGGGTCGTGGAAGCGGACGTCGCGCCAGGTGCCGGTGAAGCCGACCGGATCATCTGGCGCGATGAAGTTCGGGTTGCCTTGCTGGAGAGAGGGTGTGTAGTAGGCGGTCGTCTTGTAGCCCGCCACGGTGCGGAAGTCGTTCTCGAAGCGGACCTTCCAAAACATCAGGTTGCCGCTCAGGAACATCACGTGCGTTCCGGCGTTGCGCGCGGCCTCGACCGCGTCGCGCATCTCGCGCGACCAGTACTCGTCGTGGCCCGACGACAGGAACACGCGGTGCTCCGCCAGCTCCGCGCCGCGGCGCGCGGTGTCGACGCCGGCGAAGTAGCTGACGTCGTAGCCGTTGCGCTCCAGGAAGCGCAGCAGGTGGTACTGCGCGGCCCAGACTGTGTTCTGGTCGACGGCCTCCGAGTTCGGGGTTCTCTGCGGGCGGTCGTAGGACACGCGCACCGCCCCGTTGTACAGACTGGTGTCGGGCGAGCCGCCGAAGCCGTTGTACGCCGCGCGCGTCGTGTCGCTGGTCTGGAACAGGATGTCGGAGCCGCCCTCGTCGTCGCGGATCACGAACACGATGTGGCTGCCCAGCGACGTGGGCGGGTCGGCGATGATCCTGGCGAGGTAGACACCCGAGATCTGCGTCGGCGGGATCTGCCAGACGTCGGTCACGCTCCAGTTGCTGCAGTCGACCGGGTCGGTGGCCTGCTGGCAGGCCGGATGCTGGACCGGGAAGTTCTGCTGCAGCGTGACGACGTGGCGCGCCCCGAGCCCGCCGTACCAGCCCAGGCGGAAGATCTTCACCTGATAGGCCGGCGGGAAGGAGCCGGCCTCGATCTTGAACTCGACGAGCTCCCCCGGCGCATAGCTCTCGTTCGTCGTGAAGCCGACCAGCTGCGAGTCGTCGACGTCGCCGCGCACGTCCCACTCGCTCGGCGGCGAGCCCGCGAGTCGATTCTCGTCCGCGATGCGATTGCCCGGGCAAGGATGGGTCGCCGGGTTGCACGCGGAGACCGGACATAGCGCCGCAACACAGACCTGTGTCGGCGCGAGCGCCAGAGCGAGCGACTCGCGCAGGGCGGCCCGGGCTCCGCCGTCACAGGCACCGCCAGGCTCGGCGGCTGGACACTTCTCCAGCGCCACCGAGCCCGCGGGCAGCGCGCCCAACACGCGCCCGAGGACAGCGGAATCGACGACGTTCGTTGCGCCGTCGCCGTTCAGGTCGCCGCATTGGCAGGCGGTACCCACGCCGTAGCCCGCCGATTGCTCCTGGCCGGGGTTCGCGGCGAAGCGGCAGTTGTCGCACAGGTCGCCGATCGCGTCTCCGTCCCGGTCGTCCTGACCGAGGTTCCAGGCGGCGGGACAGTTGTCGAGCGCGTCGTCGACCCCGTCCGCGTCGGAGTCGGCGGCGAACGCGACGCCGTGCGGGCACAGGATCAGCGCGAAGACGGTGAACGCGGCGGCGAGGCAGCGCAGACTCGGACGCAAAGGGCGGCTCCCGCGACGCGATGGTGCGCCCGCCGGAGAGCCGGGGTCAACGTTCTTCTGCTAGCGCTTCGAGTACTGGAAGCGGGCGCGCGCGCCCTTCTGGCCGTACTTCTTGCGCTCCTTCTCGCGCGCGTCGCGCGTGAGGAGGCCGGCCTTCTTGAGCGCGGGGCGGAGCCCGGGGTCGTACTTCTGGAGTGCGCGCGCGATGCCGTGGCGGATGGCGCCGGCCTGGCCGGTGTCGCCGCCGCCGCGCACCGTGATGTACATGTCGAAGTTGCCCATGTGCTCGACCGTGCGCAGCGGCTCGAGGAAGTGCATGCGCAGGATCTCGCGCGGGAAGTAGTCCTCGGCGGTGCGCTTGTTGATCTTCACGTCGCCGGTGCCGAGCCGGATGAAGACGCGGGCGGTGGCCGTCTTGCGGCGGCCCGTGGCGTAGAAACGAGCCGACTGTCGAGCCATCGTCATCAGCGGATCTCCAGGGGCTTCGGGGACTGGGCGGCGTGCGGGTGCGTCGCGCCCGGGTAGACCTTGAGCTTGGTCAGCATGCGGCGGCCGAGCGGGCCCTTCGGCAGCATGCCCTTCACCGCCGCCCGCAGCACGCGGTCGGGGTGGGTCTCGAGCAGGCGCCCGGCGGTCACGCTGCGCAGGCCGCCCTTGTGGCCGGAGTGCCGCACGTACTCCTTCTGCTCCGCCTTGCGGCCCGTGAGGCGCACGTTCTTCGCGTTCACGACCACCACGAAGTCGCCGCCGTCCACGTGCGGGGTGTAGGTGGGCTTGTGCTTGCCGCGCAGCACCGTGGCCACGTGCGACGCGAGCCGCCCCAGCACCTGATCGGTGCCGTCGGCGACGTACCAGCTCCGCACGACCTCGGCCTCGCCGATGCTGCGGGTCGGATTCTTGGGATTGGGCAAGGACTTCCCCTACGGGTTGGCGCGGCCATGGGATATCCGATCGGCCCCGGTGGGTCAAGGCGATCGATCGGGCCGATCGACTTCCGGGCGGGCGGGCCGCAGGATGCGGCGATGATTTCGATCTTCACCGATCCCGAGGCCTACGCCGACCCCGAGGCCTGGCACGCCGTGGCGGCCCGCCTGCGCCGCGAGGACCCGGTCTGCCGGGTCGAGGCGCCCGATTTTCCGCCCTTCTACGCGGTCACCCGGCACGCGGACGTGATCGAGGTCGAGCGCCAGCCGGAGCGATTCCTGAACACCTCGCGCTCGATCCTGGCGCCGCTCTCGCGCCCCGGCCCGGACGCGCAGGTGAAGACGCTCGTGAACATCGACGGCGAGGAGCACCGCGCCTACCGGACGATGACGAACGAGTGGTTCAAGCCGGGCAACATCCGGCGCTCGTTCGAGCCGCGCATCCAGGGTCTGGCGCGGGAGTTCGTCGACCGCATGGCCGAGCTCGGCGGCGAGTGCGACTTCGCGCTCGACATCGCGCGCTACTACCCGCTGCGCGTGATCATGAGCATCCTCGGGGTGCCGGAGTCCGACCAGCCGCTGATGCTCGACCTGACCCAGCGGATCTTCGGCGCGGACGATCCCGACTTCGGCGGCGGCCGCACGCCCGAGGCGCTGGCCGCGACCTTCCAGGAGCTGTTCGCGTACTTCAACCAGGTGACCGTCGACCGGCGCGCGCGCCCGACCGAGGACCTGGCCAGCGCGATCGCAAACGGGAAGCTCGCGAACGGGAAGCCGCTCGATGACGCGGGCACGGTCGGCTACTACGCGATCGTCGCCACCGCGGGCCACGACACGACCTCGAGCACGCTCGCGGGCGGCTTCGAGGCGCTGATCCGCAACCCCGAGCAGCTCGCGCTGCTGCAGCGCGAGCCCGCGCGGATCGACAACGCGGTCGAGGAGATGATCCGCTGGGTCACGCCCGTGCGGCACTTCCTGCGCCACGCGCAGGAGGACTATCGACTGCGCGGCGTGCAGCTGCACAAGGGCGACGTGCTGCTCATGTCGTACCTGTCGGCGAACCGCGACGAGGACGTGTTCGCGGACCCGCTGCGCTTCGACGTCACGCGCGCGAACGCGGCCGAGCACCTGGCCTTCGGCACCGGCGTGCACTTCTGCCTCGGCGCGCTGCTCGCGCGCATGGAGCTGCGCCACTTCTTCGCCGAGCTCCTGCCGCGGCTCGAGTCGATCGAGCTAGCGGGACCGACCTCGTACACGCAGGCGACCTTCGTCGGCGCGCCCAAGCGCATCCCGATCCGGTACCGGCTGCGCCGTTCGTAGGCGCCCGCGTCCTCGCGCTCGCGTGCGGGTCATGAGGTAGTAGACGGGAAGAGCCGGCGCGAGCGTCGCCGCGCCCAGCGCGAGCACGAACGGCTCGCGCCAGACGAGCGCGAGCGCCGAGGCGGAAGTTGCGGCGACGAAGGCGGCCGGCAGCCACGGCCAGCCCGGGAGCGGCACGCGCCGCGCGTCCTCGCGTGCGCGCAGGCGCATGAGCGCGAGCACGGTCGCGGCCGACGAGAGGCTGAGCAGGAAGCCGGCGTAGCCGAGCAGCTCGGCGAAGTCGCTCGCGGCGCTGAGCCCGAGCGCGAGCAGCGCCTGGAGCGCGATCGCCGCGCGCGGCGCGGCGGCGCGCGAGCGCAGGAAGCGCGGCAGGAGGCCGTCGTCCGCCATCTGCGCGTACACGCGCGGACCCGCCATCAACAGCGACGAGATCGAGGTGAGGAGCGCGAACCCGACCAGTGCCGAGAGCGCCTGGCGCAGCGGCGCGCCGCCGAGCGCCTCGGCCGCGACGGCGCCGATCTCGGCGCGGCCCGCGAGCGCCGCGGGCGGCGCCGCGCCCAGGATCACCGCGTTGAGGGCCAGGTAGGCGAGCGTCACGAGCGCGGTCGCGCCGACCAGCGAGCGCGAGAGCCGCGCGGGCTCGCGCAGCTCGCTCGCCACGTAGCTCGCGGCGTTCCAGCCGGAGTAGGCGAACGAGACCCACACGATCGAGAGCGCGAACGCGCCCGCGTCGAAGCGCGCGGGCCAGCGCAGCGCCTGCGACAGCGACCCGCCCTCGCCCGCCGCGACGCCGACCGCGATGAAGGCCGCGATGCCGGCGAGCTTCAGCGCGACCGCCGCGTTCTGCGCTCCGACACCGAAGCGTGTGGAGGCCGCGTGCGCGAGCGCGCAGACCCCGATCGCGAGCGCGCCGAGCCAGGGCCGGCCCGCGGCGCGGCCGAGCGCCGCGTCGAAGTAGGCCTGCAGGCCGAGCGCGGCGAGCGCGAGCGGCGCGCTGAAGCCCGCGATCAGTGACACCCAGCCGGCGAGGAAGCCGGCCAGCGGCGAGACCGCGCGCGAGAGCAGCGCGTACTCGCCGCCCGAGAGCGGGAGCCGCTGGCCGAGTGCGCCGTAGCAGAGCGCGCCGGCCGTCGCGATCGCGCCGCCCACGGCCCAGGCGAGCAGCACCGGCCCCGGCTCGCCGAGCTCGGCCAGCGCGACGCCCGAGACCGTGAACGCGCCCGAGCCGACCATGCTCGCCACCACGAGCGCCCCGGCGCTCCACGCGCCGAGCCGCCGCGTCACGGCGCGGGAGCGGCGTTCGGCCTGCGCACGAGCAGCGCCCAGCTGTCGGGCCCGAGCCAGCCCGTGTCCCACCTCGGGATCGCCTCCACGAGCTCGAAGCCGGCGTCCTCGAGCTCGCGGCGGGCGTCGTCGAGCTCGATCCCGTGCTCGCTGCGCTCCTCGCCCACGTCGTCCGGCGTCCACGGCGCGAGGTACCACGTGGGCGGGAAGTCCACTATCAAGAGCCGCCCGCCGGGCTCGAGCGCGCGCAGCAGGTCGCGATTGATCGCGGCCGGATCGCGGAGGTGATGGTAGACGTGGCGCATGAAGACGGCGCGGCAGCACGCGCTGGGCAGGCCGGTCGCCGCGACCTGCGCCTCCAGCACCTCGACGTTCGCGAGCCCCTGCTCGCTCGCCTCGGCTGCGATCGCGGCGCGCTTCTCGCTCTCGATCTCGGTCGCGTAGACGCGGCCGTCGGGTCCCACCCGGCGCGCCAGTGCGACAGCGAACTCGCCGTCGCCCGCGCCGATCTCGGCGACGGCCGCGCCGGGCTCGAGCCCGAGCAGGTTCGCGGTGCGCTCGAGCTCGCTCTGCGCCGCGGCCGGTGATGCGATCGAGAGGGCGAGAGCCACGACGGCAAGAAGGGTTCGTTTCGTCATGCGCCGAGCTTCGCGCGCGCCGGTTTCCAGCGCGCGTCGCAACTGTAAAGCTCGAGTAAAGCGCGTCAGCCGGCGCCAGCGTCGGAATAGCGGACGCGCACCAGGCACAGCCCGTGCGCGGGCGCGGTGGCGGCGGCGTTCGCGCGGTCGCGCGATTCGAGCACCTTGGCCATGTCCGCGGGCGGCCGGCGCCCCTGCCCGACCTCGACCAGCGTGCTCGCGAGGTTGCGCACCATGTGGCGCAGGAAGCTGCGCCCGTCGGCCTCGATCCGGATCTCGTCGCCCTGCTCGCGCACGTCGAGCCGGTAGAGCGTGCGGCGCGCGCTCATCGCCGCGTCGATCCCGCCCGGCGCGCCGCGGAAGGCGCTGAAGTCGTGCGTGCCGAGCACGCCCGCGGCCGCCTCGGCCATCGCCGCGACGTCGAGCTTCGTGCGCACGTGCCAGGCGTAGCGCGCGCACAGGGGACTCGGCGCTTCGCGATTGAGCAGCCGGTAGACGTAGAGCTTCCCGGTCGCGTCCTTGCGCGCGTGGAAGTCGCTCGCGGCCTGCTCGACGCCGAGCACGGCGACGTCCGGCGGCAGCACGGCGTTCAGGCCGCGCGCGAGCACCGCGGCCTCCAGCCGCGTCGCGGAGTCGAAGTGCGCCACCTGGCCGAGCGCGTGCACGCCGGCGTCGGTGCGCCCGGAAGGAGTCACTCGGCTCGACTCACGCGTGATCTCGAGGAGCGCCGCTTCGACCACGGCCTGCACGCTGCGGCCGTTCGGCTGGACCTGCCAGCCGGAGAACTCCGTGCCGTCGTACTCGAGCAGCAGCCGGAAGCGGCGCACGCTCAGGCCGTGAGCGCCTCGGCGGCGCCGACCACGCCGAGCGCGGCGCCGAGGCGCAG
>Ga0187893_10004285_pt1 | contig 27416 bp, 21 predicted proteins | sample MA1701074metaG_FD_139574 | JGI IMG/M metagenome (GOLD analysis project Ga0187893, IMG submission 139574) | White microbial mat communities from a basaltic lava cave in the Kipuka Kanohina Cave System on the Island of Hawaii, USA - MA170107-4 metaG ... | reverse complement strand
CGCTGGGCAGCGACACGGGCGGCTCCATCCGCCAACCAGCCGCGCTTTGCGGGTGCGTGGGCCTGAAGCCGACCTACGGACGCGTCTCGCGCTATGGCCTCGTGGCGTTCGCGTCGTCGCTCGATCAAATCGGCCCCTTCACCAAGGACGTGCGCGATGCGGCCACCATGCTCGGCGTGATTGGCGGACGCGATCCGCGCGATTCCACCAGCGTTCCCGAACCGGTGCCGGATTACGCCGCCGCGCTGGATGGCACGATCAAGGGGCTGAAGCTCGGCCTGCCCAAAGAGTATTTCATCGGCGGACTCGACAAGGAAGTCACCGCCGCCGTGAACGCCGCGGTAAAACAGTTGGAAAAACTCGGCGCAGAGATCGTCGAGATTTCCTTGCCACACACCGATTACGCCGTGGCCGTGTACTACATCATTGCCACCGCCGAGGCCTCCGCGAACCTGGCGCGCTTTGACGGCATCCGTTACGGGCTGCGTGTCGATGGCGCGGATCCCGTGGAGCTTTATGGCCGCACGCGTGGCGCGGGCTTCGGAGCGGAGGTGAAGCGGCGTATCATTCTCGGCACCTATGTCTTGAGCAGCGGTTATTACGACGCCTATTACCTTCGCGCCCAGAAAGTCCGCACGCTCATCCGGCAGGATTTCCTGAAGGCGTTCGAAAAAGTGGATTTGATCGTGACTCCCACGACGCCAACTGCGGCGTTTAAGGCGGGCGAAAAATCGGATGACCCGATGCAGATGTATCTGTCCGACATCTTCACCATCTCGTGCAATCTGGCGGGGATCTGCGGTATCAGCCTGCCCTGCGGCTTCACGTCGAATCCGAAACTGCCCATTGGCCTGCAACTGCTGGGGAAACCGTTCGGTGAAGCAACCCTGCTGAAGGCGGCGCACGCCTACGAGCAAGCCACGCCGTGGCACAGGGAACGGCCCGCCTTGTAGATCAGGATTTCCGCGTCCGATTCCCGCTCGTTCGCAAACAGAAAACAAAACTGCCGCCCGGAGTTCGCGCCGAGCGGCAGTCGGGGGCTGCCGCCAGACGTCCTTCCCGGCAGCAGTGTGGGGAACTAAAACCGTTTACTCTTTCGTGAGCACTTCCACCGAAACGGCGGTCAAGGAATTGTCCGTGCCTTTGGAGGCCATCACTTTTACGTTATCACCATTCTGCACGTCCGCCGCGGTAATGGGCTTGCCGCTCTTCATGTATGTAGTTCCGGCGGTAAGGGCGATGACCTTGCCATCCACAGTAAGACTGGAATCGGATTTTGCGCCAACTTTGCCCTGAATGGATTCCCGATCGGCGCGCGCCAATTCATTCGCAGGCGCAGCGACCGGATTCGCGTTGAGCGTCAACAGCGCTACCGGCGCCAACGCGCACACGAAGCACAAGCTGAGTTCGATGAGTTGAGATTTGGCTTTCATAGCGGGTTTTCGACTCTGCATCACTCGTGCCAACACCGCGCCAACGCCGAAAGCGCTGGCATGTCAACGCCAATGAACGAGTGAAACAGTTTGGCGGAGATGATTTGCAAAATGACTTGGCGAACCTGCCAGAACATTTGTCGTTGCTGGTTGCACTGTGCAATCAGGTCGGTTGCACTCTGCAATCCCGGAGCGGCGTCCTGCAACCAGCGCCACGCAACCGCAGAAAACTCCCTGAACATGTGCGCAGTCAAAGATTGTCTCCAACCCTGATCGAGCGTGTTTTACCCGAATGGCAGATTCGCATGTTTTTTGGCGGCCGGTTTTCCGGTTGACGGACGGGGTACCCGCTCGCAGCCTGCACGCATGGCGTGCGGCTTTCACATCCAATATCCCGCACGCTTGGCCGCCATGCTGGTTTTGGTCGGTTGTGCCTCGACGGCCGATTTGGCCAAGAACGAGAGCAGCACCTGCGAGGTTCACAAGTGCGCGATGACCATTCAGGTGGTTGATTGCGCGCCCGGCGGGTTTTCAGGTTACAGACCAGAGTATGATACGGCTCGACGGACTCAGTTTCCTCACCACGGACGCATTCATTTCTCTGAGGACCACGGCTACATGTATGCGCGACGTTTGCGGGCTTACGTTTGCGCGGATTGCACCAAGGCACATGACCATTGGCGGACGGAGCACCCAAACAAATGACGACACCGCGGCCCAACCATGCGCTGCAGCGCCTATGAGGGTTGTCAAGAGGGTCGTGAAATTTCCACCAGGTGGTTTTCCTTTCTTAAGCGTGGACCGCGCAGGGCGCGCCAGCGGTTGGGGACCTTGACCGCCGACTCCTGACCTTGGGGCCATTGAACAATCAGCACGCGCTGTTATGACCAACCCTCTCCTGACTCTCATTGCGGAGCGACCAACGTCGCAACCTGCTGCATGGCGCGACGGCAAGTACAAGACATACCGGCTCAACTTCACGATACCGGCCGTGCGCTTGCACGAGGCTGGCCACTCCTGTCACGGCTCCTGGTTCGCGGTGGACGAATACAACCTGTCGATTCCGACGTACCATGTCCGGTACGCCCTTCTACAGACGCTCTCTCAACCAGAGTTGGATATCTACCTCCTGGCACCCAGGACAATCGTCAATGCCGGTGACGCCGCGAGACAGGGTTTCTACGCAGGAGGCGCACTTCAGTTCGAGGTGTTGTCTGGAGGTCCATTGCCACAGCTTCTCAAACGGGTTCGTTCTCCGAAGCGCGCTCAATGGTGAACGCAAACGATGCTTGATAGTCACTGGCTATCAGCGAGTCGGGCGTCCCGTTGGCTGCCCGGCGCGGTTGTTGAGCCACACGCCGAGCACCAGCAGTGCGCCGAGCAGCACGTATTCAAGGTGGCTGAGCTTGAAGGGCAGGTGAGTGTCGCCCCAGCGGGCGGCGCCACGCAGTCCCTCGTCCATCACTGCAATGATGAGGACGCCGAAGAACGTGCCGGAGAGCGAGCCAGCGCCGCCTTGCACGCGCGTTCCGCCCAATACCACGGCGACGATGACCTGGAGTTCCAATCCGGTTAAGGTGCTCGCGCTTACGGAACCGTTCCGTGCGGTAAAGCAGAGCGCCGCGAGGAAGCCGAGAAGTCCGACAAGCGTGTACACTTCAAGGATGCGCCGGTCCACCGGAATGCCTGCGTAGCGTGCGGCGACGCGGTTGCCGCCGAGCATAAGCAGTTCGCGCCGCCAGCGGGAGCAGTCGAACCATCCGCCGCCGAGCAGAAAAACCACCGCGACGAGCACGCCGGCGCCCACGAACTGGCCCAGGGTTTCATAGCCGGGCACGTCGAGAAAGGGTGATTTCTCCAGGTCGCCCATGACGACGAAGCAAAGGCCACGGTAGAAAATCATCGTGCCCAGCGTGGCGATGATGGGTGGCACGTCGAGCCTGGCGATGAGCACACCGTTGGTTGCGCCAAGCAACATCGCGAGACCCAGTCCTGCCGGCACGGCGGTCCACCAGAAGCCGGGACCGGCGGGAAACGAGGAGATGACGCAGGCGACCAGCGCGACCATGGAACCAACCGAGAGATCGATACCGGCGGTCATCAGCACGAGCGTCATGCCGAAGGCCAGGAGCAAGACGGGCGCGGATTGGCAGAGCAGGTCGCTGAAGTAGCTGCGGAAGTAACTCAATGCTTCGCCAAAGGAATGGAACGACTGTCCACTGATGCTCGTGAAGAGCGCGATTTCCAACAGAAGGAGCAACGGCAGCAGCCAGCGCCTCATGCCAGCTCCTCCAGCAATTTGCGGCGGCGGTGCAAGGCGCAGTCCAGGCCGATGACCGCGATGATGATCGCGCCGGTGATGGCCTCCTGGAAGTAAGGGCTGATGCCAGCGTAGGTCATCCATTGCGACGTGAAGTACAGGAACAAGGCGCCCAAGGCCGTGCCAGCGTAGCTTCCTTCTCCACCAAAAATGTTCGTGCCGCCAAGGATGACGGCCCCGATGACCTGCAACTCGAAGCCGAGCGCCATGCGCGCCGGTTCTATGAACTGGATTTGCGTCACGTAAACCAGCGCCGCCAGTCCGAGGAAAAATCCACCGACGTTGAAAGCGCTTTGCAGAATGGCGCGAGGATCGAGTCCGGCCAGGCGGCAGGCCTCCTCGGAACTGCCAAGCGCCAGCCAGCGGCGTGGAGTGCGGGCAAACCATTCCCAGACGAGCGCTCCGACGAGCGCGGCCAGCAGAATCCAGCCGGCGAGTTGCTTTCCAGGCGCGTGATAGGCTTCTTGCGGAACATCAAGACTGCCGCCGAAGTTCGGGATGGCCACGTCGGCCAGAATGAGCGCGACCCCACGGTAAAGCGCCAGGCCGGCGAGCGTGATGATGATCGCCGGCACGTTCAGCCGACGCACGAGGAATCCGTTCCACGCGGACAATCCCCATGCCGTCAGCGCGCAGGCGGCGAAGCAGGGCAGGGGAGGCCACTGCCGGTGAACGAGGATGCCAAAGACAGTTCCCGCGACGACGATAATGGAAGCAATGGAAAGATCGATTGCGCCGGCGCAGATGATGCCGGTCAAGCTGAGTCCGGCGAGAACCACGGGCGCGACGTTGGGGCCGCAACGCGCGAGCACTTCGCCGAACGAACCGCCTTGTTTCACGGTCACGGCAATCGCTGCGAGCAGGGCCACATTGCCCGCCAGCAGGAAGAGGAGTCGCTGGCGCAGGAAAGGGGAGAGGCGGCCGTGGGTCATGGGCGGAATTGAGAATTTCAAATCGGCGCGGATTGAAGGCCGGAGGCGGCCAGGAGCACGTTCTCCTGGGTCATCGATGCGCCATGCAATTCAGCAGTGATGCTCCCCTCGTGCATCACGAGGATGCGGTCGCTCATGCCGAGGACTTCGGGCAGGTCGCTGGAGATGAGCAACACCGCGCGGCCATTGCCGGCGAGCTGGTCAATCAACCGGTGAATCTCCGCTTTGGCGCCGACATCCACGCCGCGCGTGGGTTCGTCGAGGACAATCACATCCGGTTTGCGCTCCAGCCACCGGGCGAGGATTGCTTTCTGCTGGTTCCCGCCGCTGAGGGTGCCGATGGTCTGAGTTAGGCTGGAGGCACGGATGTCACAGGTCCGCATGGCGGCGGAGATTCGCGTCCGCTCGTCTCTCCTGCGAATTATTCCCCAATACGTCAGCAAATCGGAGAAACCAATGCTGATGGAGTCGCCAACTGGATGATCGGGCACGAGGCCTTGCCGTTTGCGTTCCTCGGGCAAATAGACGAGTCCAGCGGCTAGCGAATCCTCGGGACCGCGCGGCAACCAGGAGTGCCCGCGCAGGCGCATCACGCCGCTGTCGCACGGATACAACCCGTAGATGGCACGGGCAAGTTCAGAGCGCCCCGCGCCGATGAGACCGGCGAGGCCGATAATCTCTCCAGGGCAGAGCGTGAACGAGATGTCGCGAAACATCCCTTGCCGGCTTACGCTGTCCAATTCCAGAAGCGGCGCGCTCCGCGTGCTGCGCTCCGCGTTGGTCAGAGCCGCCTCACATCGGTTGCCACTGGATTGAGCAAGATGCCTCGTGCGGGGATACACCTGGTCAAGCGGACGGCCTACCATGTCCTTAACCATCCGGTTCACGTTCGCGTCCGCCACCGCGTAGGCTGCTACGAGTTCGCCGTCGCGCAACACGGCAACGCGGTCGGTGAGCTTGAGGATTTCTTCAAGGCGGTGCGAAACGTATAGAATGGCTACGCCCTCTGCACGCAGACGCTTGAGCTGGATGAAAAGGCGTTCGACTTCCGGCCCACTCAGGCTGGCGGTTGGCTCATCGAGGATCAGCAGGCGTGCCTGCCGTGCAAGCGCGCGGGCAATGGCGACTTCCTGCTTTTGGGCGGCGCTCAATGAGGCGAAAGCGCGGTGGGTTGAAATGTCCAACTGGCAGCGGGAAAGCCGGGCCGAGGCTTCCGCGTGCAGATTCTTCCAGTCCACGCCTCCCCATCGATGGCGCGGCCAGGGTTCGCCCAAAAAAAGGTTCTCGGCCACGGTGAGATGGCCGCAGTAGGCGAGTTCCTGGTGAATGGTTGCGATGCCAGCCTCCATTGCATCGTGCGGCGAATGGAACCCCACGGTTTGGCCGCGCCATTCAATGGCGCCCGCATCTGGCGCATGAACGCCGCTGAGGACTTTGATCAGCGTGGATTTGCCCGCGCCATTCTCGCCGATCAGGCCCAGGACTTCGCCCGACGCGAGCGTGAGCGTCAGAGGATGCAGGGCGCGGGTGCCGCCGAAGGACTTTTCAATAGCGCGAAGCTGGAGCAGGGGAGCCATGGAGTTTCGCGGGCCGGGCACTGGGTTGCATGACGGGTTGTTTCATACCGGATGGGTCGAACGAAGAAAACATTTCGTTCCAGTTGCAAAGCGCGGCAGGGATCAGATAGGATGCGCAGACCGCTGGATGACGGCGGGCGATTAGCGCAGTGGTAGCGCAGCAGCTTTACACGCTGTGGGTCGGGGGTTCGAATCCCTCATCGCCCACCAGCCAGCGGCGGGCGCAGGGGGATCCTTCACGACATAGGATGTTGAAGGCTCGCGTTTGGCAACGCGGGAAATCCTGCTATTTCCACCGATTGCGAATTGTAGAACCGAATGATGATGAACAACAAAACCGCCGATACGACGGACCGAAAACGCAACGCAGCGCGCCATTGGTTGGGCTTGCCGGGCGCTCTAACTTCACTGTTGTGCCTCGCCACCTGCAATACTCTGGCGGCCGATGCTGTCGGGACAACTGCCGCGGGAGCCGCCAATCCACCGTTGATTCTGATCCGCCAGTTTCTCGATGGGGCGCCGTCCTGGGGCGAAGAGAGAAGCGTTCGCATGCGCGGCACTGTGACTCACTCGATTTCCGACCGGACGTTCTTCATTCAGGAAGCGGACGCGGGAACTTACGTCTTTCACAAGCCGGGGACGGCTTTTCGCGTTGGCGAGATGGTGGAAGTCACTGGTGTCCCCTCTCTGGGCACACTGGCCCCGACCTTGCAGCGTTGCAAGGCGCGGTCCATTGGCCCGGGCACGCTCCAGAACTCAAGACTGTCACCGTCTGCGAAGCACGCTCCGAGCGATGCAACATGCGCGTCATCCGCGTGCAGGGCACCCTTGCGCCCAAGCGGCTGCGCGGCGGATGAAAGACGTGCTTCATGACCTCGAACCGGACACGATCGGCCGGCAGATTGAATGGAAGATCGCGGCCCTGCCCGTGATTCAGGGCGACCTGGCGACGCTTCGACTCGTCAGGCTGAATCTGCTGGCGAATGCACTCAAGTACACCGGGCAGCGGTCACCCGCTGTGATCGAGATCGGCTGCCAGCCTGGGGATCGGGAATGCACCTTTTTTGTGCGGGATAACGGGGCCGGGTTTGATATGCGTTATGCGGAGAAGCTTTTCGGGGTCTTCCAGCGACTTCATCGGGATGAGGATTTCGACGGCACGGGCATCGGGCTGGCCAACGTGCGGCGCATCATCCATCGGCATGGGGGCCGGGTGTGGGCCGAGGGTGAGACGGGCCAGGGCGCGGTTTTTTACTTCACTCTGCCGCGTTAAATCGTTCGGGCAGGTTGAAAGCCAGTCGCAAAATTTCGGACTGATGGTTAAAAAAACAATTTTCTGAAAAGGCCTCTTGATTCATGCGCCGTTCAGAGCAATCATAAGCGCGAGCACAAACTGTAACGTGACCAAAGTTATGGACCTGCATCATCCGCTCCTGAAGGAGTTCCCCGAACATCGCGAATTCATCCTCTGGCTCAAAGTGAGCGATGAAGGGTTTCGCCGCATGTTCGATGAATACCATCAGGTGGACGACGCCATTTGCCGCATCGAAGAGGAAGTGGACTTCGCCACCGATCAGGAGATTGACGAGCTGAAGATGAAGCGCGCCTGGCTGAAAGATCAGATGTACCGCCAACTCCGCCGCCCGGCCTCCGCCGCGGCCGGCTTGCGCTGATTCCTGGCTCCCGCCCGCTCCGGGCCGCCGCGTCGCTTCCGCGCGGAAGCGACGAATGGGTGGGCCTGCGCCGTGAGTCCGCCGTTACGATTCTTGCAATCCTTCTCTTGATTGCTCCAACCACCTTCAGTCTGTTGCGAATCAATTCCGCCGTGAAGGGGATGACGCAGCCTGACTTGAGGTTCCTGGAACGACGCCAATTGCCGAAACGGTTAACGGGAATCAGGGCCGGCAAACTTGTAGCCGCAGCCGCGCACGGTGAAGATAACTTTTGGATTGCCAGGGTCGTCGCGCAGCTTGTCGCGGAGGTTGGCGATGTGCATATCGATGGTGCGGGTGACCAGTCGGCGCGGATCCAGACGCCAGACCTGCTGGAGGATTTCATCGCGCGAGACGGGCCGATCCGCGTTCGCGGCAAGGTAACGGAACAGTTCGACTTCGCGCACGGAGAGTTCATCCCGTTCGCCGTTGTCATGGCGAACCTCGGCGCGCTCCAGGTCAGCGACACCACCGGGGAGTTTGACGATGTTTCCGAAGGGCGGAAGTGAAGAAGGCATGGGCGGGGGCAGCACCGTCACAATGGGAGGGTGAATAGCGCGGGGTTCCGGCAGGATTTGTAATGCTTGTATGCTCATTTGCTGGTTAAACGCCGGCGGGCGGCAATTGGTTCGCGGAATTTGCATCGTTATCCACCAGGCCTGCAGACCGGGTTGGTCTTGTTGGACAAACCATTCTTGATGGCGTCACGGTCATTTTGGGATTCCGTTTTGGAGAGAAGGTGAGGGAATGCTGGCCGGTGGATTGGTTGGTGGGGGCACGACACAAATATCGCCCATGATGAGCCGGGGCGGCGGATGGCCGAGCCATGTTTTGATGGTAACAATCGCGTCGTCCCAGGCGCGATACATCCTGGCGCGGGCGCGGGCCGGCTCGTCACGGTTGGGCGACTTGGCGACAAGTGGGACGGCTACTCCGAGCAGCATCAAGGCGGCAGCGGCCCCAATCAGCCTCTTGAAGCGCGCCCAAATCTGGCCAGAGCCAATGGGGCAATCCGAGGTGAGCACCGTGCCGTCGGCGCGTTGGTAGAATCTGACGCAAAGGTTTCCTTCCCGTTCGCGAATGAGCGCGGCGGCTTCGTCGGTGGTGAGGTTGGAGAGGTTATAGACGTGCTTCTGGCATTGGGCGCAGAACCGGGCGCGGTCGTCGCCAATCATGTGGCCCCAGCGGGCGGAACAGGGGGAGGCGACCTTGAGGTTGGCAAGCAATTCGTTCGTTTTCATACGATGTCCGCGGAGTTGGACGGAGGCGGGAAGGAAATGCTCCCGTGAGACTCGCCTTCCTCAAACGCTCTTGGCGTTTGGCCGCCGGGCTTCCATCATTGACGCAATGCTGATCGCGTTTCACAAGCCATACGGAGTGGTGTCACAGTTCACACCGGATGGTTCGCCCAATCGGACGCTGGCGGAGTTTGGATTCCCTGAAAAGGTGTACCCGCTTGGCCGGCTCGACGCGGATTCAGAAGGATTGCTGTTGTTGAGCGACGAGCCGGAACTGAACGAACGGTTGCTGCATCCGAAGCGCGGGCATCAGCGCATTTATTGGGCGCAGGTAGAGCGGATTCCGACGGCGGCGGCGTTGGCGGAATTGGAGCGCGGCGTAGAGATCCAAGGCCGCAAAATGCTCCCGTGCTGTGCGTGGATGTTGGAACCGCAGCCGAAAATCGCTGCCCGTGTTCCGCCAATCCGCTTTCGCAAGAATGTTCCCGATTGCTGGATCGCGCTGGAATTGATCGAAGGGAAAAACCGGCAGGTGCGGCGAATGACTGCGGCTATTGGTCATCCAACTTTGCGGCTGATGCGCGTCCAGATTGGCCGGTTCAAGGCGGGCGAATTGGCGCCGGGCGCGTGGAGAATTCTGAACGAGATCGAGCGACGGCTGGTGTTGGGGTGAATGAAAAAAAGCGGGTGGAATCTTTTTGATGAGAAAGCAATCTCTGACACGCAGCGCCGCCAGAACGTCACGGGAAAGTTGCGCTTGACCTAGGACGATGTTCTCTCTAGGCTCATGAGCAATCCAGCGTGGCTACCGAGGTAAAATTGGGGATATGGAGTTTAGTGTCGTTCGAATGCACCTGTCGTACCTTTCCTGTTGGTGCATTGCACTCCCCAGCGCTGAATCATGGAAGGACAAGTTATGGCCAGTGGAAAGGTTAAATGGTTCGACAACAGACGTGGCTTCGGTTTTATCACCCAGGAACAGGGGCAGGACGTGTTTGTGCATCACACGTCCATCCTCGGCACCGGTTACAAAACCCTGCACGAAGGAGAGACGGTCAATTACGAACTGGTGAACAGTGATAAGGGGCCAAAGGCCCAGAACGTCCAGCGAGCGCGCGCCTAATCTGCCGGTACCAATTCGAAGCGAAGCCTCTCCTCAGGGGGAGGAGGTTTTTTCCTGGCGACCGCCGGTGTCGTCAGTTAGGCTGGCGAGGTGTCGCCGAATTCCGTTCAGCCCACTCGCAGCTTCTACATTCATGTGCCGTTTTGCGCGCGCAAGTGTGAGTATTGCGCGTTTTACTCAGAAGCTTCCAACGGCGAAGTGATCAACCGTTATGTCGAAGCATTGATTCGGGAATTGGAGTCCATCGCAGATGACTTGAGGCCGGACACAGTTTTCTTTGGTGGCGGAACCCCGTCGTTGCTTAATCTTGCCCAGTGGCGGCAAATCCTCCAGGCAATGGAACGACTGAACCTGCTCGGCGCCGGAGAATGGACCATTGAGTGCAATCCCGCGACTGTTTCCCCGGACAAAGCCCGGCTGTGGCGAGATTATGGTGTCAATCGGATATCGATGGGAGTGCAGTCGCTCGACGAATCATTACTGGACCGGCTGGGCCGCGTTCACAGCCGCGAGATGGTCTTCAAATCATTCGAAGTGCTGAGGCGGGCCGGCTTCGGCAATCTCAATGTCGATTTGATGTTCGCCATCCCTGGCCAGACGCTCGATGTCTGGCGCAAAACCCTCGGCGAGGCCTTGGCTCTGGGAAGCGAGCACCTTTCCAGCTACGAAGTGATTTACGAGGAGGATACGCCGTTGTTTGAGCAACTCAAGGCGGGCGAATTCAGCGTGGACGAGCAACTGGCCTGCGCGATGTATGATGAATTAGTCGAACGCACCGCCGCTCACGATTTCACGCAATACGAAATCGCCAACTTCGCGAAGGAAACGGCGGCGATGAAGTGTTGGAGTAATGGAGCCATTGAGACTCAACATTCCAACACTGCAACATTCCAACACCCGATTCCTCTCCACGCCTGCCGGCACAACGTCAACTACTGGCGTGGCGGCTCGTATTACGGCCTTGGTCCCAGCGCCGCCGGTTACGTGCGGGGAGTGCGAACGAAGAACTGGTCCAACACCACGCTCTACTGTGACCAACTCGAAAAAGGCAAACGCGCCATCGAGTGGCGCGAGGAACTGCCTCCGCTCAAGCGCGCTGGCGAAACGGCTGCGTTCGGACTGCGGATGAATTCTGGCTGGGCTTTCGATCCATTTCAGAAAACCACGGGGTTCGATCTCCGGCTGGAATGGAGGACTGAAATTGACCACCTCGTTAAGCGAGGTTGGGGACAGGTTGACAGCGGCAGCTTCCGGCTGACTCAGCAAGGACTGCGTTTTGCTGATGCGGCGGCGGAGTTATTTCTTAGATGATCCCGTCCGCTAGGCAACGGTCAAGGGACCATCGAACATCGTGAGACTGATGACTTCCGTCCGAGCGACGTGCGGGCCATGTTTTTCACCCTTGGGAGCAAAGAAGCAAGCGCCTGTTGAGTAAACAACGCCCGATTCCTCCCACTCACCGGACAAAACGTACACTGACTCATTGGCCAGCGGATGGGTATGCGCTGGAACGGTGATGCCCGCATGGAACTTGCGAAGGACGGTCACGCCGCCGGTGGATTCATTCTTGTGCAAAACCATCAGTTCGACGCCCGGATAAGGCCCGGGTTGCCAGGACTTGTCTTTGGCGAGAGCGACGTATTGAAACATGGACGAAGCGTAGTGTGTGATGCGTTTTGCGTAAAGCACAGTGAAGAAAGGACAGGGGACCGATACAGTCCGCGCCATGAATCACGTTTTACATTTTACGTTCTCCGCCACAGTTGCATAATCCGCCCATGCTCGACATCAAGTTGATTCGCGACCAGCCGGACCATGCCCGGGAACGCCTGGCCGCGCGCGGGGCAGGAGATGAGGAGAGAATCGGTGAATTACTTTCCCTCGACGAACAACGCCGCAAAGCGCTCGCCGAGGTTGAACAGTTGAAGGCCGAGCGCAACCGAGTGTCGAAGGAAATCGGCGCGCTGATGGGGCAGAAGAAGGTTGATGAAGCCGAGGTGAAGAAAAAGCATACGCGTGACATCGGTGACCGCATTACCGCGCTGGATAAGCAAGTGGCCGAAGTCGAGGCGTCACGCGATGCGCTCTTGTTGCGCCTTCCCAACCTGCCGCATGCGAAGGTCGCGGTGGGCAAGACCGCAGCGGACAATCCGATAGTGAGAAAATGGGGAGAGCTGCCAGCGTTTGCCTTCAAACCCAAATCCCACGTCGAGCTTTGCGAGTCATTGAAGCTCGTGGATTTCTCTCGGGGCGCGAAGCTTTCCGGCAGCGGCTTCCTGCTTTATACGAACTGGGGCGCGAGACTGGAACGGGCGCTGATTCAGTTCCTGCTCGATTTGCATACTACACAGCATGGCTATACAGAAGTCGCGCCGCCTTACATCATCGGGCGCGATTGCATGGTGGGTGTGGGGCAGTTTCCGAAGTTTGAGGACCAGGCTTATGCGGTGCAGGAGGGTTTGGACAGGGAGACGATGGGCAAACTCTACTTGTTGCCGACGGCGGAAGCGCCCGTCGCCAACATCCATCGCGAAGAGATTCTCAAGGAGTCGCAACTGCCAATCCGGTATTGTGCCTACAGCCCGTGCTTTCGGGCGGAGGCCGGAGCGGCAGGTGTTGGAACGCGCGGCATGATTCGCGTGCATCAGTTCGACAAGGTGGAGCTGATCAAGATCGTGAAGCCGGAACACGGTTACGAGGAGTTAGAGTCCATGGTTGCCAATGCCCAAAAAGTCCTGCAACTGCTCGACCTGCACCACAAAGTCATCCAGCTTTGCACCGGTGACATGGGCTTCGCCAGCGCCATGACATATGACATCGAAGTGTGGGCGCCAGGGCAGGGGAGTTACCTTGAAGTATCGAGCTGCTCCAATTGCGAGGATTTCCAGGCGCGGAGGATGAACCTGCGTTTCAAAAGCGAGTCTGGTGAGAACAAATTTCCGCACATTCTCAACGGCAGCGGCACGGCGCTCGCGCGGTTGTTCGTCGCGCTGATCGAAACGCACCAACAGCAAGACGGCAGCGTCGTGATCCCCGAACCGATTCGGCCTTACTTGAAGGCGGACAGAATCCACGCGTGAGTCCATCGGAGGTAACACCCATTCGCCCCTTGAGATTGCTGCTGGCCAGCAGCGAAGTTCACCCTTACTCCAAGAGCGGGGGGCTGGCCGACATGGTCGCTGCACTCGCCAAGGCGTTGGGCAGGGCAGGGCACCAGGTCGCCCTGGTCACACCGCTGTATCGCGGCATTCGGGAGAGGTTTTCCGATGTTCGATGGTTCGATTACCGAATCGACGTGCCGTTAGGCCAGGATCGCGCACAGGCTGAGGTTTGGACCACCCAGCCCAGCGAGAACCTTACTGTTTACTTCATCCACCGTCCGGAGTTCTACGACCGCGCCTCACTCTACAATGAAGGCGGAGTCGATTACCCTGACAACGCGCAGCGATTCATCTTCTTTTCAAAATGCGTGGCGCACCTCGCGCGTTATCTGTCGTGGCAACCGGAATTGGTTCACGTTCACGACTGGCAGGCCAGCCTGGTTCCGCTGATGATTCTGCACCAACGCTGGCACGAAGGTTGGGCCAGCGCACCTCGCACCTGTTTGACCATCCACAATCTGGCTTACCAGGGGAATTTCCCGAGGCCAGCTTACAACTTTGCCAATCTTCCCTCGGACTATTTCAACCCCGATGGCGTGGAATACTGGGGTCTGCTCAACTGCCTTAAAGCCGGGATCAACTATGCTGATCTCCTCACGACGGTCAGCCCGCGTTACGCGCGCGAGATCACGACGCCCGAGTTTGGATGCGGACTCGATCCGGCGCTGCGAGCGCGGCAGGATCGTTTGCTGGGCATCCTCAATGGCGTCGATTACGACGAATGGAACACCACCAACAATCCCAGCTTGAAGTTTCCTTACTCCGTGGACGACTTATCCGCCAAAAATGCCAACAAGGCCGAGTTACAAAAGGAACTTGGCCTCCCAATCGGGGATATGCCGCTTTTTGGCAGCATTACACGCCTGGCGGATCAAAAAGGCGTGGACATTCAGTTGGGGGCGTTGGAGGAAATGCTTTCGGCTGACCTGCAGTTCGCGCTGCTTGGCAGCGGTTCGCCGGAGTTCGAGCGCGCTTATCTGAGCCTGGCGAGACGCTACCCAAAGAAGGTCGCGGTGCGGCTTGGCTATAACCAGGGTTTGTCACACCGTATTGAGGCCGGCAGCGATTTTTTCCTCATGCCTTCACGCTTTGAGCCGTGCGGCCTGAACCAGATGTACAGCCAGCGGTACGGAAGTGTTCCGATTGTCCGAGTCACGGGCGGCCTCGACGACACTGTGACTGACCTGACTGAGGATGAAGGCAGGGCTGATGGCATCAAGTTCCGCGAATATTCTGTGCGCGCTCTCGCCAAAGCCATCCGCAAAGCGCTGGTCCTTTATCGAAGCTCGGAATTGCTCGCACACATGCGGCGGAACGCCATGAGGGCGGATTTTTCATGGGAGAAGACCAGCAGGGAATTTGTCGATGCGTACCGAAGGCTACTTCCAGAATGAGTGCAAAGTCGGCGAAGAAATGCACTAAACATAAGCTTCATTGTGCGCTGTTTTTTTATCGCGCTTGATTGAAACGAATTTCCGTTAGCGATTACCCCAGCCGAAACGGCTCGGCCGTCCATCCTGCCTCCCGATTGGCCAATAAACGAAGAACGACCGCCCGATGACATTCGCCTGTGGGAACGCTCCCCAGGCCCGCGAGTCGTAGCTGTTCACGGTGTTGTCGCCCATCACCATGTAATGATCGGCTGGCACGGTGTATTCCGTGTTTTCGTCGGGAAAAAGTAGCGCCAGTGGAGTAGGCAAAGTTTCGCGGGCAACAGTGTCGTTAAGGTGTCCGGAGAATTTGCTGTTCTGAGGCGGCTGGTCCGGGCTGAAGGAATAAACGCCTTCGAAATGTGGAGTTGAAGCGTCTAACCGGCGTCCGTTGATGACCAGGTGCCGGTCGTTGCCGATGCGCACTTTTTCGCCCCCCATGGCGACCATGCGCTTGATGTAAAAATTGCCGCGCTGACTGGGAGTCATTCGTTCAATATCGTGAGTTGTGAAGACCACGATTTCTCCGCGTTTCGGCCGCCGAAAATTATACGTGAGGCGATCCACGAAAAGATGGTCGCCGCTGTACGACTTCAGTTTTAGAATGGTATCGCCCTTCTTGAAGAGCTTTCTGCCTTCCAAACCGGCGTCCCTGAGAAGATTGTCCACCGGAAACATGACCGTATAGGACTCGTCTCCAACCTGGAATGTTTGCTTCAAATTGAAGAGAAGGAATTTTTTCGGCACGTCATCGATGATTTTAAATTCCCCATCGGATTTCGCGACGATGTGGTCGTAGCCGACACCGGTGAACCAGTAGAGGAAGAATCGTTTCCACAGGGGCGGAATCTCAAAGTCCTGCTGATCCCTCAAGTCGGTGGTGGTCACGCCATACAACGTGGGCTGCATTGAGCCGGTCGGTATCTTGAACGGCTGGGCGATGAACGTGCGGATGCCCATCGCCACGGCAATGGCCACGAGCAACACCTCAATGTTCTCTCGCAGGGCGGCGTTTGGATACGGCTTGAGCCACTTGTTGGCAACCTTTTCCAAGTTGGTCATCTGCCCTTCCACGTCTTTTCTGACCACAGGACGCGCTTCGCACACTCGCCGGATGTCTGCCATCGCCGCAGTCACGGCGGCGATGGCCTGTGGCGAGAGCAAATCGCGTTGAGCCGAAAGAATTTTCCGGACATGTTTCCGCATGTGCGTGGCGTGCCGCACGGTGCGCGAGAGGAACCAATTCAAATTCATACCTGGATGGGAAACTGGCGCAGCATGGTGTGGTTCAGGCTTTCAGCACCTCGATGAATGCTTCTTGCGGGATGTTCACTGACCCAAAGGATTTCATGCGCTTCTTTCCTTCCTTTTGCTTTTCGAGCAGCTTCCGTTTGCGCGTGATGTCGCCGCCGTAGCATTTCGCGGTCACGTCCTTGCGCAGGGCGCTGACCGTTTCGCGCGCGATGATCTTTCCGCCAATGGCCCCCTGGATGGCGACGGCGTATTGTTGTCTGGGAATCACTTCTTTGAGTTTAGCGGCCAGCGCGCGTCCCCTGCCCTCCGCTTTCTCGCGATGCACGATGCACGAGAACGCATCCACCGACTCGCTATTGACCAGCATGTCGAGCTTGACCATGTCCGACTCCATGTAGCCCGCATGTTCGTAATCCATCGAGCCGAAACCTCGCGTGAGGCTTTTGATACGGTCGTGGAAGTCGATCAGGATTTCGTTCAAGGGGATCAGGCTCGTCAACATGACACGCCTCGGGTCGAGCGTCTCAGTGTGGTCCACAATGCCACGCTTTTCAGAAACCAGAGCCATCATGTCGCCGATGTATTCGTTCGGGCAGATGATAAAGGATTTGACCATCGGCTCCTCGATTTTTCCGATGTAGTTTGGCTCCGGCAGAAACGCCGGATTGTCGATCTCCTTCACCGTGCCGTCGCTCATCGTCACGCGGTACACGACGCTTGGATATGTGGCAATAATGTCCATGCCGTACTCGCGCCGCAACCGCTCCTGGACGATTTCGAGGTGCAACAGGCCGAGAAAACCACAGCGAAACCCGAAGCCCAGCGCCACGGACGTTTCCGACTGATACACAAATGCCGAGTCGTTCAGTTGCAACTTGCCCATGTTGGCTTTGAGATGTTCGTAATCCGAGGTGTTGATGGGATAAATGCCGCTGAATACCATCGGATGAATCTCCTGAAAGCCGGGCAACACCGCAGAGGGGATGCGCGAGTCCGTAATCGTGTCGCCCATCTTCACGTCCTTGGGCGATTTGATGTTTGCGGTGAAGTAACCCGTTTCGCCGACTTCAAGTCTCTCTCGCGTGTACGGCTTGGGGTTGAAGCTGCCAACTTCTTTCACTTCGACGCTCCGGCCGGAATGCAGCAACTTTACTTGTTGGCCGGCCTTCAACTCCCCGTTGAACACCCGGACGTGCGTGACCACGCCCTTGTAGGTGTTGAAATAGGAATCGAAGCACAACGCCTGCAGCGACGCCGCGCCGGTCGGTTTCGGCGGTGGGACGCGCTCGACGATGGCTTCAAGAATCTCCTCAATGCCGATACCCTCTTTGGCACTCGCGCAAATCGCCGTGTCACCGGGGATCGCGAGGATATCCTCCAACTGCACCTTGGTCTGCGGCACATTGGCATGCGGCAGATCGATTTTGTTGATGATGGGAATGATGGCCAGGTTCTGTTTCATCGCCAGGTGGACGTTCGCCACCGTCTGTGCCTCGACGCCTTGCGCCGCGTCAATGATCAACAGCGCCCCTTCGCACGCGCTCAAGCTACGCGAAACTTCGTAGGAAAAATCAACGTGTCCAGGAGTGTCGATCAGGTTCAACTCGTAGGTCTCGCCGTTCTTCGCCTTGTAATACATCGTGACCGGATGGGCCTTGATGGTGATGCCGCGCTCGCGTTCGAGCTCCATCGAATCGAGCATCTGGTTCTCCATATCGCGCGTGGCGATGGTGCCCGTGCGATGCAGGAGCCGATCCGAAAGGGTCGTCTTCCCGTGGTCGATGTGGGCGATAATGCTGAAATTTCTAATGTGCGCTACGTCCATCTGAACTTCGTTTCGGCGGCGAGGCTTTGAATCGTTGAAGCGGGTGGCACTCCCCTGCCCTGCTCTCTCAATTCTCAAGCGCTCAACCGCTCGTGATTCCGCGAGAAGATACCGGCGTCCGGTCTGAAGAAAAGCCGATTCTGCGGCCAAGCGGCTTGTCATGGTGGCGAACGGGCGACGACGCCGAAGAAAAAGACCCGCCTCAAGGCACAAGGCGGGTCAGGAGTTGTAGTTTGGCTTACTTAGGTAGCAGGCTTCCACTACGCAGGGACTATCGGCGGACACTTCGGGGACTTGAGACTTATTCCGTTCGACCCGCCCTGTTTAACGCACTCGCGCCTGCAACCAGCCGGTCAATTCACCGATAGCCATGCGTTCCTGCTTGCCGTCATCGCGATGACGCATTGTCACCGTGTTCAACAATTCCGGCTTCTCACCCAGCGTATCAAAATCAATCGTCACGCAGAACGGCGTGCCCGCCTCGTCCTGGCGGCGGTAACGGCGGCCAATGGCGCCCGCGTCATCGTAATAAACATTCATGTGCGGCCGTAACAGGTCGCGCACTTCCAGGGCCTTCTTAACAAGCTCAGGCTTGTTCTTGAGCAACGGCATCACGCCGACCTTGATGGGTGCCACGCGCGGATGAAACTTCATCACCACCCTCGTTTCCATGTTCCCCTTTTCGTCCGGCATCGTGTCCTCATGGTACGCATTCGCGATGAGCGCCAGGATGAGCCGGTCCACGCCCGCCGACGGCTCGATGACGTGCGGGATGTATTGGCCTTTGGCCAATCCGTCCGCGTCCTCCTTCGCATCCGTCGCCGCCTTCGCGGGATCCACTCCCATCTTCGTCAGATACTTCAAGCGCGCTTCGTAGTAACGCTTCGACAAGTCCGCCTTCTTCGCATCCTCCAGCTTGCCCCACGCGGTACGCAATTCCTCATCGAACACGCCCATCGGCTTGCCCGAGAAACGTTCATGCTGCGACAGATCAAAATCACTGCGCGCAGCGATGCCTTCCAATTCCTGCGTCCCGAATGGAAACTTGAACAGGATGTCCACGCACGCGCGCGCGTAATGCGCCAGTTCCTCCGGCTTCTGCCAATACTCTTCGAGCGTCGTGCGCGGCAGCCCGATGCCTTCGTAGAACTTAATGCGCTCCTCGACCCAGTATTTGTGCCACACTTCCCAACCCCAATTCGGCTGGGGCTCGTTAGGAGTCCCGGCTTTAACCGGCTCTGTGCCGCCTGAAGGCGGGACTCCAAACACGTCGTTGGCGCTCGCCACCTTGCCACTAATCGCCTCGACCGCTTCGTCCGGCCTAATGAAGAATTCCAGTTCCATCTGCTCGAACTCGCGCGAGCGGAAGGTGTAGTTACGCGGCGTGACCTCGTTGCGAAACGCTTTGCCGACTTGCGCGATGCCAAACGGAACCTTCTGCCGCGACGTTTCAAGCACGTTCTTGAACTGCGCGAAGATGGCTTGCGCGGTCTCGGGGCGGAGATAAGCGACGTTTTCGTCTGATTCAACCGGCCCGTAGTGGGTCTTGAACATTAGGTTAAACGGCCGTGGCGTAGTGAGTTCACCGCCGCAATGCGGGCAGGGGTTCATCAGCCCCGTCGCCTTCACCTGTTCGGTTGCAAGATACTGGTAAAGCTCGCGGGTCGTCAGCGGCGCACTACCCGGAGCGTTCACACGCTCGGCGAGGAATGACATCACGACTTCGGGGTTTCGCACCAGCGCGAGGTTCGGGGCGATGTGCCTGCCTTTGTTCTTGGCCCAAGCCAACAAACGCGGGCTCTCCACTGATCCGCCCGGACACAACTCAGCGACGGCTTGTGCCCAAGCGTACTCAGGGATCATCTCCCAAATCTGATCGGCGCGAACGAGTTTTTTGCACTGCCGACACGTGCTCATCGGGTCTGCAAACGTCGAAACATGACCTGATGCCTCCCAGATTTTGGGATGCATGATGATCGTGGCTTCCAGCCCCACCACGTCCTCGCGCTGGCGGGTCATGGTGTTCCACCAAAGTTCCTTCACGTTGCGCTTCAGTTCCGCGCCGAGCGGACCGTAATCCCAAAAACCGTTGATGCCGCCGTAAATCTCGGATGATTGGAAAATGAATCCGCGGCGTTTGCACAGGGAGACAATCTTCTCCATCAACACGTTTTCTTTGGGTTCGGCCATAAATAGGTCGGGCAGTTTTCGAGAACGCCCTCGTGATGTCAAGACGCGCGAGCTTTGAGTAGTGGCTTAGTGCCGGATGACCCGGAAGAATCGTGAGCCTTGTTCAATCTGCACGTTCACCTTGTTGAATCCGTTGCTGACGACCAAGGGAGCGCTCGTTTCAGGAATCCAGACCGCATCCGGCAACAGGTTCGACGTTGATTCCAGAACAAAGCCGCCCGGCAACGCCGGCCAAGCCAACTCGAACAGCGCTCCGACAGGAGTCAGCGTGATCGCCGGCGCGTCGTAGGTCAGCGCCGTCAATCGCAGGTCGAAGCTCACATCGGAACTGGTGGCAGACTGCTGATGAATCTCCACCGCAAGCAGATTGGTCCCGTTGATGAGCAAGGCCGGATTCACGTTCGTGGTAAAGAAGGTGGATTCGTCAGTGCCGCCCACGGCAGCAACAGCCCAGTTGGTCGAGTAAACCACCGGCGCGTTGGTCATGTTGCTACGAAATATCTCCGTGCCGTTCAGGTAAACAATCCCGCCATCGTCGCGCAGCAGGCCGACCGTCAGATTGGTCACCGCCCAGACATTGGTGACAACGAAAGGCTTTCGAAAGTACGTTGTGGCGATAATCGTCCCATTGGCGCGGTTGCTACGGATGACTGAGACTTCATCGCCGTCACCGTAGCCAAACTGGCCCAGGCCGCTACTCCAGGCGCTGTCGTTGAAACCGGGCGCCCGCCAGGCTGTGCCTTGATCGGAGCCGTTGTCGAGGTAACGCCAATTGGACCCGGCGGGAACCAGTGTGGTGGGGTTGGGGCCGGGCGCACGCGGGTTGTCCAACGGGAGCGCCCAGATGTTTCGGAACTGAACCACCCCGACGAGGTCCTGGAGGCTGATACCGTCGGGCGGCGGCTGTTCCGGCGGAGCGCCACCCTCCGTGGGCCGGGCGATTTCCACGTCATCATGCACCACGATGCCGTTCCACGAGACGGTGACCCGCGCATTCTCCGTCTTCACTCCGCCGGACCAACGGGCAGCCCTGAAGAGGATGTCATACGTTTCCCACGTGCCTGCTGGCAAACTTGCGTTGGTGCTGGCATCGCGGATGGACCAGATCGAACCGCCGTCGTTGGCGCCGCTGAGCGGGCGGTTGAAGGATTCGATGATTTGGATCTCGTATTGGTTCTGAAGGTACACGCCGCTGTTCGCCAGGCTGCCCTCGGCAGTGCCGGGTGGGCTGTTGGAAAGAAACCGAAATTCCAGGTGCAGTTGCACGTCGTCAAACGTCTGGAACGTGCGGAGGCTGCCGCTGCCGGGCACCACGGACAGAATGCCATTGGCAACGCTCCAACCCGCGGAGCCGCCACTGTTTCGCACCCATTGCGTCATGTCTTTACCCTCAAAGAGCACAATCGCACCTGGTGGCGGAGCAGCGAAGGCTCCAGCCGCGTACTGAATGCCGCCGAGCAGGTGCGCCCGAAACATCGGCTCCGCGTAACTGGCAGCCGTGTGTCCGCCCGCCGTGTACCACGCGCGCCCGCCATCGTATTCGTGATACCAGGCGATGGGATGATCGCCCATCGTGCCGCCGCTGTAGGTGGATTCATCCAGGGTCGCCAGGACATGCACGCTGGTTCGAGGATTGGTTCGGAAATTATACCACTCGTCGTTCCTGACCCAGGGGGCATTGAAGAACCGGGTGGAAGGATGCTCCATATCTTCGACCCACACCGTGGCTTTTTGAATCGCCGGATGATTGCTGAAATACGCTCCGACGAGTCCTCCGTACCACGGCCAGGAGTACTCCGTGTCGCTTGCGGAATGCACTCCCACGAAGCCGTTGCCCGCGCGGATGTAACGCTCGAAAGCCGCCTGCTGCGCGGCATCCAGCACGTCGCCCGTCGTCATCAGGAACACCACCACGCGGAATTGCGCCAGAAACGCATCGTTGAACAGGGTCGCGTCTTCGGTGGCGACCACCTGGAAATTATTTTCCAGCCCCAGTTGTTGAATCGCCGCGAGGCCATTGGGAATCGAAGCGTGCCGGAACGCCGCGGTCTTCGAGAAGACGAGAACCCTGTAGGGCTGATTGATTGACGGGGCTGCGGTGATGGCTACAGGGCCAAGGAGAAGCGCGAAGAGGGCGCCCACCGTTGCGGGCCAACGGAACGAGGGGAGACGCATTGTTCCAGTGTCTTCCGATGGGCGTAGCGACGCAAGCACAAGTATGCATTACAGAACAGCTGGGATTGCCACCGGCTTCGTGGCGGTGCATGGCGAAATCCTCAGCGGCGTGCGAGGAATGTGCCGATAAGCGCAAAGCCGATGAGTGCGAGCACAAGCCCGAGAAGAATCCACACGAGGATGGAGGTCCGGTATTTGATGTGCGGAGTCTGGTCGATGACGGCCCGATATTCATCTGAGAACACCGTTTGGCCTTTTTGGCTGAAGACAAGATAGAGAATGTAGGCGTTGATGATGGTTCCGAGGGGGAATCCCAGCAGACCAAATCCGGACAGTATTCCAGTAGGAATGCGCGCCCACCTCTTCAACCGCCGAAGTCCCGTGCCTACCCAAAGCTGACCCACACCAAAAATTAAAAAGAGAGCCGCGATGAAAATGCCGACGACCGTTTCAGCTCCATCCTGACTTCTACCAATAAAGGACGTTACGGAGACGATTCCCAACAACAACAAACCGGCGCCTCCCAGGTAATACAGCACGCCAATGGATCTCACGGATGCCTCGTGCTTGAGGTACTCTTTCCTCATCTCTTCAACGGCAGTGGTGGCGGCGCCTCCTTCCCTGATCCGTTGCAACGCCAGCGGTTTGCAGGAGGCGCAATAAAGCCCGCCTCCGAGCGAGACCACATCACTGCCAGGAAAGATGCGCCCGCAACCCGCACAAACAGCCTCACCCGCCGTCCCGGCTGCCGTCATCCGCGGCGGAGTACCACCGCCATAAGGTTGCCAGTTCGCCATGCCCTCGCGCCAGACCAGCGTCTGGGGAGTGATGACGCCCTGGTGGATGAGGCGCTGGAATTCATCCTCGCCAACGGGTCCTTTACGATCCGTTCCGACAGCGTAATAGCAGTCCATAGTTACCCTTACTCCCCATCGGTGCGAATAGAGTAAGAGATTAGCGATGTCTTCCGGTGGCGGGATCTCGATTGGCCAGGGTGACATTCTTGTGAACTTTTCCTCCACAGGCCCCAGGAGATGTGCCACAGTGTGACCGCGTAACCCGTATGCGGCTTGTTTGAATCGACAGTTTTTATTGCGATTGCGATGTTGTACCACCATTCGATGTTTCCTGAGTTTTGTTAGCAGCAAACTATTCCCCGTGTTCCATCCATGAAAGTTCGCGATCTAACCTTCCGAATCGTTGTTTTGACCCTGGCTCTTGCTGTTCAGACCCACGCGGCAGTCCTTGTCCCAACCGCCGCGACCTGGCGCTGGCGCCCCGGCACCAACGAAGCGTCCACGCCTGTGACCGCATGGCGCGAAGTGGCTTTCGCCGATACTCAGTTCACCACTGCGCCCGCGCCTTTCTGGTATGGCGACGTCCTGCCGGGCGGCACCCAGATCGCCGGGATGCAGAATGTTTATGGCTGCATCTTTTTGCGAAAGACGTTTGTGATCACAAACCTCACCGAGATCGGCGGGCTGCGCATGGGGGCGCTCGTCGATGACGGCTTTGTGGCGTGGATTAATGGCACGGAAGTACGGCGCGATAACATGCCCGGAGCCACTGGTACCGCAGTGACCATCGCCACGCTTGCCAACAACGCTGCTGAACCGCCTCCCTTCACCGTCACCAACCTGCCGTCGCCGCCTTCCTATCTCGTGTTGGGAACAAACATCCTCGCGGTCCAGGTTTTCCAGAGCGCACTCACCAGCAGCGACCTGGGCTTTGAATGTTCGTTGGAAGCCGTGCTCGCGGAAACCAATCCGCCGACGGTCCTCAGCGTCACCCCGGCGCCGGGCACCATTACCAACCTGACGCAACTCACCGTCACCTTCAGCGAACCGGTGACAGGAGTGGCCGAGGCGCACCTGCTCGTGAACGGCGTCGGCGCGACAAGCTTCACGGCCATCAACAGCTCGACTTACACCTTCACTTTCGTGCAGCCGCCTTACGGCAACGTGACGATCGGTTGGAGCGCCAATCACAACGTTTACGACCAGGCCCTGCCGCCGAATCGTTTCGACGCCACCGGTCCCGGCGCGACGTGGAACTACACTTTGATCGACAACACCACGCCCACCGTCGCCGCTCTCACGCCGACCGCCGGCGCTACGGTGCGGACCCTCTCGTCCATCACCGTGTTCTTCAGCGAAGGGGTTGCGGGGGTGAACGCATCCGACTTGTTGATCAACAACATTCCGGCCACAGGCGTCACGCCGGCCGCCGTCAGCCAATACATCTTCACGTTTCCCGAGCCTCCAACGGGCGCGGTGCAAGTTGCTTGGGCTTCAGGCCATGCCATCATCGATTCAGCAGTGCCACCGAACGCCTTCTCCGGCGGCAACTGGACTTACCGGCTCGACCCGAACGCCGCCGACGCCGGGCCGTACATCAGCGAGTTCATGGCCTCGAACTCGCGCACCAACGGCGTCGGCAGCCTGATCGACGAAGACCGCGAGTCCTCCGACTGGATCGAAATCTACAATCCCAGCGGCGTGTCGGTGAATCTCGACGGCTGGTATCTCACCGACAGCGCGGGCAATCTGACCAAATGGCGCTTCCCGGCGACGAACCTGGCGGGCGGCGGGTTCCTCGTCGTGTTCGCCTCCGCCAAGGATCGCCGAGTGCCAGGCGCGCGGCTGCACGCCAACTTCTCGCTCTCCGCTGGCGGCGAATACCTGGCGCTGGTCAAACCCGACGGCGCGACCATCGCCAGCGAATTCCGGCCGGCGTATCCCCAACAAGTGCCCGATGTGTCGCACGGTTACGCGCAGTCCGGCTCGCCGCCCGGCTACACCACCAGCGCCGAGAGCGTGTATTTCACGACGGCCACGCCGGGCGCGGTCAACCTTGGTGGCACAGCCATTCCCGGCCCCGTCATTGAAGACGTGACGCACACGCCCAACGTGCCGCTGGATCATCAAGACCTCCTGGTGACGGCGCGCGTGCGCCCGTCCTTCCGCACCATCGGCACCGTGTCGATGCGCTACAGGATCATGTTCAGCAACGAAGTGACCACGCCTATGTTTGACGACGGCGCGCACGGCGACGGCGCAGCGGGCGACGGCGTTTATGGCGCGACGATTCCCGCCAACCTTTCCACCAACGGCCAGATGATTCGCTACCTCATCGCCGCGACGGACGTGACCGCGGCCGCCTCGCGCTGGCCGCTGTTCACCGCCTCCACCGATCAAGCCGAATACCTTGGCACCATCGTCGATGCCACCAACGTCACCAGCAAGCTGCCCATCTTCCACTTGTTTGCTCCGACGACGGTGCTCGATCCGGATCCACCCACCGGGCAGGTCGGCGCGGATGGCGAGAGCGGCGGGCGCGTGGCGGTCTTTTACGACGGTGAGTTCTACGACAATGTTTACATGGAACTGCGCGGCAACACTTCGGCCGGCCAGCAGAAGAAATCCCACCGGCTGGAATTCAACCGCGAGCACCTGTTCCGGCATCTGCCCCAGTTTCCGCGTGTCCGCAAGACCTCGCTCATGGCCGAATTCCTCGACCCGGCCTACATCCGGCAGCATCTGAGTTTCTGGTTGCTGGAACAAATGGGTTCGCCTGCGCCGTTCTTCTATCCGGTGCGAGCGCAGCTCAACGCCCAGTTCTACGCGCTGGTCTTCCACAACGACGTGATCGGCCAGGAACAGGTGGAACGCATGGGCTTCGATCCCAGGGGCGCTCTTTACAAGGCGGCGGGCAACGTCTTGATCAGCCGGAGCAGCACGGGCGTCTTTCAGAAATTGGAGCCGGACGGGCCCCCGGACTACACCGACTACAACCAACTCTGCAACGGCATCGTGGAGACCGCCACCCCCGCCAACCGGCGCATCGCCGTCTTTGACATGATGGACGTTCCGGAAATCATCAATTACCTCGCCGGCGCCCGGTGGTGCGCGGAAAACGACGATGTCTGGGCCAACATGTCGATCTACCGCGACACCTTCGGCGACCAGCTCTGGCGGATCATCCCCTTTGACATGAACGCATCCTGGGGCCAGCGCTACGGCGGCATCACGCCGCTGGACGCGATCGCCGATACCTGTAAGAGCCATCCGCTCTACGGCGGCTCCACCATCATTGCCTGCGACGGGGGCAGCTATAACCGAATCTACGACGTGATCATCGCGCTGCCGGAAACCCGCCAGATGCTGCTGCGCCGCCAGCGCACGGTATTGGATCGCTGGGTCCTGGAGCCGGGAGTGGCCCCGCAGTCGCGTTTGTTGGAGAGCCACATCCGGCACATGACCAACCTGATTTGGACCGAAGCCTTCCTCGACCGCGCCAAATGGGGCTACTCGACCTGGACGGCGTCCAACAAACCTCTCACCAACGCGGTAAATGAATTGTTCAATGAGTTCATCAACCTGCGCCGGATCCATTTTAACGGCACGCACTGCGTCACCAACACGGCAAAAGCGATTGGCCTCACTCCCGCCAGCAACGCCGGCATCCCGCTCTCGCAGCCGCCCAACGTCTCGTTCAACGTCGTTGGCGTGGACTTCAATCCCACCGGCGGCAACCAGGAACAGGAATACGTCGCCATCAGCAACACCGCGCCCTTCGCCATCGACATCACCGGCTGGAAACTGGAAGGCGGCATCGACTTCACCTTCGCGCCGGGTACCGTGCTGCCGTCCAACGGCGTCGCCTACGTGTCGCCCAACACGCGCCAGTTCCGCGCCCGCACCACCGGCCCGCGCGGCGGGCAGGGCTTGTTCGTGCTCGGCCCCTACAAAGGCCAGCTTTCCGCGCGCGGCGAGTCGATCCTCGTGAAGAACACTCTCGGCCTCACGGTTCACTCCAACAGCTACACCGGTGCGCCCAGCCTCGCCCAGCAATTCCTGCGCGTGACGGAAATCATGTTCCACCCCTCCGCCCTGTCCGGGAATCCAACCCTGCCCGATGAGTTCGAGTACATCGAACTGAAGAACATCTCCACGAACAACACAACGCTGGACCTCACGAACGTGCGCTTTGTCAACGGCATCGAGTTCACCTTCACCGGCGGCGCCATCACCAGCCTGGCGCCGG
>Ga0187893_10004284_pt1 | contig 27424 bp, 22 predicted proteins | sample MA1701074metaG_FD_139574 | JGI IMG/M metagenome (GOLD analysis project Ga0187893, IMG submission 139574) | White microbial mat communities from a basaltic lava cave in the Kipuka Kanohina Cave System on the Island of Hawaii, USA - MA170107-4 metaG ... | reverse complement strand
GTCAAGAATCGAACTATTCAGGCAAATGCTGGTCAGCGATCCGTCAAACAGCAGCATTCTCTTTGGTCTGGCGAAAGAGTATGAAAAGGCCGGCCTCACTTCCGATTTAATCGCAACCTTGAGTCGCTATATCGAGGTTTCGGACGATGAAGGCAATGCTTACGGGATGCTTGCACGCGCCTACGAATTAACTGGTGAACGTGAAAAAGCTAAACAGACCTACAGGCGTGGCATCGAAGCGGCATCGGCCCATGGTCATCCCTCGATGGCTGACGAGTACCGAGCCGCCCTGGCGAGTGAGTATGAAGACTGATACAAAAGTTTTGAAGCTGGTAAGGCGCGATGAACCGCTCGAAAGCGGACCCGGCATAGAAGTGGCCGAACTGACTGAGCATCACGGTTTGAGTCGCGTTCAGATGGTTCACGTTTACCGCACCATGTATCTTTCTCGTCGCCTCGACGACAAAGAAATCCAGCTCAAAAACCAGAGCAAAATCTTCTTTCAGATCAGTGGCGCCGGCCATGAAGCCGTTTTAATTGCTGCCGGGCTGCTGCTCAAACCCAGTTACGATTGGTTCTATCCGTATTATCGCGATCGGGCGCTGTGCTTGCAGTTGGGAATGACTCCACTTGAACAGTTGCTGTCCGGAGTGGGTGCCGAAAAGGACCCAAACTCTCACGGTAGACAGATGCCTTCGCACTGGGGCCATCGACGACTGAATATCGTGTCGCAGTCCTCACCAACCGGCACTCAGCTCCTCCAGGCCGTAGGCTGCGCTGAAGCCAACTATCGTGTCCACCTGATAAACGAACTTCGCGGCCGGGTGCTCAACTTTCATGAAGATGAAGTAGTCTATGTTTCCCTGGGAGATGGCACCACCAGCCAGGGCGAGTTCTGGGAGTCATTAAATACCGCGTCCAACCTCAAGCTCCCAGTACTATTTCTGCTCGAAGATAATGGCTATGCCATCAGCGTTCCCGTTGAAGTGCAAACTGCGGGCGGCGACGCTTCTAAACTGATTGAGAACTTTCCCGATCTTTATGTCGAGAAATGTGATGGCACGGATTTTCTGGAATCGCTCGACGCGCTGCGACGCGCCGTACGACACTGCCGGCAGCGCCAGGGTCCGGCTCTGGTCCACGCCACGGTAATTCGCCCGTACTCTCACTCGCTTTCCGACGACGAAAGACTTTACCGCCCCGACGAGGAAAGAACGTCAGATGCGGAACGCGATCCAGTCAAACGCTTTGGGGCTTTACTAATTGAAGAAGGTTTCCTGACCCAGGACGAGCTACAACAGGTCAAGGCCGAAGTGGATAGCGAAGTTAGCGCGGCTGCTGACGCAGCCCTGGCAAGTGTCCAGCCTTCCCCGGACACTATTACTCGCTACGTCTTCTCTCCGGACGTGGATCCAACCAGCACCGAATTTGACACTGAGCAGCAGGCAAAACTTTCGGGCAACCCCGGCACCATGGTGGATCTAATCAACCGGGCCTTGCAGACAGAAATGGCGCGCGACCCACGCATTGTCGTTTTTGGTGAAGATGTCGCAGACTGCTCGCGGGAAAACCATCTGGACCGAGTCAAAGGCAAAGGCGGGGTCTTCAAGGTTACGGCCAATCTTCAGCGCAAGTTTGGCAGTGCCAGAGTATTTAATTCACCGCTGGCCGAGGCCAATATCGTAGGTCGGGCCATCGGGATGGCCACCCGCGGTCTGAAACCGGTCGTGGAAATACAGTTTTTCGACTACATCTGGCCAGCCATGCACCAGATTCGCAACGAGCTGGCCCTGCTACGCTGGCGCTCGGGAAATGAATGGAAAGCGCCGGTTGTGATCCGCGTGCCAATCGGTGGTTATTTGAAAGGTGGCGCTATTTACCACTCGCAGTCAGGGGTTTCGACGTTCACACAAATTCCAGGCTTACGCGCCGTCTATCCTTCCAACGCTCTGGACGCCAACGGCCTGCTGCGAACCGCCATTCGCTGCGATGACCCGGTCTTGTTCTTTGAACACAAACACCTCTACCGCCAGGCTTACAATAAATCGCAGTATCCACCAGATGACTTTATGATTCCTTTCGGCAAGGCGAAGGTGGTACGCGAAGGGAAAAACTTGACGATCATTACCTACGGAGCTTTGGTACAACGCTCCCTGGTAGCTGCCAAACAGGCCGAGCAGCAAGGCATCAGCGTCGAGATAGTCGATTTGCGGTCGCTGGTACCCTACGACTGGAAAGCAATTTCCAGCTCAGTGAAGAAGACGAGCCGGGTTATTGTTGCTCACGAAGACTCTCTGTCGTTTGGTTACGGGGCCGAGATCGCTGCTCGCATAGCTGACGAGCTTTTTGAATACCTGGATGCTCCGGTCCGTCGAGTGTGCTCACTAAATACCTTTGTTGCCTACGCACCGCAGCTCGAGGAAGCCATCCTGCCTCAGGTCTCGGATATCGCAAAAGCCATTACCGAACTCAATAATTACTAAATTCACGATCACGCCCATCTGCGGGCTTGAATCGTCACGGCGTTGCTTTCCTGGGGTTCCGCCTGTGAAGCTGTGAAAAAATTGAGTCTCCACAGAAGTCACTCAACTGAGCAAATTTTCAGGTTGGGAAGGGTGGCTTGCCCCCGCTGTTCCGCAAGGCTCAATCTCGAGGAAAACTTTCTTAACCAATGAACGTAAACTCTGACGGAGCAGCGGGGGCAAGCCACCCTTCCCAACCTGAAAATTTGCTCAGTTGAGTGATCTATTCATAGCGCCTAATTTTTTCTCAGCTTCGCAGCGGACCCCAGAAGGCTCTATGCTGGCGCCTGCTCCGCAGGCTAACTAGTCGCTAATTCGTTGCGAACGTGGAAACACCACACTAGCGGAAACCATGCTCAAAAAATCCAAACTATACCAAATCGTCTAGTTCCGGGTAGGCGACATAAACAATCGCTAACAGTTCCGTTTCGATTCTTCCCATCGAGAAAACAGCCCTCTTGATCCTTACGAAGTCTTCAGGTGCGCATTTATTCTCACACGCGCTAAGTGCCTGTGAAAGTGACTTAATTGCGTCTAAGCCATGTTTCTTGACTTCTAAAGCAGCTTCTTTGTCAATCATTGTGTTCCTTTGCATTCTCGATCACACTTAATATATTGGGATTCCACCTGATTAATTTGGTCGCGACATCAGCGTGCTCAAGCGCTGGATGCATTTCGGGCAAGGTGGGCGAGACTAGCTTTGTTGGTGGAGCTTTTAAAATCAGTGTTGCGCCCTACAAAGAGTCACGCATGCCTGCCGAAAGCTCACATTAAGCCCAAAATCAAACGCGAACCGTAAGTGTACAGGTATGTATTCCTTCAGTATCGTCACTCCCGCCTCCGGGCTCCCTACCATTTCACTTCTGCCTAATATCGTATCTGTTTTGTAATCACGCCGTAGCGCGTTTGCAATAATCCAGGCCTCTCTGTTCCTTTCTTTAAAAAACCTTCGCGAAGCTTTCACCACAAAAACACAGATCGCACGGAGTTCGCAAAAATTCGACAGGCTCAGGAAATCGGCATAAATGTTGCCCCGCTCTTGATGGGGAGAGTGCCCTGTAAATCGCGATTTGATAATTAAAAGCTAGCAAGGAGGAGACGCAAGATGAAGCGTGCTATTTCGTTACGTGGTATTTCCTGGGTGGTGGCGTTAGTACTCAGTTTCGTTGTTCTCGCATATGGACAAACGCCAACCACTACGACCGTAGTGCAAAATGAGGACGGGACTTACACAGTAGTTGAGTATCCAGTCGGCAAAGAGGTTATTGTGACCTTGAATCCCTTTACGATCCAGGGAGCAACCGGCACAGCTACAATCCTTAGAGACGATGCAGGTACCAGGCTCAAATTGAATCTTACTAATCTGCCGGCAGAGCTAACCTCTCTGAATCTGTATGCAGTCGACGAAAAGGGAATGGTTACCTCGCTTGGACCCATCGCAATCGCTAACGGAGTTGGCACCTTTACTTCTACTACGCCTTTATCCAGGTTCATGCTGATTGCTTCACCGGAAGCAACGCTGACCGCCTATGACCCTAATACTAAGATCTTTTTCCGCAGTGCCGTGCCTGAGGGACTGGCGGTGATACCGCACACAATGAGCCCGGTTGGCGAGCAGGTGGCGGCCACAACGACTACCACTGCTCCCGTTGCTGCCTACCAGGTGCCGATGCTGAACATCCCAGCATATAAGAAAGGCGACGACACCAAAATGAAGATTGATTTCACGGGCGCCCTGACGGGTGCGCGTGCTAACGTTTTCATCACCCCGCGCAAAGATGGCCCCACGGAAATAAAAATGCGGTTCCATGAACTCAAGGATGCCCCGGCGGGACAGATATTTGTCCTCTGGGCAGTCTCACCAGACCAGAAGTTCGTCAAACTCGGTCAGGTAGTAAATGCGCCGGGACGCAATGAAGCCGAAATCAGGTCGGAAACTGCGCTGCCAGACTTCGGTTTGCTGGTAACGATGGAAGATTCGGCAAAGATGGCTGGAACCGTCATAAATCCTTTTGGTCCAAGTATCGGCGTGGTTCATATCATTCAGTAGCTGTCTGGACAGCAAAAGGAGGCGTTTTTTCAAGGTTTTGGACAGGCGAAGGCCGCCCCTGGGCGGCCTTTTCTGTTGTCTCACCAGCCCGCCCTCAAGAAAATCTCTTCCGAATTCAGATTACGTTGGGTAAAATGGGGTCAGTCGGAGTTGGATTGAAAGCAACTCCTGTCCCGGCACAGTGGCGTAAAACCGCCAAAAGCGGCCAAAAACCGAAAATCCCCCGTTTCCCCGATGTGAATTAACGATATGTACAAGCGTATTTTCCCCCTTCCCGTCATCCTTCTCCTTCTCCTTTTTACCACCCGGCTTGCCTTGGCCCAGGACGGTTTGCCTGAGCTCGTCAGGCAGGTTAAACCCTCAGTCGTGGCCTTAACCACCTTCGATTCGTCAGGAGACGCCCTGATGACTGGAAGCGGGTTTTTCATCGCACCCGGGCAGGTGGTCACAAACTTACACGTCCTTAGAAACAGCGCCCGCGCCGAAGTTAGAACACTGGACGGCAAAGGAAAAATCTTTCCGGTTATCGGCGCCACTGCTGTAGACGAGGAGGGCGATTTGGTGGTGCTGAGCATCGATATGCCGGCCGATCGCGCCCGACCCGTGGAACTAGCCCCGGCGCTCCCTGATGAAGGCGAAAAAATCTTTGTAGTGGGCAATCCGCTAAAGCTCGAAGGGTCAGTAAGTGACGGAATCGTCTCGGCGGTGCGTGAAGTACCCAACGTCGGGCGAATTATTCAGTTCACGGCTCCAGTTTCACACGGAAATAGCGGCAGTCCCATCTTTAACTTGAAGGGGCATGTGGTCGGTGTGGTTACCGTCAAGGTTACCAACGGTCAGAACATTAATCTAGCCATTAGCTCCACCCGTACCTCTCAGCTGCGAGCAGGTAAGCTTCGCCCTCTAACTGAGTTGTCGCGCCACGGCCGAACGGGAGATTCGGCCGATCCGGCTTATCGCAATGGCGTAGAATCTCTCTGGTTGGGCAATTACGATACGGCACTGGGTTTCTTCGAGAACGCTGTCAATAAGAATCCCAAACGCGCCGACGCCTGGATTCAGGTAGGTTACTGCAAGGTAAAGCAGGGAAAGAATGATGAGGCAATCCGCGCGTATCAACAGGCATTGACGCTCAAGCCAGATTCTGCCGATTTACGCAACAAGCTTGGGGATGCCTATTATTATGCCGGGCGCCTGCAGGAGGCGATTGAATCCTACAAGGAAGCCGTTCGCCTGCGACCCGATAGTCCGGAAGGCTATTACAATCTGGCCCTGGCCTATGAGGAACTTGGTGATTATTCCTCGGCTGGATTTCAGGCCCGCACCCTGCAAAAACTGGACGACAAGCTCTACCGGAAGTTTCTCAGCGAACGCACCAACAAGTAGCCTGTTACCCCCCGGAATGCCCGGTGAACACATCAGTGTTCACGGTGCGCGGGTCTCCTAAAACCACAAAGCGAATGTTTCGCATGTATTTTTGGGCCACGCGCTGCACGTCAGCCGGCGTCACAGCTTTCAGGCGTTCAATCACCTCGACTGAGTTACGCCAGCCTCCCCCGAGCAACTCATAAAGTGCGAGATCTCCTGCCTGGGCGCCGTTGGTTTCCTGCCCCAGATAATAACTGGTCAGAAACTGGGCGATCACGGCCTGGATTTCCGTTGCACTAATCGGTTCCCGTTGCAGGCGACTGATCTCATCAAGCATTACCCGGACCGCCTGATTTGCGTCAGTGGTGGTAACGTAAATGCCGCCAATGTTGGCTGCCTGAGTGCGCAGAAAAGCGTCGGGGGCATACGACAGATTCCTTTTGGCACGCACCTCTTCAAACACCCGGTCCCTAAGGATCGAGCTGGCAATGCGCATCGCATCCATATCTGGGGAAGTAGGCGAAGGCGCCGCGTAAAGACCCTGAATGTAATTGGTGCGCAGCGAGCGGGGGGTGATTTCTACGGTAGACCGCTCGAAGGAAAGCTGGGGAACTGGCTGCGGCCGGTATGAACCGCGCGGCAGTTTCCCTAAGGTCGCGGCTACCAGCCCGCGTATCTGGGCGGGATTGAGATCGCCGACGATTACCAGCAGTAGTCGTGAGGTCTGCATGATTTTTTGATGGTACGCGCGAAGGTCTTCCGCAGTTAACCGGTCAAGCGTTTCGGCAGTACCTTCGGTCCGGTTCAGGTATGGGTGCCCCGCGTAAGCTACCCGATCCTGTAGACGCTGGAGGTAACTATCGGGGTCGTCGTTGTCGTCTCTTCGCGAAGTGACCTGGCGGTCCTTGATTCGGGTGACATCTTCTTTAGTAAATGAGGGTCGCAAAACCACATCCGCAAGAATTTGCCAGGAGCGCTCAAAGTTTGGCCGCGTACAAGCTAGTGACAAAACGGAATAATCGGAATTAATTCCATATCTGATGACTGTTCCCATGCTGGCCAGCTCGCTACGCAAGCGTTCTCGAGGAAAACTGGTGCTTGCTTCAGACGCCACATCGAGCATCAAAGCCTCAATTCCAGCGTTTTCGGCCGTGATATTTCCGGCCCCACCACGAATAAACAGGCCCGCCGCCACGGTCAAACTCCCCTCACGCTTCTTTACTAGAACCTTCAACCCGTTGACATCAAACTCAGTAACCAGGGCCGCCTGCTTGGCGACAATGCTTTGCAGTGCCTGGTTCTGCTGCATCTGCGTTGCCAGCTGAGAAGCTGCAGCGCTGGAGGATGGGGCCTCACGACTACTCGTGCCTGACTGAGCGTGAGCCGGCAACGGACCCTGGGCAACGAGCCCGACTGTAAGCACGAGCCAGAACAGCCAGCTGCCGGCCCAGGAGCACGCCTTAGAACTTCGTTTGATGTTTGTCATTCTCTTCTTTGTCATCGACCAATTAGTTCTGTTGGTTCAAGTTTAATCCGCGCTTGGGCCTCGTCTGATAGTAGGGCCAGCCCAACGTGGGGCTTACCTTGAATATAAGTTGTGACATATCGACTGATATCAGCGCGTGAGGTAGCGCGGAGCCGGCCCAGGTAACCACGGAAATATTCCAGACCGGTCGAGGCCCACCAAAAACTCAAGGTGTGGGCGTAGTCACTGGTCTTCTCGCGGTCGAAAAGGTCGTTGGCTTCGAGTAGAGCCTTTGAGCTTTCGAGCTGCTCGTCCGTGTAATAGTCTTTGTCGTCAAAGTGAGAAACTTCCAGATAGATCGCTTTCAGGGCGGCGCGAGCTTTGTCAGGAGTTGTCTGAGCGATAATCGCGATCGGGCCGACATTTCTCTGTGTGTAGTAACCGATGGTGACGCCGGTGACCAGGCCGGTATCTACCAGCGCCCGCTGAAAACGCGAATTCGGCTGTGTCAAAATGTATGAGAAAACGTCCGCTGCATAGGTCGCGGCATCGTCTTTTCCGATCGAAGGTCCGTGCCAACCAATGTTGATTATGACATTCTCTACAGGCTGTGTGATTACTGCGCCCTCGCTCTTGGGCAGGGGCGGATGTTCGACCAAAGGGAACTCGACGAAAGGATCTTTTTCCCGCCTGGGCCAGTCGCCAAAAAACTCCTGCGCCAGCTTGAATACTTCTTCCGGGTTGGCGTCTCCCGTCAAGACCAGGGCCGAGTTATTGGGAACATAATAGCGTTGTTGAATTAACTTCATCAGGTCAGTAGTGGCCGCAGACACTGTCTGCCGATTTCCCAACGGACTTTTTCGGCTGGGATACTTGAAAAACAGCCGCCCGATCATCTCCTGATTTAGATAAAAGAAGGGGTTCGACTCGTTGCGATCGATTTCGCCGATCACCACCTGTCGCTCACGTTCGAATTCTGCCGGATTGAATAAAGGGAACCGAGCAGCGTCCTTCATAAACTGGATAGCAGTACGGAGATTCGGACTAGTCGTGGTGAAGTAGTAATTGACAACCTCCTCGCGAGTCGACCCATTGTAAGCAATGCCCAGTTGGCCAATGGATTTTAGATAATCTTCTTGATCGGCAATTGCTCGGTTAGCCTTGAAGAACATGTGCTCGTAAAGGTGCGACAGACCATTCAGCTCAGGCGGCTCGGTGTAGGAACCGTTTTTCACTGCCAGTTCGATAGTCACCAACGGCACCGAACGGTCTTCCATAACGATCACTTCCAGCCCGTTTGGAAGAACGCGGTTGACGAGTTTTGCTTGCGGCAGTGATGGTGCCGGAGCTACTACTGGCGCTGCGCGTCTGGCCGGTGCCCGCCTCGGACTTTGGGTCAGGATCGACGAGGCTCCAGGCGTTGTCGGTGCTATCAAAGAGAAGAGAAGCAGCAGCAGTAAAAGGCTTCGTTTCACTTTACACTCCGTTGGTTTCTGAGCTTAAAATTTTCCCGGATGGTTCGAAGCGAGCTTTACCTACTCCGAAACACGCAGAGTTCAGGTTAACGTGCCGCCGCAAAATTCACAAATCGGTATCCTGAAATACGACTCGAAAGGGTGATTCACCATTCGTCACGGCTTCGCCGCCGCGAAACCCATTCGTTTTTAGAGGGGTTGCATTCTAACCGGAAACTCATCAGGACGATGAGCAGGGCATCAACTTTGAACGAGGGCATTTCAACTTCGAACGAGGGCATTTCAACTTCGAGCGAGGCCATTTCACTTCGAGCGAGAGCATTTCAATTCCAAGCGAGGGCATTTCAACTCGGGCGAAGGCATTTCAACTTCGAGCGAGGCCTAACAACGCCCGGGCCCGTTGTCTTAGGAACGCGCGATAAATGGCAGCTTCCGTTCCAGCGCAGCTTGGCGACCAGACAATGTGAGGTGTCCCCCGGGCAGTAACCTTGCCGGTAAGGAACATCGAGTAGCTGCGACGCTTGGATGGCACGTAGAGAATCAGCCGGCTTTCGTAACGTCGATCAAGAGAACTGCTACCGACAAACAGAATATCGGGATAACCATCCTCGTCTGTATCAAGTTTCTCAATCTTCCACGAGGCGTTGCGAAATCCCCGGACATCTAAATCTCCGCGGGTAGCTATGCGAAGCTTTCCCCGACGCTTTTCGAAGGCCAGATATTGCGCTGCCCCACGTCGTCTGGGATTCACCACCGCAATTATTGCCGAGCCGGAAGGGGTCGGCACTATCTCTAGCACACTTGATTGCCCTTTGAGGAATGGAGCGATTCGCTTTTTGGCATCTTCGAGGCCGGTGTTGTTTCGAGCCAGAAGAGTTTTCGCCTCGCCGGCAGCAGGATGGCGCAATGCCCGGACTGAGGCAGGCTGGGGTAAGACACCCGAAGCAATCGACAACTGAGCTCCCGCCAGGGGCATCGACGGATTGGCTGGTCCGCTTAGCTTTGAAGCGCTTTCGCTTGAGTATCCCCAGGCGAGAAGCGCGGCGCTGAATGCCAGAACCAACGACAGAGGGGCACCGATGCGAAAAACCAGGCCACCTCCAGTTCCCAGGAAGGCGACAGTCGTCGACAAAGGCTCGACTTCAACCAGTCGTCTTTCCGGAGACCTTAGACTTCTGACAAGCATCGCGCGAGCATCCTCAGCCATGCGGGGCCGGTTTTCCGGTCGTTTGGCCAGGAGCGTGTGGACGGCCATTGCGAGAGCTCTCGGCACGTCTGGTCTCAGTTTTGGCAAGGGGGGCGGTGCTACAGTTGCCTGCTTTACCAGAACTGCAGACGGCAATACATCAGTAAAAGGCGGCCGGCCGGCCAGCATTTCGAACAACAGTACACCCAGGCTGTAAAGGTCGCTACGAGCACCGACGCGCTGCCCGAGACATTGTTCGGGCGACATATATCTAGGGGTGCCAACAATCTGTCCTGAACCAGTACTGGCCAGGTTGGTGCCTTCGTGCGAGGCTGCCAGCACCTTTGCCACACCAAAATCAAGCACACAAACTCCCCGTTCGCTGAGCATGATGTTCGAAGGCTTCAGGTCTCGATGGATGATGCCCAACCGGTGCGCTTCGGCAAGGACTTCACAGATCTGGATTGCTATCTGAATGGCACGCTCTGCCGTAAACCTTCCTTCACGCAGTAAAACTTCCGAGAGTGTCGGCCCGTCGACAAACTCCATGATTATGAAGTGACGTCCATCAGCTAGCGTGCCAACGTCAAAGATCGTTGCCGCATGCGTGTGTCGTAGACGGGCCATGGTCCGTGCCTCGCGCAAGAATCGATCGGCCAGCTCCTGGTTGGCAGCAAATTCCGGTTTTATGATTTTTATGGCAACAGGTCGTTCGAGACCCAGGTGGGTGGCGCGATAGACGGTTCCCATCCCCCCGGTTCCGATTTCCGCTTCAATACGAAATCTACCGGCGATGAGTTGCGGCACATCCATGATGGACCTTCTTTCGGGATAAAAGGTCGGCTCGGTGCGTCGGAGTTAACCGAGGAGAAGCGCGCATCCGTGCGTCGCTGTCTGTACAATCAGGATATTCGACACCGGGGAGAAAAGATTAATCGAACCGTTTTGGATTGGGTTAGTTTAGCACCTTTAGGTGGGGCTGGAAATGTCTAGACATTAGGGATCCAGAATGTCTGTCCATTGGCCTCGACGCTCTTCAGACCGTGGCTCGGAAGATCTTTTTCTTGCAAGCCCAGAAAAGTAAAGTGGGGAAGATCGCTTAAGACGGTCTGAAACCAGCCATGGCGGGCGAGAATTTCCCTTACCCGAGGATCCCTGAACTCATTCACATCCAGAGCAAGCATGGCTATGTGCTGTGAAGTTCCGGGAGCAGCAATCGAATAAAGAATTGACTTCGATAGATCCTTGCTAAAGTAAATTCCAGTCTTTTCCAATTCGAGCACCTCGGCAACTTGTTGTTTGAGGGGTAAGGCACGTAACCGCTCCACCTGATCCTCAGTTAACCTTCCCTGTGCTAACCAATGATCAAGAGCGGGTAAAAAGCGTGTGTTCCAGAGCCTAACGCTATCCTCGAAGCTTCGGCGTGCTGCTTCTGACCCGTCTCTTGGGGTTATGTCCAGGCCTTGCTGATGCGCCTCGGCCCGGGCTTTCCGCAAAGCCTCCATGGCTGCTGGCTGCAACTCGATCCGATCCTCGCCCACAGTTTCGCCAAGACAGCCAGCACTCTCTTGAAACCTCATGACCTCGGCATCGCTAGTAAAGACACACCGGGGAGGAAAGGTAACATTACTGTCGGCAATAAACATTGCGCCATAGTCTGCGAGTACACGACGAGCCACCGGATCATCGGACGGACAGATGCTTTCAAGCCGGGCGTTACGTCTGCGCAAAGCTCGGGAAAGGGCGTCGTGGAAGGGAACCGCCGCTGTTGACCTGTCGCTCGTCGTCATCAGATTCTGAGTATGAATGATAGATACGCAGGATCTTACTGGTCAACTTACAGGACGTGGGTTAATTTTGAGGACTGATTTTGCGAACAATCACTGGTTGGCTGGCTTGAGACAGCTTAGACCAGAAACAGGTGTCAATAAAAGGATGGCCATAGATAGCTGGTGGATCGATGAACCGAAGCTCCTGGGAAGCAATAACCCTACTACGGCAGAGCTTAAACAGCTTCGCCGGCAAGGGTTCACTGTCATTGTTTCTCTTTTGCTCCCCGGAGAGCACGAACCTGCCTACGATCTTGAGCAAGCGAGAGAGTTGGGGTTCGCCTGCCACAGCATTCCGGTTAAGGACCTGACAGCGCCCTCCCTGGAACAACTCAGTGAATTTCTCGAGATAGTCGGTAACCTGGGGGCTGACGACAAACTCCTGGTTCACTGCCAGGCAGGGATTGGCAGAACCGGAACCTTTGCGGCCGCATACTGGATTTCTCGGGGCCTGTCCGTGCCAGAAGCTGTGGCGAAGATACGAAAGCTCAGATGGGGTGCTATTGAAACCTCTTTGCAGGAAGCGGTGCTGGGAGAGTTTGCCGTGGGTCTGGAGTAGCAATGCAAACCCTCCAGGCAGCCATAAAACGAGCATCGCTCGGTAACAGAGATGCGCCCGGCGCAAAGCCTCGCCCAACCTAACAGCGCACCGCACGCAAGCCTCGATATCCCAGTTCAAATTGGCGAATTTGCCGGTCGGAAACGGGCGAACGAATTACCGAATTTCATCCTTAACACGACCCGGCTTCATTGAAGGGGGCAAGCGCACGTACTGTTCATCTCTTTCTTGGTTCTGATCTGCGCGATCTATCTGCGGTTTTTTTGCGTTAATCTGCGGCTTAGTTGGTTTCGAGAGCTTGCGATCAGCCCAGGAAAAAGTGGCCGCAGATGTGCGCAGATAAAGCACAGAGATCACGCAGATCAGAACCAAGAAAGATTGAACAGTACGTGCGCTTGCCCCTTCTTCCCCAACTTGCAAATTTGCCGACGATGCCCTGCTATCTCAACCCCCAGCTCGGTTGACCTTGACCCCCCGGCTCGGTTGACAGGTGGGTATCTCTTAAGCCCTGGTCCGGTTGACAGGTGGGTACAACATGTATAAACTTTGTTGTCCATAATCGCTATTGTCCCCTTCTCGGGCTGCTTTGAGCCAGTAATGGAATGAGTCTGAGAACTGGCCTCACTTCGATCTATCCAGGATCCAATTGAGGAGGTTCTAAAATGTTCGCAAGACTCGTAACGTTCAGGCTGAAACCGGAGGCAGTGAGCCGGCTCCCCCGCCTAATTGAATATGAGATTTTGCCTATCCTTCGTATTCAGAGAGGATTTCGCGACCTGGTGACTCTGGTAAATCATGAAAAATCCCAAGCCATTGGGATATCAATCTGGAACAATAAAGCTAACGCAGAGGCCTATAACCAAACCAGCTACGCTGAGGTTTTGAAGGCACTGTCATTAGTGATGGATGGATCGCCGGCTGTGGAAACCCTGGAAGTCGGTGCCTTTGATATTGCCAACTCAACCTTCTACAACAAGGCGCTCGGAAAAGGAGCCTGAGCCTATCAAACTTTAGAAGCCTGTTTCAGCTAATCTCCCGATCAGGTATTTGGAATTATTTGTCCGGAAGCCTGCGATTTGTCTGGGGGCGCAGCGAGCCCGCTCTAAGCCCAGCTTGGCGCGGGCTCGTCATTCGATAAAGACAAACAAGTTTTCTGTGATAAAAGGTATCCCAGAAAGGCCTGAGCCTTCTGCTGAGGAAGTTGTCCCATCGATGAAAAGCGATCTTCTTAAAGACATTACGGCGACCTACGAGAAACACGGTTGGAAACTGAAAAAGGTTTTGCTGAGTCCCAACTCGAAGACTGAGCTCGAGAACCTCACGGGTGTTTTGTGCGAAGCGACAGTAGAAGACGCAGCTTTTGACGCTCTGTGGTTCTCTCGCCCCTCAACTCCGGGCACTGAAGCCTGGGAATTAAGACTAATGGCTGAAACCCCGTACGCGCTGTTTGAGAAGGTAGAAAGTGACGCCACGGAACATAAGAAGGAAGCGATATTGAGAGGCATGGAAGCCCGCTTGCGGCACTACGTAGAAGCGACGTAGGTGGCTGTTATTGCTTTCCGAGCTTCACAGGGATCTCCAACCGCTCTGTGCCCCGAATCAAAACCACGGTGACCGTGCTATAAGGGATTGCGCGCCGGACGCGAGAAGCCAATTCCTCAGGGGTTCGAATGGGAACTTTGTCAAACTCTATGATAATGTCGCCCGCTTTAACTCCGGCGAGGTCGGCCGGACGACTCTGCCTGATTTCTCCCATTCGAACACCAAAAATTTTCATCCCGGGAACTTCCACTCGCTCAGAATCACCTGTGTCGTAACCCATCAGAGCGTAGCCTTCGGGCCGTTTGCGAAAAGCAGCGGTGAGGCCCTCCGCTTCCTTACGAGAAATGGTTGTCAAAGCTGTCGTCTTCGTCTCTCCATCCCTTAGGTAAACAACTTCCACTGTTTTGCCAATCGGAGTTGCACGCAACAACCCAGCTAACTCGTCCTCATCAGTGACTGGTGTACCATCAAAGCTGGTAATGATATCGCCGCCCACCAGCCCCGCCTTGTCTGCCGGTGAATTCGGTGGCTCAACGTTCTCAAAGGTGACCCCATTCTCAGCATTGTCAAATCCACTGACGCCGAAAAAAGATTGCGGTGGGGCGGGTGCAACAACTACTCCAGCGCCCCCAAAACCTCTGCGAGCAGGCGAGAAAATTGCCGTAATAATTCCGGCGCATAAGAAGAAGGCCAGCAGCCCCAGAAAAATCCAGGTCATACCACTCATCTTCCTACGTCTTCTCTTGAGCGGCCCGGCCTCAGCTGGAATAGGAGCGTTGAGGTTGTAACTGGTCGCCAGCGGTTCCTGTCCGCTAGTCGGTCTTATTCCCGGAGGTACCGCATGATGCCCATTCTGGAATCGAACTGTCTCAGTATATTCCGCCGGCCCTTCACCGAGCCTGTAGCCACAGTTGCGGCAAAAGCGCAGGCCACTGGGCATTGGCAGGTGACAGTTTGAGCAAGCGGTGACGCTTTGTTCCAATCCGGGGTTCGACGATGCTCCAGGATTCTGTGACATGGCGATTCTCTGTGGGCCACTTTTGTCCGTTGTTCAGCTTAAAGCGTAACGGCGATGGCCCTGAGAAACATTCGGCGCTGGAAACTTATACGCCAAATTGTATCTATCAGTTGCAACTTCACGTTAGCCTAACGCAACCCGACGGCGAACTCAATTCTTCTCAGGGAATTCTCAAAACCTGTTAGGTCATTCATTTCTTTGATACTAAAGAGGTTACATCACGTAAGACGAGTCTGAGGCCGCGGTGTCAAAACTCTTTGATGGACATCCAGGCCTTTAAAGTGCAATTATCGTCTGATTTTATTTTCTGAGTAAATTTTGTTCGTTCCAACGGGTTCATCCCTTCGGCACCAGTTAGGAGGATTCCAAAACGGTGGAAGTCAGTAAAGCCCTCGCAACCCTTCAGCCCCTCTATGGCAAAAGCAACGTGGAAATAATTACAACTGACGGCAGGAGCGTGCGGGGGAAAATTCGCAGCATGAAAACCACCCAGGCACTGACCACGCCCAGTGTTAAGGTTGAGTGCGCCAACGGGGAAATCGTCAAGATTCCTTTTCCAACTATTGCTGAAATCAAAGACCATAATACCTAGCATCAAACTGTAGACTTTCACAGTTTGTCTGGTGTGGAAACTTAGCCATCAAAGATTAGCGCGCTGCACTACAGTATTTCGGCTCTAGTAACTAGAGCGGGCCGGGAGATTCGATATTGTCTCTAATGATTGAGGGGTTGGGTGGTCGCGTTGCGACCGTTTGGTCAGAGCTTAGACCTGCGACCAGAGGTCTGGTGGAACGGGCTCTGCAAACTACCTCTCCCATACAAACCCTGAACCTTCCTTACGATACTCGGGCAGATTTGGAACTGAGCCGGTTCCTGGCCGCTCTTGACGATCGAGCTAGTGAAGCGATGCTTGAAGCCGAGGAAAAAGAACGCCTGAACCTCGTAGCCGAAACCTGTGCCCAGGTGCTCCAGGAAAAGACTCAGTCAGCTGAGGTTTTTGCCCAACTGGTGCAGCGTGCTCAAGCCCAACACGATTATCGACGAGTAGACAGGCTGGCCGACGCCCTGACTGCGCGGCTGGCGCCGAGCGAAATCTGCGAGTTGGCCAGAGCTGAGGACACTTTTGTGCGCGAGCTTGCCAATGAGGCTTTGGCCCGTTTCCCGACTTCGGTTCTCGTTGCGCTGCTTGTGGATCCAATCGATTCTGAGGTGGCCCGTGAGGCTTTTCGGCGACAAGTAGTGGAATACGGCTCGGAAGAAGCGCGGCAGATCCTGAACACGCTTGAGCAAAACGAGCTCTGATAAAATCTCTCAGGCCCTGTGCTCGCCTAGCTCGTGCAGGCGCGCGACCACCTGATCAATCAGCCAATTCGGTGTAGAAGCTCCCGCCGTCAAGCCAACGCGTTTAATTCCCACAAGGTCTTCCGGATTGATCTCGGAAGGGGTTTCAATTAAGAAACTCTTCTCGCATTGCTCCTGGCAGACGGCAAGTAGCTTCACACTGTTCGAGGAGTGGCGCCCGCCAATCACGTAGAAGACTTCGACTTGCCCGGCGAGCGCTCGAGCCGCGTCCTGACGGTCGCGGGTAGCCGAGCAGATAGTGTTTACCACCTGCGGCTCAGAGTCGGCCTTGGCGCGGACAGCTTCGGCCACTTCCAGAAAAGTTTTAAGCTTGATCGTAGTTTGCGACACCACCAGGGGAGATCTTAGCGAAGGCAGCGCCGCCACTTCCGAGGCATCGCGTACAACATACGTGTTCTCAGGGGCATAACCGACTACGCCGATCATTTCCGGATGATCGGGATTACCAGCCACTACCACGTCACGACCTTGTTTGGCGGCCCGTTCTGCCAGGTGTTGGACTCGGGTAACAAAGGGGCATGTGGCATCTACCACTTTTGCCGCACGCTGCTCCAGTTCCTGCTGCACCTTTGGCGTCACCCCATGAGCTCTTATGACAGCTATTGTCCCGTCGTCTGCTTCCGCCGGCGAATCGATTGTAGAAACACCTTTGGCGCCCAGTCGCTCCATCTCCTGAGCATTATGGATTAGTGGCCCCAGGGATCTGATTGGACCACCACCTGCATCCAGAGCATCTTCAACCATCTCGACGGCACGCTCGACGCCGAAGCAAAACCCATATTCGTCAGCCAGTAAGACTTCCATGATTCTTCTAATTTACCGGACTCCCGCTCCCTTCCGAATCTTCCGGAGCGCACGCCTGTCGCCACTCTTCCCGCAGGCGATCGCCGCCGGCCACCCTTTCGTCAATCCATTCCAGCTCTTTGTCGATGGCGGAGCTCACGCACTTCCAGAACGATTTCTTCAGGTCGGCTAGGCTGTGCGCCATGTCCCGGGGTAATACTGCATAAGAGACATCACCGCAGTAGCGCAGCACTTCACAAATCTCAGACGCCGCCCGCCGGCACGACTCTTTCACTTCGGACTCGAAAGCCATCGAACACCTCCACCAAACCGATTCTAACATCAAGGTTACGAGCGGCTGAAGGCCGGTGTTCCCTGGTGGAGGTCACCTGTGCCTATTTAATTCCCACAACCATTGAATCGGGCCCAACCAAATGTTCCACGCGGGTTTCCCGAAACCCTGTCTCGCGCATCCAGCCCGAGCAGTCCTTGCCAGTGTAGTCAAATCCGCCCGGGGTTTCGATCAGCATATTAAGGCTCATCAATAACCCAAAAACGTTCTTTTTTCGTTCGTCGTCAATCAACGCTTCGAAAACTATCAGAGCGCCACCTGCAGGTAATGCCTGAAAAGCTTTTTCGAGGAGCATCCGCTTTTCGTCCATATTCCAGTCATGGAGGATGTGGCCCATAGTGATCACATCGGCCTCTGGCAAGGGGTCTTCAAAGAAACTTCCCGCCACGAACTGCAACCGATCACTAAGTCCATGTTCCCTGACGTAGTCCTGAAAAATTGGACCAACCACCGGCAAGTCAAAGTTAGAGCCACGCAGGTGTGGATGTGTGCGACAAAGTTGCACCAGCAGGCCACCCTGGGCACCGCCTACGTCGACAACAGTGTTGTATTGACTCCAGGAGAACTTTTCGGCAATCGCCTTTGAAGCTCCCATGCTCAGTCCGGTCATCGCGCCCAGAAACTGTCGCAACTTCTGCTCGTCGCCGTAAATAGACTCAAACAGACCGGCCTTGCCGGTTTTCACTTCATTCTGTGGCTCGCCTGTTTGCAGGGCCTCAGTTAAAGAGCCCCAGAAGGGATACAAGCGGCGATTGGCCATCTCGAGCATGCCCCCGATGTAAGTGGGCTTGCCACGAACCAGAAACATGTCGGTGTCTGGGGCATTTCGATAGCTCTCGTTCTCGCGTTCAAGCATGCCCAGGGCTACCAGGGCGTCGAAGAAGTCTCGGGCACTCCGTGGATGGAGTTTTAACTTCTCAGTCAGTTGCTCCGTGTTAAGCGCGTTGTCGGCCAGCGCCGTAAATAGATCCAACTCAATAGCACTTAGCAGCGTCTTGGAACCCCAGAACCCAAGCCCCAACTCCATAATTTTCTCCGGCGCGGGGCTCATTTGATTGGCCAGCATAATGTCTCCTTAGGTGTTATTTTCCGAGAGTTTACGAAGGATATGCGGGCATAGCAAAGGCGCACGCCTGTACTAGCCGCCTCCAGCCCGTGACCGACCTACCGGAACTCGGGCGGGCGAAGCTTAACCTTCGCAAGTATTTGCCGGGTTTGGTGTAGTTTCGTGGATCGTTCATTTGTAGGGAAACAAGACGATCCACGAAACCACACGAATTAAGGATATTGACGCCCAAAGGCCCGCATAGCTAAGATGGTTTTTGTTGGACCAGCCTCAAAGCCCGGCCCACTGCCCCAAAACCTCACTCAATCAGCTGTTTGAGTGGCCTCAGCCCCCTTTACTGGCTCGTTCGCGGATTGCCACTCGTAGCTAAACCCTCGGTCCTAGCCGCTGGATTCTGTGCCTAGCTCAACAGATCCCAAGCACACCTGACGACTCCCCGGTAGCGACCTCAACCCAAGGATTATGACCATGAGCGCGCAAGTTGAAGTTTGGCGGGTAATCACGCCCGAAGGAACCTTCGAAACGGATCTGGAAACTCTCAAACAGTGGATAGCAGAGGGTTGCGTACTGCCCACCGACAAAGTCAGTAAGGGCAGCCTAAATTGGATCGACGCGGGGCGAGTTCCAATGCTCCGATCCGCGTTCAGCGGTCAGACAGTTGCCGTAGCAACTGCTTTAGCAGAACCAGTACCGACTGAGATCGAATTAAGTGACAATCGAACCGTTGAGTTTCCGGTGGCGTTTCCAGTTGAACCAACGGATTCGCAGTCAGCGAGTCTGCCGCCTTCAGTTGCAACCTCCGGCCCGTCGGTTTGTCAGAATCATCCCTCTGCGTCGCCCCACTATGTTTGCCGCGCCTGTGACGGTCATTTCTGTAAATCATGTCCCAGGTTCGTAAGCAAAATTCCTATCTGCCCGGCATGTGGTGACCTTTGTAAGCTCTTTCAAGAGGAAAAAAGCAAAGCCGCCCGTCAGGAGTTTCAGAGCTCGGGCTTTGGTCTCGGAGACCTTGGCCGAGCTTTACGATATCCCCTGCAACACAAAGTGGCCCTTATCTCGGGGGCGGCCCTCTACGGATTTTTGATGCTCGCGGGTTTCCGTGGCGCCATCGTGGCTTATGTAATCCTGTTTGCCTGCATTTCTCATGTGATTAGTCAGGTCGCCTGGGGGCGCCTCCATCGCAGTTTTCTTCCCGATCTGAGTTCGTTCTCTTTCTGGGATGACCTTGCAGTACCTCTGGGGTTAGGCATCGGCATCACAATCGTCACCTGGGGTCCGGTAATCGTTCTGTTCCTGGCTTTGCTTTTCGGCGTTTTCAGCTTAGGACCATCCACTTCGAGTCAATTGGCGACCGAGAACTCCGAGGCTCAAACTTCGCAGTTAAATGAAGAAGACTTGTCAGTCTTGATGGATCCTGAGGCCGATGCCAAAAAGCTGGAAGAGGCCAACAACAAACTAAATGCCACCAGGCCGGGAAGCGTGATTAGTCAGGAGGCCGAGAAGTCGCGACGCGAGCAGAACGATCCTGCGGCCAATCTAAAGTTTTTGCTGCCATACCTGGGTGCAGGTATTGCCATCCTCCTGCTCTTTTTAGTCGGACTAGCGTGGGGTGTTTTCTACTATCCGATGGCCCTGACCGTGGCGGGTTACACGCAGAGCTTTGGCTCAGTGATCAATCCGCTGGTCGGACTGGATACGATCCGCCGCATGGGGGGCACGTACTTCAAGGCCTTTGGGATGGTGCTAGCTCTTCAAATAGCAGGATTTATCTTGAGCTTTATCGTGGCCTTAGTAACTGCTCCTTTTGCGTTGCCCTTTGTGGGCAACCTGCCGGCCAGGTTTATCGATGGTTCGGTTACCTTTTATTTCAACTTGGTTATCGCCTGCTTGCTCGGACTCTCACTGTACAAATGTGCGGACCGGCTGGGGATCAGTGTGGACTAAGAAATTTAGGATTTAGGAATTAGGATTTAGGATTTAGGAGCCAATTGCGAATTTGGGATTGCGGATTGGGAATTTTCTTCATTCCTAAATCCTAATTCCTAAATCCTAAATCTCTTTTCACCTTACCGGCTCCCGCAGTACAGCTTCTGCGGCTGTGGTAGCCAGCTGCGCGGCTTCCGGGTGAGCTTTGCGCAAACCGCTTATCTGGAGTAAGGCCTCTCCGGTGCGTGAAAGCATTCGGAACAGATCCCCTTCCTCGGCTCGAGTCTCTCGAACCAGCTCCGGCCAATCCGCCCCCCTGGCCCAGGAGGCCGCCGCGCCTGCGGCCGAGAAGTTGAGTTCAGGTGCAGGTTCAACACCATAGTTCCACTCTTCGGTGGAAACGCGAAACCCTATTTCGTCAAATTGAGCCAGGCAACTGACAAGTGAATCCGAGAGTTCAAGCTCGCCATAGTCGCGGTCTTCGTCAGCAGTGAGCGCCGCTACAACCGATGATAGTTGGATTGAGTCCAACGACTTGAAGAGACCGCTTTCTAGAGCTTCGCCTACCAGCAACGGCCGGTCGATGTGCAGATCTGCCAGCCAACTTCCACGCTCGGTGACATTCTCTGCAGCAAAGTTTATGTAACCGAACGAGTCCAGTATCTTTGCGCGTTGCTGGAACGGGAGCCAGACTTCTTCGCGCAAAGATTCGATTTGAAGCCGGGCCCGCTGAATAACCTGGGCTTCAGCCATCAAACCCCACAAAACTTGGGTGCATCTTTGCCGTTCGTTGGCGTTTAGTTCTGCGGGCACAAGCGATTCGATTAGATCGTCCAGGAGCTTTATTGTCTCGCTTTCATCCTGACCCGCATCCCGCAGACGTGGCTCCACCAAAACCAGCTCCCGACCCCGGCTGTGTACCTCTTCGAATGCGGCTTCAATTGCCTCGTCGTGTAAGCGATAGACGGGTGAATAGACGCGACCGATACGCTCGAGTGGCAGAGTGGCGGCGCGCCCATCTTCGCGGATCCCGCGAACATGGTCCTCGCGTTTTTCGGTGATCATAACTAACCGGCGGCCAGCTCGCCCGATACCAACCACTCGGCCGGGCTGAACAACCCGGTCCAGCCAGCTTTGAAACAATTCAGCTCGAGTTTGTGGTCTGGCTTCCTGTTTCCGGGCCCGAGCGCTTACCAGTCTCTCAAGACCCAGAACCGCTGACACTGACAGGTTACAGCCCGTCTGCCGGAGCTGTGATTCAATCAGCGCCTGGCTTGTTGATTGTTCGCTTTCCCACCGAGCAATTCTCCCCGCCAGGTCACGATAGGCAAAACTGCGCTGTACAATCCCGCGCACTTGCGCAAAACTGCCATAAGCGTCCAGGAGGTTCAGCAATGTGGTGTAGGTGGCCCGAAACTGGCTGACCAAGGGGTCGGGTGGAGCCCGAAGCAGATCGGCAATCGTTTTCGGGTTCTGATGTAATCCCGGCGCGGCCACAATGAACCCGACATTGTCCCGGCCACGCCTGCCAGCTCGACCGGTCATTTGCTGCAGTTCCGAGGCCGTCAACTGCCTCCAACCCTGACCAGTCCGCGCGTCGGCTCCAGTTAACACAACCGTGCGGGCGGGAAAGTCGACTCCGGCAGCTACTGTGGCCGTGGCGAAGATTGCGTCGAGAAGGTTCGCACTCATTAGCTGTTCGATAACGAGCTTCCAGGCGGGCATGTGGCCCGCATGATGAGAAGCAACACCGCTGCGTACGATCGTGTCCCAGTGACGATGCCCACGAACTTCTGGATGTTCCTGAACGAATGACTGCATAAAGCTGCGCCGCGCCTGACGCTTTTCCTCACTCATTTCACGCCTTGCAACAGCAGCCTCCGAAGCAGCTTTATCGCAGCGACGCCTGGTGGGCAGAAAAATGATTGCGGGAAGCAAGTTGTAAGAGCCCAGGGCCGACAACAAAGTCGCTGGCGGCATTTCCGGCATGCTGATTTTCATAAGCAATCTAGCTTCGGTGCATTCTCATACTGGGACGGTTTCATTTAAGTCGCTCAATCTCGGGGCTCAACCTTCCGCTGGCGTCAACCAAAGGCAATAAGAGTTTATTGGGTAACAGAAACAAAGCCCTCAGGGGAACTGGACGAGCTCCTGGTCGCCTGACAACGCCACAACGAACCCCTCGCACTTCGGAAATCCAGCTGGCAAACTCCTCAGCGTTGCCAATGGTTGCCGAAAGGAGCAGTAGACGTATTCGCGGCGGAGTGAGAATAATCGCCTCCTCCCAAACATGACCTCGATCCTCATCGCCAAGGTAATGCGCCTCATCTAGCACGACCAGATCGGAACTAACTTCACCACCACCTCGTAACGAATCAAACAATTGGTTTCGATAGATCTCGGTTGTCCCTACAATCAATGGCGCATCAGAATTCTCTTTGCGATCGCCAGTCAGTATCCCGACCTTCTCACTCCCGAATTCCGCACTGAACTCCTGGTATTTTGAGTTTGTGAGAGCCTTTAAAGGTGTGGTGTACCATGAACGCTTGCCAGCGGCTAACAAGCGGCGAATCTCTTCCCGTGCGATCCAGGTTTTACCGCTGCCGGTGGGAGCGGTAACCAAAACGTCTTCAAACTCCAGGGCAGCCAGCGCCTCCAATTGAAAGTCGTCAGGCTTAAAGGGTGTGGAGGGTGGACTACCAATGCCCTGCAAAAGCCGGCTGACTTCGCGCGTCGCGCGAATCGAACGCGAGTCAAGGCTTCTCTCAGGTTCCTTATTCGACTTTTGATGTCGCGCAGTGCCTCTAACATTGCGGCCTCTCTTGTTCCGGCTACGGTCTCGTCCACGGCGCATAAATCAATTCTACCCCACGGCCCTTTGAGGTCCCGGTCGGCTAAATGCTACCCTCAAAACGATGGGGTAAATTCCTCGCAACGCTCAGGCGTGCAACAGCGTCTAAGGACGGGAACAAAACCCTGAAAATGACGTTTTTCTTAGGTAATGACAGAACTTTTCGAACGTTTTGAAGTCAATCGCAGCCCTCGCTGGCCGGTTTTGTTACGGCTGTGGGTGGCCTCTCTGGCACTGCACCTGACGGCCGTGGGAGCAGTACTCTACGTGCCAGCCGTCCGCGAGGCAGTAAATATTACTGCCCTTTTGGCGGAAACCAGCTTTGTTGACAAGGCCTACGAAAAAACTCAAATTGGCGAAGACATTCGCATCGTTCAGTTGGAGAAATTTCGTTACCCGGACGGATATTTTGCAATCGCCGGGGAGGCAGTTCCCGAGCCTTCGCCTACACCACTCCCCTGGCTTAACGAAGTAATCTCGAGAGCGGAAGAACCCGCTCCCAGTCCACTTCCCAGTCCGAGTCCCAGCGCCACGGAAGTGGCGACGCCCGAACAACCGCAACCCTCCCCAGCAGCTAGTGCCGTCGCAAACGCTGAAGCAACAGGTACGCCAACAAACGCTGAACAGGAAAAGGCTCAAGCGACTGCTGCTCAGGAACAGCTGGAACAGACAGCTGCAGCTCATGGAGTAGACTTACCGGTCGATAACGAGATCAACCGGCAACCCCTGCGGGATCTGGCAAGTTACGCTAATGATCTGAAAAAAGATGGGAAGCTGGATCTGGATCAGAACTTTGAAGTCACAGTGGTGGCTGAGCTCGACAAAGACGCGAAATTAAAGGATCCGGTATTTACACAAAAATCAGGCGATCCCAGTCTAATTGATCTGGCTGGTAAGATGATTGCCGCATTAAACGACAGTCGCATACTAGTGCTCCTCAAGGCCCTGAACGATGGAAAACCCACCAGAGTAGCCTTTGTGATCAGGCAGGATCAGAATGAATTGATAGCTCGCATCGAGTCAGAGGTAAGTTCTGAAGAGAGCGCGCGGCAAAAGGCCAGTGTGTTCAACCTGATGCTAGCGGCCGGAGAGAAGGCCCGCAAAGGCAAGGACGAGGCGATCCTGATGAGGAACACGGAGGCTTCCTCGGATGGCAAGAAGGTAATCTTTAACTTCTCGATGCCGCGCCAGGCGGTTAGCGACATGATCAAGAAGCAGATAGCTTTGAACACACCGACAAAGCCAGCCTAGCTTCAATAATAGATTAAGTGCCCAATCGACCCATAGCCTAGCCATTTATCTTTCGCTGACTAAAGATATAGGAACTGCTCGGCGGAAATCCGAAGCCTTTCGCTAACATGGTGCTATTACGCAGGAAGATGAAACCCTCGATGATAAGGTCGGGATCCCTGATTCTGATCACATTGTTCTCATCGTTCGTAGGCGTTATTAGCGCTCAAGATGGGGCCGATGACGAACAATGTACGGGACCAGTCTACAAAGCCAAGGAGGTATCTCGCCGAGTTAAGATTCTTTCGGTTCCACCCCCTGATTTACCAAGAGAAAGCAAGGCGACTGAGGTGCGCGGTCAAGTGGTTCTAAATGTTGTGGCTTGCGGGAACGGCAGAATCACTAATATTCAAGTGGTCAATGGTTTACCCCACGGACTGACCGAAGCTGCCATTAGGGCAGCTCGAAAGGTGAAGTTCAGACCAGCGGAAAAAGATGGTCAAATAGTCTCGCAGAGAATAATTTTTGAGTATAAGTTTCCCGTACCTCAGTAAGCATTTTTGGCTAAATGCTAAGGAAACTTAGAGACTCGTATGGCTTCGCATCTGTACCTTAAAACCGCGATAATTCTGTTTTCTTTGCTTGCGCGGGTCTGGTTTGCTCTTGCACTTCCGGGTCAATTAAAATCAACTTTTCGAGCTGAAGATTCGCAACCTGTTCTGCACTTTCCAGGACTGAGATAACTATCAGAGATAACTTACTAAGCAGGTGATCCGAAAATAATGATAGACAAATTTCTGACCAAAGTATTTGGCAGTAGTAATCAACGCTATTTGAAAGCCGTTGGACCGGTAGTTCAAAAAATCAATGCGCTTGAGCCGTCCGTTAAAAAACTTTCTGATGCAGAGTTGCAAGCACGTGCTCCGGTTTTCAAAGAGCAGGTTCAACGAGCCGTGGCTGAAGCCCGGGATCCGGACCACCGCAAGCGGCGAGAGCGTGAAATACTGGACGAACTCTTACCGGAAGCGTTTGCCCTGGTACGTGAGGCCAGCATCCGCACGACCGGCATGCGCCATTTTGACGTGCAATTGATCGGCGGGATAGTTCTTCACCAGGGGAAAATTGCGGAGATGCGCACCGGCGAAGGTAAGACGCTGGTTGCTACCCTGCCGTCGTATCTGAATGCTCTGACGGGTCGTGGCGTGCACATAGTCACAGTCAACGATTATCTGGCTTCGCGCGATGCGGAGTGGATGGGCCAGATTCACCGCTTCCTGGGACTGGAAGTCGGCTGTATTCAAAACGACATGGACGATTTTGAGCGCCAGACGGCCTATGGCGCCGATATCACCTATGGCACCAATAACGAGTTCGGCTTTGACTACCTGCGCGACAACATGAAGTTCGACCTCGCGACTTGCGTGCAGCACGGCCACTATTTTTCCATCGTTGACGAAGTTGACTCGATTCTCATTGATGAAGCCCGAACACCACTGATCATCTCGGGACCTTCCGATGAAGCAACCGACAAGTACTACAAGGCAGACGGTATTATCCCCCAGCTCCGCCGTGGTGAAGAGATCGAGAAAGTAAAGACTGGCGACTATGTAGTCGATGAAAAGGCCCACACCGCAGTCCTCACCGAAGAAGGTGTTGATAAGGCAGAACGTTTGCTGGGAGTAGGGAACCTCTACGACCCTTCAAACATGGAATTGCTGCACTGTGTCGAGCAGGCACTCAAAGCCCACACGCTTTACAAACTCGATCACCAGTATGTCGTACAGGATGGTGAGGTCATCATTGTTGATGATTTTACCGGCCGGCTGATGAAAGGCCGGCGCTGGTCTGATGGTCTGCATCAGGCCGTGGAAGCCAAGGAAGGCGTGAGAATCGAAAAAGAGAACCAGACCCTGGCTACCATCACTCTGCAAAACTACTTTCGCCTCTATGAAAAGCTTTCGGGGATGACCGGTACAGCCGAAACTGAGGCGGCTGAGTTTAACTCTACCTACAAACTGGATGTGATTGTGATTCCCACCCACATGCCTATGATCCGGACGGATTTTTCCGATGTCATTTACCGCACCTTACCCGAGAAATGGGACGCAGTGATCGAGGAGATCAAGGATTGCCACGATCGTGGACAACCCACACTGGTAGGAACGGTTTCAGTGGAGAACTCCGAACTTATTTCGCGTCGCCTACAACGCGAATCCGTACCCCATAACGTGCTCAATGCCAAATACCACGAACGGGAAGCCGAGATCGTTGCTCAGGCAGGCCGGAAAGGCGCCGTGACGATTGCCACAAACATGGCCGGACGCGGCACGGACATCCTGCTGGGAGGCAATCCGGATTTTATGGCTCGCGAGTTCCTGAAGAAAGAGGAAGTAGACCCCGACGAAGCTACTCAGGAACAGTGGGATCAGTTTTTTGCTCGGGCCCGCCGCATCGTCGAGGAAGAACATAAAGAGGTTGTCAGTCTGGGTGGTCTGCATATCGTGGGCACGGAGAGACACGAGTCCAGGCGCATCGACAACCAGTTGCGTGGGCGCTCCGGCCGCCAGGGCGACCCGGGCTCATCTCGGTTTTTCCTTTCACTGGAAGACGACCTGATGCGGATCTTCGCCGGCGATAAGGTTAAGGCCTTAATGCAACGGCTAGGCATGGAAAAGGGGGTCGCCATCGAATCCAAGATGGTTTCCAAGCGGATTGCTGCGGCCCAGAAATCGGTTGAAGGTCGAAACTTCGAAGCGCGCAAGCACCTGCTTGAATATGACGACGTCATGAACAAGCAGCGCGCAACTATCTACAGCTTGCGCCGCCAGTTGATGGAAGAG
>Ga0187893_10004283_pt1 | contig 27434 bp, 23 predicted proteins | sample MA1701074metaG_FD_139574 | JGI IMG/M metagenome (GOLD analysis project Ga0187893, IMG submission 139574) | White microbial mat communities from a basaltic lava cave in the Kipuka Kanohina Cave System on the Island of Hawaii, USA - MA170107-4 metaG ... | reverse complement strand
CGATGATGACCAGGGCCAGGGCCTCGAAGAGGGTCTTGACGATCTCGTCGATGCCGGCCGTCACGGCCAGGGTGGTGTCGAGGGAGACGACGTAGTCGAGGTCCTCCGGGAAGCGTTTCTTCACCTCCTCCATGAGGGTTTTGGCCCGCTTCACCGTGTCGAGAGCGTTCGATCCCGGCAGTTGATACAGAGCGATGATTGCGGCCGGCCGGCCGTTCAGCCGGCCCTGGATGGTATACGTTTGGGCACCCAACTCCACCCGCGCCACGTCCCTGATCCGGATCACCGAGCCGTCCGGCCGCGCCCGCACCACGATGTTCTCGAAGGCCTGCGGGGTCACGAGCCGTCCGGGGGCTCGTACCGTGTACGTGAACTCCTGGCCGGCGGGGACGGGGTTCGATCCGATCTGTCCCGCCGCATTGGCCGCGCTCTGGGCCTGGATGGCGTCGATGACATCGTTGACGGTGACCTGGAGCTTGCCCAGGGTATCGGGGCGAACCCAGACACGCATGGCGTACTGGCCGTCTCCGAAGATCTGGACCTGGCCCACCCCCGGCACCCGCGTCATGGGGTCGTTGATGTTGATGTAGGCATAGTTGGCGATGAAGAGCGGATCGTAGGTGCCCTGGGGCGAGTAGAGGGAAAAGAGCATGAGAGGACTCGTGGTGGACTTCCGGATGGTGACCCCGATCTGGGTTACCTGCTCGGGGAGCTGGGCCGAGGCCTGGGCATAGCGCATCTGGGCCAGCACCTGATCGGTGCTCGGATCAGTGGTGACGTCGAAGTCCACACGAAGGTTCATCTGGCCGCCGCTGCTGGCGCTGGTGGAATACATGTAGAGCATGTTGTCCACCCCGGTCATGGCCTGTTCGATGGGGGCGGCGACCGATTTTTCGAGGGTGAGAGCGTCGGCGCCCGTGTAGGTGGCCTGCACGAGAATCTCGGGGGGGGCGATGTTCGGATAGAGCGAGATGGGAAGCTGGACCATCGCCACCAGCCCCAGCAGGACCATGAGGATGGAGATCACCATGGCCACGATGGGGCGGTCGACGAAGAAGCGTGACACGGGCTGGCCCTTGCGCGGCCTACTTCGCCGGCTTGATCTCGGCCGGGACGGGCGTGACCTTGTCGCCCGCCTTCACCTTCTCGAGCCCCTCGACGATGACGCGCGCACCGGGTTGGAGGCCGCTGTCGATAATCCACTCGCTGCCGATTCGCTCTCCGACGCGCACGGTGTGGAGAGCCACCATGTCATCGGGACCGACCACGCCCACTTGATAGAGACCTTGCAGATCGCGCACGGCACGCTGAGGAACGAGGAGCGCGCCCTGCTTCATGGCGATCGCCACGCGGACCTTTCCATACTGGCCGGGCCGCAGCACGTTGCCCGGGTTGGGAAACGTCGCGCGGACGGCGATGGTGCCGGTGGTGGGGTCGACGACCAGGCCAAGGATCTCGGCGACACCGCGGTGTGAATAGACCTGGCCGTCCGAGAGGATCAGCTCGAACTCACGGCGCCGGGCCGGCGGCTCCTTCTCGGTGCCGCGCCACCGCAGATACTCCTGCTCGCTTGGGTTGAACTGCGCGTAGATGGGATCGATCGACGCCACCGTGGTGAGGATGGTGGGCGATCCCACGAGATCCCCGATGTCGGCCTTCTTGATCCCGGCCACGCCCGTGATAGGGGATGCCACCTTGGTCCAGCTCAGGTTGAGCTGGGACTCGGCCAGGGCGGCCTGCGCCTGCACAATGGCCGCATCGGCGGCCCCGATGTCGGCCCGGGCCTTGTCCACCGCCGCTTGGGTCCGTTGCACGTTGGCGCGGGCATTTTCCACGCTCGCCGTCTCGGCCCCGATGGTGGCGATGTTGGCGAGGTTGTTCTGGGTCGCGTTGTCGAGCTCTTGCTGGCTCAGGGAGCCGCGAGCGACGAGCGGCGTGTAGCGCTCGACCTCGAGCTGGGTCTTGCGCTGGGTGGCGACGGCTCGCGCCAGATCGCTTTCCGCCTGCGCCACCTGGGCCCGCGCTTGCTCCACCTGCCATTGGTTCTCGGCGAGCTGGGCCTGCGCTTGCTTGCGCTGCGACTCTGCCTGGGCGAGCTTTCCCTTGGCTTGATCCACGGCATTCTGGTACTGACGCGGATCGATGGTGAACAGGAGGTCGCCTGCCTTGACCAGGCGGCCTTCTTGATAGTCCTGGGTCATCAGGTAGCCGTTGACTTTGGGCCGGATCTGGGCGGTGACCAAGCCGACCGTAGTGGCCAGCCACTCGCGGTAAATCGGGACGTCCCGCTCGATCACGGGGGTCACCTTCACGGGAAGCGCGGCCGGGGCGGTGGTCTTGGGAGCTTCTCGGCAGCCCGCCGTGACCACCACCGCCGCCGCAAGGAGCACGCCCCCCAGCGCGCCCGTCGGTGTTCCCGGCCGCTTCATCCGTTCCTGCTCAGCGCGGCAGCCGGCTCGAGTCAGGAACCGAATCGCGTCTCACCAGGGCGTCCTTTCCGCGTTCGCCTATTGGCAGCGCTGTCGAGGGCGGCGGCGTCCGCGCGCTCCGCAGTATAGCAAGATAGGACCCACCCCTGAGGGGGCCGGACCTGCCGGCACCTGTGAGGTTCTACCCGTCGGGCGGTGCCTCGGAGTACAGTGAGTGATGTCAAGGAGGCACCATGACGACAGCCAAGACGCCGGTACCCGTGTGGACCATCGATGCCGTGCACTCCAACGTGGAGTTCTCGCTGAGCTACATGGGCTTCTCCATATATCGGACGGGGTTTCGCGCGCTGGAGGGGACTCTCCACGGAGACCCAACCGAGCCGGCGGGGGCGTCGGTGGAGGTGTCGATCCCGGTGGGCAGTGTGGACGTCACCAACGAGCGACTCCTGGGTCGGCTCATGGACGCGGATCTGCTCGGAGGCCGGGATCATCCCACCATCACCTTTCGCAGCACGCGAGTCGAAGCGCTGGATAGCACGCGCTGGCGGGTGAGCGGAGACCTCACCATTCACGGCGTCACCCGGCCGGTCGTGCTCGACACACGCTATCTCGGCCAGTCGAAGCATCCCTTCAGCGGCAAGACGGTCGCCGCCTTTCGCGCGGAGACGACGATCGAACGCCGGGATTTCGGCGTGACCTGGAACGCCGCCCTGGAGGGGGGTGGGGCCTACCTCGGGGAACGGGTCGATGTCTCGCTGGTGATCATGGCCGCACGTCAGGAGTGACCGCGATGGCTGAATCCCGGTCCGCGTTCGACGTCGTCATCGTCGGTGGAGGCCCAGCCGGGGCGACGGCTGCCTGTCGCCTCGCGCGCGCGGGCCGGCGCGTCGTGCTCTTCGAGCGCGACCGCTTCCCGCGCTTTCACATCGGCGAATCGCTCCTCGCCTCGGTCAACGATGTTCTCGAGGAGATTGGCGCCGCCGACCTCGTGCGCGCAAAGGCGTTTCCCGCCAAGTGGGGGGCGACCTTCATGACGTCCGATGGCTCCATCGAGCGGTTTGCCGATTTTGCCGTTTCCCCGGAGGTCCCGAGCCCGCAGACGTGGCAGGTGCCGCGGGCCGAGTTCGACACGGTCCTCCTGCGCCACGCCGCCGCCTGCGGCGTCGACGTACGGGAGGGTCAGCGGGTTCTGGACGCCGCCTTCGATCCGGCCGGCGTCAGCGTGCGTGTGTGCGACGACCGAGACCGTACAGAGGAGACGCGGGCCGCCGCGATCGTGGATGCCTCGGGTCGGTTCGGTCTCCTCGCACGGAAGTTCGGCCTTCGCGTCGACGAACCTCGCCTCGCCAACATCGCCACCTTCGCGCACTATTCGGGGGTGCCGCGAGGCGAAGGGCGGCGCGCGGGGGACATTCGCGTGATCGCTCGCCCCGACCTCGGCTGGTTCTGGCTCATTCCCATCTCGGAGACGCTGATGAGCGTCGGGGTGGTGCTACCGCGAAAGGCCTTCGACGCGCTGCCGCGCATGGCCTCGGACGCCTTGCTTGAGCAGGCCATCCGGGAGACGCCGGCCGTGGCCGCCCTCATGCGCGCCGCCTGCCGCCAGTGGCCGGTAAGGGTGGAGAAGGACTTCTCCTTCGGGGCGCGCCGCTACGCGGGCGATCGTTGGGTCCTGGTGGGTGACGCCGGGTCCTTCCTCGACCCCGTGTTCTCCACCGGGGTCGCCATTGCCCTCGAGTCCGGCGTGGAGGCGGCCCGTGCGATCGACGTCGGCCTCACCGCGGGCGATCTCTCGGCGCGCGCGTTCACCACGTTCGAGCGCCGCCAGCGGCAACGGTACCGCGCCTTCCGGCGCTTCGTGCTCGCCTTCTACACGCGGGGATTCCGGGACCTGTTCTTCTCACCAGCGCCTCCTGCCCCGTTCTTCCGGGCGGTGGTCACGTCGCTGGCCGGCTACTGGCGTCCGTCCCGGACGACGCGGACGTGGCAGGCGCTGTTCTTCTCGCTCGCGTACCTTCAAGACCGAGTGCCCGTGTTTCCCAGAATCGCCGGGGTCGGTACCGGACGCCTCCAGACCGGGGCGGTCATGTCTCACCAGACGACGACCAGGGACACGTAGGGCGCTGGACCTCACCAAAAGGTATATCGAGAAAGGGGCTCTCATGCCGAACGTGTGGTCCGTGATGTTCCTTGTCCTGGCCGCATCCTCTGGCGTCTTCGGTATTGCCGGGTGCGCCGGAGGGGGAGCCGGCGTGCTCCCTCACCAACCGCAAATCAGTCAGCAGAACGTGTCGCCGCAGCCGCCGGGCCGACCTCAGATGGTCTATGTCAAGGACTTCGACCTCGAGTTCCCGCCCGGCTCGCAGCCTCCGCAGTCCTCGCGTGTGGGACTGCTGGCACGGGTCCGGAATCGTGTGCAGGGTGGCGATCCTGTCACCCGAGCCCACGCTCTCGTCGAATTGATGGCCGATAGCCTGGTGGACGACCTCAACAAAGGGGGGCTCCCGGCCCAGCGGTTATACGCCGACGATCCGCGTCCGTCGACGGGATGGCTCGTGCGCGGGGTGGTAACAGAGGTGGACGAGGGCAACCAGCTCAAGCGGGCCATCGTGGGATTCGGCGCCGGCGAGACCGAGCTGCAGCTGTGGGTCGGCGTCAGCGACATCGCCCGCAACCCCGATGCGCCGTTCTACACGCTGGAGGCAGCCGACGGCAGCGGAAAGATGCCGGGGGCGGCGGTGGTGAAGCTGAACCCCTACGTGGCGGCGGCCAAGTTCGTCATGTCCCGGCACGCCTCCGAGCGCGACGTCACGCGCACCGCATCGGAGATCGCCAAGCAGATTGTCGCCCGCGCCAACAAGCCTTCGCCGTAGCCTCGCCTGGCGGCGCCGTCCCCGTCTGTCCGCTTGCCTCGAGCGTCCTCGATCGGCTCAGCCGCCGTAGCGAATCCGTGGATCGAGATAGCTGTAGAGAAGATCCACCGCGAGGTTGATGGCCATGAACAGCACGGCCACGAACAAGATGGTTCCCTGCGTGAGGGGGTAGTCGCGTTGGTAGATTGACCACAGGACCAGGCGCCCCACCCCGGGCAAGGTGAACACCTCCTCAACCACCACCGTGCCGCCGAGCAGGATGCCAGCCTGGAGGCCGACCACCGTCACCACCGGAATGAGAGCGTTCTTGAAGGCATGTTTGAGCACCACCGCGCCGCCCGCCAGTCCCTTGGCGCGCGCCGTGCGCACGTACTCGGAGCGCAGCACGTCGAGCATAGACGCGCGGGTGATGCGAGCGATGTTGGCGGCGCTGGCCGTGCCCAGGCACAAGGCCGGCAGGAAGATCATGGTGAGATTCCGTCGAGGATCGGTGAAGAAGTCGACCCAGACCACTGGCGGCATCCAGCGCAGATAGAGCGAGAAGAACAAGATCAGCATCGTTCCCTGCCAGAAGACGGGGACGGACAGGCCGAGCAGGGTTCCCACCCTCGTGATGTTATCGAGGGCACGGTCGCGCCGGAGGGCGGACAGGATGCCGGCGGCGATACCGAGGACCACGGCGAAACCCACTGCGCACACCGTCAGCTCCAGCGTGACCGGGAGGCGCTCGCCGATGAGCTGGATCACGGGCTTCCCGGTGCGCCACGAGGTCCCGAGATCGCCCTGGGCAAGCTGCCCCAGCCAGCGGCCGTACTGGACATACCAGGGCTGGTCCAGACCGAAGAAGCGGCGGAGCCGCTCCACCATGTCGGGACTCACCACGGCATCGGCGCCGATCATCTGCTCGACCACCGTGCCCGGGATCAACCGCAGCATCAGGAAGATCAGTACGGTCAGTCCAAACAAGGTGAGGGCCATGGAGTAGAGCCTGACGAAGAGGTAACGCCCCATGGCCCCCTTCGGCCTCAGGCCTTGTCGAGCCAGACTCCTTCGAAGCCGTACAGGAGGGTGGTCGGATGCTGCCGGAAGCCCTTCACAGCGCCCTGGGTGAAATCGATCGTATCGGCCGAGTAGAGCCAGAGGTGAGGCACGTTCTCGAGGATCATGATCTGGGCGCGGTCGTAGATCTCCTTGCGCTTCTTCGGATCCATCGTGCGCCGGCCCTCCTCGAGGAGGGTGTCCAGATCGGGAACGCTCCAGCTGTTCCAGTTCTGCCCCTTGGTGGAGTGCAGCGCGCGAAAGAAGGCGGTGTCGGGATCGGCGTAGCCGGGCGTCGTGTTCATGGTCATGTCGAAATCCTTGGCCAGCCACCGCTTGATCCACACCGCATACTCGACGTTCTCGATCTCGGCGTTGATCCCGATGCGCTTGAGCTGGGCGGCTACCACGGGCGCCCCCGATACCATGGTGGGGAAGGTGGGGATGACCAGGAGCTTCACGGTGAAGCCGCCGCTCACACCGGCGTCGGCCAGCAGCTTCTTGGCCTTGTCGGGATCGGGCTTGTAATAGCGCATCCACTGCTCCTCGGGTAGCTGCCATTGCTTCATGGGCGCCGTGGCCGGGGGGGTCAGGCGGCCGAAGCCGGAGGCGGCCACCCGCAGCACCTGAGCGCGATCGACCGTCCAGCTTATGGCCTGCCGCACGCGGACGTCCTTGAGCGGCCCGCGACTGGCGTTGATGTTGAGAAAGTCGTAACCGAGCCGGGAGCTGCGATAGGCGGTCAGGGTCTTCTCATCCTTCAGGAGGTTGAAGTTCTTGTTGTCCTCGATGAAGGCGTGGTGGATCTGGCCGGTGCGAAGGGCGGCCACGATGTTGGCCTCGTCGGGAATGATCCGGAGAATGACGCCGTCCACGTAGGGAAGGTCCTTCTTGAAATACCCGGGATGGCGCTTGAGCACCATCTGCTGCTCGACCTTCCAGTCCTCCAGCAGGTAGGGTCCGGTGCCGAGGGCCGCCTTGTTGAGATCCCCGTGCTTCTTGATGCCCGCCTCGCTGATGATGAAGCCCCAGAAACCGCCGAGCGCAGCCAGAAGCCCCGCGAAGGGCTCCTTGGTCACGAACTTCACCGCGTGGCGTCCCACCGGCTCGACCTTGTCCACGGCGATGAAGTCGGACTTGCCCGGGGACTTTTCGAACAGGCGATCGAACGTGAACTTCACGTCGGCCGCGGTCATCTCCTGGCCGTCGTGAAACTTCACGCCCTGACGGAGTTTGAAGGTCCAGCTGAGGCCGTCGGGGCTGACCTGCCAGGACTCGGCCAGCTCGGGCCGTGGATTCATGTCGGGATCGAAGCGAACGAGCTGGTTGTACATCATGGGCGACCGACGACTTCGCGAGAAGGCGGGGACGAGCTGGGGGTCGAGGCCGGTGGCCTCGGTGGTCTGGGCGGAGATGAAGGTGCCACCGGCCTTTGGCGCCTGGCCAAAGGCGGTCCGGCCCACGGCGAGGCCACCGAGGGTGAGGCCACCGGCCTGCAGCAGCTGCCGCCGGCTGAGGGGAGCAGGATGGACAGGCACGCCACGGGTAGTCACGATTCGTTCCTCCTCTCTAGTTCACATCGAGGACATCGCGCAGGCCGTCGCCGATCAGGTTGAAGGCGAGGACCGCGATCATGATGGCGACGCCGGGGAAGACCGAGATCCACGGCGCCGTCTCGAGATAGGTGCGTCCCTCGTTCAGCATGTTGCCCCAGGAGGGCGTGGGCGGCTGCGCGGAGAGCCCAAGATAGCTGAGGGACGCTTCGATCAGGATGGCCTGAGAGAAGGCGACGGTGCCTTGGACGACGAAGGGGGAGATCACATTGGGCAGCACGTGCTTGAGGGCCACCATCCACCGCGGAGCGCCCAGGGCGCGCACGGCTTCGACGTACTCCTTCTCCCGCTCCACCAGGACGGGGCCGCGCATGATGCGCACGAACAGGGGGGTGTAGACGATGGTGATGGCAACGACGGCGCTGTTGATCCCGGGGCCGCGCATGGCGGCGATGCCGACCGCTAGGAGAAGGCCCGGGATGCTGAAGAAGACATCCATGACGCGATTGATCGCGTTGTCCCAGGCGCCCCCCGCGTAGCCTGCCAGCAACCCCAGGGCGCCGCCGATCAGCATGGCGGTGGCGATAGACACCATCGCCACGGAGAGGGAGATGCGTGACCCATAGATGACGCGGCTCAGCACGTCGCGGCCGAAGCGATCGGTCCCGAGGAGCGCCTTGGCACCTGGCGGGGTTTCGATGAGGTCGAAGTTCTGTTCGTCGGGAGGATGCGGGGCGACGACGTCGGCGAAGAGGGCCATGCCGACCACGAGCACTGCGAAGACGACGCCGATGATCACCGCGGCGCTCCGGAAGCTGCGCCGGACCTGACGGCCCCAGCGCGCACGCTCGCGCACGGCTGACCGAGCGATCACCGGCTGGGCCCCGGATGTCACGTCCGGACCCTACGTGGACTTCACCGAAGGTGTCAAGGCGGGATCGACCCCCAGCGCGCGGAGGGTCTTCCGTCGCCGCTTCTCGATCTGAGGCTAACGGTAGGAGCGGCTCGTCGAGATCTTACCCTCGCGCAGATCCCGTGCGATCAGGGCATGTTCACGCTCCCGGGGGGGGCCGTAGCCGCCCGCCCCGGGGGTGACGATCGTCACCGAGTCACCTTGGACGAGGCGAAGGCCAGCCACCTTGGACGCGAGAGGGCGGGGTTCGGCACCGCTGGAGCGCAGGGTGAGCCCGGCGCGACCGCCCGCGCTTCCACCGAAGAGCCCCCAGGGCGCTTCGCGCGCGCGGTCGAGGGTGCCGAGAAAGGTTGCCTCCCCGGCCAGCACCCGGATCGTGCGACGCAGGCCGAGGCCGCCTCGAAAGCGTCCCGGCCCGCCGGAATCCTCAACGAGGCCATATTCCTCGACGAGGAGCGGGTACTCCATCTCGAGGCACTCCACCGGGAGGTTCGACGTGTTGGTCACGTGAACCTGGACGCCATCGAGCCCGTCCTTGCTGGCGCGCGCGCCCGAGCCGCCCCCAATTGTCTCGAGATAGACGTAGTAGCGATCGTGGCGTGGATCGACGCCGCTAAAGACCCAGGCGGAGTTCGCGCCGTTGGTGGCCGCGATGACCCGCTCCGGTAGCGCGGAGGCGAGCGCACCGAAGATGACGTCGGCGATGCGCTGGCACGTCTGCGTGCGCCAGGCGACGGGAGCCGGGGGCTCGGCATTGACGATCGACCCCGGCGGGGCCGTCACGCGAATCGCCCGGTAGAAGCCGCCGTTGGCGGGGATGGTGGGATCGAGCAGGGCCTTGAGGGCGTAGTACACGGTGGCGACGAGGGCAAGGTAGACGACGTTGATGTCGCCCACGACCTGGCGCCCCGTTCCCCCGAAATCGAGGGCGATTTCGTCCCCGGCCACCGTGATGTGAACCGTGATCGGCACCGGCGGCCCGCCGATGCCGTCATCGTCCATGCAGTCCTCGAAGCCGTAGACCCCGTCGGGGATGGCCGCGAGGGCCGCCCGGATCTTGCGCTCACCGTAGGCAAGGAGCTCGTCCATGGCCGCCTCGCACGTACGGCGGCCGTGACGTTCGAGCAGCTCGCGCAGGCGCTCCGCCCCGATCCGGTTGGCGGCGAACTGGGCCCGGAAGTCGCCCCGGCGCTCGCGGGGGAGCCGGAAATTCAGGAGGAGCAACTCCATGATATCCTCCCGGAGGACCCCGCCTTCTACCACCCGAATGGGCGGGATGCGAAGCCCCTCATCGTAGATGGTGCGGGTCTCCCGTCCCGAGCCATCGGCATGATGTGCGATGTTGGCGACGAAGGCCACCGGCTGGCCCTCGTGAAATACCGGCGAGGCCACCGTGATGTCCGGGAGGTGGGTGCTCCCGCCCGTGTAGGGGTCGTTGCCGATGAAGATGTCGCCATCCTGGAGCCGATCCGTCGGGTAGCGGGTGAGGATCTCCCGGACGATCATGATCAGCGAGCCCAGGTGCATGGGGATGTGCTCGGCCTGGGCGATCACCTCGCCACGCATGTTGAAGACGGCCGTCGAGCAATCCTGCCGCTCCTTGATGTTCGAGGAGTAGGAGGCCTTGATCAAGGCTTCACCCATCTCCTCGGCGATCGAGAGGAGCGTGGCCCCGATGATCTCGAGCGTGATCCGATCCATTGCTAGACCGTGATCACCAGGTTCGCCTGCTCGTCCACGAGGGCGTGCTGGCCGGGAAGGATGAGCGTGGTCGAATCCATCTGTTCGATCACCGCCGGCCCGATCAGCCGGTGACCAGATGAGAGCCGTTCGCGGCGATAGACCGCGGTGGAGACGAAGCCGCCGGTTTCGTCAAAGTACACCTCGCGCTGCCCGATGCAGGCCGCGTCGGGCTCGGGGCCGATCGCCCGGGGCAAGCTTGGCAGGGCCACCTCATCGACCTCGCCGAGAGCGGTCAGGCGGAAAGCCACCACCTGCACGGGCTCGTCGGCGGCGGCGTAGCCGTAGATGCGCTCGTGCTCGCGCCGGAAGGCGGAGCGCAGCGTCTCGAGCCGCAGAGGGCCCGGTGGTTCGGGCACGGTCAGCTCGAAGTTCTGGCCGAGATAGCGCATGTCGAAGGCCCGCCGGCGGCGGCGGCGAGATGGAGGTACCGACTCCTGCTCCAACCATTCGTCGGCCTCCCGCTCCATCTCGCCGAATGGCGCTTCCAGATCGTGCACGGTGAGCGCGTCGAGCAGGTGGACGCGCGTCCGGACGAGATCGACTCGGAGCGGCTCGACGAGGAGGCCGAGCGCGCAGACGATGCCCGGCGCGGGTGGAATCAGGATCTGGGGGATGCCGAGATCGCGCGCCAGGGTGCCCGCGTGCAGCGGTCCGGCCCCCCCGAAGGCGACCATCGTGTAGGCCCGCGGATCGTAGCCCTTGCGTACGGAGACCACCCGGATGGCGCCGAGCATGTTCGTCTGCGCCACCGCGAGAATCCCGCGCGCCGTCTCGAGGGCGGGAAGACCGAGCTGAGCGGCAAGGTCCGCGATGGCACGGGCGGCCAGCTCGGCCCGCAACGGCATCCGACCGTCGAGCAGGTGGGCGGCGTTCAGACGCCCGAGCACCACATTGGCGTCGGTGACCGTCGGGCGCCGGTTGCCGCCCGCATAGCAGGCGGGACCCGGGTGGGCCCCCGCGCTCTCCGGCCCCACCTTGAGGGCTCCACCTGAATCCACCCAGGCGAGGCTGCCTCCGCCAGCGCCCACGCTCTCGATCTCCAGGGTGGGAATCCGGACGGGATACCCACCGATCGTCCGTTCCGTGCTGAGGATGGGCTGACCGCCCTCGACCCGGGCCACATCGGTCGACGTCCCGCCCATGTCGAAGGTGATGAGCGAGCGATATCCCCCCCGCCGGGCAATCCAGGCGGCGCCCATGACGCCGGCGCTGGGCCCGGAGAGGAGAGTCCGAACTGGATGGCGGGCGGCGGTCGACACCGACATGATGCCGCCGTTCGACTGGTTGATGTAGGGAGTCCTGACGATCCCCAACTGGCGCACGTCCTCTCCGAAGCGACGGACGTAACGACTGATCATGGGCCCGAGATACGCGTTGAGGACCGTGGTGGAGAGGCGCTCGTACTCCCGGAACTCCGGCGAGACCTCGGACGATAGCGACACGTAGCACCCGGGCCACCGATCGCGGATCAGCGTGGCCACCTGCTGTTCGTGCGTGGCGTCCAGGAAGCTGTAGAGAAAACACACGGCGATGGCCTCGGGGCGCGCCTCTTCGAGGGTCGCGAGCACCGGGCCCGCCTCCTCCACGTGGAGCTTGTCGAGGACCGTGCCATCCGCGAGGAGGCGCTCGCGCAGCGCGAGCCGCAAGTCGCGGGGAACGAGGGGTATGGTCTTGTCGGCCTGCAGATCGTACAGATCGGGCCGTTTCTGGCGGGCGATCTCCAAGAGGTCGCGGAAGCCTCGCGTGGTGATGAGCGCGGTCCGCGCCCCTTTGCCTTCGAGGAGGGCGTTGGTGGCGACGGTGGTGCCATGAGCCACGAAGTCGAGGGCGATGGGCACGATCCCCGCGCGATCGGTGATGATTTGGATTCCTTTCAGGATGCCCTCGGCGGGGGCGTGGGGAACCGTGGCGAGCTTGAAGACGGAAAGGCGATGGGTTGCCTCATCCCACAGCGCGACGTCGGTGAAGGTTCCCCCGACGTCGACCCCCAGTCTGGCGGGCATCCGGCTACGCGCGGCCGTCGAGCGCCGCCCAGATGCGTTCCGGCGTGAGCGGCATATCGAGGTGCGTGACGCCGAGGGGAGCCAGAGCGTCGACCACCGCGTTCACGAGCGCAGGGGGTATGGCGATGCAGCCGGCTTCGCCGAGCCCCTTGGCGCCGAGCGGGTTGAGCGGCGACGGTGTGTGCATCTTCTCGATCAGCACTGGCGGCACGTCGTCGGCCCGGGGCAGCGCATAGTCCATGAGGGTGCCGCTCACGAGCTGACCGTCCGCGTCGTACACGATGCGCTCCATCAATATCTGCCCGAGACCCTGGGCGAGCGATCCGTGCAGCTGGCCCTCGGCCAGGAGCGGATTGATCACCGTGCCGGCGTCGTCGACCCACACGAGCTTCTCCACGGTGAGCCGACCAGTCTCGCGATCGACCGACACGACGGCAACAACCGCCCCGAAGCTCCACACCTCGCCCCCTGGATCGAAGTAGACGGTGGCTTCGAGACCAGGCGTCTCGCCGGCCGGCAACGAGGCGCCGCCCGCGTAGGCGACGGTCGCGACGTCCTTCCACGTTACCCGCCGCTGGGGGACACCGACGACCTGGAAGCCGCCCGACACCTTGGCGACATCCGCGGGAGCTGCCTCCAGCAGCTTGGCCGCGATGCGACGTCCCTTCTCGGCCACCTCGGCTGACACCCGGGCGAGGGCGCCGCCGCCAAGGGCCACGCTGCGGCTGCCAAAGGTTCCGAAGCCCTCGGGTCCGCTCCGGGTGTCTCCATGGACGACGCTCACGTCGTCGGGAGATACGCCGAGATGATCGGCGACGACCTGGGCGAAGGTCGTTTCGTGCCCCTGGCCGTGGGCACTGGAGCCCGTGATGGCCGTGACCTTGCCCGAGCGCTCGACCTTGAGGCTGCCGCTTTCCCAGCCGAGGGCGCAGGGCTCCACGTAGCTCGTGAGACCGATCCCAACGAGCTCGCCCCGGCGCCGGCGCTCCTCCTGAACCCGGCGGAGGGTCGGATAGTCGGCGGCCGTCAGGGCCCGACGGAGAGCCTCCGGGTAGTCACCGGAGTCGTAGACCTGGCCGGTCACGGTACGGAATGGAAACGCATCGGCGGTAATGAGGTTTCGTCGCCGAAGCTCGGCCGGGTCCAGGCCCAGGGCGCGGGAGGCCGTGTCCATCAGGCGCTCGACGAAGAAGCAGGCCTCGGGGCGGCCGGCCCCGCGGTAGGCGGCGAGCGGCGTGGTCGTGGTGAGCGCACCATTGACCTCGATGTCGCAGGCAGGCACCACGTAGGCGCCGGGCAAGAGCCGGGCGTGGTTCCAGGGCGACCCGGCGGCGGCGTTCATCAGGGACGAGCCCAGGGGGGCAAGGACGCGGGCGCGCAAGGCGAGGATGCGGCCGTCCGCGTCGAGCGCCAGCTCGCCCTCGCAGACGGCGCCCCGCGCGTGGTTCGTCGTCACCATGTCCTCGCCCCGCGTCGCGATCCACTTGATGGGACGCTTCACGCGCGGCGCGAGCCAGGCGAGGACCACTTCTTCACGGTACGGCCCGCTCTTCACCCCGAAGCCCCCGCCCACATCGGGCGCGATCACCCGCACGCGCGCCTCGGGCATGCCGAGCAGCCGGGCCACCTCGGCGCGGATTCGGAACGGCGCCTGACAGGAAACCCAGAGGGTGAGCTCCTCCGTGACCGAGTCGAAGGCGGCCAGCACCGCGCGCGGCTCGATGGCCACCGCGGCGATGCGCGACTGGGCCACGCGCAACGAGACCCGATGGGTCGCGCGGGCGAAGGCTCCCGCGGCGTCGCCCTGGCGCAGCACACGCCGGAACGAGCGATTGCCCTCGATGTCCGGGAAGAGCTGCGGAGCGGTGTCGGCCAGGGCATCTTCCGGCTCCACGGAAGCCGGTAGGGGCTCGTACTCCACGTTGACTAACTCGGCGGCGTCTCGCCCGGCTTCGGCACTCTCCGCGACGACGGCGACCACGGGAACGCCGGCGGCGTGGACGTGTCCGAGAGCGATGAGGGGATGCGGTGGCACCTTCATGTCGGGGATGGCCCGGTTCACCGGCATCGGCCCGAGATGAGCGACGTCCTCGCCCCTGACCAGCGTCACCACGCCGGGCGCTCGGCGGGCCGCGTCGACGTCGAGGTGAGCGATGCGGGCATGAGCGTGCGGTGAGCGCACGAAGACCGCGTGCAGGCAGCGCGCGGGGGCGAGATCGTCAACGTAGCGGCCAGTGCCCAGGAGCAGGCGAGGATCCTCCCGTCGCTTCATAGGCCGGCCGATGTAGCTGCCGCTGTCGTGCTCACTCGAGTGCGCCATGCCCAGGAGCTTACAGGATTTCTGCGGTGCTCCGAGTGTCGCAATGCCCATGAATGCGTCAATGCCGGCCTGCGTGCCCGTTCGGCAGGCAAGCGGCGGGGCCGCCTGTCGCGCAACCTAGCGCCACGCTTCGATCTCTACGGGTATGCCCTTTGCTAGACGGTTCTCCGAGCGGACAGTGACGTCCCTTGAAGGCCGCGCCAGAGCCGTCGCGGGCCGCCGTGCATGAGGCCGACATGCTCGGCGCCGTCGGGGCTCTGCGTCTCGGCATCTCGTGAACAGCTGTGACAGAAAGGAGGCGCCAATGTCCGCGTGCTCTCGTCGTGACTTTCTGAAGGGCTCGCTCGCCACCGGGGTCGCGGTGGGGAGCGGTCTCGGCATACCCCACCTCCTGCAGGCGCAGGAGCCCATCAAGGTTGGTGTCCTGCACTCCCTGAGCGGGACCATGGCTATCAGCGAGGCGCCGCTGAAAGACGTCATCCTGATGGCCATCGAAGAGGTCAACGCCAGCGGCGGGGTGCTCGGCCGCAAGGTCGAGCCGATCGTGGAGGACCCCGCTTCGAACTGGGATCTCTTCGCGGAGAAGTCCAAGAAGCTCTTGCTGCAAGACAAGGTGGCCGCCGTCTTCGGATGCTGGACCTCCGTGAGCCGCAAATCGGTGCTGCCCGTCTTCGAGAAGAACAACGGTTTGCTCTTCTACCCCGTGCAATACGAAGGGGAGGAATGCTCGAAGAACGTCGTCTACACCGGCGCCACCATCAACCAGCAAGCCACCCCGGGGGTTGACTACCTGATGAGCGCCGAGGGCGGCGCCAAGAAGAAGTTCTACCTGCTGGGGTCGGATTATGTGTACCCGCGAACGACGAACAAGATCCTGCGCATCTACCTGAACAAGGTCAAGAAGGTTCCAGACTTGGCCATCGCCGAGGAGTACACCCCCTTCCATCACCAGGACTACCAGACGATCGTGGGCAAGGTGAAGAGCTTCGCCGCGGCTGGCGACGCCGCCGTCATCAACACCATCAATGGCGACAGTAACGTGCCGTTTTTCAAGGAGCTGGCCAACCAGGGGGTGACGGCCGACCGATGCCCCGTCATGTCCTTCAGCTTCGCGGAGGTGGAGCTGCAGACGCTCGACGTCAAGCCGCTCGTCGGCCATCTCGCCTCCTGGAACTACTTCATGTCGCTCAAGACCCCCGAGAACATCAAGTGGGTGAAGGCCTACAAGGAGTTCGCGAAGAAGAAGGGCATCCCCGAGAAGCAGGCGGTGACCGACGACCCGATGATGCACGGCTACATTCACGTGAAGCTGTGGGCGAAGGCGGCCCAGAAGGCAGAGAGCACCGAGGTGGACAAGGTGCTGAAGGCCGTCGAGGGGCTTGACATCATGAGCCCGGTCGGCAAGTACAAAGTCGACGAGAAGAACCATCACACATGGAAGCCCGTCTACATCGGCAAGATCAGAGAGGACGGGCAGTTCGATGTCGTGTGGCGCTCGAAGGGGTGGGTGGCGCCCGAGCCGTGGAGCAGTCTGACCTATCCGGGTCGCGCCTGCGACTGGTCCAAGGGCGGCAAGGGCACCTTCGACACCGTCGGCGGCAAGCGCGTGTGGCTGTCGGAAAAATCCTGAGCGGCCTCGCGCTGCTCGGTCTGATCGGTGTGGGCGCCGGGGCGACGTGGGCGGCCCCGGCCCCCGCCGCCCAGCTGGACCGGTTGGCCATGCGTCTGACCGACCCGATCCAGCAGCGCGCCGCCATTCAGGAGCTCGGGCAGCTCGACGATGCGGCCGTGGAGCCGCTCCTGCGAGCGCTCAAGGACGGCGCACTCTATCGGGCCCAGGGGCAGCTCGTGCTGCTCGGGGAGGATGGGAGCGTTCAGAACATCCGCGGCCGGCCGGCGGTCGATGCGCAAGGAGCGCCGCTCACCATCGAGTCGGGCCAGGAGCCGGTGGCTCTCGATGAGTCCCTGTTCGGGATGGTGCAGAGCATCCTGCAGCGTCTCGAGATCTTCAGCACGAAGGCGGCAACACGGAAGTCGGCGGCGCTCAAGCTCGGCAATTCCCGAGATCCCACGGCCATCCCCGTCCTCTCCCGGGCGCTCGGGCGGGAAGGGCAGCCGGACATTCGCGCCGTGCTGGACGAGGGCCTGGCCAAGCTTCGGCTCGGGGCCGCGGAGCCGGCCGCGCGCATCGCGGCCGTCCAGTTCCTCGCCCGCTCGCGTTCGGAGGCCGCCCTCGCCCAGTTGCGAAGCCTCACGGCCGACGATCCCGATCCTGGTGTTAGGGCCGCAGCGCGGGAGGCCCAGCGCAGCCTCGAATCGTACGTCGGGATCCGGGGCCTCGTCGGCTACCTGTTCAATGGCGTGAGCCTCGGGGCGGTCTTGCTCCTCATGAGCCTCGGCTTGGCCGTCACCTTCGGATTGATGGGCATCATCAACATGGCGCACGGCGAGATGCTGATGATCGGCTCCTACACGGCCTACGTCGTGCAGGAGATCTTTGCCCTACGGTGGCCCGCCCATCAGGACACCTATTTCTTCGTGGCCTTGCCGCTCTCCTTCGTCGTGGCCGGCCTGGTTGGATTCGCGCTGGAGGGCACGGTCATCCGCTTTCTCTACGGGCGTCCGCTGGAAACGCTCATCGTGACCTGGGGGATCGGCCTCATTCTGCAGCAGGCGGCGCGTCTCTGGTTCGGCGATCAGACCAGCGTGAACTCGCCCACCTGGCTGCGTGGTGGACCGGAGGTCATGCCGGGCCTCGTGTTTCCCTGGAGTCGCCTCTTCATCGTGGGGCTGGCGGTGGCGGCTCTGGCTGCCCTTTGGCTTCTCCTGCAGCGAACGTATTCCGGCCTCAAGGTTCGCGCGGTCATGCAGAACCGAGCGATGGCGTCGTCTCTCGGTGTGTCGACGCGGCGGATCGATGCGGTGACCTTCGCCCTCGGCACGGCCCTGGCCGGTGTGGCCGGCTGCGCCCTCAGCCTGATCGGGACGGTGGATCCGGAGGTCGGCAAGACCTACATCGTGGACTCGTTCATGGTCGTCGTACTGGGGGGCGTGGGGCAGCTGATGGGGACGGTGGTGGCCGCCTTCGGCCTCGGCCTCGTCAACAAGCTGCTGGAGCCCGCCATCGGCGGCACGGCGGCCGCCGTCTATGCCAAGGTGGCGGTCCTGCTCATCGTGATCTGGTTCCTCCAGTGGCGCCCAACCGGCCTCTTCCCGCAGCGCGGCCGGGCGGCGACGGAAGCCCCCTCGGGCGCGTGATGACCACGATCTCGAGCGCCGAGCGCGGGCCGAGCCTTGCCTCCCTCTGGCTCTTTGGCGTCACGTTCATCGCGGTGTTGCCGCTGCTCAACGCATTCGGCGTGGTCTCCGACTACTATCTGAATCTGTTCGGAAAGTATCTGGCCTTGGCCATCCTCGCCCTCGGTCTCGATCTGCTGTGGGGCTACGCGGGTGTCCTCTCCTTGGGGCAGGCCATCTTCTTCGGCGTCGGCGCCTACTCGATCGGGATGTCCATGCTTCTGACCTCGGCGGGCAAGGGCGTCTACGGCGAGGCCATTCCCGATTTCATGGTCTGGAACCAGGTCACGCACCTTCCGCTCTTTTGGAAGCCGTACCGATCGGTCCTCTTCGCGGTGGCCTCGGCGATCCTCCTCCCGGCGCTGCTGGCGGCCCTCATCGGTCTGGTGACATTCCGGCGCCAGCTGCGCGGGACGTACTTCGCCATTCTCAGCCAGGCCATCGCCTTCGCGGTCTGGCTGATGTTGAACCGCAACGAGATGCGATTGGGCGGGACCAACGGCCTCACGGACTTCAAGTCGATTCTGGGTTTCTCACTGGCCGACCCGGGCACGCACCGGGTCCTGTACGTGGTCACCGCGATCGCGCTGCTGCTGGCCCTGCTCGCGGGAAGGTGGCTCGTTCGCTCCAAGATGGGTCTCGTCCTGGAGGCGATCCGTGACAACGAGCGGCGTCTGGAGTTTCTCGGCTACGACCCTGCCCGGTTCAAGATCCTCGCCTTCGCCATTTCCGCCACCCTGGCCGGAGTGGCCGGGCTGCTCTACGCTCCGCAGGTCGGCATCATCACCCCGAGCCAGGTCGGCGTGCTTCCCTCGCTCGAGGTCGTCATCTGGGTGGCCTTCGGTGGGCGGGGGAGCTTGTGGGGCGCCGTGATCGGAGCCGTGTCGATCAACTGGCTGCGCAGTGTCCTCACCGCGAGCTACCCCACCCTGTGGCCCATCATCCTGGGCGCCCTCTTCGTCACGGTCGTCATGCTCTTCCCCCAGGGGCTGATGGGCCTGGTCCGTCGCCTCGCCTCTGTCCGCGGGCGCCGGCGCCTGCCCACGGGCGAGCCGATGGCCGCGCCCGGAATCCGCGAGCCGACCTCCTGAGCGATGGACTCTCTGCTCTACGTCGAGGATCTCAGCGTCTCCTTCGACGGCTTCCTCGCTCTTCGCAAGCTGAACCTGATCGTGGAGCACCACGAGCGCATTCGACTTCTGATCGGACCCAACGGCGCTGGCAAGACAACCCTCTTCGATGTCCTGACCGGCTCCGTCAAGCCCGTGAGCGGACGCGTCGTCTTCGGCGAGCGGACCGACCTGCTCGGGCTCAGTACCCACACCATCGCCTCCCTCGGGGTCAGTCGGAAGTTTCAGACACCATCCGTGTTTCCCGGGCACAGCGTGCTCGAGAACATGATCCTCGCCGCCGGCCGCAAGGGGTTCATGGCCACCCTGGCGGCCGGTGACAGTGCCGGCGTGCACGACGCCATCGTGTCCGTGCTCGACCAGGTGGGGCTGCGAGACGCGGTGGGCCAGCCGGCGGGCACGCTTGCCCATGGTCAGAAGCAATGGCTGGAGATCGCCATGCTGCTGCTCGGAGCGCCCACCTTGCTCCTGCTCGACGAGCCGGTGGCCGGAATGACGCGGCCCGAGAAGGACAGGACCGCTTTGTTGCTCGAGTCGATCGTGGAGAGGTCGTCGTGCTCCATCATGCTCATCGAGCACGACATGGAGTTTGTTCGCCAGGCCGCGCGGCAGGGCCACCAGGTCACGGTTCTGCACGAGGGTAGTGTGCTGTCGGAGGGGCCGCTGGACCGCGTGCAGGCCGACGAACGCGTGATCGAGGCGTATCTCGGACGGGGACGGGTGCGGGGGGCGCTTGCATGCTCGCGGTGAGAGGCCTCGACGTGTACTACGGTGACAGCCGCGTTCTCGGCAAGGTGGACCTCACGGTAGGGCGTGGGGAGGTCGTGTGCGTCATGGGGCGAAACGGAGTGGGGAAGACGACCCTGCTCAAGACGGTGATGGGGCTATTGAAACCCCGGCGCGGCACCGTCGAGTACGACGGACGGGCCCTGATCGACCTCCCCCCCTATGCGCGCGCCCGTCTGGGCATCGGTTACGTCCCCCAAGGGCGTGACATCTTCCCGACCATCACCGTGCGCGAGAACCTCCTGGTGGGCGCGCGCCAGAAAGGGCCGCCCCGGGGGGGGCTGGACTACGTGCTGTCGCTCTTTCCAGCCCTGGAGGGGCTATTGGCCCGGCGAGGAGGCGACCTCTCGGGCGGTCAGCAGCAGCAACTCGCCCTGGCCCGGGTCCTCATTGCCGACCCGTCACTGCTGCTGCTCGATGAGCCCACCGAGGGCATCCAGCCTTCCATCGTCGAGCATATTGCCGATGTCCTGGAACGGATCAAGCGCGAGGGGCGCCGCTCGATCCTGCTCGTCGAGCAGTACCTCGAGTTCGCCTGGTCGATCGGCGACCGCTTCTATGTTATGGACAAGGGCGGGGTGGCCCTGGAGAGCGACCGAGCCGGGCTACGTCTGGACGAGGTGACGTCATACCTCAGCGTGTGAGGGGCGGCCAGGGCCGCCCGGGGGCCGACCATGCATCTGACGCCACGGGAGCAAGAAAAGCTGCTGATCTTCGCCGCCGGCGAGCTGGCGCGTCGCCGGCGAGCCCGGGGTCTGAAGCTGAATCATCCGGAGGCGGTGGCCTTCATCACCTCCGAGATCCTGGAGGGTATCCGCGATGGGCACACCGTGTCACAGCTCATGGACGCGGGCCAGCACATCCTTGGCCGCGCGGACGTGATGGACGGGGTTCCGGAAATGATCGACGAGATCCAGGTCGAGGGGACGTTCCCCGATGGCACCAAGCTGGTCACCATCCACCAGCCCATTCGCTGAGGAACCCATGATTCCTGGAGAATACCTCCTCGGGGAGGGCGACATCGTCGGTAATGTGGGCCGGTCGGTGCGGGAACTGGACGTGACCAACACAGGGGACCGACCCATCCAGGTGGGTTCACACTTCCACTTCTTCGAGGTGAACCGGGCGCTCCGCTTCGACCGGCGCCGCGCATTCGGAATGAGGCTCAACATTCCCGCGGGCACGGCCGTCCGCTTCGAGCCCGGTGACGCCAAACGAGTGGCCCTCGTGGAGTTCGGCGGCGCCCGCCGCGTGTACGGACTCAACGGTCTCACCCAGGGCGGGAGCGAGGAGGCCGCGCTCCGCCGGCTCGCCGAGTGGGACGCGCGTCCATGAGCCTGCGCATGAGCCGACGCCAGCACGCCGACCTCTATGGTCCAACCACCGGCGACCGCGTGCGGCTCGCCGATACCGAGTTGCTGATCCGCGTGGAACGCGATCTGACCGTGCCGGGCGACGAGGTGAAGTTCGGGGGTGGCAAGGTGATTCGGGATGGCATGGGCCAGTCGGCGCGCGCGGCGCGGGCCGACGGGACTCTCGACACCGTGATCACGAACGCCCTCATCGTCGACCACTGGGGCATCGTGAAGGCCGACATCGGTATCCGCGACGGGCGTATCGTTGGTATCGGGAAGGCAGGTAACCCGGACTTGATGGACGGCGTCTCACCCGGGATGGTGATCGGGGCCGCCACCGAGGTGATCGGAGGGGAGGGCCGCCTCGTCACCGCGGGTGGCCTCGATTCCCACGTTCACTTCATCTGCCCTCAGCTCGTTACCGAGGCTATCGCGGCTGGCCTCACCACGCTGCTGGGTGGGGGGACAGGGCCTGCCAGCGGGACCAGTGCCACGACCTGCACGCCGGGGGAGTGGCACATTCATCGAATATTGGAATCGGCGGAGGCCTTCCCGGTCAACCTCGGATTCCTGGGCAAGGGCAACGCGTCCACCCTCGATCCCCTGCGCGAGCAGATCGCCGCCGGTGCCATCGGACTCAAGCTGCACGAGGACTGGGGAACGACACCGGCCGCCATCGATTGCGCCCTGCGGGTGGCCGACGAGTACGACGTCCAAGTGGCCATCCACACCGATACCCTCAACGAGGCCGGTTTCGTGGAGGATTCGCTGCGGGCCATCGGGGGACGGACGATCCACACCTATCACACCGAAGGCGCGGGCGGGGGCCACGCGCCCGACATCATCCGCGTGTGCGGAGAGCCCAATTGCCTGCCGTCATCCACCAACCCGACCATGCCGTTCACGGTCAACACCATGGACGAACACCTCGACATGCTCCTGGTGTGTCACCACCTCGACCCACGCATCCCCGAAGATCTGGCCTTCGCGGAGTCGAGGATTCGCGCGGAGACCATTGCCGCGGAGGACATCCTCCACGACCTGGGGGCGCTCAGCATGATGTCCTCCGACTCCCAGGCGATGGGCCGCGTCGGTGAGGTGATCATTCGCACCTGGCAGACCGCCGACAAGATGAAGCGACAGCGTGGGCCGTTGCCGGGGGAGCGGCCTGGCGACGACAACCTCCGGGTCAAGCGCTATGTGGCCAAGTACACCATCAACCCGGCCATCGCCCACGGGATGGCCGATCACGTGGGCTCCGTCGAGGCCGGCAAGCTGGCTGACCTCGTGATCTGGAAGCCGGCCTTCTTCGGCGTGAAACCGGAGTTGGTCGTGAAAGGCGGTGCGATCGGGTGGGCGGCCATGGGCGATGCCAACGCGTCCATTCCCACCCCCCAGCCGGTTCTCAGCCGGCCGATGTTTGGAGCGTTCGGGCGCGCCATCGGCTCCACGGCGGTGACCTTCGTCTCGGCGGCGGCGCTGGCGGCCGATGTGCCTGCCCGCCTCGGCCTGCAGCGGCGCACCCTCGCCGTGCGCGGCTGCCGCACCATCGGCAAGCGCGATATGATCCACAACCACCTGCTTCCCCGCATCGAGGTGGACCCGGAGACTTACGAGGTCCGGGCGGACGGTGAGCTGCTCACGTGTGAACCAGCGCGCGTCTTGCCGATGGCCCAGCGCTATTTTCTCTTCTGATGATGGGAGGCAGGTCGTGATGGGAGGCCCCGAAATGGCCCCTCATAGCCCCCCCGTTGCGCCTCGATCGAGCGTGGGGCTCGATCGGGCTGGCACCCGAGAGGTCTCGCAGGATACCGCCGATGCAGTGGCCTCGCGGCTACCGATTGTCACGGAAGCACGGGTGGAGCTCAGTGAGGCTGACCGGGGCGCGCGAAGACGCGATAGCCTCGTCCTCACGGCGGAGGAGCGCCGGTGGGGTCGCCGACGCGTGCGCACGCGCGCGGGACGGGAGCTTCTCCTGGCACTTCCTACTGGAAACGGTCTCATCCCCGACGATGTGCTCTATGTGGGGCCTGACTGGTACCTGGTCGTCGAGGCAGCCGAGGAACCAGTCATCGCGGTGACGCCGCGCTCCCGCGAGGAGAGCATCCGGGTCGCCTTCGAGGTGGGCAACCGCCACTTCACGCTTGCGATCGACGGTGAACGGCTGCTCGTTCCGGACGACACCGCGATGGAGCAACTCCTAACGCGCCTGGGAGCCGTGTGGGCCCGAACCCGCGCGATTTTCGTCCCGGTCGGGGCCGGCCACCGCCATGACCACTGAAGGTCTCTTGGCCCTCCTGCAGCTTGCCGACGGACTCTTTCCCGCGGGCGGTTTCGCCCATTCGTTCGGGCTCGAGACGTACGTGCAGACCGGTGTCGTGCGTGACCGGGCCGGTCTCGAAGCGCTGCTGCGCGCGCAGCTCATCGGGAGTGCGGGCCCCACCGACGCGGTAGCGGCCGCGTGCGCGTCGCGCTTCGCAGGGCAGGGCGACCTCGCCGGCTGGCTCGACCTCGACGCGCGCCTCGATGCCGCCCGCTGGGTGCCGGAGTTTCGGCTGGCCAGTCTGCAGATGGGACGACAGACGCTCCGCGTGGCTCTCGCCACGAGGACGGCGCCCTTTCTCTCCGCGCTCGCCCGCGCCATCGATTGCCCTTCGCCCCCCGATGAGGATGGGGCGGCGGGGCACCATGCCACAGTGTTCGGTTCGGTTCTCGGCTGCCGCGAGGTCGGGGCCGAGATGGCGGCCGCCGCCTATCTGCACTCGGCGGCCGTGCTGGTTGTGAACGCCGCCCTCCGCCTCCTGCCACTGGGCCAGGTCGATGGCCAGGTGGTTCTGGTGTCCGTGCAGCCGCTGATCGGTCGACTGGCCGCGCGGGCCGCGCGCTCGTCGGTGGACGATCTCTGGAGTTTCACCCCAGGACTGGAGATCGCCGGCCTGCGCCACGCCGATCTGGACGGGAGACTCTTTCGCTCATGATTCCGAAGCCGCTCAAGATCGGTATCGGCGGCCCCGTCGGTTCGGGCAAGACGGCGCTGGCGGAAAGTCTCTGCCGACGGCTGCGCGACACGGTCGACATGGCCGTCATCACCAACGATATCTACACGAAGGAGGACGCTGAATTCTTGACCCGCCGCGGCGCCTTGCCCGCCGCCCGCGTGGTTGGCGTGGAGACGGGGGGATGCCCGCATACGGCGATTCGCGAGGATGCGTCGGTGAACCTGGAGGCCGTCCGGGATCTGATCAGGCGCTTTCCCCAACTCGATCTCATCCTGGTAGAGAGCGGTGGTGACAATCTCGCCGCCACCTTCAGTCCCGAACTGGTCGACGCGACCATCTACGTGATCGACGTGGCCGAGGGGGAGAAGGTTCCCCGAAAGGGCGGCCCGGGTATCACGCGCTCGGACCTGCTCGTCATCAACAAGATCGATCTCGCTCCTTACGTGGGGGCCAACCTGTCGGTGATGGAGGGCGACGCGAGGCGGATGCGCGGCGAGCGTCTCTTCGTCTTTACCAATCTCCGCACCGGCGAGGGCGTGGAGCGTATCGTCGAATGGATACGGTCGGATCTGTTGCTAGCGGTCTGACGGGATCGTTTCCGCTATCCGCTCTCGAGCGCGTCGGACGGGATGGCTGCCTGCGCCTGCGCTTCGAGCGCCGCCAGGATGCTACCGTGCTCACGCGTTGCGCGTACACGCTACCCTTGCAGGTCCTGGCCCCTTTGCGGCTTCCCGGTCCGGCCGCCGTGGTCTCCATGCTCAACCCCGGCGGCGGGATCGTCGGCGGCGACCGTCTGGCCGTGGACGTAGACGTCGGGAGCGGCGCCCATGCCTGCCTGACGACCCCGGCCGCGACCAAAGTGTACCGGACGGTCGGGCCCGAGGCCCGCCAGGACGTCCGTCTGCGAGTGGCCGCCGGCGGCACGCTCGAGTGGGTGCCCGATCACACCATCGCGTTTGCCGGGTCGGCGTTTCGCCAGACGATCGAGGCGCAGGTCGAGCGCGGCGGCCGCCTTATTCTCCTCGACGCGTTTGCCGCGGGCCGCGTGGCACGCGATGAGGCCTGGCGATTCGCGCGGCTCGAGAACATCATCACCGTCCGCGAAGGGTCGCGTTGGATCTTGCACGATCGATTCCTCCTCGATCCGGAGGGGCCCTGGACAGGCGTTGGGTGTAGCGACGGATGCGCGTACTTCGGCGCCCTCGTCGTCATTGGGGAGGTGGCCGCGACTGGTCTGGCGCGAGCGGTCACCTCGGCCCTGACGCGTGACGACGTGAAGGGTGCCGCGGCGCCAGGTCCGCGCGGCGGTCTGGTGGCTCGGGTACTCGCCGCCAGCGCGCCGGCGTTCATGGCCGCCCTCGACACGATGTGGGGGCTTGCGCGCCGGGCTCTGCTCGACCTGCCGCCCCTCGCCCTCCGCAAGCCCTGATCTGTCCCGCAAAGTCTGGCCGGTGGCCGCGGCCGACGCCGTGCTAACGTCGGCGCGGGAAGGCGCGTGCATAGCGCGGAGATCGTCATCTGTGGGGCCGGTATCGCCGGTGTCGCGGCAGCCTACCATCTGGCCGTCCGCCGTCGCATGCGGGGAATCGTCCTTGTCGACGAGCGTCCGCCGCTCTCCCTGACCAGCGACAAGTCGACCGAGTGCTATCGCAACTGGTGGCCGGGACCCGGTGATGCCATGGTTGCCGTGATGAATCGGAGCATCGATCTGGTGGACGAGCTGGCCCGCGAGAGCGGCAACGCGATCCGACTCAACCGCCGCGGCTATCTCTTTGCGACGGCCGACCCGGAACGCGCGTCGCAATTCGTGGAGGTGGCCACCCAGGCAGCGGCCCTTGGCGCGGGGCCCGCTCGCCTGCATGCCGATGCTGGGGATGACTACGTGGCGGCGCCGCCCGAGGGTTTCGAACGACAGCCGACGGGGGCCGATGTCATCACCGATCCGGCTGCTATTCGGCGCCGCTTCCCGTACCTCGCCGAGAACACGGTGGGCGTGCTGCATGCTCGGCGGGCAGGGTGGTTCAGCGGTCAACAACTCGGCATGTATCTGCTCGAACGGGCCCGCGAGAAGGGAGTCCAGCTGATCGAGGGGCGAGTGGAGCGCGTGGACACGACTGGGGGCCGCGTGCGTGCCGTCACCGTGAGTGCACGCCAGGGTATCGTGAACCTTGAGACGTCGCGCTTTGTGAATGCGGCGGGGCCCTTCCTGGCCTCGGTGGGCCGCATGGTCGGTCTGGAGCTGCCGGTCGTCTGTGAGCGCCACGCCAAGATCGCCTTCGACGACGCCTTGGGAGCGTTCCCGAGGTCCGCGCCGTTGCTGATCTGGAGCGATCCCGTGCGATTGCCATGGTCAGACGAGGAGCGCCGCGAGCTCGGTCACGCGCCGGAGTACCGGCATCTGCTCGAGGAGTGCCCACCGGGGGCGCACGGGCGCCCGGAGGGGACGGGGGAGAGCTCAATCGTGCTCATGCTCTGGAACTATCGGGTCGACCCGCAAGAACCGGCGCTGCCCCTGGTGTTCGACCCCGAATACCCCGAGATCGTGCTGCGGGGGATGTCCCGAATGATTCCTGCCCTCGCCGGGTACTTTCACCGACTTCCGCGATGCGTGGTCGACGGCGGGTATTACACGAAGACGCGTGAGAACCGCTTCCTGGCCGGCCCCCTCCCCGTGGAGGGAGCCTACGTGATCGGCGCGCTATCAGGCTACGGGCTCATGGCGGCCAACGGCGCCGCCGATCTCCTGGCCGACTACATCGCAGAGCGGCCGCTGCCGCACTACGCCTCCGCCTTTCGACTCGATCGTTACGCCGATCCCGCCTATCAAGCGCTGCTCGACTCCTGGGGCGATTCTGGGCAGCTATAATATTGGGGGGCCCCGAACAGGCCCCCCAAGCCCCCCATTGGTGGTTCGGAGCGCCCCGGGAAACCCGGGGCGCTCCTCGATTGGACGCCAGGTGAGTGGGGCCCCGAACAGGCCCCCCAAGCCCCCCAT
>Ga0187893_10004282_pt1 | contig 27435 bp, 17 predicted proteins | sample MA1701074metaG_FD_139574 | JGI IMG/M metagenome (GOLD analysis project Ga0187893, IMG submission 139574) | White microbial mat communities from a basaltic lava cave in the Kipuka Kanohina Cave System on the Island of Hawaii, USA - MA170107-4 metaG ... | reverse complement strand
GGCGCCGGTCTGCGTAGCCATACGCCTGGAGAAACTCAAGGGTGCCTTTCCGCTCCACGAGGACCACCCCAGAGAATCCTTCGGCCTCGAAGTCGCGCATGATCGCTTGCAGGCGCGATGGAGGGTTCGCCGGGGATTGAGCGATGAGGGGTATGAGTGCGTTGAGGAGCACCAAGCACATTACAAACGGTTTGAGCATGATTTTACCTTACTGGAAGAACGCCTTCTGCATTTCCTGCTGAACCGGAACAACTTCACAAGATAATGAGACGAGCCGCGAAAATCAAAGACAATGAGTCTGCACCGACGCCGGCCGCTGTACCGCTCTCATGCGTGATCTCTCCACAGATCAAGATGGAGTTTAGCCCCAAAGATTCAAAATGAGTCACTGTCCGGTTTCCTTGCTCAGCTGAACGACTCGGGCTCTGTGAAGCCAACGAAGATTTCCGCCGAGCCGTCTCGCGATGGTCCTGGTTCCCTCAATCGATCCGCTGCAGTAATCGTGGTTACCCAAGACGAAATAGACGTTGCTTGCCGAGACCTTCGGCAAATTCGTCACTCCCCTTGTCCAGTGACTTTGATTCTGCAGTGTCGCCTGTCAGGACCACGGCGTCACAGCCAGTTTCCTTCGCAACGTACTGGCCGAAAGCGTGGGCTCCGAACGGCGGCAGAAAGTTGAAGTGCGGATCGGTGATCCAGGCCATTCGCATCACTTTCAGTGTACTCTTCGCTCCCTTCCACAGGCCAGGACTCCAGCGCGATATCCCACCTGCTTCCATTGTTGGAGATTCCAGGCTTGCCCGCCGCTCCGAGCCGGAGGAATCCCCATTGCGCTTCCGGGCTGCGTAGGCATTCGGCCCGCCAACAAACTGCTGCTGTCAGGCGCGCATGCTCGTTACTTCGCCCTGGATTCCTCGGCTCTCCGCTCTGTTCCCTCATGCCGTTTTTGTGGTCCGCAACTCTTGGGCGAAGGACCACAAAAAACAGTCTGGAGGAACAAAACAATGAAAATCGAGCAAGCCAAACAACTCACCGAACAGGCTTTGGATCAGTTGATTCAGGCCCTGGAAGCCGGCAAGAGCGAAGCGCTCAAAGCCTATCTGGCCACCATGAGCCGCTTTCACAAATATTCTTGGGGGAATCTTCTTCTGATCGCGTTCCAGATGCCCTCAGCACTGCGTGTTGCAGGATTTCATACCTGGAAGTCACTAGGCAGATTCGTTAAGAAACGTGAGAAGGGCATCATGATCTTGGCGCCTATCGTCGTGAAGCGAAGCGCTGACAAGAATCCAGCTGCAGTAGAGGAACTCACCGAAGCCGAGAAAGCATTGGTTGGCTTCAGGCCGGTGTACGTTTGGGATGAGTCGCAGACTGACGGCGAGCCGCTCGCGGAAATCTCAGCAGTCACTGGTGAGCCGGGCCACAACACTGACCGGCTAATAACCTACGTCGCACAGCTCGGCATTGCGTTGGAATACTCTTCCGACATCGCTCCAGCGAAAGGCGTGTCCCACGGTGGCAAGATCACGTTGCTTCCGAATCTCTCACCAGCCGAGGCTTTCTCAACGCTGGTTCATGAAACGGCTCACGAGATTCTTCACAAAACGGCCCGCCGTGCTGAAACAACTCGCACAATTCGCGAGACCGAAGCCGAAGCTGTGGCATTTGTCGTCTGCCAAGCCGTTGGCTTAGATAATGCAGACGCATCCAGTTCATACATTCAACTCTGGAACGGAGACACACAGACGTTGACGGAATCGCTGCATTTCGTCCAGCAGACTGCCTCCCAGATCCTCAGCGCAGTCTCTCCTGTCGAATAGCCAGGGACTCAAGTGCTATGCGCTTCGTGCTCTGCTCAGGCGGTTTCCGCGACCCACTCCTCCACACACCAACGTGGTCGTACCGATGCCATGAGTCAGAGAACACTGTCTACCCCGCTAGTCCTCGGCAAGCATGAAACCAACATGGGCCCGGAGTGAATTGCACGCAGAGCCAAGTAACACTCCGAGTGCGTCATCCATCTCTCGCTGGCAGACAGTTAGAACGATGCGAAGATCATCTCTGGGTGTGGCGGGCCAACCCGCACCCAACCGATGGAATGAGCGCTCTACCCCGTACATAGTTTCAGCTCGCTCCTCCACTCGCTGCCAGCCCTCTACAGAGATTCGAAAGCTGTTGGCAGCCAGTGACCCTTCGAAAAAATCGGATCCTGCGATCTGAGCACCGTCGTGTATGAAGTGATTCCGAATGGCGTAAGATAAACCGATCGGCCAGCCAAAGGCCCTGCGCACTGAGTCGAAGAGAGCGCCAGCGGTTCTTTTGTTTCTCTCCTTCTGCACGAAGTGTGAAACAAGCTGTGCGGGACTTACGTCATTAAACCCTGCCTCGGGCGTGCAAAGGACACGACCTACCATTCCGGTAATCCTGTCAGCGAGCGCCCAAGTCGTCGCAAGGTACGCCTGGACGCCGATCATCCGTACATACTGGTACTTGACCCGTGTTCCACCAAGAGGAACGCGGTCATTAGCATCAGCCTCGTTCTCTAGAGTATCTAGTAGACTTCGTGCTGCTGCTCTTGCTCCCAGCATCTCTATCCAGTGATCAATGTCGCTGCGGAAATCCGTCACTTTTCGAAATGCCACCTCTACTTCCGCCGGGAGTACCGTTGGGTGTCGACCTAAAGCAGCGTGCACTTGATCAAGCGCTCCCTTGGCATCCGCAAACCGCTGGTCCAGAGGCTTGGTCATTCCCCACGCTCCTCTTTAGCTTGTTCTTCCTCGTCTCGGAGTCTTGCTTCAGCGACCGCAAGGTTCCATTCCCAGAAAGGCACATACTCGGCATCGGTCTCCGACTCAAGCAAGTGGCGGGCAGCCTCTACCGCGTCAACGAAGATCTTTGGCACCTCGCCATGCGAGGCGGACCAAAAGTCAAATCGCCGATGTATCAGGGAACTAAAAAGGGAACGACGGACCTCTTCTCTAGGTGCTCGTACTGCTCGTAATATGATCGGTTTTGCTATAGTGCGCCAGGCATTGCCTCCGAGTGCATAGATGCCCGCAATTCTAGACAACCGTAATAGGTCGTCCTGTTTAGCTTCGCCTGCTACGCGATTGGCAACCTCGGTAGGAATGAGTAACCCTTCTGGATCCACGTCTCTAAGCAATTCGGGCAAGTAGTAACTGAGGGTTCCTTGATCCAGCAAGAGGTCGACAAGGTCCCTGACAGCATTCAAGACGCTTGGATCGTTCAACGTTACAGTGGTGATCGGAGTAACGTAGTGACTTAACCGCGCCTGGTGGCTGAATGCACGGACTTTCTCGCGTTCGCCAGATATCTCCATATCTCTTCTCCTCTCAAGGGCTTCTGGCAGCCATGAGAGTGGAGCACTCCCCGCCACCTTGAGGATCTCTCGCACATGCCAATGCAACCTGCCCCCTGGAACTTCAAGGTCAGGTGTTCGCAGGAGTTGATCGAGCAGCCAAAGAGTTAATCCCTGTGGAATCGTTGCTGGGTCACTCTCGCGGAGAGTCCAGTAGATCGAGTCAACGAGAATATTGATTGCAGCTCCCATTTGGTCGCTTGAAATATCGTCTAACGTTTGTTCGATAAGGATCTTGAGGGCTTGCCAATCATAGTGAAAGGTCCAACCAACTACCTGGATGAATGCGGGACCCTGTCGTCTTGCCATGAAGACTGGTGCGAGCGATCTAAGGTAACCATGTTCAGCGGTGGACAGTTGGCTAGCTTTGTAGGGTGGTGGAAATATGCCGTAGATCCGCCGAAGAAAACCGATTCGTTGATCGTCGCTTCCACAGATTGCTAACAACTCAACGACCAGTTTGTAGGCTTTTTCCGCATCTTCATTCTCTCGTTCCGTTGCTACCCATCCGGCTGCCGCAGTTGAAGCAAAGTCAGTAAGTGCAGACACTGTAGGGTTTGCGAGGAAGCCTCTCACAAATCCGCGAACAGCTTCGCTGCTGCGAGCATTCTCACCGAGAGACTGTGCCACCCCAACTAGCTGATGGAGTTCCTCTTCCTTCCCGAGAAAACGGATTGCTCTGTCGATGAATTGACTGATACCTTCCGGCGTGCTTGCTAAGGCGAGTTCTCGGCCCTTAGTGGCCGCGGTCGAGCCCCGTTGCTTCCAGTCTTCTCCCAAGAGTGATCCGAATTCGTCAGCGAGTGGATTACTTGCGTAGAGAGCCTCCAGTGCGTCACTCGCCCTCTTAAGATTAGGATCTGTTTCGAATTCATAGTGCCAATTCCATAGATCACGTGCTGCCGCCAGCTCCTCAATCTCACCCTGGCGCTCAACGAGTATTGACCTTGCCCAGATGAGATCGTTGACCAGCATTTGGCGCATTTCGTCGTGCAAGGGCGCAGGTACTTGCCCACGACACTGGTTAGCGCTACCGTGAGCCTTCGCGAACAGAGCCCAGAGCAAGACCCTTTTGGCTGGCGACATAGTGGCGTCTGCGAGTAGACCCTTGATTCGATTCAGTATCGCTTCTCGGGTGTTCCAAGCCGGATGACTTGGCAGCACGATATAGGTTTGGATGTGGATGTTGTAGTTCTCGCTCCAAGTCTGGCGCCTTTGAAGCGCTACTGCGGGTTCCAAGAGAGCCTTGAGCACTGCCTCGTTTTCCAGAGTTAATGGCTCCTTTTTGAAACTGTCGAGAAGACCCAATGCAATAGCGGCGGCTGCATCCTCGAAGTCGGCCGAGAACTGGGGGCCGCCTTGCAGGATTCGACCTACAAGTTGGCCCGCACGTTTACCGTCGTTTGGAAGTCCTCGAGTGCGACGGCCGGCGATCCCGGACTCCAACTCTGTCAGCACACAAAGCTCTTCAAGTACCTGCTCTCGCTCCGTTGGCGTCGTAGCTCCCATTGCTGCGTGGAACAGTGGCCAACCTAATTCAAGGACAACGTCATCTTGGCCCAACTCCCGATTTCCGAAGATAGCGTCAACTGCTTCTCCTTCAACGACGGACGAACGCAATTGCCGGATGAGTTCTACTGTCTCAATAGGGTGAAACGCCGCGACATCAACAAGCACTTGTGCGATCAAAATTCGCGCACTGGCAGTGGTTTCATTCAAGCCGTCTTGAATGCCTGAGAAGAAAGGATCGAGCAAAGGAATGGGTTGCCCAGATTGACTCAGAATCAGTTCTGTTCGCGCGAGAGAGGGGAGGATAGTACGGTCTAGAGAACTTAGGTTGCCATTGAGAACCGCCTTTCGAACACTGACCACTAGAATCCTTGCGTCCTCCGATGGCTGAACCGGAGCATCGCCATAGCCGACATCGACCGAAAGCCACCTAAGCAGGACATGATCACGTAAGACATCTGGTTTCAGCTCGACAAGGCGGTTTTTCGCCCCTCGCTGCACCAGCGCACGCCGCTCGACCAAGCTTAAGAGCATTTGCCTCACAGCTGTTTCATCGCCAATCGAGCTTCTCTGACCAAGCAACTTGACGGTTGAGTCATCCTGTCGGTTTACGGCTCCGATGAGAGCGATCCAACGGATCAGTGCCAAGACCTGATCACGAGAAGCTTGCTGCTGAAGCTCGATGATCTCCCTCAGATAATCGGCCGCCAAGTCATCTGCAGTTTGTGGCACCTTCGCAAGGTCACCGTGTGTCTCCAGAACGTATACAGCGAGAGTCAGCCATATGGGGTGTTGGGAAAAGCGTCGAGCCAGTTCCTGAGCTACTTCTTTACGCCAGTCGATGGCAGTACTCGCAAGTGGGCCGGAACTGAGAAGGTCCTCACACATTTTTTCGGCCATCGGAATTGGAAGTGCGGTAATCGGGAGTTCTTGTACCCGGTTCTTCATTTTGGGTGTGAACAGGAACCGTAACACTTGGTCCTTTGGGGAGCGGACTGCCACAGCCACTTTCCATTTCGAAACGCGACCGACTCGTCCGCCCAGTTGCTCTGATAACACGCGAAGGAGATCGTCACTTTCGGGCTCATCAACAACGAGCAGTGTCGCTCGTTCCGGAACGATCGCATCAAACCATGTCCCAGTCGACGACATGCTTGCGACGTTGGCCCATAGGACCTGCCAGGAGCCTTCGGCGGCAATCTCCTCTCCTGCTTCGATGAGAAATCGCGTTTTCCCAATGCCACCGGCTCCATGGACGACAAGGAAAAGGTAGCTAGACGACAGGAATTTACGGACCTGAGCCATGTCGCTCTCTCGTCCGAAGAATGCAGTCAGCGGAGTACGCCGCAGGAACGTCTCTTCAACACGGCAACGCTCCTTAGCCTCCGGAAGCGAGAGAAGGGCTCGCGTTTCATTCTCAAAGAAAGACCTATCTACCTCGGGGTGCTTGTCAAGCAGAGCATTTAGGTTTGCCCGCTCCCAATAATCAGCAATCAACCCCTGAGAGCTAAACAAGGGAACAACCTCCGAATCCCACTTCTGCCGATCTGTGGGATTGAAGTCAGCGTTCGCTACGAGACGCCAGTGAGTGACCCCTTTCCACTGTTCATGTCGGAAATGACTGGGCTTTCGATACTCAACTATTTTCGCAGCTTCCTTTTTCGCATCGGTGATTGCTTTGTCCGCCGAGCCGTCCTCGTGATGTTTGGCTTGAAAGACGCGGGTCCCGTCCCCTGATCGTGCGTCTTGGCCGCCATCTTTCCCGCGGCGTCCAAACAATGTTGCTTTGGGATCCTCGAAGAAGATGAGCGTAGTGGCTAGGGCCTCAAACGTCTCTCCGCTTGTAATAAGGCCCCAGTTTCTATTTCCCATCACTTCCTCTCACTCAGGTGTGCGGCCGCTCGGACGCTTATTGATCCTTCGCGTCTATACTTGCTCTTGATCCAAACTAGCACTACCTTGCCGTCAGGCAAGCCCGTTGCAAGCCTTTGCCAGGGATGGGTAAGAGCCACGCCGCTGGAATGACGAAACGGGATCCCTTTGGTAACCTATTCCCATGTCTTGTTCTTGAAACCGAGACTATTGGCGTTTTCGGAAATGGCGCGCTTGATTTGGTCGGAGACACCTCCGGGGAAGTCGGCGGTGATTTCCACACAGACTTTCACACTCGCCTGGGAGTCGCTGGAGAGCACACTTATGATCTCCTCGGCTATCTGAACGAGGCGCATTTTTGCTGTTGCGGCGTTCACATCGACGGTACCGATGAAGGTGTGGTCCTTGGGAGTGCCACCTGGTGTGGGCTGAGTCGTCGGTGGCATTGTCTTTCCTGGCCCAGGGGGTGTCGTGCTAGTAGGGCCAATCTCTGCGACCCTCCCTCCGGCAGTAGGCGGTGCCGAATGGGCAGTCTCATATTGCTTCGCGGCCTCTGGCTCGATTAGCAGCAATGTCTCGTCGAGCTGCACGTTAGCATCGCCGAGCTTGAAGCCATCGAACTTTCCCTCGTGATGCCCGTAGGCCGTTCCGAAGAAATCGAGGCTGCCTGCTCCTTTGACGATGGCTTGTTCCAGGACGCTGCGGACCTTCAGTCGCGGCAGGTAGAGGTAGCGCATGGTGTCTTCCCAAAACACAAGGGCGCCGATAGCCGGCTTGTCAGCCCTCCAGTAAAGCTCCTTCAACTTAGTGCGTAGATGAATCGGTGACCAAGTAGCGATCACCAATTCGTTCTCCACGCACACACGCTCGATTTCGCTGCCGAGCGCGGAGCCACTGGTGTTCAGCAGGAACGCCTCGACCGACGGCTTGAGTTCGGTGGGAGAGGGCAGTACTGGACAAAGCAGCCACTTGTAACACTCGCGGCCGGCACGTGGCAGCACGTCCTCGGCAGTTTGAAGTTCTTTCTCCGCCTGCTTCTTTTGGAGCTGATCAATGTTCAAGCGTCCGTCCTTCACGTCCTCAACGATCGAGCCCCAGGCCAGAGCGACCCGGACGCAGTCACGCAACCGCGCCAGCGAGCCGTAGTCTGCTGAAAGGAATACAAGCCGGTTGCCACGGTAGCGCGGTTTGGTCCCGTTGTTCCTTACGTAATCCAACACTGCCTCGAACGCTAAGCGGGACTCTTCGCGGGAGTAAAACTGTTCAGGTGCTAGAAAAACCAGCCGCAGCGCGCTGTCATCCGGCAGGTCAGCATTAGGCGTGAAGATATGGACGCCATCAAAGAACGTTGCTCCACTGGAAAGTCTCTTGAGCACTTCGGCAGCTTTGCCACGCACCTCGTTATCGTCAAATCGCTTCTTACGATCCTCCATCTCGCGCCGGAGATTGGCTCGGGTGTCGAACCAAAACCGTGTTGCGCCCTGTGTTTTGTCACCGGAGCTGTTAAGGTAATGCAGGCGGTCGGCCAGGCGGTTAAGGGCGTCAGAATAGGTGGAGGAGGTCTGGCCGGGTTGGAGGCAGCCGAGTAGCACGCGGGCGCGGTCGACCCCCCGAATGCCGGCCTTGGTGGCCACCGACGAAGGCGCGCTGCCGAGGAAGATCGTGCGGGCTACGCGTCGGGCAGCATTCACCGCGCCGAAGCGCGGCTCCTTGTTTTCGAGTTCGGTTGTTTCAGCTCGGTCACCATCAATGTCCTTTTCTAAGACCGCATCCCAGCCGACAGGGAGGTAGTAGGTCAATTCGTTGCGTGAGCTGCCGTCGTAAAGCGGTAGGCTGCCAGGCAAGATCATGAGGTCCTTGTTATCGTCTTTCCAAAGCCGGTAGATGACCTTGGCCATCAGCTTGAGCACGCCGCGGGTGCGCTGAAAACCATCAATGGTCGTCCAATCCTCGTAAAGCCGGTCGAAGACTTCCGGGTGGATCGGATACGCCTGCAGGAGCCGGTCAAAATAACGCGCCTCCTGGGTTTCGGTCGGCAGCTTAGTTCCTTCCGCTACGTATGCGGTGGCAAGAGCGCGACAAACAGCCTCGCGTGCCTTCTCGTCGCGCACTGGCTCAAAAAGGCGCCGTCGTACGATCTCGAACGCTTCCTCCGTCGCCACAGGCTTCCAGAGCGCCTGAATCCTGCCGAAGGTCTTTTCCAAGGCGCGGAGCGCGGCCACTCCGCGCTGGCTGCCCGCTTCCACCTCCGATTCCGGGAGTGAGCCAAGAAGGATAGCGTTGGGCACGAGTTTGCATGCTTCAGTGAGGGCCTGGATGAACGACAGATTGCTGTCGAAGCTGCCCCCACTCAAGGGCTGGCCGTCCTGAAACTGACGGATGTAGGCGACCAACTCGTCAATTAACACCACACAGGGCGCATATGTTTCCAGTAGCGTCTTGAGCACATCTTTACCCGGAGAGGTGCCCGTCGTGTCTGATTCCTTGACGAGGGCGAACCCTTCTTCCCTGCCAAGTTGCCAAGCAAGTTCGCCCCAGAGCGTGCGAATGCTCTGCTTGCCGTGTTTCCACGGCTGGCCGGGAGCGTGGGCATTGCCATCCAGCACGGCTACGCGTGCTTGGGGCACGTCCATCAGCCCTGCCTGGTCAATCAAGGGCGGAATGCCAGCCAAATCAGCCAGCGCGCACTCGCGTTTGGCCAGGTGGTAGACTGCCAGCATGGTGTGCGTTTTGCCACCCCCGAAGGCCGTCTGAAGCTGGATGACCGGCTCGCCGCCTCTCCTGTTCAGCCGCTGCGCCACTTGGATAAGCAACAACCGCATGCCTTCGGTGATGAAGGTCCGCTGGAAGAACGCGGTGGCGTCCTGATACTCCCTCGCTGCCTTGCCCGTGTGGACGGCAGTGATATCCGCGGCGAATTCGGATTGTTGAAAGGTGCCTTCCAGAACATCGGGATGGGGAACGGTTACTTCTCGCCAAGGTTTCAGGCTCATAAAGAGTTTTCCATTTCGGTTAGGCAACTTTCAAATGGCGCCGCAAATTTTCGACGAGTTCGGGAATATGCCCCTGCCACTCCAGACGCTCGTCAGCGCTGTTTCGTTGTGTTGCAATCCATGAAAGCGCCTGACAAACGTCGTAGAGGTTCTTGGCGGGCTTGGCTGCCCCAGGAACAGCGCTAAGCAGCTTGATTTGTTTTTCGCTCGGCTTCCCGCCAGCGAAGGGGTCCAGCATCTCGACATCAGCACCACTGCGGCAGATATGCAAGGTCCGGCAGGCAGCCTCCTTGCCCCAGCGCTCGGCCAAATGCCCATCGACCCAACCTTCAAACCTTAGCGACACGATCGATGACTGCTCCCATTGCCGCAAGCGTTCCAAGTCTGCTTTGACCTTCGCCAGGCCCTCCGAGATGATTCTTGGAATTATGTCCAGGTTCAAATTCTCGTCGTGAATATCACGTAAGGCCGCTTTCGTCTCGCCGATGATTAGACCGTTGGCACAGATAAAGCGGAACCAACCGAATAGGATCACCAAACGACTTGAGCCATCAACGGAATTGAAGCACTCCAACCGGAGCTTTAAGCTGTGCCCATCACTGGGCGAATAGGAAAAGCTGTCGGGAAAGTAGGCGCGGAAGTTCATCCATTCGCCTAAAGTCGTGAGACCCAGCTCACAACGCAGTACACTGGGATCAATCTGATGCCCTCGGATTCCTTTCAAGCACATTTCCACAACATCCACGTGCTGCGCCAGTTGGTAGGTGGTTGACACCACTCCAACGGGCATCCGCTGCTCCACCGCTGTCAATGGCAGCCTGACCACCATCCGAATGTGCGGGTTGACGGGGCCATCGGCGGTCGCCTTGAAATCCTCGACGGCGAAGCGCTCGTTTCGACAATGCGTCCCATCGTCCTGCCACGAAACTTGCATCGCGTGCCCGCCAGCGCACTGTTTCATCGGTGAGTTCTACTGGCTCCTCCGAATCGGAGGTAATCAATTCTTCATCGGGAAATGGACTCATGTATCGCCCTTTAGCTTTCAAAAGTGAGTGTCCCTTGTCGGTCGGCAGGCTTAGGCACGTTGTTCGCGGCCGATTCGATGCCGCCCCAACTCGTGATGAGATCGTTGTAGGCACGTGCGTCTTCAGCCCAGCCCTGACGCTCGCAGAGGGTGTAAAGTCGGTAAGCGAGCTGACTCGCTGCTTCAGCCCTGCCTTTTACTGCAGCGAGGATGCGGCCGGCACCCGTTTCCCCTTCCTGTTTGAGGGAGCGGATAAGGTGGTGCAGTGTTTCCCAGACCGGGTTGCGGGTGTCGGTTTGCGGATCCCAGCCTGCGGGGTATTCCGACCATCTGCGGAGCCGCACGATGCCGCCGCCGGATTCCACCGCACCGGCCTCCTTCACGCCATCCACGCTGGTGCCCTTGGCGCGGGAGAGAGTGTCGGCATCGCCGAAGCGGCCCTCGCCCCAGCCGTGTTGCTCGAACCAATGCAGACAAAATTGGGTGTCTGGATCGAAGTCATCCTCGGCAAGGAAGCGATTGATGAGCTGAAGGGCAGTGTGAACGCTCATAGGCGTGCCGTCGGATTCCAGTACGGCGGCGTATTTGGAAAAGACCGCCATACCGGGGCCGAGGATGGCTTGTGACAGGTCCACAGGTGCCACCGGCGAGCGGTCGTCGCCGGAGCCTTTGGTCATCTCGTCCAGCGCCTCGGGCAGCACGGCGTTCAACTCGCGGAGAAATTCGCGGCGGGATACGGTATGAGCATCGGGGGGACGCTTGCGGCAGACAAGAACAACGCTGGAAGCGAGTGCATTTGAATCCTGGCTTCGCATTCGTCCGGCACCTTCCGTGCGTACCGGCCAAGTCCCGGTAAGTTGCAACCCTGCACGGTTCACGGCTTCAAGAAATGTCTCCCATCCGGTAGAACCGGTTCCTAATTTATTGTCGGTCTCCGACTCTTTGAACGCATAGTAGATAGTGATGGGTGCGCCCGGATGGGCTTGCTCTGCAAGCCTCGCCATAGCCTGTGTCATACCGGTCAGAAAAAACTCCTCAGCCTGGTCCTTACTCCCATGTCGGTATGGAGTAGCCACCAACTCCTCTTCTTTCGGGACTGTGATCGTTGCCAAGAGCGCCGGGAATACAGGGCGAAGGGCGCGTCGGAGCCACATATAGAAGAAGTCGGAAAGGTCCGCATAACCGATGTTGTCATAGTAGGGGGGGTCGGTCGAAACGAGTTTTGTTCTCGTGATATCCTGACTGCATGCGTTTGCTTGAGTCGCGTGCCCATGACCTTTTGTCGGAAAGGCCTCGATTGACATCGCGCCTTTCTCCAGCGCTGTTTGAAAGCTCCCACCGGCATCTGCAAATGGATTAGCCTCTGCGAAATCCCAGACGATTGGGATAGCCTGCCTCGCGAAGGTTTCGCGAAACGCACCGCGATCATTCATCCATGAAGCAATCGAAGAACCGATGTTGGCCACTTTGGAAATCGCAAATGCCAGATACACGCTGATCGCATCGCCGTAGGCAGTGGCGGCAGTGCCGCCTGAGTCGAGGCCCTGGTTGTCGTTTGGCATTCCTGCGGCGAGAGCGTCTGTACGAACTTTCTCCCGCGCCTCCAGCACGAGGTCGTTGAGGGTCGTCAATGCTACCAACTGGCGCGGGGTGAAGAGATCGCTCCACCTCGTCATACCATAATTACCCACTCGAAAACCAAGTGCCTGCTGGAAGAACTCTACGTCGGGCCTCCACGTCGGCTCGGCTTTCCGAGCGACGGTTTCTATTTCTGCCGTCGGTGCCAGATAAACCCGGCCCCTGTCACCTTCTGCGACCACGGCCATGAGTTTTGCGCCCATCCGGCCGGCCTGTGCTTCGGTCTTGATGTAATCACCGCTCACAGGCACATCGGAGACGATACAGCGGAAGTTGGCACCGCGTCCTTTGGCCTTGGTGCCATCTTCCGCCTCTGGCGGCGGTGGGCCAACTTTCACCATAAACTTGTAGACATCACCTTCGACAACCGGTTGTACATAAACCTCTTTGCCTTTCTTACTTGAGAGGATGAAGGTGGAGGTGAGCGGCACATCAACATGGGAGAACGCCGGGTTTGGGCTTTTGACAGTGCGCGCCCAAAGCCACGCGATGACAGTAAGTTTTTTTCCGGCGAGCGGTTTCAGGTCGAGCCGTTCGTGAGCCATCTCGGCTGTGATTTCCACGGGCGGGTAAAGATGCCCGATGCGTTTCTGAGCCTCAGCCCGCAACCAGGCTCCGTAGCGCCGCACATCTTCCGCGAGTCCCGTCGTGCCCGGCCAAGCCTTCGGCAGATCGAGGCGCGGGCGAAGTCCACTCAAAGGCAATGGCCCCACAGGGTCGCGTCCCCTAAATTTGGTCGGGATTTCGATCATCGCTTTGCAGATGAGCACGGCCACGGGGTTAAGGTCTGAAGCATAGGCTTCCAGCCCCAAGCGCTGCGCCTCCAACGGAATCGCACCACCTCCGGCGAACGGGTCGTGGAAGGCCGGGAGTTTTTCTGGGTTGAACAGTTCGGCCGCTTGAAAATGATCTTTGTTTAAGGCGCACACATCTCGCCAGGAGCGGCGAATTTCTATGCGGGCAGCCTCCAGGACAACGTCGTTGGAGGTGTTCTCCCACAGGACGAGGTCCTCGATGATTTTAAAGAGCCTCTTCCGCTCGATGGCCGCATCCCTCTTGTTCTTTCCGTATTTGAACCCACCTCCCTGCTGATAGCCGGGATCGTTGACGAGTTGAGCGAAGATGACGGCTCGCGCTGCCGCCAGCGGTCGCCGCGCCCACCACAGGTGTAACGTCGATGGGTGCCCATACCGGATGGCTTTCTCCCGGGCAGCAGCGACGTTGATAGCATCCAGAGGGAGTGCGACCTCGATGAGCTTTCGGGGCAGCTTGACTATGCGAGACATTATGGTTCCGTGAGAACGTGCCGGATTGCGGTAAAGAAAGGCAGTGTCGCCGCCTGAGACAACTCTTCCTCAAAAAAGTCTTGCAGCTCAGTTGTTGAGAACCCAATGCACCCAGCTACCAACGACACGTAGCCCGATACAAAACGCTTCCGCATATGCCGCAAGCGGCCCCAATCCGAGTTGAGGTTAAACACACGCAATGTCTCTCTTGCTCTATGTTCGTCCAATGGCAGAAGACCCGAACGGATACTAATGGTGCCGTCGCTACGGAATCGAAAGAACTTGTCCGGGTCCTCGGCGCTGGGTTCGATGAGGTCGTTGATTGCGTACGCCCCCGCACCATGGTCCTTGTAGCGACCGCAGGAATCTTTCTGGTTGCACGACCAATAGAGATTAGCCCACCCGAAAGTGAGCTGGGGAAAGTGCCTCTTTCGACGGAAGTGCTCGATGTGCTGGCCGAGGGTATCTATTGGTCCTTCACAATAGGCACATCGACGCCCCTGCATCTGTTCCAAATGCTTGCGAATCTGGCACTTGTCTTGAGGGCGGACATCCTTCCAAACGTGCACACCATGGTAATAGCTGGCGAGACAAGGCGGCGCCGCGACTCCTGCTCGATCGAGTATTCGCAAGCGGTATGCCTCCTCTAACGATTTCGCTTGAGCTTGAAGGTTTGAAAGCGAATCAATCGGTCACAATCGAGAATTAGTGGGTGGTGTTCCCCAAAGTGGGAAACGAGCTTTAGCCGAATGGAGTGTGCAGCCGAAGTTTCAGCACGGCCATCTTCGATCAGGGCTCGGTAGTCGCTCAGCCATCGCGCCTCTTCTATTTGCGGAACCGGATCAACGCCCATGATCGATGCCAAGACATCGGCACTCACGACACCTCGCGTCTGCAGAGTTGGCGTCTCGACTAAACCTCGGCCATCTTGCAAATGAATGACCCGGATCGACTCCTTGCTCGCAGTCGATAGAACCTGCGGGCTGTGGGTGCTCAGAATCATTTGCAAGGCCGGGAACGCCTTGCGAAGCAGATCAACGACTAGTTGCTGCCACCGCGGATGAAGGTGCATATCCACTTCGTCGATGAGCAACACACCGGGGGTCAGTCGAGCGGCTGCATCACTGAGGTGTGGGTTCAGGCTGGCACAGCGTCGCGCGATGTCTGCAATGAGCGCAACCATATTACGCACACCGTCGCTCAGCTGAGATAGCCGCAAGCGACCATAATCAGGGTGCGCGACGACCAAAGACCTCTGCTCGAAGTCCCAGTCTAGATCACACCAGCCAGTTGGCTCCAACACGATACGGGTGGATTCACGCACAGCCCCGAGAAGTGCGAGATTTGTAGAGAGGCGTGTCGAAAATCGCGAATCACGAGTTTCGTTCATCTTATTCTCGTACCAAGCCACCATTCCCTTGAAAGACGAGGAAGAAGACAGGCAATCGGTATATCCTGCCATCCGCCCATCTCCGGCGACGACATAAGTTCTTTTCCCCTCGGTTAGTCGGTGCTCGCTCCATAGGCGACCAGTGCCGTAGAAAGCCACAAGCGGCAGCATCGGCGAGTCTTCGCTTCCCATCGTTACGTCACCGTCTACGAGGTCGCGGAGATCCTGCGCCGCCTGGAGCAAATACTTGCTTTCCTTGGTATTCGTGCGGGCCCGAAGGCTGGAGCTCTTGAGGGCGCGGCTCCAGTGAGTCGGCTGCCCACAGACGTGGCCGTCTGCAATGAACTCGGTCGGCAGTGCCGGTATCATCGCATTCTCATTTCCACGAACGAGGCGGACGTCTGTGCGGTCAAAACCATGCAACTGCCTCGTACCTGAAACAGCGTCCACGAACAAGCCGAGTGCGATGCCGATTGCATCGAGAATTGCAGTCTTGCCGCGGCCATTTTCTGCCACGAGCACGGTGAGCTCCGGGTGGAGATCAACCGTACACTCCGCAAAGCATCGAAAGTTTCGCAGCGACAAGCAATCCAAACGCAGAGCGGTAGTTGGAATCATTCATCCCCCGCCCGTTCAAGAAGTGCCTTGATCTGATAGTTGATTGAAGAAACACCCCAGCCAGGTTCGGCATCGAAAGGCTTGCGTAGGTAGTAAGGGCCATCCACGGCGTCATCCGTTTTCACGAGGACAATGGCGAGGATGAATTTTTCGGCTTGGTTGAGAGCGTAGAGCATTTCATTGCGGGTGATCGTGACGGTGCTCGCACCTTTCACGCGACCTTTGACCTCGATGTGACGGGCGTCAGGCTGTTTCCCTTCCTGCGCGGGCGGATAAGAGGTGAGGTCCCAGCCACATTTCTGGTCGGAGACATCGACAACGCGGCAGCCGAGTGCTTCCTCGACGCGGCGGACGGCATCCATAGCCAGGCGCTCGATGCGCCGCCGGGCGGCCGGGTCGGTAGAAAATATGGAGCCGTCCTCAGAGGATGGTTCCCCGCGCAGGCGGCGCAGCAATCCCGTGGGAACGACCAGCGCGCCACCAAGGGCCGCGGGAGTGGCAGAGGTGACGTGGCGCATAGCCATGAGTTCTTTCTTGCGGTTCTCGAGGCGGCCTTCGAGGTCGGTCACGGTCCGCCGGGCGTTCTCGAGGTTGAGGCGCACGTCCTTGCCGGCTTCCTGATCTTCTTTGAGCTTGAGCCAGCGGTCGGACCAGAAGGCGATTTCCTTCGTTAGCCGGTCGTGGACGGCGGCAAGGGTCTTGTCCACATGGGCAATGCGCCGGTGAGCGACTTCCTGAAAATGCTCGGGCACGAGCGTTGCGGCGGCAAGTGCGAGTGCGCGCTGTTCCTGGTCACCGCGAATCCAGGGGGCGGAGAGGAGGTCTTTGAAGAGGGATCGGTCGGCCGGTGCGATTGTCTCGAGGTCTAGATGCGGTGCCCAACCGGCGAAGGTTGCCGAGCCATCGGGAGCGACGCTGACAAACTGGAGGCGCTTGGAGAGCACCTGGTCGTCGCCGGATTTAATCTCGTGGGTGAGCAGGAAGAGCAGGTGCGGCTCCTCGCCATCGTCGGTCGGATCCACCAGGATGGCACCTTGACGAAGGAGGTTGCCATGCTGCTCCAGCAGGAGGTCGCTCACAGCGAGCATGAGCGGATGACCAGGATGGAGCATCGCGGCGAATGGGATGCCCGGCTTGTCGATCGGGCGAACAGCATCACGAGTGAAGCAAACGCGCTCATATCGCTTCAATACAGGGGCAAGTTCACGGCGGTTACGTCCGGTAATGAGGCGGTCGCGTTCGCGAATGGACGCCGGGACGTGGGTAATCTCGAAGCGGGCAGCTTCACGCGGATGAATTGAACCACCCAGCGCCGCGAAGGCTTTCATAAAGAAGGATCGCACGAAGTAAGGCTGTAGGCGGCGGGCCTCGGCCTTTTCCATCTCCTCCTTCACTGCGAAGAGGCGCTCGGCGCTCATCGTCTCCTGTGCCAGGGCGTTGCGGTCGAGAATGGAGCGGATGTGATCATAATCAAGTGCGTTCTCAATGCGTTGTCCCAGTCGGGCGCGGACTTCGGGCTGGTCACCGTAGCGGATGGCCTGGAGAAGCAGGTCTTTGAGGCTCGTCTCCTCGAAGACTTCGCCGAGAATGTCAAAGACCCGGCCCTTGAGTGCTTCGCTCTCTACTTCAATCTTCTGCAGAAGGCGATGATAGACATCACCTTCGCGGGTCTCCTTGGCGACCAGGTTCCAAAGGTGGCAAACCTCTTGTTGGCCGATGCGGTGGATGCGACCGAAGCGTTGTTCCAAGCGATTTGGATTCCACGGCAGATCGTAGTTGACCATCAGGTTGGCGTTCTGAAGGTTGACGCCTTCGCCTGCGGCATCGGTAGCCACGAGGACGCGAACGTCAGGGTCAGAGCGGAAGAGGGCTTGCAGCCGGCGGCGTTCATCGCGGTGCGTGCCCCCGTGGATGGTAACAATCGCGTCGGCGTCGGGATTCCCGAAGACGTCGGCTATCTTCTTGTGGAGGTAGTTCAGTGTGTCGCGGTGCTCAGAGAAGACGATGAGCTTGCGTAGGCGGCCACCTGCATCTCGCATGTGGGGATCGTTCTGGAGTATGCGGGAGAGTTCATCCCATTTGCGATCCTGTCCAGAAACAACTACAGCTTTGGCCTGATGTTCGAGTGCCTGGAGGAGGATGATCTCTTGCTCCAACTCAGCGATGGTACGGGCGGCTGTAGCCTGATCGACCAGCGTTTCTTCGAGGTTCTCTTGCTCCTCGGCGTCGAGATCGTCGTCGTCCTCGGGGACATCGACAAGTGTCTCGGCGAGAATTTGCTGACCGCGGATGCCGAGTTTTTCCTCACGAAGCCGGCGTTCCAGGCGTTCCTTGCGACGCTTGAGCGACTGGAAGATCGCCTCGGGGCTGGACGCCAGACGGCGCTGGAGCGCGGTAAGGGCGAAGCCGACGGAGCCTTTTTGAGAACCGTCTAGCTGGTCAGCCTTCCCCATTTCGGTCTGCACATATTGAGTGACGGATTCGTAGAGCGCGGCCTCGATGTCGGAGAGCTTGTAGTTGACGGTATACGCCTTGCGTTCGGGAAAGAGTGGTGTTCCGTCAAACTTGACGAGTTCCTCCTTCACCATCCTACGCATGAGGTCCGAGCAATCGACCTTGTGAACGCCGTCGCGGAATTTGCCATAGAACCGGTCGGAATCGAGTAGCGACAGGAAAAGCTGGAAATCTTCCTCCTTGCCATTATGCGGTGTGGCGGTCATCAGCAGGAGGTGCCGCGTGTGTTGACCGATTTTCTCGGCGAGGTTGAAGCGTTTAGTGCGCTTGAGCTCACGGCCGTAGAAATGAGCGGAGAGCTTGTGCGCTTCGTCGAATACAACCAAATCCCACGGCGCAAGACAGAGCTTTTCCTGAGCGTCTTCATTGCGCGACATTTGGTCGAGCCGAACAATCAAGTGATCGTGGTCCTCAAAGGGATTGCCGCTGGGCGAGGTGGCCTCGAGTTCCTTGGAATAGATGCGGAACTCCAGGCCAAATTTCTCGAAGAGTTCGTCGCGCCATTGTTCCACGAGGCTGCCGGGAGCGACGATGAGAATGCGGCGGGCGTCCGCCCGCATCAGCAGCTCGCGGATATAGAGACCAGCCATGATTGTTTTTCCTGCCCCAGGGTCGTCAGCGAGGACGAAGCGCAAGGGTTGGCGCGGCAGCATGGCCTCGTAAACGGCTGTGATTTGGTGTGGCAGCGGGTCCACGTTCGACGTGTGGACGGCCATCATGGGGTCGAAGAGAAAGGCGAGGTCGATACGCTTGGCCTCGACGGTGAGCTTGAAGTCTTCACCGTCGCCATCGAAGGCCCACGGGCGCTCCAACGTGGCGATGGCGATAGATCCCTCGTCTGCCCGGCCAAGGAGGCGATCTCTGAGGGTGCCGTCGGGCGTCTTGTAAATGACCTGAACCGCACCCTCGGCAATAGGCACGACAGCGACAATCGTGGCGACTGCCGTAGGTTCCAGGCCGGTTAGGGAATTGCCGGCTGCTAGGTCTTCAAGGCGCATGCAATGTCCTTTAGGGCTGTCCCATGTTGTACAGCATGCACTGCAGACAGCCACATTCGGCTTCGGTAGGGTCGATCGACTAGTGGTTGCTTTCGGGCCGAGATCATATCGATTGCTTATTGTCCGCGTCCATTGCGATCTTCCGGTGAAAAGGAGTCTCTTAAGAGACAAAGGGAAAGGGATAGTGGTGTTATACTGAATTCGGCAGTGGATTGAAGGAGTTTTCGATTGACACGTCCTTCGCGTTATGATTGGGTTCACTTGACGACTTCCCTGAGCTCGAAGAGTATCATCACTCCTCAGTTTGAACCTGCTGGCCGTCACGGCGTTATGCATCAAAACCTGACACCGCGCCTTGTTTTGTCGGTTCAGTGCTTAGCACTTCTCAGTGGTATTTCTTCAATCCAAAGTATCGGGATCGGGCAGATGTATTACTCAGGGCAGAGGAGAGGATCGCTCCGAGTGGGAACCAAGGCAACCTCCAACTGTGAGAGGAGATTATGCCAAAGACTAGTCGGGCAAGAAAGCATGAGGAAGAGAATAGTCCCCAGCTTCTTGTTCTGAACATTTCTCCGACCAAGCATGAGACAAAGCGTGTCCTTGAGAGCATAGGTGTGTCGCTTGAAGACTGGAAGCGCGAACTTGTCGAAGGCAGAAGAAAAGCTCAGGTGTACGTTGAGGACCAAACAAGAAGGAGAACCTATCGGCGGCTTCGATAAGGGATGCGCCCAACACTCTTCTCCCCCTTTGACCAGGACCTATTTGAGAACCTCAGATGTATCCCGGTGGTTGGCAGCGCCTGGAAGGAGCAGGTTCGCAAAGTTCTCGGGACCTATCGGTCCCTGCCATCTGTTCTCGATTCAATCCTCGATATCGCTCAATCCGAACTAAAAGCAAAGACGGTGCTCATCGAGCCGTACATCAGTACCGATTGGGCTGACGAGTACCAAGCGTTTTACTGTCGACTGTTCCGTGACCTTCCAAGGCTTTCTACTCGGCTTCATTTTTTCCGCGGAATCGGAGAGCACGGCAAACCACTCGAAAAGAAATATCTGCTAGATCTGCCAGAGGAATGCACGCGACTTGAAAGCTCTGCATATCTGGGGTACTGCGTCGTTCGCCCTTTCGAACCTCTGACAGTTACGGACACTGTGCTCGCGAGCCCGTATAGACGTGACCGCTTGGACTCGGTTCATTGCCAGCCCGATTTCCACACTCATCTAGTTGGACACGAACTGCACGTGCGAGGCATGCCATTCATTGAACAAGAACAAGGAGTATCGGTCTGTGCGGAAGCAAACTTGTGGATGGTTGCAAGGTACATGCATGCCACAAGCAACGCCCGAAGGTTTCGACCAAGTGAAATGGCGGAGATCGCAACTCGATATTTGGGTGTCGGAACTGTCAGAGCTGGTTTGACCAGCACTCAAATGTTTGGGGCACTGAAGGCGATGGGAATGAACCCAGAGCTCATCTACCCTAAGAATGCCGAAGATGCTCTTGAGTTGCTTTACTCCTGTGTCGAGAGTGAGATCCCTGTCATAGCTGCTATTCCAGGCCATGTGGTTACGGTGATTGGGCGCTCATACGGCAGTGGGCGCAATGGCTTTGCGTTACCTGATTCGGTGGCAGGGTTTGTTGATGCCTTCGTTGTTCATGATGATCAAATGGGGCCATATCGGACGCTCCCAGTCAGGAAGAGACTTACGAAAAAAAAGGTGGGACCGCACAGCCAGCTGATCCTAGGCAACGAGCCAGTCGAATGGTGCTTGGTGCCGATGCCTTCAAGTCGAATCAACTTGCGCGAAAGCGATGTGAGAGGAATGTTGGGCACGTATCTTAAGAAGGGCACCTTGCTTAACCTGCTCAAATCGGTTTCGGGTAATGCCAAGCTATGGAAGAAATCTGAGCTGTCGAATCTCTTGTGGAGGATTTATTTGAGGCGTAGCGATACATTTAAGAAGGATATCTTCCCACCTGCGAATGACCCACGTTGGAGTTCAGACTTGGTGTGGCGAGGTGAGGATGTGGTTGTTTTGTACTGGAGCATGCTGCTGCCGCGATATGTGTGGGTTGTCGAATTGTCGGATAAGAAAATTGGTTATTCAAAGGACGCATCAGCGCGTCGAATCATTGGCGAAATGGTTTTTGATTCCACGGCGCACCTCGACGATTTTCTGAACTCTCTACTCGCTATGCAGGTGAAAGGTCGGATGATATTTCGAGGAGCTGCCAAACATGTCGATAAACAGATAGGAGATGCTCGGAATTGGCACTACGCCCAGGGACTCGCGCACCACGAGTATTCACCACTAGTCCGCTATTACTGAATTCCAGATCGAACATCTTATGGCCAACACGGTTAGGGCCCTTCTGGAGAAACTGTCGCCGGATGAATGGCGTGTGGAAACAGGCTTCTCCGAGGAGGTAAGAGATTGCAACGAACGCCTGTGCGAGCCTTCAAAATCTGATTTTGAGCTTTCCGCTGTTCTGAGACAGTGGCTACGAAAACACCAGCCCTGTTTGTTTGGTAGAATAGCAGCTGGGGATCCAAACCTCCTTAGCTTTTGTATTCTCACCGACCGGGATCTCTGCCAATCCGACGAACAGATTAGAGACAAGATCCAAGAATACCGGCTTCACTGGAAGAGAGCTGCGTACTTGGGCAAAAAGAGTGGTTTCATCATTCTGGCTGCGTCACCAAGGATCATTAGTGCGCTTCCGGATCCCCGTCTCCTGAACTTGGCAACTCGGCTTTGTGAACTGTATCTCTGTGAGGAAATACTGCCGGACCGGATTTATCACGACAGTTTAACCCTTGAGCTGCCTGGCGGCCAGGAACACCGAGAATGGAATGTCGGAGTTAATTTCTTCTCGGCCCAAGGAGACAAACGCTGGTGGCTCGACCACCGGATTCCTGGGGGGCTGGCGTTCTCAATGAACTCCGTCGGTCATATGGTCAAGAGCGCTGCGTCCGACCAGCTAATGCCTGCGCTTGAAAAGGGAGCGAAGATACCCTCCTCGAAGAGAGGCAAACTAAAAGTCAACTCCTTGGGAGCTGCACTGCAATACGCTATGCTCACAATAAGTCGCGCGCAGGAAGCACCTTCGGGAAAGGCAACCAAACTGATCGATCTGACTCAGGATGAATATCGAAAAATCCCCCGCTGCCCTCTTTCGATCGAGACACTGCCGCGGGAGCTATACCTCAAGGATTTTAGGAAATACCTCGGTTGGTATCACACCGACGTGACTCTGCCAACTGCCTACTTCCGGTCAAACATTGACAGAGAAAAAGGTTTGGACCAACTTGAGCTCGACTTCACATATCTCTATGACTGGGACGTTGACAACCCTTCTTTTCTGACAATGGGAGAGGGCATCAGAACGAAATGACCAGGAAGCGAAGGAACGGAATTTCTGGCCGCAAGGTCACTCGCACTCAAGCGCTGAAAGGACTGGGTGACCCCGCATCTTGGAAAGCAGAAGCCACAGCTTTGGAAGGAAAATTTAGGGCCAAACCTACCTCAGGAGCTCCGAAGATCAGAACGTTCGAGCTCAGTCCTAGAATCCTCAGAAGTTTGAACCGAATCAAGGTATTGCCGGATCAAACTCGGCTTATGACCGACGACACTCTCCTCAAAGTCGCTGGAATCGGAACGCGTTCCCTTAGCGAAATCCGTAATAAAGTAGGGAAAAATTCTAGAAGGACTAGAACCAGCTCATAAGTCCCATCTCTTTCTCGCACCTGGCCTCCTGCCTATGAAAAGGTGACCACCTCTGTGACCAATAATTAGGAATCTCGGGCTAGCTCTTACTCTGCAACCAAGAAGGTATACTTGTGGCCCACCGTCCAGCCCTCGCGCCTGCTTTCCAGGTCAAATAAACCGGGCGGCATCTGGCTGGTGTCCACTTTGATTTGGACGATTGTTATTCCCTGGCGGATTCGCGCTATCCCTATTGTGTTCAGCAATGGTTTGGCTGCATCCTTGTAGATCGTTAGGTGGTATTTCCCCGGTTCGCTGCCGAAGGGCAGGTAAATTGAGAGGTTCAGGAGTCCTCTAGGAAGGATGGGGTATTTCTTTTCAGGTTTCGGGGTTTCTCCCCTGGCGACGGCCTGATCCCTCACGTCGAGAACCATGTCTCTGTAAATCTGCGGCTCGGGCTGTTGTCGGGCAATGTCCTGACGCTGTTCCTGTGGCGTTCGTTCTGGGGTCTTCCCCTGTGGTTTCCTTTCTGGCACGGTTGAAGGCGGCTTGTGCGTGATCGGGTTAGTCGGCTTTGAGCGCCATTGGCTGACGGCGAGCCACGCTGTGAGGCCAAGGGTCAGGAAGAGCACGGCGCAGAGGCCGACGACTGCAAGCCGCCTGCGGTGCCGGGCCTGATCTACAAAGGTGCTGAACTCGTTGAAGCAGGGGGAGCAGCAGGTCAGGTGGTCGAGATAGCGGTTCCGATCCGTCAATGTGAGGTTCTGACTTCGAAATGCCAAAGTTCTGAGAATCTCCGCACCAGGGCAGCCTAGCCTTTCTGGATTTGGGAAGTCGCTTCTGAGGACATCTTCACCCGAGCGGAGTAACTCTTTCTCTTCTTGCCGAGAGAGCATCTTTACTGGTTTCTGCGGTGACATACTACTACCTCACTCCGCCTGCGGCCGGTTTAGATTTGCCGGGCCTGCTTCTGAGAATTCGCTGACGGGCTCTTTCGATCCCTGCGTTGTAGGTAACCGCTGCGTTGTTTCCTTTGATCCCCAAGAACGCCCCAATCACTTCCCAGGAATAACCTTTGACTCGTAGCAGAAACATGCCTCGTGTCTGGGTGTCCATGCATCTCATGATCTCTTTTATCAGAAGCTGTTTCTGGGTTCCGCTTATGCGATGCCGATAACTATCCGTTTGCGGGTCCACGACTGGTTCGAGATCGTCGATGAATTGGATCATCTTCTCTCTTTCGACGGTCCGGTTCAGAATGCGCACGGCTGCCCAGTAGAGGTAAGATTCCAGGTTGAGTATCCGTTCTTGAGGGCCTTTGCGGTAGATGATACTCGCCACAAGACAGACCGCTTTTTCCAGGATCTCCGCCGCGCGCGCCGTGTCCTTTAGTTCACGATCCGTGAGCCAGAGCACACGGGGCCAGACAAGCTGAGCTGCATCCAGGAGCAGCTGAGGAATGGGTCTTCCCTTTCGGTCTTTGTGGGACATCCAGAAGGGAGGATTGTTCATCCGGGGACCAACCATAGGAATGAGAGGTAAATGCCCTTTCTGATGCTCGCTTACCGAATTTGCGCCGTCCGCTGCGACCCACGTTCACCCTGTAGTTGAACGACGGAACTACCTTCACCAAAAGCGAGAAACCCGGCCCAATGAAAGACAGGTGCCGTCCTTCCGAATTGCTTCAAGATGTCCAATTTTGCCAGCCTGAGCGCTTCTGCCTTGTCCTTGCTAGACAGCAGATGAGAGTAGAACCCAGTCATTAATGCCTTCGTCGTGATGTCGCCTGTTTCCCAGAGACTGGCGACTACGGTGCGCGCCCCAGCGTAGAAGAATGCTCGCACCAGATTGACCATACCTTCTTGTCCTTGCAGCCGCCCCATGCCGATGTCGCAGGCAGAAAGAACCACCAGATCTGCGTTGAGCTTCAGATAGCGGATGTCGCGTTCTTGTAAGAGGCCATCCACGTCTGAATTCGGATCTTTCCAGAGAATCAGCGAGGATCGGTCGGGGAAAGTGGTATCCGAAAGGGCGTGAACCGCGAAATGCACAACCTTGTAACGCGAGATCTCCTGGGACATGAAGGCGGCTTTGGTAGCTCCAGTTCCAGTCAGCGAAACGCTTTGGTTCCCCGCAAGCCTGGCAAGAGCTGCAATCTCCTCCGCAGCGCCCGGAAGGAAAGGAAGCCGGCTGATGTCGAGTTCGGATAGTCCGCGTGTCGCACCCAGGCTTGAAGTCTGTTTCGGCGGCGTTGCTGTGTCCTGGCCGTATGGGACTCCTCCAATGCCGAGAAAGGGCAAATCGGCTCGCTCAGTTTTCTGAGTTGAGTTCAGCAGGTGATAGACAGTTGCTGACGGAGCAACAGAAACGGTGTGGGTTTCGAGCACATACCTCCCCTTTGAATCGATGAGCGAGTCAAACGGTAATAGATGAAGCTTGCCGTCTGGAACAATGGTGAGACGTTTCGTTTGAGCCTGTCCTCTCAGGGAGGGACGAAGCAGAAGAGAATACAGTTGCCGTGCTTCGTCGTTGCCTGACCTCAAGCCTCGCACCTCGGACAAGTAACGGTCTACCAACGCTTCGATCTTTCTGCGACCCGCCACGGCCAGAATGTCAAAGGTCTTCTTGGTAATGACAATGCAGTAGGAGGCCGGTTCGCTCAGGATATATTCGAGCAGGACCTCGTCAGGCCCCATCACTTGGCGCAATTCCTCGAGCGAGACCGGCTGACTGCGAATCGTCAACTCCTGGAAACGAGTGCGCGGTTCTGGAATGGAGTTCAGTTCCTCTTTACGTCGCCAGAGTTGGTCGAGCAGTGCGTTGCGGTCGCTCTTGTTGTTCAGATTTGTGAACTGCAGACTCGTCTGAATCTGGCTGATCTGTTTCTCAAGTGCCCGCGTCTTCTCATCCGGATTGGGTGGTTTGAGCGAGTGACTGCGAATGATGTCAGCAGCGGCTCTTCCCCTGGCTCGCTCCAGGATCTCGAAGGCTCTCGGCTTGTCTTTCAGGTACTCGACAGCCAGAACAAAGTGCCCGACGTAGATGGCGCTCATCGTGGCAATGAGCGAAGTCTTGGAGAACGTGCTGGGGACGTTGGTCAGCATCGCTTCTGTCGCATCGGCAGCCTGTTCCAGCAGTTCATCGGCCTCTCGGAAACGGCTTCGTTTCGCCACCAGTTCAGCCAGCAGTGCCAGATGCTGTGGCAAGTGGTATTTGTCTTGAACTTGCCGCATCGCGGTCATCGCCAGATTGGCTCGCTCCTCGGCTTTCTGAAGATTGCCGCTGTCTCGGTAGACTTTGGCCAGTTCGAACATGCTCCAAGCGAGCGTGTGGTGGAAGCCGCCTTCGATGCAGAGGTTCCGGGTGGTTTCCAGGTACACAATCGCCAGCGGCAGGTTGTTTTCCGTCGCCGAAAGCTTGGCCAGCACGATCAAAAACCAACCTTCATCCAAAGGTCTTTTCGCGGAGCGCAGTTCCTTCAACCCTTGCTCCAACAGCTCCCGAGCTTGGGCTCGATTTTTCAGCTCTGCCAGCGCGCGAGCTTTCCCTGTAAGGGCCCGATAGGGGAACCCCGCATCGGGATTGGCTTCCGCGATCTTGAAAGCCTCATCCAGGAACTTCAGCGCCTGGTCGTGCAACCCAAGCTCTCCAAGTCCGTTCCCAATGGTGGTCGCGTACCAGATCTGGGCTCCGATGTCGCCGAGGGATTGCGCCGTTAAGAGAGCCTCCCGCATGAGTTCCTGGGTCTGGTAGATGTCGCCTTGGAAGAAGGCAATGTAGCCGAGCTTTCCTTGCGCCCTGGCTTCCCAGGCCTTGTCTTTCAGTTGTGAGGCAATGGCCCGGACCTCTTCCCATCCACGCTGAGCAGCGGGCGGGTCGATCTCGATATCCACTTCGGCTTTCGCTGCCAGCCAACGCAATTTCAAACCGGGATCACTCTGAATGATCGGATTCTCCATATCTTTCGCCAGCTCGCGCGAAAGGTCAGGAAAAAATCGCGTTTGCATGCTGGCCTGAATGCGTCCGATCTTGGCGAGGAGAGACTTTCGGGTGTTGCCGTTCTGGCTGAAAAGTGTTTCAGCGCGTTTACACAGAGGACCTGCCTTGTCCCAGTTGTTCAGCCAAGCCAAGCGGTCGGCTTCATCGAGCAAGCGGGCGGGTTCTTGCTCTTGAGCAAACAGAGGGGCCGTCACTACCAGTAGGGCGAAGAATAGCAATGCGAACAAAGCGCAATTTCTTCGGAATCGCAGCCTCAATGGGTCTCCACCTGTTTTTTGGCGTCGCATCTGTTCAACAGTCAATGACAGGCGTTGTATCATCCGTGATTCTCGGCAATGAAAGGTGACGATGCGTTTCATCCGAAGTAAGAAATCTCTCTTCCTGATCTTCTGCTGTCTTGTGGCGCTGCTATACTTCATGCTCCTGAGGGAAGAGAGAATACAGCTGCCTCCGGTTGAAGGAAACCCGATGAGCCTCATTTACGTCTTTGCTGCTTCGCCGTCGGATG
>Ga0187893_10004280_pt1 | contig 27441 bp, 21 predicted proteins | sample MA1701074metaG_FD_139574 | JGI IMG/M metagenome (GOLD analysis project Ga0187893, IMG submission 139574) | White microbial mat communities from a basaltic lava cave in the Kipuka Kanohina Cave System on the Island of Hawaii, USA - MA170107-4 metaG ... | reverse complement strand
TCTGCGCGCCGGTGAACGCGCCCTTCTCGAAGCCGAACAGCTCGCTCTCGAGCAGCTCGGAGGGCAGCGCCGCGCAGTTCACCTTGACGAACGGCTTGTCGCGCCGGCTCGAAAGGCGATGCAGCGTGCGCGCGACGAGCTCCTTGCCGGTGCCGCTCTCGCCGCGGATCAGGACCGTGATGTCGGTGTCGGCGACCTGCTCGATCGTCTCGCGCACCTCGCGCATGCGCCCGTCTTCGGAGCCGAGCAGCAGGTCGCCGGAGCCGCCGCCCTGCCCGCGCAGCTCTTCCACCTCCTTGCGCAGCGCGCGCGTCTCGAGCGCCTTTTGGAACGCGAGCTGGAGCTCCTCGACCTCGAACGGTTTGCGCAGGAAGTCGGCGGCGCCGAGCTGCATCGCCTCGACGATCGTGCGGGCGTGGCCGTGGCCCGAAATCATCACGACGGGCACGTCGGGCAGGCGCTTCTTCAGCCGCCGCAACGTCTCGAGCCCGTCCATCCCTTCGAGCACGACGTCGAGCGTGACGAGGTCCGGCCGCGAATCGCCGAGGCCGTCGAGCGCCTCTTCACCGCTCGCGGCGGTGAAGACGGTGTGCCCCGAGCGCGCCAGCAGCGCCGCGAGGTACTCCCGCACGCCGAGGTCGTCGTCGATGATCAACAGCCGGAACGGACCGGTCACCCGAAACTCCCGGAAATGCGCCCATTTGCGGGCACGCCACGGGGTAAGTGCGCGTTTGGCACAAAACGGAACGGAACAATTTTTCCCAATCGACGCTTTCGGCCCATTGGGGCGGCAACCATAGGCGTGAGAAAAAACTTCTCTCGTCCGAAACGATGGAGTCGGTTAGGAAATGCTGTTCCTCTCCTTCACCGCCCACCTCGGGTGGCCGATCGGGGAGCCATCCTCGCGGGGCCAAGAGAGCCTCTAAGAGAATAGGGCCCCCACGGGGTGCCTTTTTTGTATCGCCCCGTTTCGTGCGTGACGGGAACTCACCGGATCGAGGTCGCGGCGGGTGACAAGCAGCCAGAGACGCATCCGGATCGTCGCCGTCGCCGGCGCGCGGCCGAACTTCATGAAGGTCGCGCCGCTCTTGCGCGCATTCGCCGCGAGCGGCCGCTTCGATTCGTTCCTCGTGCACACCGGCCAGCACTACGACGAGTCGATGTCCGAGAGCTTCTTTCGTGAGCTCGGGATCGCGAAGCCGGACGTGAACCTCGGCGTCGGCTCGGGCTCACACGCAGCGATGACCGCCGAGGTGCTGCGCCAGATCGAGCCGATCCTGATCGAGCAGAAGCCCGATGCGCTGGTCGTGGTCGGCGACGTGAACTCGACGATCGCGGCGGCGCTCGCGGCCTCGAAGCTCGGCGTCCGCATCGCGCACGTGGAGGCGGGCCTGCGCTCGGGCGATCGCTCGATGCCCGAAGAGATCAACCGCGTGCTGACCGACGCGATCGCGGACTTCCTGTTCGTCACCGAGCCGGCGGGCCGCGAGAACCTGCTGCGCGAGGGCGTCCCGGACGCGCGCATCCACCTGGTCGGAAACGTGATGATCGACACGCTCGTCGCGAACCTCGCGCGCGCGCGCGAGCAGCGAACGCTGGAGCGGCTCGGCCTCGCCGCCGGCGAATACGTCGCGCTCACTCTGCATCGGCCCGCGAACGTCGACGACCCCGCGCAGCTCGAGGCGCTGTTCGCGGTGTTCGAAGAGCTGCACCGCGAGCTTCCCGTCGTGTTCCCGGTCCACCCGCGCACGCGCGCCGCGATCGCGCAGAAGCTCGGCGGCCGCGCGCCGCGCGTGATGGCGATCGACCCGCTCGGCTACCTCGACTTCCTCGCGCTGATGGCCGACGCGCGCTTCGTGCTGACCGACTCGGGCGGCGTGCAGGAGGAGACCACCGCGCTCGGCGTGCCGTGCCTCACGCTCCGTAACAACACGGAGCGGCCGATCACGATCAGCGAGGGCACGAACACGCTCGCCGGCACCGACCCGGTCGCGATCCGCGACGAGCTGAAGAAGCTGCGCGCCGGCGAGACCCAACGCGGCCGCGTGCCGGCGCTCTGGGACGGCCACGCCGCCGAACGCATCGCGCGCATCCTCGCGAGCGAGCTGGAGCGCCCATGAACGACCCGCACCCGCAGCCGCTCTCGTTCTTCGCGCGCCTGCGCGCGGGCTGGCTCGAGATCGCAGCCGCATTCGCCGAAGTGCAGACGCTGATCATTCTGGTGCTCGCCTACGTCGTCGCGATCGGGCCGATCGCGCTCGTCATGGGCGTTTCGCGCCAGGATCCGCTGCACAAGCGCATGCTGCGCGCCGTGGGCAGCGCGTGGAACGTCGCCGACAGCGTGTCGAATCCGGACCTCGAACGCGCGAAGCGTCTCTTCTAGGAAGTGCCGCGATGAAGATCCTCGGTCTCTCGTGCTTCTATCACGACGCAGCGGCGGCGCTGCTCGTGGACGGCGAGCTCGTTGCCGCGGCGCACGAGGAGCGCTTCACGCGCAAGCGCCACGACGAGTCGGTCCCTGCGCAAGCAGTGCGTTACTGCCTCGAGCAGTCGGGCCTGCGCCTCGCCGATCTCGATTACGTCGTCTTCTACGACAAGCCGCTGCTGAAGTTCGAGCGCATCCTCACCACCTACCTCGCGACGTTCCCGCGCTCACTGCCGTCGTTCACGAAGGCGATCCCGATCTGGCTGAAGGAGAAGCTGCTCGTGCCGAAGGCGCTGAAGAGCGCGCTCGGCTACGAGGGCGAGCTCCTGTTCGCCGAGCACCATCAGAGCCACGCGGCCTCGGCGTTCTTCCCGTCGCCGTTCGAGGAGGCCGCGATCCTGACGCTCGACGGCGTCGGCGAGTGGGCGACCTCCACCTCCGGCATCGGCCGCGGCAACTCGCTCGAGCTGCTGCACGAGATCCGCTTCCCGCACTCGCTCGGCCTGCTCTACTCGGCGTTCACTTATTACTTGGGCTTCAAGGTGAACAGCGCCGAGTACAAGGTGATGGGCGCCGCGCCCTACGGGCAGCCGAAGTACGCCGACCTGATCAAGCGCCACTTCATCGACGTGCGCGAGGACGGCTCGTTCAAGCTCGACATGAAGTACTTCGCGTTCGACTACGGCCTCACGATGACGAACGCGCGCTTCGAAGAGGCGATGGGCCAGCCGCGCCGCTCGCCCGAATCGAAGATGGAAGAATTCCACTGGGACGTCGCGGCGAGCATCCAGCGCGTGACCGAGGAGGTCGTGCTGCGCATGGCGCGCGATCTGCGCCAGAAGAGCGGCATGAAGAACCTCGTGCTCGCGGGCGGCGTCGCGCTGAACTGCGTCGCGAACGGCCACCTGATGCGCAGCGGAATGTTCGACGACGTGTGGATCCAGCCCGCGGCCGGCGACGCCGGCGGCGCGCTCGGCGCCGCGCTGTTCGCCGAGCACTGCGTGCTGAAGCGCCCGCGCAAGTTCCGCATGGAGCATGCGTTCTGGGGCCCGAGCTGGAGCGACGAGGAGGTCCGCAAGTTCCTCGAGAAACGCGGCGCGCCGTACCGCAGCTACGAGCGCGACGAGATGCTGCGCGAGACCGCGCGCGTGCTCGACGAAGAGCAGGCGGTGATCGGCTGGTTCCAGGGCCGCATGGAGTGGGGCCCGCGCTCACTCGGGGCGCGCTCGATCCTCGCCGACTCGCGCAACCGCGAGAACTGGCAGCGCGTGAACCTGAAGATCAAGTTCCGCGAGAGCTTCCGGCCGTTCGCGCCAGCCTGCCTCGCCGAGAAGGCGGGCGATTGGTTCGAGATCGACCGCGAGAGCCCGTACATGCTGCTGGTCTGTCCCGTCAAGCAGCTCGAGCCCTACACCGTGGAGACGTCGGCCGGACCGGTCACGCGCTACACGAGCCAGCTCGCGGGCATCACGCACGTCGACGGCTCGGCGCGGCTGCAGACGGTGCGGCGCGACCAGCACGCCGAGTTCTACGACCTGCTGAAGCGTTTCGACGAGCGCACCGGCTGCCCGGTGCTGATCAACACCAGCTTCAACGTGCGCGGCGAGCCGATCGTCTGCACGCCCGAGGACGCGTACCTCTGCTTCATGCGCACGAACATGGACGTGCTCGTGCTCGGTAACCAAATCCTGCGCAAGGCCGACCAGCCAGAGCTCGTGGAAGACTTCGACTGGCGCGAGCGCTTCGCGCTCGACTAGCAACCAACCCCGACACCTCGCGGAGACTTCTCATGGGCGCCCTGATTTCCGAGCTCTGGCAGTTCATGCGCGTGCGCAAGAAGTGGTGGCTCGGACCGATCGTCGTGACGCTGGTCCTGCTGTCGGCGCTGATCGTGTTCGCACAGGGCTCCGCTGTCGCGCCGTTCATCTACACGCTGTTCTAGTCACAAGGCCGGCCGGCTCGGAGGGGCCCGAGCAGTGCGCATCCTGTTCTTCACGCACTACTACCCGCCGGAGGTGAACGCTCCGGCGAATCGCGTGCACGAGCACGCGCGCGCGTGGGTGCAGAGTGGCCATCAGGTCACGGTGATTACGGGCGTCCCGAATCACCCGCGCGGCGAGCTGTTCGGCGGCTACGAGAACCGCTGGCTCCAGGAGGAGCGCATCGACGGAGTACGCGTGCTGCGCACCTGGATGTACCTCACTGCGAACGAAGGCTTCGTCCGGCGCACCGCGAACTACGTCGCGTTCATGCTGACCGCGATCCTCGCGTCGTTTCGCGCCGAGCGCCCCGACATCGTGGTCGCGACCAGCCCGCAGTTCTTCTGCGGCATCGCCGGCGCAGTCGTGGCCGTGCTGAAACGCCGGCCGTTCGTGCTCGAGGTGCGCGACCTCTGGCCCGAATCGGTCGTCGCGCTCGGGCAGCTGCGGCGCGGCTCGCTGCCCGCGCGGCTGCTCGAGCGCGTCGAGCGCTGGCTCTATCACCGCGCGCGCGGCGTCGTCGTCGTGACGCGCGCATTCGCGCGCCACGTCGCGCGCTGCGGCGTCGCCGAGCGCAAGATCGCGCTCGTCTACAACGGGATCGACGGCGAGCTGTGGCGCCCGCGCGCCGCAGCGCCGGCGCTGCTCGCAAGGCACGGAATCGGCGGCGAGTTCCGCGTCGGCTACGTCGGCACGCTCGGCCTCGCGCACGGCCTGATGACCGTGCTCGAGGCCGCGCAAAAGCTCGCCGATCCCCGCGTGCACTTCGTGTTCGTCGGCGACGGCGCCGACCGCGCGCGCATCGAGCACGAGGCCAAGCAGCGCGGCCTCGCGAACGTGCACTTCACCGGCCTCTTGCCGCGCGCCGAAGTGCCCGACTGGCTTGCCTCGCTCGACGTGCTGCTCGTGATGCTGCGCGACCTGCCCGTGTTCGAGACCGTGATCCCTTCGAAGCTGTTCGAGTTCGCCGCGATGGAGCGTCCGGTGATCCTCTCCGCTCCGCACGGCGAGGTGCGCGAGATGGTCGAGGGCGCAGACGTCGGCCTCGCGATCGACGCGGAGGACGCCGCGCAGCTCGCGAGCGCGATCGACGCGCTGCGGCGCGACCCGGAGCGCGCCCGCGCAATCGCCGCGCGCGCCCGGGTGTGGGCGGAGAGCGGCTTCCGCCGCGAGCTGCAGGCCGAGCGCATGGCGCGCTTCTTCGAGGAGTGCGCGGCGTGAACCCGGTCTACGAAGCGCTGCCGGTGTTCGCGCAGAACGTCGCGAACTCGGTGGCGGGTTATTGGGTCGCGCGCACGCGCTTCAGCGAGGAGTTCGATCGGACGCTCGCGGCCTGGGAAAGCAGCGTGAGCGGGCCGCTGCTGCACCTGCGGGCCGAGCAGCGCGAGCGCCTCGACCACATCGTGCGGCACGCGCGCGAGCACGTTCCGTTCTATCGCGGCGTTCCGCCGCCGTCGCAGAAGTACGACCCGGACGAGGCGATCTCGACGACGCTCGCCAGCATTCGACCGCTCGACAAAGCGGTGTATCGCGAGCGCTGGCGCGAGTTCCTCGCCGCCAACGTGCCCGCGCACCGGCGCGTGCGCGTCTCGACCTCAGGCACCACCGGCACCGCGCTGCGCCTGTTCGCGACGCCCGAACGCATCGCGGAGAGCTTCGCGGGCGTGTGGCGGCAGCGACGAGCCTTCGGCGCGAACGTCGAGGACCCGAATCTCACGTTCAACGGCCGCATGATCGTGCCGTTCCGCCAGCAGCGGCCGCCGTTCTGGCGGCGCAACGCTTACGCCGGCCAGACGCTGTTCTCCGTCTACCACATGTCGCCCGCAAACATGCCTGCGTACGTCGACGCAGTGCATGACACGCCCGCTCGCTACGCGCAGGGCTATCCGTCGGCGCTGCACCTCGTCGCGCGCGCAATGCTCGCCGCAGGCCGGCCGCTGCCGAAAGGGCGACTCGTCGCGGTCTTCACGTCGTCCGAATCGTTGCTGGAATTCCAGCGCGACGTCATCGAAGAGGCATTCGGCGCGCCGGTGAGAGATCACTATGCGTGCAGCGAGCTCGCGGTCTCGATGGGCGCGTGCGCGCAGGGTCGGCTCCACGTCGACATGGAGTACTGCATCGTCGAGGTCGAGCCCATCGAGGAGACCGAGCAGTGGGTGCGAGGGCCGCTGCTGGTGACCGGCCTCGGCAACGAGGCGCTGCCGTTCCTTCGCTATCGAATCGGCGACGTCGGCACGCGCGCCAAGACGCCATGCCCATGCGGCCGCCCGGGCGATTCCTTCCTCGCGATCGAGGGGCGCATCGAGGACTACGTCGCAACGCCGGACGGTCGCCTGATCGGCCGGCTCGACCATGTCTTCAAGCAGCAGACTTCGGTGGCGGAGGCGCAGATCGTTCAGGACCGCCCCGATCGCATCCGCGTGTTCGCGGTGCCGTCTCGAGACTGGCACGAAGCCAGTGAGCGCGCGCTGATCCAGGAGATCCGGAAGCGCCTCGGCGACGAGATCGAGATTGCGGTCGAGTGCGTCGACGCGATCCCGCGCGAGCCGAACGGAAAGTTCCGCGCGGTGAAGTCGTATCTCGGGAACCTCGGCAGCGGGAGGACGCTGATGTGATTCGCGTAGGCCTCGCCCGCACCAAGCCGAGCTATCAGGGAATCGAGCCGCCGTATCACCCCGGCGCCGCGTTTCCCGAGCTCGCGGCACTGCTGGGCTCGCAGGGGGCCGACGGCGCAGCGAACCACGTCTACGCCGCGGTGCGCGCCGCGCTCGCGGCGCTCGGCCTCGACGCGCAGAACTTCGGCAGCGCTGCTTGGAACCCGCTGGGCGCGCTCGTCCGCCGCGGCGGTCGCGTCGTGCTGAAGCCGAACTTCATTCGGCACTGGAATCCGGCGCCCGGCGCGACGGCCGAGAGCGTCGTCACGCATGGCGCGGTGATTCGCGCGCTGCTCGACTATGCGACGCTCGCGGTCGGCCCGGACGGCAGCGTCGTGCTCGCGGAGGCGCCCCAACAAGATTGCGATTGGGCGGCGGTCAGCGAGCTCGCCGGCCTGCCCGCGATCGCGACGTTCTACGAAGACGCATTGCGCCGCGAGTTCGAGCGCATCGACCTGCGCCGCGAGGTCGTCAAGACCGCCGACGGCGTGATCGTCGCGCGCCAGCCGCTGCGCGGAGACCCGTGCGGCTACCGCGCGGTCGACCTCGGCCGCGCGAGCTTCTTCGAGGGCTCGGGCATCGACCCGACTCAGATGCGCGGAGCCGACTACGATCCGCGCGCAACCGGCGCCCAGCACGCCGGCGGCCGCAACGCGTACTTGTTATCCGAGACGGTGCTGCGCGCCGACCTGATCGTGAACCTGCCGAAGCTGAAGACGCACAAGAAGACCGGCGTGACGCTCGCGCTGAAGAATCTGGTCGGGATCAATGGCGACAAGAACTGGCTGCCGCACCACACGATCGGGCCGAGCGGCGACGAGTTTCCGGGCAACGCGATCGCGGACCGCCTGCGCAGCCGTGCCGTCGAAGTCGCGCGGGCCTGGCTCGCGCGCGGGCGCTTGACGCGGGTGCTGCGCGGCGCGCGCCGGATCGAGTGGTCCGTGCGCGGCGACGACTTCATTCGCAGCGGCAACTGGTACGGCAACCGCACCACCTGGCGGATGGTCTGCGATCTGAACCGCGCGCTCTATTACTCCGACGCCGAGCGCTTACGGCTCGACGTCCCCGCGCCGGTGCGCCGCGTGCTGACGGTGATCGACGGCGTCGTCGCGGGCGAGGGCGCGGGCCCGCTCGCGCCGAACGACCTTCCGCTCGGCGCCGTGCTGGCCGGCGAAGACCCGGTTGCGCTGGACCTCGCCGCGCTGCGCCTGATGGGATTCGATTGGCAGCGCGTTCCGAAAGTGCGCGAAGCGATGAGCGACGGCGGCGCCCGCATCACCGCGGTGCGCGAGCCGGGCGACGTACGCGTGTTCGACACGAGCGCCGAGAGCTTCAGCCCGCGCGAGCGAGCGCTAGAAGAAATCGTCAGCGAGCGGCCGTTCCAGCCTCACCCCGGCTGGATCGGCCAGATCGAGAGGTCCCAGCCATGAAGCAGATCGTGCAGAACGCGCGCACGGGCGCACTCGAGATCATCGACGTTCCGGCGCCGTCGCCGAGCGCGGGCCAGATCTTGGTCCGGAATCACTTCTCGGTCGTCTCGTCCGGCACCGAGGCGATGTCGCTCGAGTTCGCGCGCATGTCGATGCTGAGCAAGGCGCGCTCGCGCCCGGATCTCACGCGCCAAGTGTTCCGCAAGCTTCGCGAGGAGGGCCCGCTCGCAACCTATCGCACCGTGATGAATCGCCTCGATTCGCCGCAGGCGCTCGGCTACTCGTGCGCGGGCCGCGTCGAATCGGTGGGCGAAGGCGTGACGCGCTTCGCGCCGGGCGACCGCGTCGCGTGCGCGGGCGCGGGCTACGCGAACCACGCCGAGTTCGTCGTGATCCCTGAGAACTTGGCGGCGGCGATCCCCGAGAGTGTCGCCACCGAGCACGCGGCGTTCGCGACGATCGGTGCGATCGCGCTGCAAGGCGTGCGCATCGCGAATCCGACGCTCGGCGAGATCGTGGTCGTGATCGGGCTCGGTTTGATCGGGCAGATCACCGTGCAGCTGCTCCGCGCGAACGGCTGCCGCGTGTTCGGGATCGACCTAATGCCCGAGCGCGTAAAGCAGGCGCTCGAGCAAGGCGCCGAATGGAGCGCTGCGCCAGATCAGATCCCGGCCGGCTGGAAGGACGCCGCGACCGGCGGCTACGGCGCGGACTTCGCGCTCGTCACCGCGTCGGCGCAGACCGCAGCGCCGCTCCAGCTCGCCGCGGAGCTGTGCCGGCCGCGCGGGCGCGTCGCCGTCGTCGGCGCGATGCCGATGGAGCTCGACCGGCGCACGTTCTACGAGAAGGAGCTCGAGCTGCGCATGTCGATGTCGTACGGCCCGGGCCGCTACGACCGCGCCTACGAAGAGCACGGCTACGACTACCCGCTGCCGTTCGTGCGCTGGACCGAGAACCGCAACCTCCAGGCGTTTCTCCAGCTGATTGCGCAGGGCAGCCTGAAGCTCGATCTGCTCCACCCGAAGATTCGCCCGTTCGGCGAGGCGCTCGAAGCATACGACGCGCTGTACCGCGGCGAGACGACCGACATCGCGGCGCTGTTCCGCTACGACATCCGTGCGGCGACACAGCACAGTGTCGCGATCGGGCAGCCGCAGCTCGCGCTGAGCCGCAGCCAAGTCGGCGTCTCGTTCGTCGGCGCGGGCAACTACGCGAAGTCCGTACTGCTGCCCGCGCTTGCCGACGTGCCCGGCGTGCACAAGGTCGCGGTCGCGACCGCGACCGGGCCGTCCGCGCGTCGCACGGCGGAGCGCTACGGCTTCACGCACTGCGGCACCGATCCAGCGCAGGCGCTGAGCCTGCCCGGCGCCGATCTCGTGTTCATCGCGACGCGCCACGACAGCCACGCCGCGCACGCGATCGAAGCGCTCGCGGCCGGCAAGGCGGTCTGGCTCGAGAAGCCGGCCGGCCTGACGGACGCCGAGATCGACGCGATCGTCGAAGCCGCGCGCGGGAAGTTCCTCGTCGTCGGCTACAACCGCCGCTTCTCCGCGCACACGCGCGCGATCCGCGACGCGTTCGCGAAGCGCTCGGGCGCGCTCGCGATCCACTACACGGTCGCGGCGGGTCCGCCGCCGCGCGCGAGCTGGATCACCGAGCGCGCGGTCGGCGGCGGCCGCGTGATCGGCGAGGTCTGCCACTTCGTCGACACCTGCCAGTACTTGGTCGGTAGCCCGCCGCGCAGCGCCTATGCGCGCGCGCTCGGGCGCGACGCCACGGACGATTCGATCGTCGCGTTGCTCGGCTGGGAGGACGGCTCGACCGCGACGATCGAGTATCTCGCGCACGCTGCGAGCGAGCTCGCAAAGGAGCGCTTCGAAGTCTCCGCCGACGGCCGTACGGCGCATTGCCACAATTTCCGCCGCACCCACATCACCGGCCGGCCCGACGTGCGCACCTTCAATCAGGACAAAGGTCAGGCGACGGCCGTCAAGGAAGTGGTCGAGGCGGTACGCACAGGCGCGCCGTCCCCGATGACGCTCACCGAGATTGCCGCCGCGAGCCGCGTCACGTTCGCGATCGAGCGTTCGATCGCGACGGGCGCGGCCGTGCGAATGGGCGAGTAGCGCCGCGGCGCTTAGCCCCAATCCCAGATATACCTCCGGACCCGGGTGTGGTCGCTGTCCGGCGGGGCGAGGTCGAACGATGTGCGGGATCGCCGGCTGGTCCGGCTCTTATCCGCGCGAGCTGCTCGGCCGGATGGCGAAGACGATCAGCCACCGAGGTCCCGACGACGAGGGGACCGAGCTCGTCGGTGACGGGCGAGCGGGGCTCGTGCACCGCCGCCTCTCGATCATCGATCTATCGCCCGCCGGGCATCAGCCGATGTGGGACGCCGAGCACTCCACCGCAATCGTCTACAACGGCGAGCTCTACAACTTTCGCGAGATCCGCGCGGAGCTCGAAGCCGACGGCTTCCGCTTCCGCAGCCAGAGCGACACCGAGGTGTTGCTCCAGCTCTACCGGCGCGACGGCGAGAAGATGCTCGAGCGGCTCAACGGGATCTTCGCGTTCGCGATCTGGGACGACCGCAAGCGCTGCCTCTTCATCGCGCGCGATCCGCTCGGCGTGAAGCCGCTGTACTACACGCGCACCGCGCACGGGCTGCTGTTCGCGAGCGAGATCAAGGCGTTGCTGCAGTCGGGCGACGTCGATCGCACGCTCGATCTCGGCGCCATCGATCGCCACATGCATTTGTTATGGAGCCCCGCCCCCGACACCGCGCTCGCGAACGTGAAGAAGCTCGAGCCGGGCTGCGCGCTGCGCGTCCGCGACGGCTTCATCGAGCGCTCGTGGCGCTACTACTCTCTGCCCTACGACCAGGAGATCGACGATTCCCTCAGTGAGGCTCGCGCCGCTGATGAGCTGCGCGAACGGATCACGCTGGCCGTCGAGCGCCAGCTGGTGGCCGACGTGCCGATCGGCGCGTTTCTCTCCGGTGGCCTCGACTCCTCGTCCGTGGTCGCGCTCGCGGCCCGAGCCATGCCACGCGGCTCGCTGCGTTGCTTCACGATCGGCTTCCGGGACCCGGCCGCGCAGCGCGAAGGAATGGGCGACGACTTGCCGTACGCGGAGCGAGTCGCAAACCACCTGGGTGTGAAGCTCGACACGGTTTGGGTCGGATCGGAGATGGCCGATCGGCTGGCCCAGATGATCTTCCATCTCGACGAGCCGCAAGGGGATCCCGCTCCGATCAACGCCCTGATGATCTGCGAGCTTGCGCGCGAGCAGGGGATTCGCGTGTTGCTCTCGGGTGCGGGCGGGGATGATTTGTTCACGGGCTATCGCAGACACACCGCTCTGCTCGCGGAGCGGGCGTGGCGCTGGCTGCCGAGAAGCGCGCGTCGCGCCCTGCGGGTCACCAGCCAAGCTTTTCCGTTGAACCGAAGGCTCGCGAAGGCATTCGCGTTCGCGGATGAAGACCAGGACGCGCGCATCGCGGGCTACTTCGATTGGGCTCCGCGAGGAGCGACTCACGATTTGTTCTCGCCCGAAGTGCGCCACGCCCTCGCGGGCCGCGATGCCCTCTCTCCGTTGCTCGACGCGCTGTCCGCGCTGCCCGCGAACGTCCCGGCCCTGAACCGAATGCTCTACCTCGAGAGCCGCTACTTCCTCGCCGATCACAATCTCAACTACACGGACAAGATGGGGATGGCGAGGGGAGTCGAGGTGCGCGTCCCGCTGCTCGATCCCGATGTCGTCTCATTCGCGGCGCGCTTGCCGCTCTCGCTGAAGCAGCGGGGGGCGACGGGGAAGTGGATCCTCAAGCGAGCGATGAGGTCGATGCTTCCGCCGGATGTGATCGATCGTCCCAAGGTGGGCTTCGGCGCTCCGATGCGAAGTTGGCTCGCGGGCCCGCTCGCGGGGCTCGTCGACGACGTGCTCTCCGAGAGCTCGATCAAGCGCCGCGGGTTGTTCGACCCCAAATCTGTGCGCTCGCTCACGGAACGTGACCGAAGCGGCCGCGCCGATGGCGCTTACACGCTGTTCTCATTGGTCTGCGTCGAGCTGTGGTGTCGCATGTTCGTGGACGGCGGAGCGCCAGCGTCTCTCGTTCCGGGTGTGGGACTATGAGAAGCGACGAGATACTGGACGTCCTGGGAGTCGCGCGCAGCGCGGAGCGGGCCTAAGAACAGGCAATGGAGCGGCGCAAGGTCTCGCGCGTCTTGGAGGTGGGTGGCCTGCCTCCGCCGTATGGCGGAATCACCGTCCACATCGAGCGGTTGACGCGCGAAGCGACCAGCGCGGGCTTTTCCGTCTCCGTCGCAGATCCGATTCCGGACGCCCGCAGCGACAAGAGCGACGCGTGGAACGACGTGCTCGTTCCGTTGCGTGGGCCCTCTCCGCTCAAGCTGGCCCAGCTCCTTCTAGCGTGTGGCCACGCCGACCTCATCCATTTCCATGCCTCTGCGCTCGATAACCTCTGGGTCGTCGGCCTGGCGGCGCCGCTCTTCAAGCGCCCGTACATCGCGTCGATCCACGGCGGCAACTTTCCGCAGCGCTGGACGGAGATCTCCGCGTTCAAGCGACGGGTTATCGCCGATTTTCTGTCGCGCGCGCACGCGGTGGTGTGCGTGAGCGAGCCCTTGCGGGCGTTCACGGAGCAGATCGCGCCCACGGCCAAGACGCTCGTCTCGCCCGCGTTCATTCCGCCGGTGCGCCCGCAGACGATTCATCCAGCCGTCGAGGCGCTCCGCACACGGTGCGAGAAGCTCGTGCTCACCAGCGGCTTTCCGCTGAAGAACTACGGGATCGAGTCGTTCACGAGCGCGCTGACCGAGCTGTCGAACGAGTTCTCGCTCGGCGCAGTGGTGGTGCTGTACCCGACTTCGGACCCAACTCATCCGGATCGCTACCGGCGCGAGGAAGACGGCGTGCGCTCATCGCTCGAGAAGTTCGCTCACGCATTCCGGACGGTCGTCGTACTCGAAGACATGGCGCCGGAGGTGTTCGCGAGCGTCCAGATGGGCTGCGACGTGTTCGTTCGCAACACCCAAACCGACGGCGACTCCGTCGCGCTGCGCGAGGCGGCCTACCTCGGCTGCCAGATCGTCGCATCGAGCTGCACCGCGCGGCCCCAGGGCAGCGTCCTCTTCCAACCTCAGGACAGCGTCGCACTCGCTTCCGCGATCCGAACCGTGCTCGGGGATCCGATGGCGGGCCGAATCGCGAGCTCCGAGGACAATGCAGAAGTGATCCTGGCGCTCTACCGCGACGCGCTTGCCGCGGCGTCGTAGCCCAAGCGCTCGGCGAGGCTCCGCGTGGCGGCGCGGACGCGGCGGATCTCCGCGGGGCTGAGCGAGGACTTCCAGCTCTCGTCGATCCGAATCACGCCAGAAAAGCCGAGCCTCATCGAGTTCCCAATCACGTGCAAACGGTCGAGGGGCAGTGGCGAGAAGCTGCTCCTCAGCCCGGCTCGAGCGGCCAGCGCGCCGATTGCGCCTTGGGTATCGCCGCAGAAGTCCTCGTAGCGCAGCAGCATCGACGGAAAGTCCCGGCTCAGCGCGAGCGCTTGGAGATTGCCTCGTTTCCATACCCGAATGGCCGATTCGACCGGCATGGAGAGATTCTTCTTGCACGACGCGACGAAACCGCACGGATCCCGTACGAAGTGGACGACGCGAACATCGAAGCCAGCCCGCGCCAGAAAATGCGCGCGGATCGGATGCTTCGAAGCGTCGAGCAGAACGCGCCGGCCGCGAGCCGCGCTGATCGCACCGACCAATGCGCGGTTGCGCGCGCCTAGCTCGCCGAGCCTGCGGCGGTAACTCGGGACCCAGAGCACGGCGCGATCTCGCGAGCGATCGACGAATCGATTCCGAAGCGATCGCACGAGGACGTGGCGGAGCCAACGCGAGCTGCCGAGGTCGAAGCGCGAATCCCAGGCGAGCGGGTCGAACGACATGCCCGCAGCTTCCATGTGGGCCTTCACTTGCGCCCAGAAGGGACACGCGCGCACCGGCTCGCCGCATGAGCACGGATAGGTTTCGGGAGCATCCGGCTGCGGTCCGGTGAGCTCGCCGATGCTCCCGATCTCCGGGTGAGCGTTCGCCAGGAAGCTCAGCAACGTCGTGCCCGAGAAGCCGACGCCGGCGACATACAAGAGCACCGTCATCGAGCGGTCGCACCGGCAGCGGCTTCGTACACCGCGGCAGTCTCACGAGCGACGCGCTCTGCACGGAATCGCAGATCCGCAGCTTCGCGACCCGCTGCGCCCAGGCGGGCCCGCAGTGGCGCCGATCCGAGCAATCGCGACAGCGCACTCGAAATGCTCGCGATGTCGTGAGGCGGAACCAGGAAGCCGGTTTGGTCGTCGCTCACGAGATGCGGGATGCCGCACAGAGCAGATGCGACGACCGGTACGCCCGCCGCCATGGCCTCCTCGATCACGAGAGGCGCCGTCTCCTGAAACGAAGGGAGGAGCAGACATGCTGCACGAGCCAGCTCCTCGCGAACTCGCTCGGCAGAGAGGCTGCCCAGCCAATCGATTCGCGCCGCGACTCCGCGCTTCTCCGCTAGTCGTTCGCAACGCGCGCGATAGGCGGGGTCGAGTGCGCTGCCGCCGATGCGCAGCCGCGCGTCGACGCCGAACGCGAGCACTCCGGCGAACGCATCGATCGCACCCAGCACATTCTTCCGCTCGATGATGCTCGCGAGCAGCAGGATCGAGCGGCCGTCGTCTTCTCGCGCGACCCGAAAGTACGCCTCGTCGACGGGGTTCTCGATTCGCCAGATGCGCCCGCGAAGCTGGTGCCCGATCTCCTCTTCGAGATAGGGGCTGATCGAGATCACGTGCGCAAAACGCGATCGGCCCATCCTCTCCGTGATTCCGATGATCCGACTGCGAAACGCCCGCAGCGGCGCTGTCGAATACAGCGCATCTCGTTCTGCGATCCCGTGGAGAGTGAGCACGCTCGGAAAGGGACACGCGAGACCCCAGCCCGCGATTCCCTGGAAGTGCACGACGTCGGGCCGAAGCTGGGCCAGCTCACGCGCGATCCGTCGACGCTCGAGCGTCCAGTACGTGACGAAGCCCGGACCGCGCGAAGCCTCGAGGAATCGGACCGGAATTCCGTCGACCTCGCTCACTCGATCGCGCAGCGCGCCGGGGACCACGATCGTGAGGTCGAAGGCGCGGAGCGCTGCGAGCGCGGGAGCGAGATATCGCGCCACGCCCGCGACACCGCCGACGATCCGATCGGGCGACTCGGGGAACAACGTCACCATCGCGACGCGGAGGCGAGCAGGCATCAGACGATCGTCGTGCGGATCTCGAGTCGCCGCCAAACCGCGAGCGCCAGGAGTGCGGCTTGGACGACTCGGGCGACGGAGGTTCCGATCGCCGCGCCCTCCATTCCGAGCAGGGGAACCAGCGCGACGTTCAACACCAGATTGAGCCCAGCACAGACCGCGAGCATGCGTGCGGCGACGAGCTCTCCTCCGGTCATCGGAAGCAGAAAGCCGGCCGGGCCGACGAGGGCACCCACCAGCTGCCCGAACGTGAGGATCAGGAGCGAGTGCAAGGCCGACTCGAAGCCGGAACCGAACAGCCCGAGCAGAAACGGCCCGAGCACCCAAACGCCGATCGTCGCGGGTAGCGTGAGGAAGAAGATCAAGCGCGCGGCGATGCGCACGAGATCCTGGAGCCCCGCCTTGTCCTCTCGCGCATGTCTTTCCGAAAAACCCGGCGCCGCCCAGACGCTCACCGCCGCGGTGCCGAAGCCGACGAGAGAGGCGATCCGGCTCGCGGCCGAGTACACGCCTGCTTGGGTCGGCCCTGCGATGGTGCCGAGTACCAGCACGTCGGCGCGATCCATCGCCATCGCGATGCCCTGGATCCAAAGCAACGGCACCATCGAGCGGACCCAGACCTTCGGCTCGTAGCTCGGCGCGATCGCGCGCGCCGCGTCCGGGAGTGAGCGCCCTTCGAGCGCGACCACGAGGACGGCCACGAGAGCTCCTGCAATCAGCACGGCCACCATCGCCGAGCTCGCCGAGCGTGGTGCCCCAACGAACACGGCGGCTGCGAACAGGGCAATTTGGAGGAAGGGCTGCAGCACGAGCTGCGGAAGTTGAGACGCGACCACGCGATTCAGCGCGCGCAGCACGTTCGTGCTCTGGAGGATCAGCACTTGGAACGCGAGCGACGCGGCTGCCCACCAGAAGACGTGGACGATCGGCTCACTCGGCTTCCAGATCCACGCCACGATCGAGGCCGTCGCCAGTGCGGTGAAGAGCGATGCCACGACGACGGTTGCGCGCGAGAAGCGAACGAAGCCCGCGAGAAGCGTCCAAGATTCCCTGCCGACGTACGCCGGAATGAAACGCAGCGTGCCGCCGCCCAGGCCGGCGAGTCCTGGCACCGTGAGAAACGCTCGCCAGTTGAACACGTAGGTGAACAGCCCGAACTCGGCGGCGCCGAGCAGCCGCGCGAGCACGACGTTTCCGACGTAGGCGACGCCCACTCCGAGCACTTGCAGGAAGACGAAGGCGCCCGAGCTGCGCACGCTGCGCACGGCGTCCTTCGACGCGAGCGACCGCTCGAGCAGCGAACGCACGCTCCGTCTGAGCTGGCTCATCGGCAGCGCTGCCGACCTCAGGCCGCGCGCGCCGCGGATCTCGTCGCGGGCTGCGCGCTTCCCGGCGAGATCTCGGATGCGCGCTGGGCCGCGAGCTGAACGACTACTCCCGCGAGCGCAAAGCACAGCCAAAGGCCTTTGTATCGCATCGCCGGCTGGAAGTTTCCGACGACCAGACAACCGAGGTATCCGAACTGGAGGTAGGTGGCCTGTGCGCCGAGATTGCGGAGGAGTGGATCCGAGCGTCCGCGCCGCCGCACGAACTTCCACGTCCGCGAGAAGTCCCACCACGTCATCAGCGTCAGCGCCGTGAACGGGATCAAGCCGAGCAGGCCCTGCTCCGCCGCGATGTGAATGTGCGCGTTGTGAACGACTTCCGAATGCGAGGCCTGGTGGCGGATTGCCCAACGCAGCCAACCCGAAATGCCGACGCCCGCCACCGGGTTCTCTGCGAATGCGCGAATCGCTAGAGGCAGCAGCTCCTTGCGGGATTGGATCGAGGTATCTCGGCTCGCCTTGTCCGGGGCCATGCTCTCCAGTCGCTCGCCGACGCTCGACGGCATCAGGTAGACCGCGAGCGCGACGACCATCACCGCGGGAACCGCGACGCGAAGCAGGTCGAAGCGACGGAATCGGAACGCCCATAGCGCTCCCATGAAGACGAGCGCCAAGATTCCCGACCGAGACAGCGTGGCGCCGACCGCGACGATCAGCAGCACGGCGATCCCGGCCCACAAGATGCGGAAGCGCGGTCGCGGCGTCGTTTGCATCATCACGAACGCCGTCGCCACGCCGAGCACGAGGTGGAATGCCGCCTCGTTCGAGTTGCCTCCTTCTCCGCCGATGCGGATGCCCTCGGCCGAGGTGGTCGTATATCCCTCTCCAAGGAATCCGGTGACCGCGACGTAGACTGCGCCGAGCGTGTAGGAAGCGATCAGCAGTCGGAGCTGGCGCTCAGTCTTCAACGTGTACGCGAGCAGGCCAGTCATCGCGATCAGCGAGAGCCAGGTCACGGAAGTCGTGATCACGGCGGCGACCGGGAGGCCGGTGAAGATCGACATGGCGGAACTCACGCCGACGGACACCAGGAACATCGAGAGCCAGACGGCACGCCAGCCGATCCGGAACTCGCGGCGGGGAGCCAGACCGACCTCCGCGAGCACGAGAACCACGAGCAGGGCCGAAGCCAGCTTCGAAGGCGTGAGAATCATGAAGCCGAGATCGAGGTGCGTGTAGCCGAATGGCAGCGTCATCCCGACCAGGACCAATACGCAGGTCTGCAAGGCGTTGAACATCGACTCGGCTTCCTTCTCAGCGGTTCGGCCTAACGCAGAACGATGTGAAGGTTAGGCTGCGAGAACCGACGTCATAGGGCGATCATGAATCTTCGCCAACTGCTCGAGACCACCCTTCGCCGCCGCGAGTGGCTCTTCCGCCGGCTGACGGCGCGCAAGCTCTGGAACCTCGGCGTGGCGTCGGTCGACTTCGCGCTCAAGCGCGAGCGCGTATCGGCCCGCCCGGCGTTCGTGAAGATCGACATCAGCCCGATCTGCAACCTCCGCTGCACAGTGTGTGTCCACGCCGACCCGAACGGCAGCGCGCTGCTCGAGAAGCAGGTCTTCGCTCCGGATCACAAGATGAGCCCGGCGCAGTTCCAGCGCGTGATCGACCAGGTCAAGGACACCGCGACCGCGGTCTCCCTCTACACCTGGGGAGATCCGATGACGCATCCCGATCTGCCCCAGCTCTGCCGCATCGCGGCCGATGCCGGGCTGCAGGTCCACATCAGCACGAACTACAGCTTCAAGCTGTCGGACGCGCGCATCCGCGAGCTGGTCGCGAGCGGCCTCTCCCACCTGACGGTTTGCGTCGATGGACTGTCGCAGGAGAAGTACGAGAAGACGCGAGTCGGCGGCCGGATCGCGTGGGTGCTCGACAATCTCGCGCGCACGCTGAAGGAGCGGCACGCGAAATCGCCGCTCGTCGAGGTGCAATTCATCAAATACCAGCACAATCTCGACGAGCTCGCCGATGCGGAGGCGCTCTGCAAGCGGCTGGGCGTCGACCAGTTCTCCAGCTTTTGGGGCGCGCTGCACAACTATGCGGACCGCGAGCCGGATCAGTACGCGGTCCATGGGCCGAAGCCGAACCGTGCTCTGCCGGGCTGCTTCTGGCCGCACTTCTCGATCGTCGTGAAGTGGAACGGCGACGTGATCCCGTGCTGCGAACACCGCATGGCCGCGCAGCACGCGCCGGGCGCCGACGCGCGCGTGCTCGGCAACGTGTTCGAGACGCCGCTGCTCGAGATCTGGAACGGCGCGGGTTATCAGGCTTCGCGGCGGCTCGTCTCGAATCCGCAGCGCGCGAGCAGCGAGCCCGAGCTCAAGCGGAACTTCTGCGACGGCTGCTTCGTGATCTTCGACACGGGCATCGACGAGACCAGCGGGAAGTGGGCGAATCGCGTGCGCTGGGAAGAGGTGTACGACCCGGCCCAGAGTCGGCCCGGGCACCCCGTGCGCAGGCCGCGCGTCCAGACCGGTCTCCCGTACGGACCGAGCGAGGCCCCGAAGACATGAGCCGCGCGTGAGCCCCCTGCGCGCGCGGCTGCGCCGATGGATCGGCGTCGCGTTGTTCGTCGCCGTCGCGCTGCGGCCGATCTACGAGCTCTACCTGCCGGCGCAGATCCCGTGGGAGAGCACGCAGCTCGGCGAGCTGCCCGCACAGCGCGCCGACGGGCTCGTGCTCCAGGATGCGCTCGGCGCCGACGTCTGGGCGAGCCGCGGCTTCGCGCTCTACCGGAGCCACGCCGGCAGGCCGTTCGAGCGCGCGTTCATGCTGACGCCGCGCTTCGGCCCCGCATGGGCCGGCTACTCGCGAACGTTCCGCGACGTGTTCCGCTACCAGGAGCTCGTCGAGCTGATGGCGCTCGACGAGCTCACGCTGCTCGCGTTCGCCGGCGGCGACGCGTATCGCGTCGAGCTCGCGCGCGGCACGGCGACGCGCGTGCACGCGCTCCGCTACTACGGTCCCGGCCGTGGCCGCGGCCTGATGCCCGACGGCCTGACGCGCGACGCGGACGGCGCGATTTACTACGGCGAATATCCGACCGGCGCGCCCTCCGCGGGCGAGACGGTCCGCATCTGGCGGAGCCGCGACGGCGCGCGCAGCTGGCAAGTCGCACACGAGTTCGCGGCCGGCGAGGTGCGCCACGTCCACGCCGTGCAATGGGACCCCTACGGCGATGCGCTCTGGGTCGCGACCGGCGATCTCGACCCCGAATGCTGGATCGGCTACTCGCGCGACCACGGCGCGTCCTTCACGTGGATCGGGCGCGGAGATCAGCGCTTCCGCGCCGTCAGCTTTCTCTTTACGCCGAACGCAGTGAGCTGGGCGATGGACTCGCCGCTGGCCGACAAGCACGTGATGGTGTGGAAGCGCGCCGACGGACGCGTCTCCGCGAGCTCCGCGGTGCTGCCCGATCCCGGCTATTACGCCGCCCCGCTCGGCGGCGAGCGCGGAGTAATGAGCCTCGGCGAGACGGGCGTTTCGCTGTGGCTCGTCGACGACGGCGAGCCCGAACGGCTACTGAAGCTCGACAGCGAGCCGAAGCCGAATCGGCCGCATCCCGTGATCCGCCTGCTGCGCTCGGGACACGCCGATTCGGGCGTGCTGCTGCTGAATCCGCTGCGCACGCGTCGCGACGACGCGGCGCTCTACAGCGTCAGCGCTGCGCACCTCGTCCGGCCGGATCCGAGGGCCCTCGCCGAAGGTGCCGGCGGGAGATGACTCGTATGCGTCGCGCGCTCGCGTGGGTCGGCCCCTGCCTGCTCGCCGCGTTCGCAAGCCAGCCGGCGCACGCGCGGACCGATGGATGGGACGCGGTCGTCGACTTGGATCGGGAGACGTCGTGCCGGGCGATCGCGGCCGCGCTCGAGCCGCTCGTGACGGGGAAGACGCCGACTGCCTTCATCAAGATCACCGGCTCGCTCGCGGGCGAAGCCGACGAGATCGGCGTGCCGGTGCGCTACCGCAGCGGCGGCGGTAAGCCCGGCCCGGCGCACGAAGCTCCCGTCCAAACCTGCCTTCCGCTGATTCCCGCGAAGAATGCCGGCTATGCGAATGGCGCCCCCGTCGCGGACGGGTCCTCGCTGAACGGCGTCGTCGCGCGCATCCACTTCGAGAACGTGCAGCTGACCGTGAGCTGCCAGCGCGCCCAGTCGCGCGACTTCGTGGCGTTGTTCCTCGGGGCGGGCTGGCTCGCCGGCTACGAGAGCGGCTCGCGCGAGTACGCCGGAGGGACGATCAGCGGCGGCGTCGTGCTCTCGGGCCTGCTCCGCGTGCGCTTCGAGGGAGACTGCGACGGCGGCCGCGCGGCAGGAATCGCGCCCGAGCTGAACCCGAACCGCTTCCTTTCCGCGCGCGGCACGAGCCGACTCGTGATGTTCGTCAACGGCTTGATGCGTTCGGACCTGACGAAGCTCACACTCGACGCGAGCGGCTGGCCGGCGCGAGATCACGACGATCTCTGCATCGTCCACCATCACGCGTGGGGCGTGCGCGTTCAGGGAATCCGCTGCGGGGAGTTCGGCGGCGGCGGCATACTCGCGTACGGGTCAGCCGACTCCTCGTATCGCGACGTCTACATCACGGCATCGGCAGGAGCGGGTGTCTATCTCGGCGACCCGAGCCACGGCGCTTCGATCAGCAGCTTTCAACCGGCCTCGGGACTGTGCATCGGGGACGACGGAAACGCGCAGGACGGCGAGGAGACATGCGGCGGCTTCATCGATCACGCGCTCACCTCGCTCGAGCTCTCCGGCATCGTCGAGGGCAATGCGGGCGGGAACGTCCTCGCGTTCGGCGCGGCGGATCGGGTGCGCCTCGACTTCCGCGGAGAGAGCGCCGTCAGCTGTCGGACCGCGGATTGCTCGGGCGCGGACGATCAGCCCATGCACGGGCCGAATCTCGGCCTTTTCGGCGGGCGCTGTCATGGCGGAGCGCGCGCCGGCATGCCCGGCTTCGTCGACTCGGTATTCGCGGGCCCACCGCGCGATGACTGCCCGGGCGGACGCCTGCTCACGCCGCCGACGAGGATGGGGGGAGGCAGCCTGACGGTGACCGGCGAGATCGGCGGCGATCGCGGTTTCGACGGCGCCAAGCCGAGGGAGCCGGACTGGAATGGAATCGATGTTGGAGCCGGCTTTCTGTCCGGCGTCGTCCGCCTTCCTGCCAGCGTCGGCGCGAGCGACGTGGGCTGCGAAGCGGGCTGCGACGATCGCTCGCTCGATCTCGAAGCGACTGCCCTGCTCGGCGCGGACAGCGACGCGCGCGGGCTCGTCGATCTGACGGGCTACCGCCGGATCGACCCCGCCAGCGCGATCGGCCCCTATCCGTTCGTTCGTCACGATGGGGAGCGCTGGACGCAGTGGCGCGCCGGGGGCCGCGTTCCCGCTCCCGCGGCGGGCGGCCGTCGCAATGCGTGGATCCTGCACGCACTGCGCGGCGGAGCGGCCGGCTGCTCCATTCGCGTCGACGACGGAACGCTCGGACTCGCCTTGCATGAGCTGCGAGCGATGACGGAGACCGGAGATGGGAGCCGGATCCTCTACGTCGGCCGCGCGCCGAGGGCCGTCGTGCGTCCGTGGCTGACCGCGGCCGGATGCTCCGCCGCGAAGGCTGCCGGCGGGGAGGCGCAGTTCATTCCGAGCGGCGACTAGGAGCGAGCGCGCGGCAGCGTTCGACGAAGCGATCCGCCCAGACGGACGCGTCGAATTCGCGCGACCGCTCGAACGCGGCGCTGCCCATGCGGGCTGCCAGCGCAGTGTCGTCTGCGACGCGAAGCAGCGCGGCGGCCAGCGCGGGCGCGTCTCCTGGGGCCACGAGCAGCCCTTCGCGCTCCGGGCGCACGAGCTCGGGGATCGCGCGGTGGTTGGTCGCGATCACCGCGCGCGCCGACGCGAAGGCTTCGAGAACGGCACCGGGATGACCTTCGGCGGGATGGAGCGTCGGAAGGACCAGCGCCTCCGCTCGGGCGACGAGAGCCGGAATTTCGCCCTGCGCAATCTCGCCGCGGATGCGAACGCCGGGAGACGCCTCGAGCAGCGCGCGCGCGTCGGGCTCGGGGCACCTGCCGATCACGTCCAACGTGATGCGCCGGCCGGCGAGGAGCGTCATCGCCTCGGCGAGCACCTTCGCGCCCTTGGCGCTCGTGACCTCGCCGACGAAGACGAAGTGGCGCGCGCCCGAAGACGGTGCGGGGGCGGCTGCCGGGATCTCGCGGCTGTTGCGTTGGATCGCGACGCGAACCGCGGGCCGGTGTTCCCGGAGCCACTCGGCAACCTGATCGGTCTCGACCAGGACCAGCGGCGCGTTGCGAAGCACGAGCTCTAGCCGATCGCGGACGTGCGCGTCTCCCTGCTCGAGCTCGAGATCGATGCTGCCGCCGAAGATCCGAATCACGACGGGCGCTCGGGCGCGCAGCAAGAGCGGCCCCGCCCTCGCGATTCCAGGCGGAGACGCGTGCAGCGAGATGACGTCTGCGCGGCTCGCGCCGAGCGCGACGCGAATGACGGCGATCGCACGCGCGGCGAGGCCGCGGCTGCCGGTGTCCACGACGCGCGCGTCGACGTCGGAGCGCGCGCACAGGCGTGTCGCGAGCTGCTGAAAGAGCAGCGTCGTCCCACCGGCAGGCGGCGGCAGGGAACCCAACAACAGCAGCCGGAGCGGTCTCACGCGACGACCTCGATACGCGGGCTCGGCAGCCGTCTACGCGCGTACTCTCTGCTCGCAGTTGGCTCGAGAGCGACCGGCCACCGGCGGCGCGGGCGCGTGAGCGCGGTTAGAAACGGAGTCCACGGCAAGTGAGCGGGGAGCATCGCACGGAGCGAACGCGAGCGGGACAGCCCTCGACGCGCGACAACAACTTCGACCTGCTGCGCCTGCTCGCCGCGGCTCAGGTCGCGTTCTTCCATTGCGCGACGCACCTCCAGGTTCCGCTCGATCGCGAGCGCCCGCTCGTCGCGTTCGCGAGCCATCTGCCGGGCGTCCCCATCTTCTTCGTGGTCAGCGGCTTCTTGATCTCGCTCTCGTGGGAGCGCAATCCCCAGCCCGCGAGCTACGCACGCAATCGCGTGCTGCGCATCTATCCCGCGCTCTGGGTGTGCTTCGGCGTCGGGGTGCTCAGCGCCGCGATCGTCGGCGGCGTCGACTTTCTGCGCGCGGGCGCGCTGCCCTGGGTCGCGGCGCAACTGACGATCGGACAGTTCTACAACCCCGACTTCCTGCGCGGCTACGGCATCGGCGTGCTGAACGGGAGCTTGTGGACGATTCCCGTCGAGCTCCAGTTCTACCTGCTCCTGCCGCTCATGTACCGCGTTTTCCGCCTGCGCGAGCGTTCGGGAATCGTCGCGCTCGCCGCTCTCGCAGCCGCGTCGATCGCAGCGCAATACACCTTCCTCGCATTCAGCGGAACTGCATCGGAAGCGCTTCCGGTGAAGCTCTTCGGCGTGACGCTCGCGCCATATCTCTGGATGTTCTTGATCGGCGTGCTGCTGCAACGCAACTTCGAGTGCTTCGCGCCCTGGCTGCAAGGCAAGGCGATCCTGTGGCTCGCGGCTTTCGCACTCTTCGTCGCGCTCGAGAAGTCGTTAGGGATCACGGTCGCGACGAACACGCCGAACCCCGTCCCGATGGCGGTGCTCGGTTGCGCCGTGATCGCATCGGCCTACACGGCGCCGCGGCTGGGCAACTCGCTGCTGCGCGGAAACGACATCTCGTACGGCCTGTACATCTATCACGCGGTCGTGCTCAACGCATTCGTCGCGAGCGGCGCGCGCGGGTCGTGGTCCGCGCTGGGCGCCGTGCTCGGCTGCTCGCTCGCTGCGGCGCTCGCGTCGTGGGTCCTGATCGAGCGACCAGCGCTGCGCCTCAAACGCAATGCGCTCCATCCGGCCTCACGCGCTCACTGAGGCGGTTTGGGCTGTCGGGTTCGCATCGCACCGACGCGCGCATCGATCACTTGTTGATCGGCTGCCTGTTCGCGGTGTTGGTCGCACGTGAGCCGCACCGCATCCTGGGCCGGGTCCACTCCGGGCGTGCGCTCGCGGTCACGCTCGGGCTGTTACTCGGATCGCTGACGCTCAGCCAGCTCTCTCCCGTCGCCTATCGCATGAGTCTCGGGTTCGCGCTCGAGCCGGTGCTGATGGGGCTGCTGCTGCTCCAGCTGACCTCGCTGCGGCCCCGCACGCCCGGCTGGGCGTGGCTCGACTACCTCGGGCGCATCTCGTACGGGATGTATCTGTTCCAGCAGCTGACGATGCGGATCGCGCAGGGGCTCCCTGGCCACTTCGTCCCGTTCGAGCTGCTCGCCGGCTTCGCGCTCACGATCGCGGTCGCGTCGCTGTCCTACCGGCTCTACGAGCGCCCGTTCCTCGAGCTGAAGAAGCGCTACCACGCGCCAGCGCGAGCTGCTGCGCGCGGCGCGCGCGACCTGATCACTCCGGCCGCAGCTCACACTCCCGAATCTTCGCCAGCAGCGTCTTGTAGCTGACCCCGAGCAGCCGCGCGGCTCGCCTCCGGTTCCAGTGCGTCTGGTCGAGCACGCGCGCGATCGCGTCGGCTTCGGCGAGCGTCGCGGCGCGGCGGCCGACTTCGCGGAGCGGGAGCTGGCCGGCGGTTTGCTCGAACTCGGCGAGCAGATCCTCGAAGCGGCGGCGGCCGGTGCCGCGGCGCTTCGTCGTCAGCTCGCGCTGGATCGGGGCCTCGCTGCCTAACACCACCATGCGCTTCATCAGGTTCTCGAGCTCGCGCACGTTACCGGGGAACGGGTGCGCAGCGAGTGTGGCGAGCAGGCGCGCGCTCGGGCGCAGCGCGGGGCGGCCGTAGCGCTCGGCGGAGCGCGCAAGGAAGTGTTTCGCGAGCGCGGGGATCTCGTCCTTGCGCTCGCGCAGCGGCGGGACGTGCACGTTCACGACGTTGAGGCGGAAGAACAGGTCCTCGCGGAAGCGGTGCTGTTCGACGAGCTCGGCGAGCGGGCGGTGCGTCGCCGAGACGATGCGCACGTCGACCTGGATCTCGCGGTTGCCGCCGAGGCGCGCGAACGCGCGATCCTGCAGCACGTGCAGCACCTTCGCCTGCGCGGACGGGCTCATCTCGCCGATCTCGTCGAGGAAGATCGTGCCGCCGTGCGCGAGCTCGAACTTGCCGATTTTGCGTGCGGCGGCGCCGGTGAACGCGCCGCGCTCGTAGCCGAACAGCTCGCTCTCGAGCAGCTCCCCCGGCAGCGCGGCGCAGTTCACTTTCACGAACGCGCCCTCGCGGCGCAGCGAGGTGCGGTGGATCTCGCGCGCGACGACCTCCTTGCCGCTGCCGCTCTCGCCCGAGATCAAGACGGCGACGTCGGTGTCGGCGAGCTGGTCGAGCGTCTCGCGGATGCGCGAGAGGCCGGGCGAGTTCCAAAGCGCGGCGGGAGCCTCGCTGCGCCGCCGCGTGCGCGGAGCCTGCGCCGCCGCCCGAGGCTCGGTGGGCGCCGCGAGCGCGCGCTGCACGGCAGCGCCGAGCTCGCGCGCGTCGATCGGCTTCGCGACGAGGTCGGTCGCGCCGGCCTGCATCGCGCCGACGATCGCGCGCGCGCTGCCGCCGTTCGCGAGCGCGATCAGCGGGATCTCGTCCGCGAGCACGCGCACGCGGCGCACGAGCTCGCCGCTCTCGCCGGCGAGCCCGAGGTCGAGCAGCACGAGCACGAACGGCCCCGAGGAGCGCACCAGCGCGAGCGCGCGCTCGGCGCTCTCCGCGTTCTCGACGCGCAGCTCGTACTCCGCGAGTACGTCCGCGACGCGCGCGCGCGTCGCCGCCGAGTCGTCCACCACGAGCGCGCGCCGCCCCGCCCTCGGGCTCACGCGGGCGCCCCGCTTGCGTCGATCCTCGGCATCCGCACCTCGCCAGTGACGGCTGGACTGCTCTGTATCGGCGGTACGAGCACCGCGACTTGACCGGCCGAGCGGGCTTGCTCATATGCCCAATCGGACATACGCTGAAGCGATGCCGCGCGCGGATCGACCGGTGGTCTGGTTGCGAGGTGAGGTGAAGTCGCCGCCGTTCTCGAAGGAGGCAAGGATCGAGGCTGGCTTCCTGCTACGTCGGCTGCAGCGCGGTGAGGTCCTGGGCCTGCCCGCTGCCACGAGCTTCGGATTCGCGGCTCTGGTCATCAGTGGCGAATCATCGTGAGGTTGGATGAGGACGCGGTCGTGATTGCTGACGTCTTCACAAGGAAGACTCGACAGACGCCGGGCTCCGTAATTGCGGCGTGCCAGCGGC
>Ga0187893_10004279_pt1 | contig 27452 bp, 17 predicted proteins | sample MA1701074metaG_FD_139574 | JGI IMG/M metagenome (GOLD analysis project Ga0187893, IMG submission 139574) | White microbial mat communities from a basaltic lava cave in the Kipuka Kanohina Cave System on the Island of Hawaii, USA - MA170107-4 metaG ... | reverse complement strand
TGCGGGATTGAGTCGTTGATATGGCGCAAGTTCCCACGTCACTGTGGCAAGATTCATTGACAGGTCGGTCCTCCGGATCGGCTATGCGATGCCGCCGTTGTTCCTTAAGGAATAGTTGACAAACATTGCACTGCTATGTATAAGGGCGTCGTGAAACTTGCTAAAGATCTCGTCGCAGCTTCCAGCGTGCCTCTGATTCTTTCCATCCTCAATGAAGGTGAAAGTTACGGCTACGCCATCATCCAGCGCGTTCGCGAATTGTCCGACGGCCAAATTGAATGGAGCGATGGCATGTTGTATCCCGTGCTGCATTGGTTGGAGGAGCAAGGTCATGTCAAAGCCCGCTGGGACAAGTCCGAGACCGGTCGCCGCCGCAAATATTACAGTTTGAAGCGGGAAGGACGAAGAGCCTTGGCCGAACACCAGCAACAATGGCTGACCGTTCACACCACGCTGCAATCCCTTTGGAGACCTCAACATGTTTGACCTGGAATCTGAAATTCGTCGCTGGCGCGCTGCATTGGCTGGCAAACTGCCCCCAGCCACCGTCAATGAATTGGAGAATCACCTGCGGGAGGAAACCGACCGACGCCTGAAAAGCGGCACGCCGCAGGACGAAGCCTTCCGCCAGGCGTGCTTGGATCTGGGCGATCCCACCCGATTGTCCGCCGAGTTCGCCAAGTTAAATGGCGCCTCTATCTGGCGACCGGCTCGGCTGGCCAGCGTGGCGGCGCTATCCTTAACGGCTTTTCTACTTGTCCTGGCCATCGTAGCTGGGGCCTCCGGAAGAAAGACTCCTTTGCTGTCAGCGCACGTCATGTCGGTTTCGGCGGGGTATTTGATTTCCTTCATCCTGGGTGCACTGGCTATTTGGTACGTGGTGGTTCGTCTGTTCAGGAACTTGTCCATGGGCCATGCTGCCTCGCTGCGCAAAGTAGTCGCCTTGCTTGCAGGAGCCTCAGCGCTGCTGACGGGAGCAGCCATCATCACGGGAGTGATATGGGCGGCAGACCACATGGGTCGATACTGGGCATGGCATCCGAAGGAGACGGCCGCATTCGTTATCTTCGCTTGGAACCTTGCGCTGGCTTTGCTCGCCTACGCGAAGCGAATCTGGCTTCATCCCGTCATGTTGCTCGCCATTTTCGGAAATGCCATTACATCCGTGGGATGGTTTGGATCGAATGCTGCCCATGGTCATTTTCAACTGCCTTCGCTCTTACTGGCTTTCGTCGTCGCGCAGATGATCTTTATCGCGGCAGGTTGTCTTCCGCGCAAAAACGCCTCCAACACACTGGCGCCTTAGCCCGGTCTACTTTGGAGTGCGGCGACGCCCGCTTTGGCGTGGAACGAACAAATGACAGCACGGTCATTTCTTCCGTCCTTGGCGGTTTATGGAAGGGACAACATGTTTAATCTCGAACAATCCATCTCGGAATGGCGGGGGCAGATGCTGTCCGCCGGCGTCAGGAATCCAGACATCGTGGACGAACTGGAAAGTCATCTGCGCGAGGATTGGGCACGGCGGGTGCAGTCGGGAGAAAGCGAGGAGCAAGCATTTGAGGACGCTGTGCAAGGCGTTGGCCAGGCCGGCTTGCTCCAACACGAATTCGCAAAACTCGTAAAGTGGGCGTGGCTAAGGAAGCTCAAGGGCATCATGACCGGGGCCTTCGTTCCCTCTTTGAGCACATTTACCCCTGGTGCGCGGTGTACATTGGAACTGGCCCGGCAGGAAGCCCCCCGCCTTCATCACGGTTTCGTCGGCACGGAACACGTCCTGCTCGGCCTGCTGGCGTTGGAGGACGGAGTTGTCCCGAATGTTCTTAAGCAAATGGGAGTGGATCGTGAAGGCGTAAGACGGCAAATCGAGAATTGGGTGAGTACTTTTCCACCCAGCAAGATGCCGGGCCGGGTTCCATACACTCCTCGGGTCAAAAAATCTCTCTGCTTTGCCGCCAGGGAAGCCAAGGCCTTCCAGAATGCCCCCGTCGGAGCCGAACATATCTTGCTCGGCTTGGTCCTGGAAGGTGACGGGGTGGCGGGGCGTGTGCTGAGGGATTTCGGTCTCAGTCCGGAAACGACCCGGAAGGAAATCATGCGGGAGGTGGGCCGGAACCGTTGTGGCAGTATGGACGAGCCATTAGAGAATCGCCTCCGGTTCCTGCGGAAAGCAAACACGGAGGGAATGCCACATTCTGACCGTGCATTGTTCGATCACTTGATTGGCACCCGGCAGTTGTTGGTTGAGTGGGGAGCACGGCCATCTCTGTGTGACGCCGGTTTGTTTCATTCGATTTACAGCACCGAACACTACGAGCAGACGGCGGTGCCACTCACCAGGCGGGACGAGGTGCGGCAGTTGATCGGGGAGGAGGCGGAGTCGCTGGTCTGGCTGTTTTGCATGATGCGCCGCGAAGCCTTTTTCCTGGACCTTGGAAAAGACCGAAGCCCTTCGGTGCAACACCGCGAGACCGGCGAGCAGATTCCCCTGAGCGGCACCCAGCATCAGGATTTGCTCACGCTATTGTTTGCCAATTCGATGGAGGCGTTTCCCAGATGTTCCTGGTTCGAGCGGCGCAGTATGTGCATGGCGCTTCGACACTATCGGAAGTTTGCCATGCCATCGGTCCAAAGGGCGCTCGACGGATTTGATGTTCGCTGGTGGGAAATTTGGAAATGAGTAGGAACTGGATCATCGCCGGAGTCGCCGCCGTTTGCCTTGTCACGGGTGTCGCGCGCTCTCATCGAATCGAGCCGGGCGTTCGCGTCGATTTAACGGACACCATCTGATCAAGCGATCCCTCACGGGATAACTTCCAGCGAAGCAATCTTGTCCCCTTCGAGTTTGAAAAAGAATCGGAGGTCAACGGGACTGCCGGGAAAGTTTCCAACCAGGTGGCTGGTGACGACTGTCTTCCCGTCCTTCTCTTCGCACGCGAAAGGCTCACAGGTGTATTGATACTTTGCCGAGGCGTCCGTCTTCCACTCTTTGATTGCGGCTTGGCCTTTGTGGGTGTGCCCCTCGTCCTTCACGATGGCATTTTCAGTGAAACATTGCGAAATGGCCTCGCCGTCACCGCTGTCTGCGGTGAAGTAGGCGGCGATGGGTTTTGGCAGACTGAGTGATTTTGTTGCTTGTTTCATATTCGTGTCCTTTCTCGTTGGTTATTTGTTTTGCCCTCTCAAACTGTGGGAATGTTTCCGCCATCAATGACGTATTCGCCTCCGGTAATCGAAGACGCACGGTCGGAAGCGAGGAACGCAATCAACTCCGCAACTTCTTCAGGGCGGTTGGGGCGACCCAGCGGAATCCCGCCAAGGGAATTCATCAGATTCTGTCGCGCGGCGGCTGTATCCGTCCCAGCCTGCTTTGCGAGGCGTTCAATCAATCGCGTGGCGGCCTCGGTTTCGGTGAAGCCGGGCGCAACACTGTTCACTCGGATGCCGCGCGGGCTTACTTCTTTGGAAAGTCCTTTGCTGTAATTGGTCAAAGCAGCCTTGGCGGCGGCATAGCCCAAGGTTGCTTCATGCAATGGAAGCGTTCGTTGGATGGACGAGACATGGATGATGACTCCCGAGCCTTGTTTGAGCATCGCCGGAAGAAAGCCACGGTCTAGCCGCACCGCTGAAAACAAATTCATCTCAAATTCCTGCTGCCAAATTTCGTCCGTCAATGCCAGCGCCCCGCCACCGGGCGCGGAAGTGCCGCCAACGGCGTTAATCAAAATGTCGATACCGCCGAACCGGTCAAGGACCGTCGTGATGATTTGGTCTGCTCCGGCCCGCGTGCTGATATCGGCTTGAATGAAGTGTTCGAGATTACCGCCCGCTGGAACACTTCTCGCCGTGGCGAGCACTGTGCCTCCGCCGCGTCGCAGGCGACTTACCACTGCCTCGCCAATTCCTTTCGTGCCGCCCGTGACGAGGATTCGTTTGCCGGAGAATTCGTTCGAGTCGTAAGCAATGGTGGATGTTTTCATAATCTTTGATTCGAGGTTTACTCCGATGTGAAATCGTAAAACAAAATCTTCTGCGAAAGCGGCAGGAACACTTCTTGCGCGGCCTTCTGGTGAACCGGGTGCTTTCCGTAGCGATCCAACGCCGCCTTGTCCTCAAGCCGCATGACAAAGCAGACGTCGAACGAGGCGTCAGCCCACTGACTCGTCTTCGGCAATGTCTGGCCAACAGAGAGGAATTCCACTTCGGGAATTTCGCGTGCGAAGGAATGCGCCGCTGCGATAATCTTTTGCCGATGCTCCGCATAGCCCGGTTCTTTCAGCCAAACCAAGCCGACGTGGTAGAATTTGCCCGCAGTTGCTTGCTTGGATGCAGTTGCGCAACCAGTGAAGAAAATTGCGGCGACGAGCGCGACAGCAATAGTGGCTACTCGAATCGGGAAGCTTTTGGTAACCCTCGCATCTGAATCTTCAAGTTTTCCATGTTTCATGTTGTTTTCTTTTCCTGTGCTTGTTCGGTGATTTGTTCAGTTCCTCATCGCTCCCATGCTCTAGGCAGTTCCGCCACCAGCTTGGGTTTGCGATTTTGTTTCGCCTTCGCCCGGTTTCCGCTGCCTGTTTTCAGCTTCGGCTTCTTGACGATTCTGTCGGTTCGTTTCACAGCGTCACTTTGCCGTAATGCTTGCGATGCGTCTCAGACATCTTTACTATCGAACCAATGCCAATAGGCTATCGGAATGGAACTGCGACATCTGCGCTATTTCGTGGCAGTCGGAGAGGAGCAACATTACGGGCGCGGCGCGCAACGGCTTCGCGTAGCCCAGCCTGCACTCTCCCGACAGATTCAAGATTTGGAGGAGGAGGTCGGCTTCAAATTGTTCGACCGCCTTTCGCGTGGAGTCAAACTCAGCACTGCGGGCAAGTTGTTTCTGGAGGAGGCGCGTCGCATTCTCCAGCAAGTAGATGACGCGACAAAACGCGCCAAGCGTGTAGCTTCTGGTCAATCGGGAACATTGCGCGCAGGATTCATCGAGAGCATGTCATGGCATGGAGTCGTTCCGGACTCGTTTCGCAAGTTCCGGGAGCGACAACCGGACGCGGAGTTGCAAATCAAACCGCTGAGTTCTTTGGAACAAATCGCGGCGGTTCAATCTGGTCAACTCGATGCCGGGTTTGTGTTTACCATCGCGAACATAGATCGCGAATTGGCGACGCTCGAAATTGCTTTGGTCAACCTGATGCTGGCAGTTCCCAAGAGACACCCGCTGGCAAAATCAAAGAGTCTCCGCCTGCGAGACTTGAGCAGCGCATCATTCATCTGGTTTCCGAGGCGGGAGAGTCCGCTTTTTTACGACCAACTGATGCGCGCGTGTTTTCGAGGCGGCCTGAAATCTCCGCAGATCGTTCAAGAAGGGGTGAATGAAGCGACGATTCTAAGTCTCGTCTCGTGCGGCCTGGGTGTGGCGTTTGTGAGCAGTGCCACGCGCTGGCGGTGTCCCGAAAGCGTCGGGTTGCTATCAGTGACGGACTTGAAGTTGCCGCTTCCTTTTGCACTTATCTGGCGAAAAGACAATGGTTCGCCTTTGCTCGCAAGATTCCTCCAGGATGTGCGGTCGTTACCGGAAATCGAAGGGGATTCTAAACGTTGAATTACAATCTTTGCGCCGGGCGGTCGAAAGTCTCTCACAACAGAGTGGCAGAACACCACGCTCGAAGACGCGCAAAGCGTTAAATGATCTGCTCGTGCGAGTACGCCTGAAGCGCTTCAATTGAAACCAAGACATGCATGCCGGCAGCACAGTTCCAGGAACCTCGGATCGAGAATGTCTCGAATCCTGGGCGCGCCATCGTGATGCGGATAGCTTGCAGCCGTTGGTCGAACGCTATCTGGTGTTCGTTCATTCCTCGGCGCTGCGGCGGACGGGCGATGCGGCCCAGGCGGCAGAGGTCACGCGCGCGGTGTTCCTGGTTCTGGCCCGGCGCGCGCGCAGGCTTCGGAAGAACACCGTGCTCGCGGGCTGGCTCTTCCACGTCACCGCCGTCGCCTGCCGAAAGCTCACGCGAAAGCGTCTCGGCCGGCTCCGGCGGCTCTGGCAGTGGATTTCCCGCCAGCCCCGCCCGGCGTTGCCGTCGGACGCGACCCTATGGACTCGCCTCGCGCCCCAAATGGATCGCGCGCTGGAACGATTGCGCACGAAGCAGCGGAACGCGGTGCTGCTGTGCGCATTTCTGAATCACGATTTTGCTTCCGCGGCGAAAGTCCTCCGCACGAGTGAGCGGCGCGTTGAGAAGCGCGTCGGGCGCGGGATGAAGAAACTGGCGAAGCGACTGGGGAAGCGCCGTGCGCCGGTGGATCCTGGTGCGCTGGCTGCGGCGTGCGCGACCGAAGGTTGCGCCGCCATGATTCCCGAGGGCCTTTCCCTCGAGATTTTGCAGTCAATGGAAGCGAGCGGAGGCAAACGACCATCGCTCAAGCTGGCGCGTCGCACGTTGAACACTCTGGCGTGGTTACGTTGGCGTCGGCGATTTGTGATTGGCTGGGCGACGGTCAGCGTATTGATCGCAATCCTGGGGGGAACCGCCTTGTACATCGATTCATTCTCCGGGTACAGCCGACTGCGCTCGGAGGCCATCCTCTGGTCGATGCGCTTTCTAGGCTGGTGGCAAATGGGGGAGATGGCGCGGCCCTGGCCGACCAACGCGGCGACGGCGCGGCTCGATGCCAGCGTCGTCCGCAACGCACAAGATCTCTACCGAACGACCAACATCTGGCACGCTCATCTCCGCTTCACGTCCGAGCAGTGGAAGGCGCTTGAGTTTAAACGCATCGGCCCGATGCCAAATTTTGTTCGCCCGGAAGGCCTGATGCACGTGCGCAATCCCCAGGCGCGGCGCAGCGGGATCGTGGGCGTGCTCGGTTTTGAATTCGACTGGACGCACGCGAACTTCGAGCTCGGCGGCGTCGCCTTCACCAACGTCGCGGCGCGGGTCAAAGGCAACATACTTTCGTTATCTGAGCCGGCTCGCTCCTACAAAGTGGACTTGAACAAGTTCGCCCCCGGCCAGAAACTCGCTGGCCTGGATGAACTGGCTTTTAACAACCTCGTCTGGGATTATTCCTGCCTCAGCGAAGCGCTGGGATATGAATTCTTTCGCGACGCTGGCGTGCCCGCGCCGCGCACGGCCTACGCGTGGCTCTCCACCAGCGTGACCACGCAATGGGAACAAAAGCCGCTGGGGCTTTTCCTCATGGAGGAAGCGGTGGACAACGAATTCGCGGCCGAGCGATTCGGCTCCAAGGCGACGCCGGTGTTCAAGCCCGTGACCTACACTCTTTTCGAACATCTCGGCGAAGAGTGGCCGGCTTACGCGCCGATCTACGATCTGAAAACCAAGGCGACGCCGGAACAACAACGGCGCGTGATTGATTTTGCGCGGCTCGTTTCGTCTGCCACTGATGCGGAATTCGCCGCGCGGGTCGGAGATTTTCTGGATCTGGACGAGTTCGCGCGCTTTCTCGCCGGTCAAGTGTTGCTTCCGAACTACGACGGCATTCTGTCCGTCGGCCACAACTTCTACATGTATCTGGATCCGCGCTCGAACAAGTTTGGCTTCATCCCATGGGATCTCGATGGAGCGTGGGGTAACATCTGGGTCGCATCCAGGGCCGAACAGGAACAAGCGAGCATCTGGCATCCGTGGCTTGGGGAAAACCGGTTCCTTGAACGCGTCATGGCCGTGGAGGAGTTCCGGCGCATTTATCGCGCGCGCCTGGAAGATTTTCTCTCGCGTCTGTATGTGCCGGACCGGTTGCACCGGCGCATTGATGAAATTGCCGCCGTCATTCGCGATCCTATCGCGGCTCAATCCGCGCTGCTCCTGGACAAGTTCGAACAGGAGGTGGGTTGGAAACCAGTGCATCGTTCGCCCGGAGAATTGCGCGATTCCTTCAACCGCCCGGCGAATGAACTCAAACGTTTCATCAACCAACGCGCCGAATCCGTGCGCCGCCAACTGGATGGAAAATCCAAGGGGCTGATTTTGAAATATCCCGAGAGCTGGTAATTCGTCCGAAAGCGGACGTGACAACGCACGTCTCCATTTTTCGCTGCTTGTCCCCTGTCCGGTTTTCGCGGCGGCGGCTGCACTTCCATGAGTGAACCAGTTGACCGACCAACAACTTTTGCGCGAGTACGCCGAATGCCGGTCGGAGGCCGCGTTTGCCGAACTGGTGCGGCGGCACGTTGACCTCATCTATTCTGCCGCGCTGCGCATGGTTTGCGACTCGCACCTGGCCGTACGCGATCCGCAGGGCGCGCTTGTGGCGTGGCGTGGACTCGGTAACATCTTCCAAAGAATCTTTTCCGGTCCCGATGATCAGTGGGGATTATCCTGATGACAATGAAATCGACGAACGATCTGGAGCTGCTTAGAGAGTTCACCTGCGATCAATCGCAGGATGTCTTCACCGCACTCGTCCAGCGGCACTTGGGCTTGGTCTATTGCGCGGCGTGCGCCAGGTTCGCTCACCCCAACTCGCGGAGGAAGTCGCCCAATCCGTCTTCACTGACCTCGCGCGCGCCGCCGCACGCCTGAAGCCCGACACCATTCTCAGCGCGTGGCTTTACGAAGTCACGCGCCGGACGGCGATTAACGTGGTGCGCGGGGAGGCGCGCCGACAGCTCCGCGAACAAATCGCCCTGGAGGTGAATGCCATGACGCCAACGCCGACGATTGGACGCAAATCGAACCTCTCCTCGACGAAGCCATGCACGCGCTCGACGACACCGACCGCACCGCCGTCCTGCTCCGCTTCTTCGAGAACAAAAGCCTGCGCGAAGTCGGCGAAAGCCTCGGCACGACCGACCGTCACCGCGCGAAAGCGTGTCAACCGCGCTGTCGAACGCCTGCGCGAATTCTTTTCCAAACGCGGCGTCGCTGTCGGCGCAAGCGGACTTGTCGTCGTCATCTCTGCCAACGCGGTTCAGGCCGCGCCCGTCGGATTAGCCGTCACGATTTCAACCGCCGCCGCTCTGGCTGGAACAACCATTTTGACCACCACAACTGCCACCGTCACCAAAGCTATTGCCATGACCACACTGCAAAAAACTTTGATCACCGCCACTTTCGTCGTCGCCAGTGTGACGACGCCTTTAGTGATTCAACATCAAGCTTATCTTAAATTGCGGGAAGAAAACCAGTCCCTGCGGCAGGGAGCTGACGAACTGGCTCAACAGTTGGCCGAGAGCGAGCGACGCTCACCGAGGCGCGCCTTTGCTCCGCGCCTGCCTGCGCCGCGAATGCAAGCCGCTACTGTGCCGGGGGAATTATCGGCGGAGGAGTTCAGACCACTAATTTGGTCGCCCGGCTCCTTCAACTGCGCGATCGAGACGGGCTCCTTCGTCTGCGCGAAGGAGAGCCACCGCCCAAGTTAACCACGGCGCGGGTCGAGTCGTATCTGAAGGAGAACAGGCGCAGCGCCGCGAGCCTGCTCGCGGCCTTTCGCACGACGGGAGACCAGACGCTGCTACAAGAAGCGCTGCAAAAGTATTCCGACGATCCGCAAGTGAACTTCGCCGCCGTCTTCAAAAAAGATTCGACATCCGAAGAACGGCGGCAGCGGCTGGAGGCTCTGAAACAATCCGATCCACGGAACGCGCTGCCGAATTACCTCTCCGCTCGCGACTACTTCAAGTCCGGGCAGGTTGATCAAGCTGTGCAGGAACTCAATGCTGCGTCCGGCAAACCACAGTTTCAGGATTATTCATCGGACTTTGTGCAGAACGACGAAGAAGCCTGGCGGGCGGCTGGTTACTCTGTCGCCGAGGCCCAAATGGTCGCTTCATTTTCATTGGTGCTCCCGCATCTCGACGAACTCAGGCGGCTGAGCCAGGACACGGTCTCTCTGGCCAATGCCTATCGACAAGCGGGCGATGATGCCTCCGTGCAAGCGGCCTTGCAGATGGGTTTGAATCTGGGCCAGCACCTCGATGCTTCTCCGGGTCTGTCACTGGTCAGTCAATGCCTGGGCATCGCCATGCAAATACATGCGCTCAACGCAATGGACCCCAATAGCCCTTACGGCAGCGGCGGACAGATCGTCAAAGACCGGCTTGACGAAGTGACTCTACAACGCCGGGAGATCAAAGAACTCGTGCAGCAATTTGACGGGGTGCAGCAGCGGATGTCAGACCAGGACTGGATCAGCTACAAGGATCGCTGGAAAGCTTTTGGTGAAGAGGCGGCGCTGCGTTGGATGGTGAGCAAGTACGGCCAAAAATGATCGAAGCGATGATGGAGTTACTGAAGACGGAGCCCATTCGCCGCGATTTGCGGCGGAACTGCGCGCGCCGTTGAAGTAAATCCGCTTCAGCGATGTTCTGTTGCCCTGTCCGATTTGCACAGCGTCGGCTACTCTTCCATGAGTGAACCAGTTGACCGACCAACAGCTTTTGCGCGAATACACCGAACGTCGGTCGGAAGCTGCGTTTGCCAAACTGGTGCGGCGGCACGTTGACCTCATCGATTCCGTAGTATCATCTCGAGGTGGCCCTACTGGATCTGAAGATCGGGTTTCGCTTTTTTCAATTCGTCGATTCCGCCGGGCATGAGCTTGCCGACTTTGAGCATTTTCAGCTTGGGGGCTTTGACCAACGGCGACACGTCGCTGATCTTCGTGCCGGAGATCGTCAGGTTCTCGAGGTTCGGCAGTTGGACGATGTTAGTCAGCGCGGCCGTCGTAACCTTGGTGGCAAACGCCAGGTCGAGCGTCCTCAGCTCCTTGAGGTTTGTCAGGTGCTTGAACCCGGCGTCGGTCAGCGGGGAATCCCACAGGATCAACTCCTTCAGGCCGGTGAGCTTGCCGACGTAGATCATGGCCTCGTCGGTCGTGCCATCGTTTTCGCCGAGATGCAGCTTGGTCAAGGCGGGTAGCGCCGCCAGATGCTTGAACTCTTCGAGCGGCACGACGATGTGCTTCTTATCGCTCTTGCGATGGCCGCCGATCTGCAAATCGGTCATCGTGCGAAGCTGTTCGAGTGTCAGATTCGCGTTCCGTGGCCTTGTCATCTTTCCGTCGAGTTGCTTGATCCAGGCAAAAGTATCATCGAGCGACGGCACGGCGTCGTTGGCCGCGGTTTGACCGGGAATCATCGTCGCACAACACAACAGCACCGCCGCCGCACCAAAGAAGTGTTGAAGAACAGTTGAAGCCCGCAGATTGCACGTCTTCGTAAGTGCCCTGAAATCAATGGAGCGGGTGAAGGGAATCGAACCCTCGTTTCAGGCTTGGGAAGCCCACGTTCTACCATTGAACCACACCCGCGTTCACAGAACGAAAACCTTTTAACAGGCGAGTCAACTCTGCGCAAGACTCATCACTGGCCCTATTAATGACAGCAGGTCCTTTGCTGAGAAACCTTGGATTCAATCCAATTGTTGTACTCTGTAGAACCGCCGCGGCGCCGCGGCACCATCAGAAAGACTGGCGTAAGGATTGGCGGCGACGAAATCGCGGTCGAGCTGAGTCCAGACACCGGTGTTGAGATCATCGGTATATTGCACGCGGTAAGTGCGGCCCACGGTGGTTTCGATGGTGAAGGTCGCCTGGCCGCCGATGCTAAAGACGGAGCCGATCACCGGCGGCGGGCCGCCAGGCACGACCACGCCGGGGCCGATGACGACCATGGTAAAGGTGACGGTGGCGCTGCGGGGAGGTGTCCCGTTGTCGGTCGCGCGAACGATCATCGTGTATTCGCCCGGCGGCTGGTTGGCGGGCACGAGCCAGCGGAAGAGGCCGGCAGAATTGACGCCCGCGCCGGGAGGGCCGGAAACCACTTCATAACTCAGACTGTGTCCATCAGGATCGCTCGCCCGGATGCTGAACGTGCCGGAGGTTGTGCCCGGCAAAACGAATCGCGTTGCCACGGGCGGGAAACGAGGCGGACTATTGTAGCTCGAAATTGAGTTCGGACCGCTGGGCGTGGAATTGGTCGTAATGAGCGGCATGAAGTAACGGGCACTGGCGCCGTCGGAGTAGCGGCCTTCGCCGACGTTGTCGAATTGCGGGCCATAGGCGACGGAATCGATGGTAGTCAGGCCGTCTGGCGCCGTCAGCGCGATGTTCCCGGAATTGCCGGAGAGTCGGAAATTCACATGCAGGTTGGTGCGGGCCACGCTGTTTTGATTGGGCTGGTTGTCGGCCCAGACGAGAAGAAATTGGCCAGCGGGAATCTGGTAGCGGCCGTTCGCCGGGATTCGGTATTTCGTCGGGTCGCCCGGCTCGTCGCTGAGGCAAAAGCCGCCCAGATTCACGGTGAACGGTTCAGCATTGTAGAGTTCAAACCAGTCGTCCTGCGCGTTGTCCGCCGGGTCGCGAATGCCGGCGCTGTTGGCGGCCATCCATTCGTTGATGAAGACGCGCAGAGGTGGGCTGACGTTGGTGCCGCGCGCGGTCGGTGTGTAGAGCGTGAGGCGATTGAGCAATTGGCCGTCGGGATACGCGCCGTAGCTGAGGTTCGCGCCGACTTCCTGCCAGGTGAGATAATCAGTGACCTGCGGCGAGCCAGACTCCAGCCGCACAAGCGCAAGCTGTCCGCTGCGGTCGAGGCGGAAGCTGGTATGCATGTTAGTGTCACCGGTTTCGCCCGGTTCGCCGTCGGCCCAGATCAATTTGAACTCGCCCGGAGCGATGGTCGTGCCGGCGGGCAGGGCGAACTGCGTCAGGTCATTGGTGTAGCTGGTCGCCAGATAGTAGCCGCCGAGGTCCAAGGTCGTCGCGCCGGAATTGTAGAGTTCAATCCACGGTTCGCTTTCGCCGAGGTTGTCGAGCGGGCCGGTGAGCCCTTCGATCTGAACTTCGTTGAGCCAGAGCGGATCGTAGGCAGCCAGTGGTCGAGCGACTGAGTTCGGCGCACCGGGTGTCGATCGCGTCGAGACGTCCACGGCCCAATTGCTCGGACGGCTGTTGTCCTGAGCGGCATCGATGAGTTGCAAGGAGATGCCGTCGATGGTGAGCGGCCAAGGCGCGGCGGCTTCGTAGTGCAAGCCGTCGATAAATTCGTCACCGAGCATGCCGGGGCGGATGAGCATCACGGTCTGGCTTTGCGCGGACAAGGCTTCGTCGAAGAGCGCGAAGAGCGGCTGGCTGCCGTAAGCGGCGATGAAGGTGGCGCGATTCTGGGCCATCACGACCGTTTGGCCGTTCGTGATGATGGAGCCGGGAGTGAACGTGAGACCGACACCGTCCAGCCGCCAGTTCCAGAGATCGAAGTTGAACGCGGAACGATTTACAATCTCGATGAACTGCGCGCCGGGCGTCGCCGGAGCGTACATGATCTCGCTGATGACGAGCGCGCCGATGGGGTCAGCCACCGGGCCGGTGTATTCGACGCTCAAGGAGACGCTGGCGTCGAGGAGCGGATTGCCCAGGCGATCCACCCCTTGCAAAACGAGATTGTTGACGCCGGGGCCAACCACCACGCGCACGAGGAAATTGGTCGCGCTGGTCCAGGTGACTGGATAGGCCACGCCATTCAAGGTCATGGTCTTTACGCCCACGGGCGCAGTGCCGGTGAACACGACGAGGTTGTTTGTGGTGCTAAAGCTGGCGGGTCCATCGACCGCAAACGGCGCGGCGACGGTTTCGAGTTGGCTGAGGAGAAAGACCCGGCGCGCACCGATGTAGGTCTTGATGGCGTCCACGGCATTCATGTCGATGCTGACATCGTTATTAACCAGGGCGGTGGCGCGGGTGTCGATGAACGGATCGAGTGTTTCATTGCTGAACGGGCCGCTGACCAGGTCGGCGAATGCGCGCCAGTAGGCGCGCACGATGGCCGGCGTGTTGAACATGGCGCGGATGCGCTGGTCGTTCGATGCGAAGAGCGGCTCGGTTGGCCCGCGGCCCAGGCCGAGACTGTAATCGATGTCCCAGGGCATGTGGACGAAGCCGGTCGCCGTGCGGTAGAGGTAATCATTCTTGCCGCGCTCCCAGCCGTAACTGTCCCAGTTGCCCACGGCGCGCTGGACGGCAAAGTGGCGCATCCAGGCTTCCCAATCGACCGCGGTGCCCAGCACATCGAGATCGATCTGTGCGCTGCTGGGATTGTCCGCCGGACTGACGGCGTCCACAAGTTCATAGACCTGCGAGTAATCGTTAGCCGAGTTGCCCACGCCGATGGAGCGCTTGCGAAACTGGAAGCGGTAGGTCCCGGGCAGGAAGGTCTCCTGGCCTTCGATGATCGTCGTGCGGCGCTCGAGGTCGGCGTCGTTGTAACTGGAAATGTCGAAACCGTTGTTCTGAAACTCGAACCAGTCTTCGACTTTGAACAACTGGCCGCCGGCATCGCCCGGGAACCACTGGCCGATCATGTCGCCGTTCGGCTGTTGCGAATCCTCGAAGATGAAATTGCCGGGCCGTTCGTGGGCCGTGCTGCGCTGGCTGCCGTTCACGAAGAAATGGATGTAGCGGCGATGGTTGTGAACCATGCCCAGGCCCTCGAAGATCTTATATACCGTCTGCTCGGCCAGCGCGCTGCGGTCGCTGATGGTCAGCCGATCGGGGTTGCCGGGATTGTTCAGCACGAAGTCGGTCGAGCCGAGCAACGGATCGTCGTCGGGGAAATTCATCTCATAATCGACGCGGTTGGTGCCGGCGGGGCCGGCGATGGCGTTGGTGCGGTGCCACGGGCTGCCGGAGAAGAGCGGCAGGGCGTTGTACATCACGCGCGAGTTGTTATAGACGAAAGTCCCGTCCATCGCGGTGTTGTTCTGTGTGTCGCGCGTGTGCCAGCGGTTCGAGTTCACAGCGCTTACCCAGAGGTGATAAGTAGCAAAGTTGCCGGGCATCTGCGTTTCGCCCCAGCGCACGACGCACTCGCGGGCCAGGGCGTCGTTCGGCCAGCAACGGGTAAAACCCGGCGCGGGGAAGACATCCTGGGGAAAAGTACCGATGGCATTCTGGCTATCCCGGCCTTCAATGTAGAACGCCACCATGTTGCCAGCGGCCTGGCCGGGAATGGTGCCGCTGTAGATGCCATCGTTGGCAATGGCATCGCCGCCAGTGCCGTCGTCGAGCATGGGGACGTTCGAGTAAGTCGGCGTCGGATCGACGCGGTAGCGAATTGCCATCGTGATCGGCGCCTGCCGATCCGTGGCGCGCGCGCTGACGACAATGGTTTCGCCAGCGCCGGGCAACAGAGGCGCGTGCTTTGCTTCGTAGATGGCGGGACCCGCGTTGTTGATGCGGCGGCTGTTGGGCGCGCCTGGCGTGCCCAGTTTTCGCGGCAAGGACAGGCGACCATACGCTTCGGTCGCGCTGCCATGCAGGCGAAGGAGTATTTCGGGATGCCCGCGGAACCAACGGACTTTCGCGCGGATGGAAACCATCACTGTGCCCGGCGGGATCGGATTGGCGAATGGCATTGAGAGGATACGGTTGGATTGATTGTCGCCACGCGAGCCGGCGCGAACGTGCAGGCTCTTGCTGCCCGCGAAGCCTTCATTCTCGATGGTTGAGAAGTCGTGCGAGCCTTGCAGCGTCCAGCCAGCAAGGCCGGACTCGAAGCCGCCGTTGGCCACCAGGTTCGGCCCGTTGTCCGCGCGCACTTCGACTTCGTCGATCAGACACTCGCCGATGCCCTGCAGCCCGATGATGACGCTGTCGTTGATCGGCGAGCCGAGCGATTCGCCGAGCGGTCCGTTGTATTCGATAGAGGTCCAAAGACTCTCGCCCGTGTCGTTGCTGTCGGCCCAGTTCGAGGGATGGCGCTCGTCGCCTTCGTAGTCGATCAACTCCAGACTGCTGCCGAAACCGTCGCTCCAATTGCCCCACTTGCCGCCGTCGCCGTAAATTAGCTCGCTCACGGGCACGTTGAGCCGCTCGGCGACCGGGTTGCCTTGCACGAAATCGTAGTCCGCCGATGCCAGCAACACGCGCTCGCCGCCATTGGCGAGCGTGCCCCCGTAGGGGCCGAACAGATTCACGTTCGTGCTGAGGTTCGTGTAGATGCCCATGAGGTTGGTCGGGTTCCGCGCGATGACCCAATGCGCGCCGGGCGGCATGTTCATGGTCATCGAGTTGGTCTGGAAGAGATAGTCGATGCCGGTGACGAATTCCCAGCCGGCGAGGTTGATAGGCGAGTTGTTGCGGTTCACGATTTCGACGTACTCGTCATCGATGCTGCCGGAAATCGGGTTGAACATAATTTCGCTGATGACCACGCCGGAACGGGCGGGCCGGGGGTTGGGAAGATTGTTTGGCCGGCCAGCGGGGTTCAAGGCCAGGTTGTAAATGTTCGGCCCGCCATCGGGCCAACGGCCCTGGGCGACGTTGTTGGAGCCGCCGCGGAAATCGATCACGTCAATGACGCGCGTGAGGGTGGAGTTCCAGAGATAAATCGTTTCGCCGCCGGCGAACAACTGAAAGCCGAGCTGGTCCTGCTCGTAGGATATGAAACCACGCGCGGGGATGCTGGTGCCATTCGGAATGCGGAAGAAATTCGTGCCTTGAGGATTGTCGGTGATCTGCGCGCCGGATAGATCCACCGGAAGGTTGGAATGGTTGTAGAGTTCTATCCAGTCCACGGGATCGCTGTGGTGCTGCCATTCGTTGATGAAGATCGACGCGAGCGGCTCGTTGGGTGTTGAGTCGGCGACTCCGGGTGATCCGCCTACCACGTCACTCTCGGCCCAGGCGCGGAAATCGTCTTCGCCGAAAGAAGGCCGCGTTAACACCAACGAGTGTCCCGTGCCATCGGCGGCTTCCGACCACGGGGGCGAGTCTTCATAATTCACCGAGAGCAACACCGCGCCCTGCCGGTTGAGCAACTGCACGGTGCCCTCTTCCGTGGAGAGACGATTGGTTTCGGCGCCATCCCAGGGGCCAAAGACATTCGTGATGCCGTAATTCGTGCGAATGATATCCGGCACGCGTGCCACGACCAGGTAGGCGCCGGCCCGCAGGACAGTGTTCGAGGGAAAAACGTAATTGACCGAGGCGGTGATGCTGAACCCGCTGATGTCTTCATCCCACGGCTTGGAATTGAACAGCTCGATGAACTCTCTGGTGAGGTTGGTGGCAAGCCCTGGCTCGGGCCGGGGATTGTACATTATCTCTGTGATGGCCAGTCCGGTCCGCCGGCTGGACGGCCCGGGTGGCTCGCGGTCGAGGGAGATTTGAGCGTCGGCAACAACGCTGAACAACACTGGCAAGGCCAGGGCAAACGCCAGCCGGAGGCAAGAAACGAGCTTTTCCATTTGATGATTGGCAATCAAGACAACGCGCGTTCGCAAAAAGTTTCCAGAATGTCACATCCATCCGGGTGAGTGCCGGCGGCGGAAGCGTGTTGCCGGTGGAATCAACTCTCCTCAGCGCAAGGAAACTCCCGTTGCGCCGGGCATTGGAACCATTTGGAACGTGCCCATGAGTATCACACCTTGCGGCACAAGGCAATGAGAGGTTATAGCCTCTGACCGATCGGTAGCGGTACAGTTTGGTGAGGCGAGGCTCCTGACGCGCCGGCTCGCGAGGACGCTTGCCCCACCCAACAGTTGAAAGTGTACCACCATCGGTCGGTCAGCGTGGCAACAGTTCCTCCCAGCGCTCGATGCCGATGACTGGCAGGGCGAATTCAAAGGCGCGTTGCCACTCTGGGGTGTCGGCGGCTTTGAAGACCTCGTAGAGCATCTTCTTCCTGGCCGGCTCTGCGGCGGAGCGGGAGTTCTTGTTGCGCGTCCAAAGGCCCAGGTTCAATCCGCCTTCAGCGCCGTGATCGACGTGGCGGTGGAGGATGAACGCGTCGATCCCAGGCAGGTGGGCGGTTTTGTAATAGGCGTAAGCATAGGCGGCAGCCTGCCAGAGCTCGCCTTCGGGCTTGTCCGGGGTGTGAAAGCCTTGCTCGGATAGAATGATGCGGCGCGGCTGGCCATGATAAAGCATCTCTGGCCGGTTCAAGTAGAGCGGGAGCAGTTCGAGGTTCTTGAACGTGATGCGCGGAGTGTTGTCGTTCGTCGTCGCGCTCTTGTCGTTCCAAGTGCGCGGCTCGAACAGGTTTTCGGGATAAGGATGGAACGCGAGATGCCAGTCGAAGTCGCCGTGCTCCCTGGCCTGGCGGTTGAAGTAATCGAGGAATGGGCGGCCCGCGAAGGCTTGTCCGGCATCGCCGCCGGGATAGCGAATGTTCCAATGATGCTCCAGCGAGAGGTAGAGCCGCGCGCTGGAGGAAATCTTCCGCAATGCCGTATTCGCAATGCGCGCGGTGCGGAGATAGTCTTCCGCGAAGGTCTCCATCGAAACGCGCCCCATGTTGGCCCAGAACCAATGGCTGTTCACTTCGTTGCCGAGAATGAAATTGGCGACTCGCCCGTGATAAACCTTTGGATCGCCGAAGCGATGCGCCAGGAACTCGACGCAAGCCTTGAAGTGCAGCACGCCCTCCGCCGTGACGGTATTGAACGCACCAAGACGATTCGGCGCGGTCTTATCGTAAACCGGGTGAAGCAGGACGCGGTTCAAGTTCGAATTGCCAGATTGGTAGGCAAGCAGAATAAGCGAGACGACCACGCCAGCGTCCGTGAGCGGCCGGATTTGGCGGTCGAGCGAATCGATGTAGTCGCGCTGGAGACGCACCATCTGGCCGTCAACCATCCAGGCTGGATTGTTGGTATTGCCGCCCGGATCGACCATCTGGCTGAAGTTCACGTTGAGAGCGGCGTGCTTGATACCGAGCGCCAGCGCGTCCTCGACCATCTGCACTTGCAGTCCCTTCCTGCTGTCGGCTTCGGGAAACTGATGGGTCCAGGTGGAAACGCCGTTGAATTCTTCCACGAATCGGTGGGTGCCCTGCGGCGTTCGTCCTCCGCCGACGTCCTCGCGCAGAGCGAGGAAGCTGGAGAACAGCCGGTCGCGCGCTCCATCGAAGCGCGGCACCTGGACAACGAACTTCGATGGAGTTGAGACGGTCGCGAGTGCTACACCAAAGTTTGCCGCGTGAGCGGTCTGCTCTGGCCTGAGTTCGACCAGTTGGATCGTGGCGCGATCACAGGAGCCGGTGAGAAGGATGGTTTCCTTCGTCGCGCGAACGAAATGAATGCCGTGGCTGGCGGCGCGGGTTGAAGTTGAGACGTGAACCAAACCCGCGACCAACAGGATCAACCATGGTCCAGGAAATTTCGTCTGCGCATCAACCCGTGTAAGCATCGCGTTTTGTGACGAACAAGGCCGGGGTGGGCTTCACCTGAGACGGATGGCTTTGTTTGCCCGGCGAAAGTGTTGACAAATATGCGGCGGTTCCCAATCTTCTGCGCTCCCTGAGCTCAGTTGGTAGAGCAGTTGACTCTTAATTTTGCAACGGGGTTTTCCGGCTTTTTCTCCTTTGCTCGTATTTTCAATTTTACTGACTTACAACCGTTTTCTATTTCCTGTGTTTTCTTTCTGTTCGCTCGTTTTGACTCAAAAAAACGAGCGAGGGATACAATGCGGGATACAATGGCGGCCCTCATCTGACATCAACACAACGTCTAGCCCCACTCAGCCCAGATTGTATCCCGACTAGATCCCGATTCGAGCGACACGGCGAATCATTTGGCCTTGATGTCAATTAACGCCCTCAACTCCGCAGTACGTTTCTGAGCTTCGCCAATCTGCTGCGGCGACATCTTCTTTTCGATGATAACAAGGTTCTTGGCGGCTGTTGAGTCGCCCTTGGCGGCGATACTCCACCACGCATAAGCTTCGGCATTGTCATTCTCCACGCCTTGGCCTCTGGCAAACATCGATCCGACGTTGGTTTGCCCGATGGCATGTCCCTGGTTAGCGGCCTTGCGATGCCACTTCATTGATTCGGCGTAGTCCTTAACCGCGCCTTCGCCATTTCTATACAACACCCCGACAATGCCTTGGGCTTCGGCATATCCTTGGTCGGCAGCCTTTCGATACCACTTCATCGCCTCCGCATAGTCCTTCTTCACACCTTGCCCTTCATAATACATCAATCCGAGGCGGCATTGTGCGCTCGCGCGGCCTTGCTTGGCGGCCTTGCTAAACCACTTTATCGCCTCCGCCTGGCTTTTCTCCACTCCTTGGCCAGTGTAATACCTGAATCCGAGATCCTCTTGAGCAATGGCATCGCCCTTTTCAGCCTTGGCTTTGACGCTTAGGAATTCCTGACGAACCTCGTCGATCTGGTTGGCAGCGGCGTAGGGCATATACACCCCAACGAAACAAAGCAGGATGGTCGCGAGAGCTAGGAAGCGCTTATGATCCACTTCCGTCTCTCGTTCATATTTGGCGCGAGCTTCTGAAAAGGTGCCAAACACGATCCGCAACTCTTTGAGGTAGTCACCTAGGCGGAGTTTGGCAGTCGTGAAAACATCTGTCTTGAGTTTTTGCCGGACGAGCTTGCCATTGATCTTCACCCAGCCGAAAAACATGCCGCTTAGAACGTACTGCAGTAGGTGGGGAAGCTTCGGAAAACTTTTCCATTTGCCATCAGGAGAGATGTTTGTTTCCCTGTCTGCCCTTCGCGGATTCGCTGAATCCGCCCGTTGGACGAGTTCATTGTTGCTCATAGCGGAGAGCAGATAATGAGGGATACAACAGGCGGATACAGCGGAAAAACGATTAAGTCGCAACCGACTTAAATAAAACTGGTTGCCTCGGTAGCTCAGTTGGTAGAGCAGTTGACTCTTAATCAATTGGTCCTAGGTTCGAGTCCTAGCCGGGGCACCACTTTTTCCTCAAGGCAATCAACCACTTCAGCAAGTCTCCAAACTCAGCAAGATTTCAGCATCAGACGTGCTTGGCCAATTCTTGGCCAATTTTGAGGTTCTCGTTCCAATCACAAAAGCGGAAAAGCGCTTTCAAAGGTGAGGGTCTTTGCAAATTCGCAGCCGATATGGGCGCGTATCAGAAATTCGAGACAGAGGAAGGGTGAAGACGTAGAAAGGGATTGTGAGCCTTCGGGGAGAAGAAAGCGTACTGAGAGCGCAGTGGAGTCGTATCGGTTATCGCTCGTTAAGGTAACGCTGGATTTCACCTTTCGGAATAAGGATATGCCGAATCCCAGGGAGTTTCCGAAGCACCTTGCGACGAACGAGGCGACGGACGGTTTCTTCACAGACGCCCAGTTCAGTTGCGCTGTTCTTTACGTCGAGTGTCCGACACTCTGACATTGTAGCATTACTCATAAGTTCACGTTTCGTGGGTCAACATCATACGAGACCGTTCGCGACTTTCCTGGTGTGGCACAACATGATTTCTTCGCACTTGATACCCTACAGATTCAGACGCGAACCCCGGTTCGTCGTTCGTGACGCTTTGTTTCGGCGGGTTTTTGGCTTTCTGAGATGCTTCGAGTGGTTCCTTCCAGCGAATCCGCCTCGACTTGGCTGGGAGCTTGGTTTTTGGTCAGGTCCAGTTTTTCTTCGATCTCACCCTGTCGTTTTATCAGTTTTTGAAAGCGATCCTCGCGATCAAAAGTTGCCCCTACGCGGCCTTCGAGTTCAGTTGAGCGCTTTTGCGCGTCGCCAATCGAGGTTTCAAGTTTGCTGGCGCGTTCCTCAAATCCCTGCACGGTGGATTCCAGTGAACGAATTGTGCCGAGCGCCGTGTCGGTGACTTTGGCGGCATAAGTGTTCTTGCCGCGTACCACCAAGTCGGGGTCGCCGATGAAACCGACGCGGATGAACAGATCGAAGCCGGCGAACTTGCCCACGCGCACGTCATCGCCGCTGCGCCCCTTCAGCTTCTCCGCGCGCCGGATCAGCAATTCCCCTGCAACACCCCGGTTGGTGATGACCTGTCCGTCGAGTTCGATGCGGAAGTTGTCGCCGGAAGTATCCTCGCGGCCTGCGATGTCGAGACGCAGATTCGCCAGCCGCGCGGTCGAAGATTCGGCGTCGTCGCGCGCATGACGAAGATTGCTGCGGATGCGGTACTGCTCTTCCGCGTGGGCGGAGCGCAGGCGGGTGAGCCGCATCAATTCGGCGTCCACTTGCGCCTTCTCGATGACTAGCGGATTGCCGGAGGCGATGGCCTTCACTTCGGCGTAGGTCAGCGCCGCGCTGTCGAGGTCTTCCACCCGGCGGATGGTCATGTCGCCGGTCATCACCTGGGCGATGAACTTGGCCTTCGTTTCCAATGTCTGCCACATGTAGGCGTCGAATGAGCCTTCCGTGACGTAGCGAAACACACTCACGACGGGATTCTTGTTTCCCTGCCGGAGAATCCGCCCTTCGCGTTGCTCGACATCCGCCGGTCGCCACGGCGCGTCGAGATGATGCAAGGCAATCAAGCGTTCCTGCACGTTCGTGCCCGAACCCATTTTCTGCGTGCTGCCGAACAGCACGCGCACCTTGCCGGATCGCACGTCCTTGAACAGCGCGAGCTTCGACGCATCGCTGTCGTAATCCTGAATGAAGGCGATTTCACTGTCGGGGATGCCGCGCGCCTTGAGCTTGTCCGCCATGTCGCGATAAACGGAGAACCCCTTGTCCTTCGGTGTTGAAAGATCGCAGAACACAAGTTGAGCGCAACGCCGATCGGTTGTCTCGGTCCAAATGCGCAGGATGTTCTCGACGGCAAGGTTCACCTTGCCGCTGGGTTCGTCCGGCGCGGACGCGCGCACCAAACGCATGTCGAGCGCCGCCTTACGACCTTCAGAGGTAATCTTGAGCATGTTGTCGATGCTCGGATCAACGCGGCTGGCGCGGAGACGTTCCGCACGGGCGGCGAGCGACTGGACAAACTCCTTCAACTCCGGCGTGGGCGGCGCGTTGCGGATGGTCGGCTTCTCGTTCTCCAATTTCGGGCGTGGCAGATTCAGCATCGCGGCCGTCTGCATATCCGCCGCCTGACGGAACATCTGCATCAGTTCCGGCACGTTGATGAAGCGAGCGAAGCGCGTGTTCAGCCGGTAACCCGCGCCGTCCGGGGAAAGCTCCATCGCGGTGACAGGTTCGCCAAAGGTCGCCGCCCACGAATCGAAATGATGCAGGTGATGCTTCTTCAGTTCGTCGGGCTGGAGATACCGCTGCATGGTGAACATTTCAGCCATGCTGTTGGCGATGGGCGTGCCGGTGGCGAAAACGACACCACCGCCGCCATTCATTGACTGGACGTGGCGAACCTTGAGGAACATATCGAAGGCGCGTTCGCTCGCGGTCTGCGGCAGTCCTGCGATGCGCGTCATTTTCGAGACGTAAAACAAGTTTTTGAAATAGTGCGCCTCGTCCACGAACAGGCGGTCCACACCAAGTTTCCTCGAACGTGAGCGTATTGTCCTTCTTGTGCTCCGCAGCCAGCCCTTGCAGCCGGGCTTCGAGTCGCTTCTTCGCTTTCTCCAGTTCCTTCACCAGCCGGCGATTGCTGGAGTCCGCGTGCTGGCGCTTCACCATTTCCAATTCGTGAAGCTGTTCCTCGAAGAATCGCTTCTGCGTATCCTGTGACAGCGGGATGCGCTCGAAGCCGGAGTGCGTGACTATAATAGCGTCCCAATTGCCGGTCGCGATGCGGCTGAACAGCTTCTTGCGATTCGCGGCCTCGAAATCCTCTTTGCCCGCGACGAGGATGTTCGCGCCGGGATACAACGTGAGCAGTTCCGTCGAGAACTGGCCGAGCATGTGGTTCGGCACGGTGAACAAGGGTTTCCGCGCCAGACCAAGCCGCTTTAACTCCATCGCGGAAGCGACCATCGTGAACGTCTTGCCCGCGCCGACGACGTGCGCGAGCAGCGTGTTTGGCGTTTGCAGGACTCGCCACACGCCTGCCTTCTGATGCGATTGCAAGGTGATGGCCTGGCTCGCACCGGGCAGCGTCAAATGCTCACCGTTGAACGTGCGCAGGCGCGTGTGATTGAACGTGTCGTTGTAGAGCCGGCACAGCCGCTCACGCCGGGAGTCGTCCGACCAAATCCACTCTTTGAACCGTTCTTTGATGCGCTCCTGTTTCTCACGGGCCGCTTCCGTTGCCTGCGCGTTAATGACGGGATTTTTCTTTTCGTCGAGATCATAGACCGTGGGGGTCTTGAGATTCAGCGCATCCTCGATGAGATCGAGCGCCGTGCAACGATCCGTTCCCCAATCGGTCGTGTTGGCCGTTGCGCCTTTCACTTCCCAATCTCCCTTCACGTACCAAGAGCCGAGCGCGTGGACGTGGCCGACTTCGACGCCGGACGAGACTTTGAGCAACTCGTGAACGAACCGCTTCACGTCCTCTTGCGGCAGCCAGGACGCGCCGAGCCGCACATCAATCTCCGTCGCGTTCAAGTCGGCGGGCTGAACCGATTTCAACGCCTCGACGTTCAAAGCAAATGCGGAGTCATTGACGGCGGCAGCGTCCGCGACAACGAGTTTCTCTCGCACGTTGCCGGAGAGATACTGGTCGTCGGTTTCCCATTGATTGGTCTGCGAGTTGAGAAAGACGAGTCCCTTCAAGTCGTTGAGAAATTCGTCGGTGGGTTTGCCGAGCAAGCCTGCCATGTGGTCAAGATCCACGCGCCCTCGCTCATTCAACGTGACGAGCAACGCTTCCTTAGCGTTGGCTGCGGTTTCAACCGGCTGCCGGTGCTGGATGGTTCGTTCGCGGAAGATGGCCGCCTTGGTCGCGACCTTGGTTTCGTCGTTGTAATGCTCCAACGACAACAGCAGCGGCAAATCCGGGTCGCCGTCCAAAGCGCGCTGATTGGCGCGGAGGTTAATCGGGCCGAATCGCCCGGTGAATCGGTCGTAGGCCAGGTTGAGTTGATGCCGCGTTTCGAGAACATGTTCCTCACTGCTGCCGTCAAGTTGAGAGCGCAGACAGTCGCGCACGGCATCGCGCACTGGAATCAGATTGCGGATGCGGGCGCGCGTTTCGGATGGAAGGTCTGAGAGCGGACGAAGAACGGTATCCTCGCGGACGCAGACCATGCCGTCGTGCAGACAGTAGGCGTTCGGCTTGATGTAGTCGGGAGCGGGGATGGTTTGCTCCAACGTCGGTTCGGCGACCTGTTGGTTTTGCGGCTGGTAAATGTTTTGCGGCAACCGCTCGACGGCCTGCTTGAGCGCATCCGCAAAATCGCGGCCGTCCGGTTTGAGCGTCGGCTCGTTGTCGCGATACATGCGCCCGGCGAGCCGCAAACGGCCGAGCATCATTTCAGGCCGTGCTACGAAGTATTCGTTGATGGAAAAGGCTTCGGCGAGATCGTTGGTGTAGTCCGCAGTGGCTTTCCACGCCGGGCCGGCGGGCGCTTCACCAGGACGCAATTTGCGGAGCATCACAATATCCGTGGTGACTTCCGTGCCGGCGTTTTTCTTGAACGCGTCGTTCGGCAGGCGAATAGCTCCGAGCAACTCGGTGCGCGCCGACAACAATTCCCGCAACGTCGAGTCCAGTTTGTCCAGCGTCCCCCGCGACGTGATGAACATCACGAGTCCGCCCGGTCGAACCTTGTCGAGCGTGGCGGCGAAGAAGTAGTCGTGGATAGGGAGCTTGAATTCATTCCACCTGGGATCGTGAACCGGATAATCGCCGAACGGGACGTTGGAGATGGCGAGGTCGTAGAATCCGTCGGCGAGTTTCGATTGCTCGAAGGGTTGGGCACGAATATCAGCGTCGGGATAGAGCGCCTTGGCGATGCGGGCCGTCAACGGGTCAATCTCGATGCCCGTGACGTTCGAGCGCCGCAGAATGTCGTCCGGCATCAGGCCAATGAAATGGCCGATGCCGCACGCAGGTTCGAGCACCCGTCCGCCTTGAAAGCCAAACCGCTCCGCCGCGCCGTACATGGCGCGAATGACGGTGGGCGCGGTGTAGTGAGCATTGAGCGTCGTGGAGCGGGCGAGTTCGTATTCCTCGGGAGAAAGCTCGTTGGCGAGGACTTCCCGTTCCTTGCGCCACTCTCGGTTGTAGTCGTCGAAGACTTGGGGCATCGCACCCCAACCGACGTACTTAATTAGAGCGGCCTTTTCCTCGGCGGTGGCAGGACGTTCCTCGGCGTCGAGCGTTCGCAACGTGCGAACGGCGGCGAGGTTCTGCTGAAACTTTTGCTTCGGCCCGCCGTCGCCAAGCCGGTCAGCCTCGGTAATGCGGTAGGCGTTGGTGTTTTTCTGCGGTTCTTCGCGGCGGGGAAACTTGTGGCCGACGGTTAAGCCTCTTCGGGCGGGAGCAGAACGTATTTCTCCCGCACCATCTCCCACGCTTGGCGGTGGGCCTGGTCTGCGGTCATCCCCTGTTTCATGAACTCCGTTCGCAGCGTGGCCATTTCGTCCTTCGTCTTCTCCTCGGCTTCGAGAAGCATCTGATGAAGCAGTCCTTTCGCCTCCAGTTCGCTCACCATCTTCGCGCAGTGCTCGCGCCAGTGTTTCTCGGCCATCCGGCCGTATTGAGTCAATGGTGTCATACGTCGGCCTCGTGGTAGAAAACAGGTCAAGCTGTTGGTCCGCGTTGTTCCGTCGGACAGGCATAAGGTTTCAAGAGCGCTTCTTGACGGCAAGCTTGCGATTTGGGCTTCGGCGGCGCCGACGGCGGCAGTGCCGGCGGGTGACAATAGGCTGGCCCAAGCCGACGATGCGTCCGCTAAAATGGCGTTTGGCTGGAAACAGGTCACCCACCTCCACGTCGTAGAGTTCCGCCAGGAATTCTATCACTTTGTCGGTGACGCTACTGCCCTTGGTTTCGATGTTCGCCAGAATGTCGCGAGTCATGTAGCAACCAAGCCCCTGCAACTTTGCGACAGCCTGCTCCTGCGTCCAGCCGCGCCGGTAGCGCAGGGTGGCAGCCATTGGTCCAATGACGTTCGCGTTATGACGGCGGTGCATAAGCACCTTTTGATCGTTAAGAAAAGTCTTTCACGCAGGTACGGTGGTATAGGTGGGGGTTGCTGAAACCGTCGAATGCCTCCTTGAACACGCGTGAGCCGTCAATCCTCCGGCGGCTCGTCCGCCGGCGGCGGATGAGGAGGCAAAGGTGGTTCTGGCTCCGGGAACCGGTGACCGCCGATGCCCAGCGGAAGGATCGTCACCTTGAAATCTTGTACCGGATGCTTCCGAGGTCGGGCGATAACCCAAGCGATGAGCACAAGACAGGCGAAGCCGAAGACGACGAACAAGAAATCTCCGTGTTCCTGGATCATTCGATCCAGAAATTTGGTCACCCTGGCGACATAGTACACCGGATGGTCCGTCATGCTTGGTTAAGGTTCGTCCTGATACCCGTGCTGCATATACCGGCTCCCGGCAAATGCTGCGTTGGCTAACCGCTTTAGGGCTAATATGCACGCGACTGAAACATCTGCAACTCACACCCATTTCTTGTTCAGCCGCCCGGCGACTTTAACTCCAAACCGGGGTCAAAGTCGCGGGCGGCGTGACTTCAAGCAGCAACAGTGACACCTTTGGCTTCCGACTGCTGGTTTTGCGAGCGGGCGACAGCACGCTTGGCCTGCCGCGCAATCTGGGCAATGACACCTTCGCGCTGTTCTTCCGGCAGGTCTTTGACGAGCGTATCGTAGGCGGCTT